>Ga0081539_10001723_pt1 | contig 34977 bp, 34 predicted proteins | sample TabmetS4T2R2_FD_71023 | JGI IMG/M metagenome (GOLD analysis project Ga0081539, IMG submission 71023) | Tabebuia heterophylla rhizosphere microbial communities from the University of Puerto Rico - S4T2R2 | ecosystem: Host-associated > Plants > Roots > Rhizosphere ... | reverse complement strand
GCTCGCCTTTCAGGATTTCAGAGAAATGGATGCGCCGACCGAAGTTCGCGCCTCTTTTGATGTCGGATTTACGATGCTCCACGAGTTGCTGCATGGACTCGGTTATAAAGACGCCGAGAATGAAGTAGAGATCGGCGAATGTGAGGACATGATAAATCGGGCGCGGGCAGAGTTGGGGTTGCCACTTCGCGATCAGTATTTTGGTGAGCCGCTGCAACTGGCGCCGCACATCGTGACGGTGCGGTTGCGATTCCGCAGCGAAAAGAAAGCGCAAAAAGAGACGGGCGAAAAAACGATCGGCAAGCGACTGCATTACCTATTCTTTCTGCTTCCTTCAGGAAAGGAATCGATCCAGCTCCAGCCGCAAGAAGGAATCCCTGTCTTCAATTACCGACCCAAACGTTGACTTATCAGGTACCGGGCAATTTTCTGATCTCTGATCCCTGATTCTTTATTGATAAATATCAGGGATCAGGGATCAGAGGTCAGTTTCGCGTTCTTTTTGAGTCAATTCGGAAACTCACCAGAGATAGCGCCCCGCCTCGGTTATCGCTTCCGCGACATGACGGCGGGCCAGAATCGTATTGAAAGGACGCCGGATGGAAAGAGCTTCAAATGCGGTGCTCAGATTTTTCGGTTTATCGCAGGCCGCAGTCAAATTTCTCGTGCTCAATCCGACGCGGTCCATGGCGTCGCTGGCATAGACCATCGTCATATCCACGGCGGCGCGGCACGCTTCTTCTCCTCGCCTGGCAATCAGTTTTTCAGTTCGCAACAACGAGCTTTCAACTGCATAAACCTCGCTCACGATATCAGCGACGAGCGCCAGCGACTCCTGCTCTTCATCGATCTTCTCTCCATAATTTTGCGAGACCACAGCCAGCGCCAGGCGGGCCGTTTCTTTTAATGTTTCGAGAGCACGATGAATGTTGAGCAATCCATTGACATTGGTGTCGAGATAGGTGCGGTCCAGAATGTCACTGATCGCCTCTTCGATGTTGGGGAGGCTTTCTTTGGCCAGGCCTTTGAGCAGGCGGGTCGGGATGATGATGCGGTTGATCTCGTTGGTGCCTTCATAGATGCGTGTGATCCGCGCATCGCGATAAGCACGTTCCGCCGGATAATCCTGCGAGTAGCCGTAGCCGCCGTAAATCTGGACGGTCTCGTCCACGACGTAACCGAGCGTCTCGCTGGTTCGCACCTTGATGATTGAACATTCGACCGCATATTGCTCAATGGCCTTCAATGCTCGCAACGGTCCATCAACCTGGCCGCCGAGTTGATTGTCGGCATCGACATTTTCCAGCGCGCGGTCGATCATGCCGAGCGTGCGCCACACGAGCGCGTCGCCGACATAGCAGCGCGTCGCCATTTCAGCCAGTTTGTGTTTGATCAAACCGAATTGGGCAATCGCGCGGCCGAACTGATGTCGTTCTTTCGCATAGGCGATCGCGTGGTTGAGGGCGACTTTCGCGCCGCCGATATTGCGGCTGCCGAGTTTCAAGCGCCCGAGATTGAGGATGTTGAAAGCGACGACATGCCCCTTGCCGACTTCGCCCAGCACATTTTCGATCGGCACCTGGGCGTCTTCAAACATGACGGCTGTTGTGGAACTGCCGTCGAGCCCGAGTTTCTTCTCCTCATGGCCGCTGACGACGCCGGGGCCGCGCTCAACGATGAATGCTGTGAATTTCTCTCCGTCAACTTTGGCGAAGACAATAAAGATATCAGCGAAACCGCCGTTGGTGATCCACATCTTCTGACCGTTGAGGATGTAATGCCGGCCATCGGCGGAGCGTGTGGCCCTCGTCTTAGCCGCCAGCGCATCCGAACCGGAACCGGGCTCAGTCAAGCAATAAGCCGCAATCCACTCGCCGGTTGCCAGCTTCGGCAAATACTTCGCGCGCTGTTGAGGAGTGCCGAAATAGACGATGGGCAATGTCCCGATCGTCGTGTGCGCGCCCAGCGATGCGCCGAACGAGGGCATGATCGCGATCTGTTCGCCGACATATGCCGAACTGACTTTATCGAGACCCAGCCCGCCGTTCACTTCAGGAATGTCGATGCGTAAAAGGTCGAGTTGACCCGCCTTGATCAACAACTCGCGCGTGACCGCCCAATCTTTACCGTAGATTTTTTCGGCGCGCGGCAAGACCTCTTTCTTCATAAATTCTTCGGCAACGCGCGCGAACATTTGTTGTTCTTCGCTAATGTCTTCGCGGGTGAAGACATTATCCGGAGCGCAGTCTTCAAATAGAAAACTGCCCCCTTTGACCGTTGTTTCATCTGGCATATCTAAGTTTCCTTTGAGCAAAAGCTCTGAATTAGACCACTATCCGCGAACATAGACTTCTGTCGGACGAAAAGCAAGCCGGTGTTCGAAACCGGGCCGTCCACTCTCAAGAGGGAGGAGAAATTCGGGGCTGAATCCTAGATTGTTACCGGTATCGGCCTCCATTGATCGATGTCTTTTCGCTATTGCTCATTCGCGCCGATACTGGTAAAACAATATGGCTAACTTTCTCAAATTTCTAAGCAAGAATCTAAAGAGCAAGACTCCTCGAGAATTGACAGTTCGACCATGTGGTTCACGTGCCTGCTGGAAGGGAATTGAAACAACATCCAGGTGATTGAGAAGCGGGTTGATCGATATTTGATAAACTCTGTGTCGCCGGCCAGCGGTCTGCGGCACTCTTTGAAGAGGACAATTATGAGCAAGACTACGCGCAGAGATTTTATCCGTACAACATCGGCCGCGACGGCTGGCGTCGCAGTCAGCAACTTGAACATTCTTCGCCCGGAGCGTGTGCTCGGCGCAAATGGTCGCGTCCGCGTGGCTATCGTCGGGGCCGGTGACCGGATGATGAGTTCACTTGTTCCGGCCTTCTTCAGTCAAGCCGATGCCATGAATTTCGAACTCGCTGCCGTCTGCGATATTTGGAGTAAAGTTCGCGAAGAGTCCACGGACAAGATTGCGGTGTCGGAAAAATACACGGCCAAAGACAAGAGCATCGTCAAAGTTCGCAATACTGAAGAACTCTATTCGATGAAGGGCATCGATGCGGTGATCATTGCGACGGCCGATTTCCAGCACGCTTATCACGCCATCGAGGCGGTCAAGGCGGGCAAGGACGTCTATGCCGAGAAACCATTCGCCAATATCATGAGTGACGCGCGTGAGGCCCTCAAAGTTATTGGCGGATCCAAACAAGTCTTTCAGGTCGGCACGCAGCGCCGTTCAACCCCGAGCTATATGCGAGCCAAGGAGTATCTTGAGTCAGGCAAATTCGGCGACATTGTCATGGCTGAGATGACCTGGAACGTCAATCAGCCGGGGCGTTGGCGACGTCCCAAGCTGGTGCCACAGCTTGAACAGAAAGATACCGATTGGAAACGCTATTTGATCAACCGCGACCCGAAGCTCCCCTTCGATGCCCGCAAATACCTTGAGTTCCGGCTCTTCTGGCCGTTCTCTTCCGGGATCCCCGATCAATGGATGGTTCATCAGATCGATACTGTACATTGGTTCACCGGCATCCCGCATCCGCGAAGCGTGGTCGCCAACGGCGGCATCTACCTCTGGAAAGACGGCCGGACCAACTACGACACAATGACGGCTGTCTTCGATTACCACGACGCCAAGAAAGACAAAGGCTTTCAAGTGCTCTACTCGTCGCGTCAGACGAATGAGGCGGGAGACGTCAAAGAGATCTATTTCTCGAATGGCGGCACGCTCAACCTGGATACCAACAAGGTTACGCCCGAAGGCGGTTTGAAGGCGAAATACGCGGACCAGATGGAAATGAAGGCCAATCTGCTCGACCCGCTGACCCTCTCGGACGAGGGTGGGATCGAGACTGCGGCCAGCACCGGCGCGGACAAGATGACGACCGCTCATATGCGTAATTGGATGGAGTCCGTGCGTAATCGCAACCAGAAGACGAACGCCGACATTCATGCGGCGTACAATCACTCGGTTGCGCTGTGCATGACGATTGCCGCTTTGCAGTCGGGCAAAAAGGTGACATTCGATGATAAGAAACAGGATGTCGTAACCAGCTAGTGATGATTACGAATGGTGGATCGAAGAGAAGTCTGAGTTCATCTCTTCGATCCGCAATTCCGAATCCTACAATTCATGAGGGTACTATGAAACAAATTCTGACCTCCGTTTTTGTTCTCTGTGTCTTCTTGATGGTCTTCTCATCCGCCACTGCCCAGAGCGTCAAGATCGTTGAATCGAAAGAGAAGAAGCAACTTGACGTTTACGTCGATGACCAGTTGTTTACATCCTACGTTTATTGGGACGACCAGAAGAAACCAATTCTCTATCCGCTGCGCACTTCGAAAGGTACAGTGGTGACGCGCAGCTATCCGCTGGAAAAGGTTGCAGGAGAGCGCACCGATCATCCACATCACATCTCATCGTGGTTCAATTACGGCAATATCAACGGCGTTGATTTCTGGAACACGCCGCCTGATTCCGTCAAGCGTGAGAGCAATGCTAAGGAGAAATTTGGCGTGATCAAGCACCGCGCCATCAAGGCGGTCAAGAGCGGCAAGGAGAGCGCCGAGCTTGACGTCACCATGGATTGGATTATGCCCGATGGATCCAAGGTCATGCAGGAAGACGATCAGATCTTCTTCCGGGCCGCGAAGGACGTGCGCATCATTGACCGCATCATTACGCTCACCGCGCAAGATCAAAAAGTTGTCTTCAACGATAGTAAGGAAGGGGCGATTGGTATTCGCGTTGCCCGTCAACTCGAAGAGCCGACCAAAGAGGCGCTCGTTTTCACCGATGAACAGGGAAATCCGACGAAAGTCCCGGTCCTCGACAACAACGGTGTGGGAGGCGTTTACCTTAACAGCGATGGCAAAGTCGGTGAAAAAGACGCCTGGGGACAACGCGCAAAATGGATGACTTTGAGCGGAAATGTCAAAGGTGAAGACGTCGTCATCGGCATTTTCGACCATCCGAAAAATCCAACCTATCCCACCTACTGGCATTCGCGCGGCTACGGCCTCTTTGCCGCCAATCCATTTGGCGCAAAAGAGTTCACGAAAGGCGCCACGGTCTTAAATTACACCCTGCAGCCGGGTGAAAAATCGACCTTCCGCTTCCGAATCTTAATTCATTCCGGACGGCTCACTAAGGAACAGACCGAAGCCTTCTATCAACAATTTTTGAAAGATGTGACGAAGTAAAAGAATCTGAAACACGCGAAATTATTTCAAACATTTCGCGTGTTTCGCGTTCTCTATAAGGGTAAGCAATCGGCGCAATCCATTGGCCTGATTGCGAGAATAGGATCCCTTGCCCGGCCCTTAGCGCAAAATTCGGCTGGGTCAGGTTGATTCGGCTCAAAACCGGTTGTACTCAAAATCACGCAGACGCCGGACGGCGTACCTTAGAGGGAGAAACTGACTTACGTAAACCCGCGAGCCAAAATTCCAGCCGCGTTTGTGGAGTTTTGTTGTTAGCCGGCTCACTATTGACAGTTTCCACCGCACGACCGCACATCGGGCAGCAACGAGAGTAAGCGAAGACCGGGTAGTTACAGTTCTTGCACTGCATTGGGGCGACCTCCGTTCTTAGGGGAGCTAAATATTTAAATGGGAATCGGAGCAGCGATGGGGGGAGTAGCGTTATTATAGTATGTTCACTGCATTTGTCCAGAACATATTGGATAATTTTCGCTTAAAATGAGAAAAAATTACCTGATTATTTGTTCAACCTGATGATGTCGGTCATTTCGATACAGCATGGTTGTTAAACATTGTCAGGAAAAAATAAGACGACCGGACTATTTAGCCAGCCGCAGATTGCGAAGAATTTGTTGAAACGCTGCTTTGTAGACATCGGCTTCATCTTCTGGAACGATAGTGATGAGATAGAACATTCTGCCGTCTGCGGTGATTGTGGTATAGGTCACGTCGATCTCTATCACGCCATTGATCGCCGAGGGGCCTGCAACCGCGGCGACATAACCCTCTCGGCCACCGAAATCGATCCGCTGGGGCTCACGTGCGAGGCGAAAATCGGCATTTGTTTCGATCTGCCGCTGGATGAATGCTTCTGTTGCCGAGAGGAGTTCATTTTGCTGCACACGGATGACGCCGGCGAAGATCCCATGGGTGACCATGAGATTGCCATTGAGATTCCCATGCGCTCCTGGCGGAGAGAAGATGTAGGTAGAATCGTTGCCGCTCAATTCATCCCAGTTCGAGGGCACCTGAAGTCCGAATGATCCGTCTTCGGCTTGAAAAGGTTTGAACGATGCCGAGGGGCGAGCTGGACGAGTGCCGAGTTCGAGTTTCTCGGGATCTTTACCGATGCGGCGAAGTTGACTACTCGAACTCATCGAGGCGCTGGTCAGGCGGGCCTTAATCCGTTGAAACTCAGGCGTGTCATGAATCGGTTTGGGCTTGACCGGAAGAGTCGGGATCGCCTCACTGATGTACTGAGTTCGATTGCCGGGATCCGGGTGGTCGCTCAGCATTTCAGGTGGGCGCCGGCCTCCTTCCGCCTCGAGCGTCTTGAAGAAATTGATCATATCGCGTGGATCATAGCCGGCTTCGGACATAATCCGCGCGCCCTCCAGATCGGCCTCTTTTTCCGCCGTGCGTCCAAACTTGAGAAAGAGTAAGTTCGCACCAACTCCACCAAGAGCGCTGATGGCCGGGCCCAGATTGGAATCCTCGCCGCCCGATGTAATCATGCCGATTAAACCCAACCCCTTTCTGGCGATTTCAGCTTTAGTGGCTTGATTGGTTCCATGACGGAGTTCGGCATGCGAAATTTCGTGCGCGAGCACTCCCGCCAACTCTCCTTCATTGCGGGCTGCGGCAATGGCGCCCGCATTGACGAAGAGGAAACCACCGGGCAATGCAAACGCATTGATCTCTTTCGTGGCGACGACGCGAAATTGATAAGAGAATTTCTCGCCGCCGGTTTGAGCGGCCAGCTTCGTCCCGAGCTGCCGGATGTAACCTTCGATCTGTGGGTCCTCGAGCATCGGTGTTTCAGCGATGATTTGCTGCGCTGATCGACGGCCGATCTCGACGTCCTGGCGCGGAGTGAACAGGTTAAAGCCGGGCTTGAAGAGGGGAGTCGATTTTGAACCGGAGGGACCGGAGTTTGAATTTGGCAGTATCCCTCCACATCCCAACTGACCAACGAGCAACGAAGAGGCCAATAATGATAATGCGATTCTTCGTTTGATCATAAATAAAGACGATCTCCTCTAAAGCAGGTTATGTCTGCCCACTCAACTTCGCTCTTGTTGAAAAAGGCCGAAACATGCGGGCCGCCGCCTGGGTGACCAGGCTCCGCGGAACCAATCGTTCCGCGGCGACCATCACTCGGTTACTAAATCCTGAAACTGCCACGCCACGCCCATTCTCCAAAGCCCTCAATCCGACTTCGACCACCTCTTCCGGCGTTTGCATTTTTTGCGGATTGCGCAGTTGCGCCGTACCGGCGACAACTTGAAAATGTGTCGCCGTCGGCCCCGGACAGAGGGCCAGCACGCGCACTCCATATTCTTTGCATTCGCCCCACAGTCCTTCACTGAAACCCAGGACGAAAGCTTTCGTCGCAGCGTAGATGGTCATATAGGGAACGCCTTGAAAAGAGGCGGTTGATGCGACCTGGATGATGGCCCCCATCCGCCGTTCAATCATCGGCTGTAAATATAGGTGTGAAAGCGCGACGAGCGCGTTGACGTTGACCTGAACGATCTCCAATTGCCGAGTCAGCGGCAAATCGGCGAAATCCCCGACGGCTCCGAATCCGGCATTGTTGATGAGCAAATCGACCTGGAGACCCTTGGTTTCGGTCACGCGAAAAATTTCTGCGGGAGCGTCAGGCCGCCCGAGATCGGCACCAATGACCGTCACTTCAACCCCGTGGCGTGCGCGGAGGTTGTTGGCAAGTGTGCTGAGGCGGTCGAGAGAGCGCGCGGTCAGGATCAGGTTGGCGCCCACAGCTGCAAGTTTTTCAGCGAAAGCTTCTCCGATGCCATAGGATGCGCCCGTGACCAGAGCAGTCTTGCCTTTCCACTCCGACATGCTTTCTCCTCCCAGGAGATCATGATGAATGTATGCGAAGTGTTAGACGATAAGGAATCGTCCGGCAAAAAGCAAATCTGAAAATCGACTTCTATCCGTCTCAAGCCATCTCCAGGTTGAGCCCGGCCCGCAGCGCGTGAGCTTTGATCTTCGCCAGCACTTCCATGGCCAGGGCCAGCGCCCTCCGGCCTTCCGCTCCCGTCACTTTCGGTTCCGATTGCGTTCGAACGGCCGAAATAAATTGTTCGATCTCGGCCAGCAGCGGCTCGCGTTTGGTGATCTCCAGCGCACCGGCGACGATCTCGGGCAGCGCCCCAGCGCTTTGGGGAGGAACCAACCGGCACATAGTGACCTGTTGTTCGGCATAGTCGAGCGAGTAATATTCGTTCGGTTGAAAGACGCGCAGCTTGCGCAGTCGCTCGCCGGAGACCCGGCTGGCGGTGATGTTGGCTGTGCAGCCGTCCGCGAATTCAAGCCGCGCATTGGCCAGGTCGATCTTCGGCGTCAAGATCGGGATGCCGACCGCTTCCACCGTTACCACTTCGCTCTGGACGAGGCTCGTGATAATGTCCAGTTCATGGACCATGAGGTCCATGACGACATCGATGTCGAGCGAGCGCGGGGTGAAGATCCCCATCCGGTGAGCTTCAAAGAAGCGCGGGCGCTCGATGTTTTGTTGGAGCGCACAAAACGCCGGATTGAAGCGCTCAATGTGACCGACCTGTAAGACCGCACCGCTCGATTTGGCGATCCGGATCATCTCATCCGCTTCGGCAAGTGTGCGCGCAATCGGCTTTTCGACCAGGACATGGATCCCGGCCTCGAGACAGGCGCAGGCGATCTCGTGATGATTGACCGTTGGTGTGGCAATGCTGACCGCTTCGACCTCGCTCATTAGCTCGCGATAATCGCGCGTGAACTTGACGCCGTAGCGTTCAGCGATCGCTCGTCCGTTGATTTCATGGGTATCGCAGACTGCGACGAGCGTTGCATGCTCAAGTGATGAATAGACGCGCGCGTGTTCGCGCCCGAGATGTCCCACGCCGATGACGGCCGTTTTTATCTTTTCAGCCATAGAGCCCTATTTTCGTTATTCCCAGCCATTTTCAAGTTTGAGGGGTCGGATGTTACTCTGTGCGCTAAAATTTAAACTCGAACGGTCGAATTTGAAACAGTAAAAGTGCAAATCCACAATAACCGTCAAGCGGACGAACAAAAACAATCTGATCGCAAATATCTTATCGCGCTGGTCGTCTTATGCGCGATCGTCAATTTTTATGGCCTTGGTCGTCTGCCTCTGGTCGGCCCTGACGAACCTCGATACGCCGAAGTCGCGCGCGAGATGTACGAGACGGGCGATTGGGTCACTCCACGCCTGGGCGGCATCAACTGGTTTGAAAAACCGGCATTAACCTATTGGTTGGCGGCGGCGGGTTATAAACTTTTCGGCGTCTCGGAGTTTGCCGCGCGATTCGGAATCGCCCTCATGGCGAGCGCGGGCATCCTCATTCTCTATTTCTTAGGCAAGAGGATACGATCGTCCCGCTTCGGTTATCTGAGCGCAGCGGCGCTTGCGACCTGTGGCCTGTGGCCGGGATTTGCGCGCGGCGCAACCTTTGATATGCCTTTGTCAGTCGCCATGGAGCTGGCCCTGCTCAGTTTCTTTTTATGGGAGAGTCGTGATCAGCCGAATGGGAAAAATCTCACCTGGTGGGTCTTCTCTTTTTCACTCGGGTTGGCCGTCTTGGCCAAGGGACTGGTCGGAATCGTGCTGCCGGTGACGATCGCCGGACTCTATCTGCTCTTGACCCGGCGTATAAAAATAGTGCTCAAACCCGCTCTGCTGCTGTCCGGGATTTTTATCTTTCTGGCGGTCGCGGCGGTTTGGTATGCACCGGTGATTGGGCGTCAGGGCAATGAATTCGTTAATGAGTTCTTCATCGCTCATCATTTTCAACGATATTTGAGTAATAAATATCGTCATCCCCAGCCATTCTACTTCTTCTTTCTGGTCGCGTTTGCCGGGTGTTTCCCGTGGTCGTTCTATCTGGCTTCGAGCGCCTGGCAATCATTGCTGAGGGTCCGTGCGAAATTTGATCGGTCAGAAGATCGACTCAGATTGTTTTTGTGGCTGTGGGTCGGAACGCCAATCATCTTTTTTTCGTTCTCGGGGTCTAAACTGCCGGGGTATATCTTGCCGGTCTTTCCTTCAATTGCCTTGATCATCGGCCTGGAGCTTGAACAGTGGTGGGCAGACAAAGAACCGAAGCGGATGAAACTGCTGGTTCCGGCGACGGCTCTCTTGATTTGCATTGCCGCGTTGGTGATTGGCTTGAGCGGGGATAACGAACTAGGCCTGAATTTGATGGACGCATTTAAAGTAGCGACGATCGCCATTATCGTCGCGATCGTTTATCTGGCACTCTGGTTCTTTCTCAGCGGTCGGACGGCAATCATCTACTTGCCGTTTGGGCTCGCGCTGGTCGTGGTTGCAACGGTCAATATCGTCTTTCCCCCCTTGGGGAAGAGCGAGTCATTGCGTGAATTGTCACTACTGGCTAAAGATGTTGCGCACTCCGGTGAGCGGTTAGTTTTTTATGTCATTCCGGATTATGGCATTAATTTTTATGCGACTGATCTGCCGTTGCGTGATAAGCGATCAGAACTGATGACGGCCGTCTCGCTTGATAATGTCGAACAATCGATTCGGGCAACGGGCGGCACGAGCATGCTGATCGCTTCGCAAAGGCGTTGGCTCGGAGGGTTGAATGAGACGTCACAAGTGAAACTGGAGAAGTTGGGAGAGCAGAAACGCAATTTAAGCTGTTCTCCGGACTGTGATTGGGTTCTGCTGAGGGCCCAACTGAGAGCGAATGAACAGCCATGACCGGTGACGTCAATGATTGTTGAGTAGTAAAGGAGAGGTAAAACGTGCTGAATCACGAAGATCATTTGATTCAGGCAACAACTGCCGACGCCACGATCCGCTTGATCGCGGCTGTGACAACCAACCTCGTGAGTGAGGCTTGCCAACGGCACGGCACCGCGCCGACAGCTTCGGCCGCACTGGGGCGGACTTTGACCGGAGCGCTGCTCCTCGGTCGGACGTTCAAGGACCTCGAGTACGTCACAATCCGGTTCGACTGTCAGGGGCCAATCGGCGGGATCGTGGCCGAAGCGAGCGTGCGCAACACTGTCCGCGGCTATGTCAAGAATCCGCTGGCCGATGCGCCGCTCAATGCCCAGGGCAAGCTCGATGTGCGTGGAATCGTCGGCAAGGGAATGCTTCATGTCATTCGTGAAGCGGGATTTGAGATCGGTCTTATGAAAGAGCCTTATTATGGTTCGGTGCCGATCATCTCGGGTGAGATCGCTGAAGACCTGACCAATTACCTGGCAGCCTCGGAACAGATCAACTCCGTCGTCTCTCTGGGGGTCTTTGTCGAGTCGGAGCAACAACGCGTCACCGCATCCGGAGGTTATCTGATTCAGGTCATGCCCGGTGCGGACGAAGAGACCATTACGTCGATCGAAAAATCGGTCTCGGTCACGCCACACATCACTGAGATGATTCGAGGCGGCGCCGACGCCCGCGGGATTTTACAGACGGCGCTGGGCGAAATCCCTTTTGACGTTTTAGAGACACACTCGGTCGAATTCCACTGTAAATGCTCTTATGAACGCGCGTTAAATATTGTCGCTGCGCTTGGACATGAAGAAGTCGAAGATATGCTGAGCAAAGACCGAGGCGCAGAACTAACCTGTCACTTTTGCAACGCTGTGTACTATCTCGATGAAAACGCACTGAAGGAGATTCTCGATCCGCCCAAGCCCATCTCGATGTGATCTGATGGCGGTTCGTTTTCTCTTTAAACCTTAATCCAACGAAAAGGAGAAGCCGGAGATGCCTCTCAAAGATCGAGCCAGTAAAAGAGTTGGAACGTCTTTTATGGCAGCCCTGACCCTTGTTTTACTGAGCACCACCGTTTTAGCGCAGAAAAATGAATTTGGAGTTTCAGTAGGATACATGTTCACTGGAGACCGAACTCTAGACCCGCCTTCGTCCGCTGATGTCAAGATTGATAATAAAGTGACGTACGAAATCAGCTATGGCCGCCGCATGGTCGATGCCGCAGTCGCTTCGGCGCACCTCGAATTTCTACTTGTCGGTTCACCGAGCAAAAACGTCAAGGCGTCGAACCTCTTGTTACCGAGCAACTACTCTTCGCTCTTTCTCACGCCGGGTTTCAAACTGAAGATTTTTCCCGGTTCTCCTCTGACGCCTTATCTGGCCGTTGGAGCGGGATACGCGCGATTCAATCAAAGCGACGTGTTGATCAATGGCCAACCTAATCGGGGAGATCGCGCGACGAATACTCTGGTTTATAATTATGGTGGAGGGTTTGAATTGAAGATCTTTCCGTTCGTCAGTTTGCGCGGAGAGATCCGGGATTTCGTCACCGGAAATCCCGGTCTAAATTTTCCCATCTCCGGCGGGAAACAGCACAACGTGATTCCCGCGGTCGGAGCCGTCTTGAGGTTCTAAAACGCTAAACCGAGCGATCCAGGTGTGACGCCAATGTGGTGCGCCACAAATTTTCCAGCGAGGTAATGGGAGCCTCGATCAACGTTTCGCCGTCACATTCGATCTTCAGCTGCTCCGTCCCAACCCGGCCGATGACCAGGCATTGGGCGTTATTCTGCCGAGCAATCTCTTTGACGCGATCGACATGTTCGGGCTTGATACTGAGGATGATTCGCGAAGGCGATTCGCTGAAGAGCAGTGCCGCCCGGCCTTGCAAGTCGGGCGGCAAATTGCCCAATTTCGCATGTTCGCTCAAATCTACCTGGGCGCCGATCGAATTACGGCGATAACTTGAAAAACAGCTTTCGGCCAAAGCGACCGCCAATCCGCCATCGCTGCAATCGTGCGCCGAGCGAATGAGACCTTCCCTGATCGCGCTCAGGCACGCCTGTTGAACAGCCTTTTCGGTTTGGAGATTGAGTTGAGGAACAGGGCCGCTCACTTCGCCGGCAACGACCGACAACATTTCACTCGCGCCGAGGTCGGCGAGGGTCACGCCGAGCAGCAGGATCACGTCGCCCGCCTCTTTGAACCATTGTGTCGTGGTGTGTTTTGCTTCTTCGATGAGGCCGAGCATTCCGATGACCGGAGTTGAATAGATGCCGCGTCCCTCGGTCTCGTTATAAAAACTCACGTTGCCGCCGGTGACCGGAGTCCCGAGCGCCTGACAGGCGTCAGCCATGCCGTCGATGGTTTCGCTAAAGGACCACATGACCTCCGCGCGCTCAGGACTGGCGAAATTCAAACAGTTGGTGATTGCGAGCGGCTTGGCGCCGCTGCAGACGACATTCCGCGCGGATTCGGCAACGGCTAGACGCGCGCCCTGGCGCGGATCGAGATGGCAATAACGTCCATTACCATCGAGCGACATGGCAAGTGAGCGTCTGGTCTCTTTGACACGGATCACTGCCGCATCCGAACCTGGATAGACGACGGTATTGGTCCGCACCATGTGATCGTATTGGCGATAGACCCATTCCTTCGAAGAGAGATTCGGCGATGCCAGCAGGCGGCGCAGGACCTCGGTCATCAAACTTGCCGGAGTGTCGGTTCCGACCTCCTCCGAGATTCTCTTCAGCGCGGACGAGAGCTTGGGACCTGGGTCTTCAGCTGCGGCCGCGACGGGTTGTTGTGGGCGCTGATAACGAGGGGCCTCGTCAGTCAAAGCCGCATTCGGGATCTCCGCCACCACTTCGCCTTGATGAATCACTCGCAACTTCTGGTCGTCGGTCACGCGTCCGATGATCACCGCATCCAATTCCCAGCGCTTGAAGATCTCGAGCACCTGGCGATCACGGCCACGTTCGGCGACGATGAGCATGCGCTCTTGCGATTCGGAGAGCATCATCTCATAAGCCGTCATGCCGGATTCGCGTTGTGGCACCCGGTCGAGATCGATCTCGATGCCGGTCCCGGCGCGGGAGCCCATCTCGCAGGACGATGACGTCAACCCGGCTGCCCCCATGTCCTGGATGCCAACGATGGCGCCGGAGCGCATCGCCTCAAGACAGGCTTCGAGCAGCAGCTTCTCGGCAAATGGATCGCCGACCTGCACCGTCGGGCGTTTCTCCATCGCGGCCTCGTCGAATTCGGCCGAAGCCATGGTCGCCCCGTGGATGCCGTCGCGTCCGGTCTTGGCTCCGACATAGATCACCGAGTTACCGATTCCTTCGGCCTTGCCGTAGAAAATTTGTTCGCGCCGCACCAATCCCAGCGCGAACGCATTGACCAGCGGATTGAGCGAATAGCAATCGGCGAAATAGACCTCGCCGCCGATCGTCGGGACGCCGAACGCGTTGCCATAATCGCCCAAGCCTTTGACGACGCCGGCCATAATTCGCCGATTGCGAGCGATGATTTGCCGCGACTCTTCGTCCGGCGCTTCTTGATCGCGAATCGGCCCAAAGCGCAGGCTGTTCATCGCCGCGACGGGGCGCGCGCCCATCGTGAAGATGTCACGCAGAATCCCGCCGACCCCGGTCGCCGCTCCCTGGTAAGGCTCGATGAATGAGGGGTGATTATGCGATTCGATCTTGAAGGCGACGCACCACCCATCGCCGATATCGACGATGCCGGCGTTCTCGCCGGGGCCTTGGACCAGACACGCGCCTTCGACCGGCAGACGTTTGAGATGGCTCTTCGACGACTTATATGAACAATGCTCAGACCACATCACCGAAAAGATGCCGAGCTCGGTGAACGAAGGCTCGCGACCCAACAATTGTTCGATCCGCTCGTATTCATCCACCGTCAAATTGTGCTGTTCGAGGATTTCTGAAGTGACTTTCATCGCGCTCACCGGGTTAGGCTCTCAATTTGAGCATCTCGCGTAACGAGTCGGCCATCGACAGAAAAATTATTCGTCCGTCATTGCTGCCAAGCAGACTTTCAGATGCTCGTTCGGGATGCGGCATCAAGCCGAGCACATTTCGCTCACGATTGCAGATCCCGGCGATACTATTGAGCGATCCGTTGGCGTTCGCTTCGCTGGTCAAACGGCCCTGCGCATCGCAGTAACGAAAGATGACGCGACCCTCTCTTTCGATCTCATCAAGCGTTTTTTGATCACAAAAGTAATTGCCTTCACCATGAGCAATCGGAACACTCAGGATTTGTCCTGTCGCGCAGGCTGAAGTGAATGGCGTGTCAGTGCGTTCGATGCGGATATTGACGTGTTCGCAGATGAATTTCAGATGGCGATTGCGCAAGAGCGCGCCAGGCAAGAGCCCGGCTTCACACAAAATCTGAAATCCATTGCAGATCCCGAGGACGAGCCTTCCTTCGCGAACAAATTCTTTGACCGCGCGCATGATTGGCGAAAAACGCGCGATTGCGCCTGTCCGCAAATAGTCCCCATAAGAAAAGCCGCCAGGCAGAATGATCGCATCATATCGATCAATCTCTTCTTCCTTATGCCAGATGAAATCGACAGGCTGGCCGATCACTTTACTGATCACATGATATGTATCGTGATCACAGTTCGAGCCGGGGAAAACGACTACGCCGAATTTCATGTTGATAATCCTTTTGGCGAAAGGTGAGAGCTAGTGTGTATTTGTACTACATCAAATTGCGATTGTCTAGGCTGGTCGCCGAAAAGCCGCCTTGCTTCAATTGTTCGCCTCCGAATAGAATGAGTATTTGAGACCAATATTTATTGGTCAAATTTAAGTGAGACAAGAGTGCCCGCCCAATAAAATTGGACAAAACCGAATCAAGCTACCAACTACTGTCGAGTTGCGTTTATGACCAAAAAACTTTGTTCACGTACTCTCTGCCGAGCGGCGCTGTTCGCTGCCATGACCCTGCCTCTTTGCGGTCTGCAGGTTGTCGCACAGAACGAGAGGCCGTCGAAAGCATTGCGCCAGGTGACTGAGCGCCAGAAGATCCTCCGCGAAAAGTTCGACCGCGAGGTGACTGAGGGCAAGGCCCAAACTCATCAATGGGAGTCGCGCTCGGACGAGATCCGACAGCTCGCCGCCGATCGCGCCGCTGAATTTAAGATCAAGGACTGGAAAGATGATGAGCTTATGGCGTTGGCGGCGCTCTATCAACAGGCCGAGCAGTTTGCTTCTGCCGCTGAAGCGCTCAGTGCTTATTTATCGGCCAATCCGTCGAAGAAGCTGCCCGGGATCCGGGATGTGCGAGTGGGTTATGTCAGAATGTTGCTCGAAGTCGATCGCATCGAAGAGGCTGAAAAGACGCTCCAGGAAGCCTTCCCCGATGCTGATGATGTCCCGGCAATAATCACTTCCTATGCTGGATTGGCCCACCAAATGGCGATTGCTTTCCGTGATCGTCGCAAGTTCGAACAGGCGGCGGAATGGGCGAAAAGGGGTTATCGTCTGGCCGATGAGGCCAATCAAGGGGTTCTGCTCGAATCGCCTCTCCATCACAGCTCTTTATTAATTCAATATGCATTGGCCGCGCTTCAGGTAGCGATGAAGGAGCAGCTCGGACAAAAGAAAGAGGCAGAGGAGTTCAACGCCGCTGTGATGAAGCTCGATTCAAGCAAGAATCCGGAACTGCGTTCTTTTTATGAGTCCGAACTCAAGATGGCGCGGTTGATCGGAGACCCTGCGCCCGAACTGGCCGCCACACGGTGGCTTGATTCTTCGTCCAAGAATCTGAGCGAATTACGTGGTAAAGTCGTCCTGCTCGATTTCTGGGCAATGTGGTGTGCTCCTTGCGTCACCGCCTTCCCATATCTTCGCGAGTTTCGATCAACTTATGAGAACAAGGGATTTGAAATTGTCGGAGTGACCAGGTTCTATGGGCATTCGGAGACTGAAGAGTACGCCTCGCGCGAGCTGGAATTGAAGGGGTTGCAGAATTACAGGCGCGAACACCAACTATCGTATCCGATTGCTGTCGGCAAGATGGACGATGTCACGAATGAAGAGCATTTCAACGTGATCTCATTGCCGACCGTCATTCTGATCGACCGTCGCGGAAACGTGCGATACGTCAAACGCGGAGTCGGCGACTACAAACGGCTCAACCGGCAAATTGCCAAGCTGATTGATGAGGAGCCATGACGGATCAGAACCCATTCTTTAAAATCGATGCTGCCGGTCTCGAGTTTCTGCGAGCGCAGTGGGTGGATCTGACACTCCATTGCGGTGCAGATCGGGTTGATGTCGAGGAATGGTTCGACCGGTTGGTTCAATCATATGGGGCGAGCGACCGCGCCTATCATAATTTAGGCCATATTCGATCTTTGTTGTCTCTTGGCGATTCTTTCAAGGGGAGTGTCCGCCACTATGATGCCCTGCGCTTTGCCATCTGGTTCCACGATGCAGTTTATGATTCTAGAAGGAAGGACAATGAAGATCTCAGCGCAGAGATGGCCGGCGAGAGCCTGCTCATACTCAAGGTCCCGCTCGCCACGGCCGAGCAGGTCCGCGAGATGATTCTCGCCACTAAAGATCACAAGCCGCGCGGCGGCGGCAAAGATCAGGAGCTCTTTCTCGACTTCGACCTTGCAATTCTGGGCAGTGCGGATCCGATCTATCAGAACTATGCAAAGGCGATCAGGAGCGAGTACCAATGGGTGCCGGATTTTGCATACAGACAAGAAAGAAAAAAAGTGCTAGAAAGTTTTCTGGCAAGGGATTCACTCTACTACACAGAAGAGATGATCCAAAAATATGAACGACAGGCAAGGTGGAACGTGGAACGAGAGATTAAGTTTTTATCAGATTGATGTAGTACCATTATGTTTTGTCGGAAGTGCGGAAATGAATTGAGACCAGAAGCGCGTTTTTGCGGAAAATGCGGCGTGAAAGTGGAGCGGCGAGTTGCGCCTCAAGACGCCGCCTCGCAAAAGAGCGTCAGCGCCAGGCGCAATTCTTATGAGGCGGACTCTCGATCCGATCCATCTCAGTTATGGAGTCCTATAACTGAAATGGATAAGGTGATTATCTTGCCGGAAGACATTGCTTCGCAAAAGGGCGTCAGCGCCAGGCGCAATTCTTATGAGGCGGAACCTCGATCCGATCTATCTCAGTTATGGAGTCCCCTAACTGAGGATGACGAGGTGATTATCCTGCCGATTTCATACAACTCTTCTAATTCCGATTTCAACCTGGCGGCGCCAAAACCGGATTCGAAGGTCATTTCAGGATCATTATCGGCTTTAATCGATTTATCGCCGAAATCGGATTCAAAGGTCGTGACGGCGCCGCCGGCAGCGGCGATTGATTTATCGCCGGAACCGGCGCCAAAATCGGATTCAAAGGTCGTGACGGCGCCGCCGGCGGCTGCGATTGATCCATTGCCAAAATCGGATTCAAAGGTCGTGACGGCGCCACCGGCAGCCTTAATCGATCCATCGCCGAAGCTGGATTCGAAGATTGTTGGGGCGCCGCCGGTGGCTGCAATTGGGCCACTGCCGAAACCGGATTCAAAGGTCGTTTCAGCGTCACCGGCGGCCTTGATTGATACATCACAGAAGCCGGATTCAAAGGTTGTTGGGGCGCCACCAGCGGCTTTGCCGGCGGCCTTGATTGATGCATCACAGAAGTCAGATTCAAAGGTTGTTGGGGCGCCACCGGCGGCTTTGATTGATTCATCGCCAAAACCGGCGCCAAAATCGGAACCGAAAGTCGTTTCAGCGCGGCCGCCGGCGTTACCGGCGCCACTGCCGGCATTACCGGCGCCGCCGCCGATTTTATCGGCGCCGCCTACAGTTTTGGTTGAAGCATCGCCGATCGTCGAGACTTCATCCGGAACAATACCCGTCCAGACGAGAGACGTTCCATCGGCAACCGGGTTTTTACTTGACGAATCGGCGCCCAAAACGTTTTTCACGCAGGTTCTGACGGTTGGATCGAATCGACAACACCGCAGGTTGCTTGCGATCGTGCCGGTGCTGTTGCTGATCGTGATCCTGGTCTTTGTCTTCGCATATATTGCGGCGAAATAGAACCTTCTTTGCGGAAAAGAAATTTTGATGAGCCAAACAATTTATGAGCAGATTGGAGGAGAGGAGATCGTTCGCAAGTTGGTCAATCGTTTTTACGATTTGATGGATACGCAGCCCGGCGCTGCTGAGATCCGCGCTCTACACCCCGAAAATCTGGATCGTTCACGAGAGAAGTTGTTTATGTTTTTGGTTGGATGGATGGGGGGACCTCCGCTCTACATTGAGCGCTATGGTCATCCGCGACTGCGTGCGCGCCATCTCCCATTTCCGATCGGAGAGCAGGAGCGTGATCAGTGGTTGCAGTGTATGAATGGCGCCTTAGCAGAGGTCGTGACTGATCAGCTCTTACGGCAACAGCTCGCGCTTTCATTCACACAGATCGCGGATTTCATGCGGAACAAACCAGGTGAGATCTGACCTCGAATCACTGAGGATGCGATCTTGCCCATCGATTGAAAGGTCAGATTTTGAAAATCGTTCCTCTCGGCACTAGCTCGGGCAAGCCGACGCTCAATCGCAACGTGAGCGCGACGGCGGTTGTGGGCGAAGGTGAATGGTGGTTGTTCGATTGCGGGGAAGCAACGCAGACGCAGATCGCCCGCGCCGGGCTTTCGGCTCATAAGCTCGTCGGAATTTTCATTACCCACCTTCACGGTGATCATTTCAATGGACTGCCGGGGCTGCTTTCGACGATGGCGCTTGATAAGCGTGAGCACGAATTGACGCTCGTCGGTCCGCCCGGCATTCGTGACTATCTGGATTTACTCGGCCGTTTGAGGATTCTCTTTATCAACTATCCGATTAAACTTCGCGAGTTGGGGCCCGATTATTTTGCCAAGAGGCCGCAGGAACTGGTCTATGAATCGGCGAAATTTACCGTGACCACGCGCCCGCTTGATCATCGGATCTTCTCACTCGGCTATCGTTTGGAAGAGAAGGTGAAACCGGGAAGATTCAACCTTGATCGAGCGCGCGAACTGGGGATTCCGGCCGGTCCACTCTATTCCGTCCTGCAATCGGGTCAGGAGATTGTCCTGGCGGATGGCCGAGTGATCGAGCCATCGCAAGTGCTCGGCCCTCCGCGTCCGGGCAAAGCGATCTCTTATTGTCTCGACACACGGCCTTGCCAGAACGCCGTTTCGCTCGCTCGTGATGCCGATTGCTTGGTCTACGAAGCGACCTACACGAACGAGTACACAGAAGAGGCGCGGCAGTATGGCCATTCGACCGCCGCCCAGGCCGCGAGGATCGCACAACAAGCGAACGTGCGCAGCCTCTTGATCACTCATTTCAGCTCGCGTTATCCGGACGCGAGGCCATTGCTCGAAGAAGCCTGCCGCATCTTTCCCGAAACGATCATGGCCGAAGACTTAATGGAAATTGAAATTTAATCGGAAGGCGAGATCCACCGGCCCGTCGAAAAAGGCTGAAAACAGTGGTTGACGCTGTTTGCAAGCCAGTGCTAGACTTCACTTATCTCTCACAGCTTAAATCGCCAGCATTGGTCTTCCCACGTTATCGAGTTGAAAGGAGGACGGTGTGGTTTTCAAGATCGGGCAGAAAGTCATTTACCCAACGCATGGTGTTGCGCTTGTCGAACAAATTGAGCCCCGCCAGATCAATGGAGAACAACAGGATTTTTACCTTCTCCGATTGCAAGCGAACAATTCACTTGTCTTGGTCCCCACGTGCAATGCGGATGAGATCGGATTGCGTCGTCCGATTGCTGCGCGCCAAGGCGATGAGTTGCTGAAATCTTTAGCGACAGATTTTTCCGCGCCCCCGGCCGATTGGAAGGATCGTTTCAAGGAGTTTTCTGAAGCGATGAGAAGCGGAGATCTGTTTGCCGTTGCAGAAGTGTTAAAAATTCTGACTTATCTCAATCAGCACAAACCGCTCTCTTTTCGAGAAAAGCAGATGCTGGAGCGGGCTCATTACCTGATTGTGAGTGAACTGGCTCTAGTCTGCAGAAGATCAGAGGCAAGCATCTCGCCGAAGGTTGACGAGGCCTTGAACGGGGCTTGTCACAAACATGCGAGAGCCGCTGTCGCGTCCCATTGATCGGTCTTGGCGTGAGTCGCCCTGTTGGGCGCTTAAGATGGCGCTCAGGACCGAGGACGGTTCTGGTTTCGTGAATCATCTTCGCGGGTTGCCGTTGTGTCACCATGACTGACTTCAACCGTTGTTGACCCCGCCTGGTGTTTGGGGCAATAGGGGCAATGTCTGCAGCCGCTGCCGCAACAGTACCCGCGTTTAAGATGGTAAAGCGCCGTCATCACCATCAGCCCACCCTCAAAATAGTAATCCTCATTCTCCTGCATTCTTTATCCTTTATTCTTCTTATATCCTTCTTGCATTTGGTGCATACAGCATGTAGTTTTTTTCGATGTATCCTCCCGATACATTCAACCCCAAAAAACCTGCCCGGAGTCGTATCTATAACATAAATGCAAAAAGAAGAATGGTTTTTAGAAGATGTTTGTTGTGGCCTGAACCTTGCGTAATTGAGAGGCAGCTGAGTGAGAGAAGGTGGTGAAGATCTCACTCAGTATCGAAGGTAATTAGGCAGCAAAGCACAGGTGTTGTGCTTGAAATAACTTGCTTGAGGCTTCGATCGTTACTAATTCACTAAGCGACGCGGTCGCTAAAATGGAGGAAACCATGCTTTGGACGATTTTTGTGATTTTATTGATTCTGTGGCTACTAGGAATGGTTAGCTCTTACACTCTGGGTGGGTTCATTCACGTCCTATTAGTGGTAGCACTGGCCGTGCTCTTGATCCAGCTCATCACAGGTCGTCGCGTCGCATTGTAGCGCGTCAGGCCGAGAGAAGCCATTAAAAGTAAAGAAGACCACATAAGTAAGAAAGAGAACCACATAAGTAAGAAAGAGAGAGGAAGAAATGAAAAACAGGAAAGTGGTGTTGATGGCGGCTTCGCTGTGCCTCACGCTCTTGGCAAGCGTTCCATCGCTGGCGCAGAAAGAAGTTAGTAGGCGCCTCAAGGACGAACACAAGCAATCGCAAAAGGCAGCGGATGTCTTTCGCGAGATCATGAGTGTTCCCGAAAAAGAGATCCCACGTGACATCCTCGACAAAGCCGAATGTGTTGCCGTCTTTCCGGATGTGATCAAAGCAGGCTTTGTGGTTGGCGGGCGTGGCGGTCGTGGAGTGGCAAGTTGCCGAACTGCGACCGGATGGAGCGCACCTGCTTACTTCAATCTTGGTGGGGGCAGTATTGGTTTGCAAATCGGAGCGCAATCAACCGATTTCGTCTTGTTGTTTATGAATCGAGACGGAATGAACAGCTTGCTCTCCGACAAGTTTGAGCTTGGTGCTGATGCATCGATCGCCGCCGGCCCTGTCGGCCGCCAGGCCGGAGCTTCAACCGACCTTAAACTTGATGCAAAGATCCTTTCATATTCACGCAGTAAGGGGCTCTTTGCCGGTCTTGAGCTGAAAGGCGTTGTGATTAAACCGGACAAAGGTGATATGCGTGATGTGTATGGTGAAGGTGTGACGGCGAGAGAGGCGTTGAAGGAGAACAAAGTGAATGCTCCGGACGCGGTTCGTGCATTCCCGAATACACTGGCGAATTACTCATCGCGCAGAGCTGACATCAAATCAGAGAATAGGTAGACATTTGCCGCAACTCTGAATGGGTTGTTTGTGGATTAGCCCCCAGGGAGCGCGATGGTCTTACTGATCTGTAGTTGCGAGGGTCGATTGAAAGACTTCTTGTGATAGCGGAGTGGGTAAGGCTCGCGCTCCTAGGCATTTAATCATCAATAACAGAAACCGATATGTTGTTCTTGGCGTGGACATTGGTGGGGATGATACTCGGTCTGGTTTGGGGCCGAATTATCACCAAAGGAAGGGATGAAAGCCTGCCTTCACTGATCTTGCTTGCAATCAGCGGCGCGGTCATCGGTGGTCTGCTTTTCACCCTTTTTGGGACTACCAGTTGGACCAAAATCAATGCATATTGCATGGTGGTTTCAACGGCCGGCGCTCTCGTCTTTCTGGCAGCCTATCATTCAATCAAACAAGTTTATTGAAAAGAGAATCCCATCCTATTACCCAGCGCTGATGCCTTCAATCTCAAAATTATAGCAACAAACGAAGGAGGAGGTTTCACTCCGCTTTAGTCAATAGTTGCGCTCTCAGCGAGATTATGCTTTTTAATAATGCTATAAAGACGCGGGCGATAGAGACCCAGTAGATTGGCCGCCGCCTGTTTGTTACCTTTGGTTCGTTCGAGCGCGGCCTGAACGATTCCACCTTCGAGGCGCTCAAAAATATTCGGCTGATCATCCTCCGGTCCCGGGGGCGGAAGTTTACTGACTAACAGCCGGCACAAATCATCAAAGTTCAAATCCCTGTTGACCTTTTCTCTCGGTTTATCCTCAGGAATCACGATCGGGCTTCTATTTTCGTTGGCGAGAGGTTGATCGACCGCGGGTTTGGGACCGATGCTGGTGAGTGGCAATGCCTCGGCTGAAATAGCCTCGCCTTTGGTCATCAAGACTGCGCGTTCCATCACATTCTGTAATTCGCGCACATTGCCGGGCCATGAATGAGTAAATAATTTTTCGTAAGCTTCCTGGGATAATGTTTGTACTGGCCGGGTATATTTATCGGCGAACATCCGGAGAAAATGCTCGGCCAGGCGTTGGATATCTTCCTCGCGCTCGCGCAATGGCGGGACTTGAATTTCGATCGTATTGATACGGTAGTACAAATCTTCGCGCAGCAAGCCATCGCGAATCGATTCAAGTGGATTGCGATTGGTGGCGCAGATCAGGCGGAAATTGACTTCATGCTGTTTATCGCTTCCGAGCGATGTATAGACACGTTCCTGTAAGACGCGCAGGAGCTTCGGCTGCAATTCCAACGGCATCTCGCCGATCTCATCCATCAATAGACTGCCGCCGTTGGCCTGGCCGATCAATCCAATCTTGTCTTTCATCGCGCCCGTAAAGGCGCCCTTGGTATGGCCGAACAACTCGGACTCGATCAACTCCTTTGGCAGCGCGGCGCAGTTGATCTTGACAAAGGGTTTCTTGGCACGCGGGCTCTTATAGTGGACGGCATTGGCGACGAGTTCCTTGCCGGTCCCCGACTCGCCGATGATCAACACGTTAGCTTCCGATTCGGCGACGCTATCGATAATCTCATAGATATTCTGCATCGCCTTGCTGCTGCCGATGATGTTGTAGTAAGAGCTGCGGTCCGACAATTTGCCGCGCAAATTCTTGATCTCTGAATTCTGTTCGCGGCGTTCGAGCGCTTTATCGATCAGGACGAACAACTCATCGTAATTGACGGGTTTTTCGACGAAATAGAATGCGCCGGCCTTGGTCGCTTCAACCGCTTTGATGACCGAACTGTAACCGGTGATAACGATGATCTCGGTCTCGGGCGAGGCCTCTTTAAATCGGCCGACCAACTCGATGCCGTCAATGTCGGGCAGGCGTAAATCAGTCAATGCGACATCGACCTGATTCTCGGCAAGAAGATTCAGCCCCTCCTCTCCGCCTTGCGCCGTCAGAATCTCAAATCCCTGCTTGCGCAAATGAAACTGCATCAGATCGAGCACATTGGTATCATCGTCAATTGCAAGAATTCTGGCTTTAGGCATATTCAGTGTCCTTGAACTAATCAGCCGGCGATGTTCCAAGTTCGACCGGTCAAACTAGCAATGACCATCATCAATTCCGCCGGCTCGACAGGTTTGGGAACGTGCATTTGGAATCCTGCCTCCAACGCATTGATGCGGTCTTCGGAGCGGCCAAACGCGGTCAGCGCAACCGCCGGAATCTTGCCGACTGGATCGGGCAATTTTCTGATCCGGCGGATCAATGTATATCCGTTTTCATCAGGCATGCCGATGTCTGAGACGATGAGGTCGAATTTCTTGGCGACCTCATTTCTATTCAATAAATCCATCGCTTCAGCGCTCGATGAGACCGGAGTTACTACTGCTCCGCATCTCCTGAGCAAGGTCGCGATCAAGTCGCGCGCTTGTGCTTCATCATCAACGGTCAGAATATGCAGTCCGCTGAGCATGGGCGGAAAACTCAACGGTCCGGTCGCCCCTCCGGCATCCCGGATCTTATCTGTGACAAAGCTCGTTACGGCGCGTAAAGGCAGATTGATAGTGAATGCGGCGCCTTTGGCTTCGCCCTCGCTTTCAGCCTTAATTTTGCCGCCGTGGAGTTCGACCAAGTTCTTGACCAATGAGAGACCCAGGCCAAGTCCGCCGGCCCTCCGTGTATTGGAGCTATCGGCTTGCCGAAAGCGGTCAAAGATATGGGGCAGGTCAGCCACTTTGATCCCTCGGCCAGTATCTTTAACAGTTACGGTGACCCACGGATCTTGACGGCTGAGTTTGACCTCGACACGGCCGCCCTTCGGCGTAAATTTCACGGCATTTGAGAGTAGATTCCAGATGATCTGTTGCAGACGCTCCGCATCGCCGGTAATGATTCCGGCGTTCGGATCGAGATCGGATTGAATCTCAACGCCTTTGCTCTCGGCGGTCGGATGAACGGTGTCGATGGCCGATTGAATCGCGGGAATCAAGTTGACCGGTCGCGATTCGATCCGCAACTTGCCGCTGGCAATCCGCGCCGAATCCAGCAGGTCTTCAATGAGCCGTGACTGCATCTCGGCGCTTTGTTCGATCACATTGACGGCATGATCGTGAGTCTCTTGATCGACGCCTTCACTTCGCAGCACGCGGGCCCAGCCAAGCATCGCGTTCAGCGGAGATCGAAGTTCATGCGAGACGATCGCGAGAAATTCGTCCTTCATGCGATTGGCCGTCTCGGCCTGGGCGCGAGCCTCCTGCTCACGTGCGAACAGATTGGCTCTGATCTCCTCCGATTGCATGCGTTCAGTCGTATCGATCGTGAAACCGACGATGCGCCTGACCTTTCCATACTTGTCTTTGACTGGAAAGGCGCGGTCTCTCACCCATCGTTGTCTGCCATCAGGAGTGATGATGCGATATTCTTGATCCAAATTTCCCGTGGTGAACTTTTCTTGAGCCAATTTTCTGGCCTGTTCGACATCCTCATAATGAATGAAATCAGACCAATATTCGACATTGCTCATCAGATTCTCAGCGCTGATTCCCCACAGGCGCTCAATTCCTCGACTGATAAATTCAAGCTGGCCGGTCTGCGCATTTCTGATCCAGAGGACGGCTTCGATATTTTCCGCAATCTGACGAAACCTCTCTTCACTTTCGTACAAGGCTTCTTCGGCGACTCTCAGCTCCGTGACATCAAGGGTAATCCCGCTCATTTTAATGGCTCTGCCGGAAGCATCGTATTCCGGCTGACCCTTCACCAGAACACGATGGACCTCGCCATTGGGCCAGACGATGCGGTGTTCGGTCTTGAGATTTTGATGCTCCTTAACCGCGGTCTCCAACTCGCGCTCGACTCGTTCCCGGTCTTCCGGGTGAAGGCAATTTGTCCACAATTCATATGAAGGAGCGCATTCGCTACTCTTGTATCCGAAGACTTCGCAATTCTCATCCGACCAGGTGACCTGATTGGTCCGCAAATCCCAGAACCAGAGCCCCGCATTCGATGAACTGAGGGCGAGACGCAGTTCGCGTTCTCGCTCTCTCAACTTCTGCTCACCTTCTAATTGCTTGGCGACTCCACGCCGCAAACTTACTCCGGTCAGGACCAGGAGCGCCGTCGCAATCAAAATCCCGATGACGGCGACCGCTGCCGCAAGGCGCGCATCCGTGGCCTGTTTCGATGAGCGTTCATTGTAAAGGCGCTGCTCTTCGCCCTCCATCTCGCTCAGAATTTTCGATAAACTGTCCCGCACCTGATTCAGCTGGGGACCTCTGAACACCTGCCTTAAGGCATCGAACTCTCCCTTTTGACGGGATTGGATCATTAAATCCGTGAGGTTTAAATTTTGACCGAGTAAGGTTCGTAATTCATTGAGATTCTGCTGCTGCTTCGAATTATCAATCGTCAGCCTTTTAATTTTTTCAACCTGAGAGTTCAATTTCTCTTTGACTCTCAGATATCGGTCAAGCGAGATCTGATTGCCCGTCAGATAATACTCGCGCGACAATTCACCGGCCTGGTTGATTTGCGAAGAGAGTTCTTTAATTTCCTCCTCGACACGCAAAGTATGTTTCACCTGATCCCCGGTGATGGTCATAATTTGCACGCCTTGATAAACAAGTAGGACGAGAATGATAAGTACGACAAGAATGACGCCCAGATATGCGAGCAGCTTTCTCTCAATAGGGGTAGTCATGCCTAGGTCCTTTATTGAAGATAATCAATCTGGGGGATTGCGCCTCTTCTATTCTCCTCTTCATTTTAGAATTATAATCGCGCCTGAATCTATCACGCCAATTTGCGCTTGATTTCCAAAATTATAACTATGTCCTGTTTTAAGGATTTGGAATCTTCTATCACAGAATGGCGGGTATCTGAACTGCAGAGATTGAGATAAGACCTTCGGCCGCTGGTCTAAGCAGGAACATTCCCCCGCTTTGGAGAGGAACTGTCTCTGAGTAGTGTAAGCTGACCGGGTGGTTTGAGCCGCCCAAAATTACCAGCCCGGTCAGCGACACGACTGACCCCAATACAACTAGGAGATGTCCTCCCTCGAAATTCGTCCCTCATCTCACAGCTGCATTAGAGCCGCCACTGAATTACAGAGTACTTCTTTGTGAAAAGCAAATTATGGGCCACTGCCGTAGAAGGGGGGATTCCCCGTATTTTGGGCTTTTTTGCCATTTTCTCTGACAATATGCTTCACCTGGGTGTAATATCCGAATACAGCCTGTAATGGATCTATACGTCCACTTGATCTCAATTTGTTTTGAGCAGGGAATTTAATTTATATCTGGAAACCAGCTTGCCGCCGATATTTTTCCATTCCCGCGCAATATCTTTGGCGTCGATCGGAGTTTTGACGAGCACACTGACCAAAATATTGTCGCCATCGATGGTCTCCTCACCCCATTCAACACTTTCCCTCATCAACACCGACTCGATCATCATCCAAAGCAACGCACCGAGGAAACAGCAAACGAGAGTTCCTACCAGTGTGAATAAGACCCAGAGCGCCGCCACCTCGCCGATCTCTGAAAAACGGAGAGCCGCCTTGGAGGAAAAATAAGAAAGAGCCATGGTGGCAGAGAGCATTGCTCCAGCCATCAGAATAGTGATTACCTTCCTTGACTGAGCCTTCACCCGGCTCCAAATCCTCCGCTTTTGTAGAACCTTCAGGTCAGAAGTTGAATCGGCCAATTCGACAATATTGGTAGACTCCTTGGGATATCCAAAGTCCGTTAATACCTCTTGAGCCTGATAGACCTCTTTGGGGTTTTTGAATTTTCCGATCAGCATTTGTGGTTGTTCTTTATCGTGATTCTCCAAAACCGGCATATCTCCTCCTCTATCTTCCTCAAGAAACAGTTTCGGTTTTCAGTTCCGCCACTGAAAACCGTCAAATGGTTGCCGGGGCAGCAAAGTGAGAAGTCTGACTCCTCATGAAAACAATAGATAGAAGCAACCAGACACTTGCTCTCGGGCAACCACTGTACCAATGATCAGTAGCGTCAGTCTTTCAGAGTCGATAGACCGTGGCGATTCTCAGGTTGGAGGAGAACGAAAGACTTGGAGTACTACACATAACGAGAAGTCTTTCGTTCTCCTCCAACCTGGAGAATTGCTCGATACACAGTGAACCTCTTCGAGTTAGGAAAGTGATTATTGTTCTTTATTACTACGTGCTCTTGTATGCGGGGGAGTCACTTCCGCTACTGAAAAGCTCCAGCGGGATTTTGATCCGACTTCTATCTGCTCAAGTTTTGGGCATTTACCGGGACTTTTTTCGGAACGTTTATTTCAGGCATAACTCTTGCTGATTTGAGTTCGTGATGGTGATTAAACAGAAATTTGGTTGTTTAGCGATAGGATAACTAAAGGAGGAGAAAGCAATGACAGTCGAATCATTTTTGCTCATGTTGTTGATTGCGGGAATCTGTGGTGCGATTGGACAGGCAATTTCCGGGTTCGATCTGGGCGGGATTCTAGTCACAATCGCCGTTGGATTCATCGGCGCCTTACTGGGAGTATGGTTAGCTGGTGTTTTAGGGTTGCCGGAATTGTTCTCGGTCAGAATCGGGGGGCAGAGATTTCCAATCGTCTGGTCGATCATCGGATCTACACTCTTTGTCGCATTGATCGGTGCGTTTAGGGGGCGAAGGTATTACATCTATCGGTGAGGAGCAGTTTAAAGAAAGAAGAATGTTCTAAACCACTCAAGGGGGGAGGCTCTGTTTATGGCTCGAGACAACAGATTGTTGTTGGATGAGGAACGGCGCCTGGAGCAGTACGAAGCGGTCAAGAACACGGCCAGAAGTGAAGTTCAGACGCGTGTCAAAGAGCAAGCGGATCGTTTGAATCAAGAAGAGCAGTCAGAGATCGAGTCGTTGGGGAACGAGTTTAAACAAGGTGCGATCTCTGAGGTGCAAGATACTGATTTCGAGGTGAGAAGAGCTCGCCGCGTAGCTCGCTACTCGCAAATTGTCGATTACGTATTCTATTTGATCTACGGACTGATCGGCATCCAAATTATTTTCGATCTCTTTGGCGCCCGGAGATCAAATGGTTTTCGAAACTTTATCGATGCGGTGAGCTGGCCGTGGCTGGCGCCATTCAAGAATCTGTTTCCTGATCCGTCGACCGGGCACTTTCAGGTCAGGTTCTCTTATCTTGCGGCGTTGGTGATCTACATGTTATTGCATCTGGCGATCAATGGATTATTGCGAATGATCGCTCATCGCAAAACGGCCGTTTGATTTGATCAGTCGGGCATGTCTTAAGAAGTGAGATTGACTCTTTCGATTGCCCGTGCAAACAAACAAAGAGTCGGGGAGCTGCGCTCGCCCGGCTCTTTTTGTTTAAAGAGAGCGGTGTCTTTCGCGACAGCCAGAAAGTGAATTGTGAAGATACAATACGTTCTAGGATCAAACATCAGCCGCACTTTTAACGCCTGCCGTCATCATTGCAAACCAGCCAAGAGGACCGCGCGACAGCTTGAGCCACGAGCTATCTTTTTGACGTAGTGCAGTTAGCAGATGGCGAATTGAATCAATCAAAATGGCATTGTGATTGCTCCTACTCCTTGGCAGATGGCAAAAATCGTATGAAGGGAAACGAGCATGAAACGAGGTATGAATAGATAGCATCGGCATTGCTCCCGACGACGATTTTAGATTCTAAGGAGGAGGGTATGTGGAGCAAAGATGAGATTGAAGGCAAACGAAAAGAGATTACCGGCACTATTAAAGAAAGAATCGGGGAGATGACCGGAAATGACGCGCTTGAGCATGAAGGCATAGCTGACCAAGCTGAGGGCAAAGCGCAAAAAGAGTTCGGTAAGGCCCGACGCAAACTTAACGAGGTGATCGAGAAAGGCCGCGAGGCAAATATTGGTCAATAAGACAAAGAGTTGGTGGTGAACTATGAATTGGAAGCATTCGTAAAACGCACGCTTCCAACGATACTCGGAGAAGACCATGGAGTCGCGCTGCGACGCCCTAAAACACTAAATACACCCTGGGGGAGCGTTTTAAAGAACGCTCCTCTAGGGTATGGGAGGAGAATTATGAAATTGCTTTCTTTAGCTTTAATTATCGCTTTGAGCGCTTTCTTCAGTATGGCGTGCGATAGCTATAACGACAGCACAGCCCCGAAAAACGGTGAAGCGAAAGTAAAAATGACCGATTCGGATTTGGAGACTGCAATTAAAGCTAAACTCGGCACCAATGCCTTGGTGAACGCTGCAGGAATTAGCGTCAGCGCCAATGCGGACCGCAACGAAGCGACCCTTTCAGGAACAGTCGAATCGGAAGAGTTGAGAACAAAAGCGGTAGAGTTGGCGAAGAGCGCGCATCCCGGATTAGTCATTACAGACAAGATCGACGTCAAGCCGACTGAGGTCACACGCGAAAGTTACACCGAAGAAGCAGCGCGGAAGGAGCGCGAACGGGGAAAGGGCATGGGCGATAAGATCGGTGATTCTCTTGATGACGCCTGGATTCATGCCAAAGTTGTGGGAAAACTTATTGGCAATTCCAACACACCAGAGCGCAAGATCAATGTTGATGTGACAAATAATATCGTTACTCTGCGCGGGATGGTGGATTCCGCGGATCAGAAAGTTGAGGCCGAACGAGTTGCAAAAGAGACCGATGGCGTCAAACGCGTCGTCAATCAGCTCAAAGTCGCTGCCACCGCGAAGACTTAAATTTGAAACAGCCCCTAACGTGCCGGAAACCTCTCAAGATGTTTTACGGACCTCCAGCAAGCCGTAGATGCAACATAAGAGGAGCAACACCGGTACGTCTGACCTGGGCGGTTGCCAAGCGGCGGTCGCCCAGGTCAGTTGCATAGAACCACGATTAGTCGTGGTGAATAATTAGCAAGGTCGACAATTCCAAGGAAAACCGCGAAATCCGCGGAAATCCATAATCTTTATGGATTTCCGCGGATTTCGCGGTTTTCTTGATCAATCCTGTTCCTGACGATTATTCGACTATAATTGCAACTGCCGCTGGGGCGCGGCCAATTGCCGGCCCGGACCAATTCTGTTTTGATTTGGCTTGACGCTTTTTCTTGACGAAATTTATAATTGGCGCTTTACCACAAGGCATGACAATTCCTTATCTTCATAATATGTGCCCACACTAAGCTTTGCACGCGATGACAGATTTCGCTCGACTACTGAGATACCTCAAGCCTTACCGCATTGTCTTTGTGCTTTCTGTTGTTTTGATGGTCATGACAGGGTTGCTTGAAGGGGCGACAAGCCTGTTACTGGTGCCGATCTTCGACAAGCTGTCAAAGGTCGGAGGCATTCCATCCGGGATTTTGGATTTTAAGCGTTACCTGCCTTCAGGCGGTGAGGAGACCTGGCACATCATCGCGTTGCTGCTGGTTGGATTCACCTTGGCGAAAGGCGTCACCGAGTATTTTTCATCATATTCGATGAGTTATATCGGGCAGAATGTCATTGCCGATCTGCGGGCCGCGCTTTACGATCACATCATTCGGCAGTCGGCGTCATTCTTCGCCTTGCGCCCAACGAACGAACTGACCGCGCATTTGATGAGTGATGCGGCACTCGTTGAAAGAGCGGTCTCCGACACACTGCGTGATCTGCTGCGCGAGTCGGTGAGTATGGTTGTTTACCTGGTATTGCTCTTTAAGTTCAACTGGCGTTTGGCTGCCGCAATTTTGTTGCTGGCGCCGCCGGTCGCCTATCTGACGACGAGCTTCAATCGGCGGTTGCGGCGATATCTCCACTCGCGGCAGGAGAGCGGGGCCGAGATGCTCGATGTGGCTCAGGAAGCAATCTCGTCACAGCGGGTAGTGAAAGCATTCGGCATGGAGGCGTACGAGAGCGAGCGATTCAGCCGTACGGCGCGGGAGCAGATGCGCGATCAATTGAGCGCCATGCGGATCTACTTTCTTTCGCCGATTGTGCTGGAGACTCTCGGAATTGTCGCAGTCGCGGGTTTACTGATCTATGCTCAGCGCAGCATCGAAGCCGGCCAGATGAGTCCGGGTGAATTCATCGCATTTCTCTTCTGTATGTTCAAGAGTTACGATCCGATTCGCCGGCTGAGCCGTCTGCAGCATGACCTCCAGCAAGGGTTGACCTCTGCTGCGCGAATCTTCAATGTCATGGACGAACAGATGGAGATGCGTGATCGGGCGGATGCGATCGGACTCGAGCGCTTTTCTCGGGAGATCGAATTTCAGAAAGTTTCATTTCATTACGGTGCAGGCTTTGATCTCCCAGTACTCAAAGAGCTTTCATTCAAAGTGCGAGCCGGTGAAATGGTCGCTATTGTAGGCCAGAGCGGAGCGGGGAAGAGCACCATGACCAATCTGATCCCGCGTTTTTATGACCCGAGCGAAGGGAGAGTGTTGATCGATGGATCAGATCTTCGAGATGTTCAGCTGGCCTCCTTGCGGCGGCAAGTCGCCATCGTCACACAGGAAGTCCATCTCTTCAACGACACGGTACGCGCCAACATCGCTTACGGCTCGTATGGACGCCACGACAGTGATGCCAAGATCAAAGAAGCCGCTCGTGCGGCGCTGGCCGACGATTTCATCAACAAATTGCCGAGCGGTTACCAGACGGTCGTTGGCGAGCGAGGTCTGATTCTGTCAGGAGGACAACGGCAGCGAATCGCGATCGCCCGGGCGATTTTAAAAGATGCCCCGATCTTGATTCTGGACGAAGCGACGAGTGCGCTCGATACCGAGAGCGAGATGCTTGTGCAACAGGCGCTCAATAACCTCATGGTGGGACGCACAACGATCGTTATTGCGCATCGGCTCTCGACTGTGCGTCGTGCCGATCGCATTATCGTGATGGATGCCGGACGCATTGCCGAGGTCGGTTCGCACCAGGAACTGCTCGAGCAAGATGGGATCTATCGCAAGCTTTACGAATTGCAGTTTATGGAAGACCAAACCGCGCAGGCTCCGGTCTGTGCGTGATGATCTTCGTTAAAATCCACACGGACTGTAGTCCGTTCCATCTTTCAAAGGAGAAAGATGCTCAAAAGCATGACAGGGTACGGACAGGGAGCGGCGAACGGCGAAAATTTCAATGTGACGGTTGATCTGCGTTCGGTCAATAATCGTAACCTGGATATTCATTGGCGGGCGCCACAAGATCTGGCGCCCCTGGAAGTTCTCTTGAAGAAGCAGGTTCAGGCCACGATTTCGCGCGGGCGCGTCGATGTGACGATCAACTTCTCGCAGACGGCTGATACGGTTTATGAGCTCAACCGCCCGCTGATTCGCGGTTATCTCGAAGCGCTTCGCACCATGCGCGATGAATTCGACCTGACAGGCGATGCGGATCTGGCGACGATCGTGCGATTGCCCAACGTCATGATTGCTCCGACCAACAACGCGTTAAGTGAAAAGGTCATTCAAGGCGTCGAGGCCGCCATGACGCAGGCGCTGGCTGCGCTTGTCGCCATGCGCGCGGTCGAAGGACACGAACTGCAAAAAGAGCTGTTTTCGCGAGTCGAGCGCATCGAAAAGCATCTCGCAGTGATTGAAGCCAACGCTGATGATCTGGTCGAGGCCTATCGCGAGAAACTTCGAAAGCGCATCTCTGAATTGTTGGATAAGAACGTCGTCGATGAAACACGACTTGCCCAGGAGGTGGCATACCTGGCCGAACGCAGCGACATCACGGAGGAGGTCGCACGCCTCAAGAGCCATCTCACACAGTTACGTGAATTGTTGGTCAATGAAGGCGAAATCGGCAAAAAACTGGACTTCTTATTACAAGAGACAAATCGCGAGGCCAATACTATTCTTTCCAAGTCTGCCGAATTAGTGATTTGTGACGCTGCAATAGAAATCAAGACGGAAGTCGAGAAGTTGCGTGAGCAAGCGCAAAATGTGGAATAATTCTAGTTATGGATTGCAGATCCTGGGCATGATCATTGGCAATCCGAATTCAGGGGTTGGAAGAGTACTGTAACTCGGAAACAACCTCGATCCGCAATCCGCAATCCGCACCCCAACAATGAACGGCAACCTGATCATCGTCTCTGCCCCATCCGGTGCAGGCAAAACGACGCTGGTAAGCGAAGTTGTCAAGCGAGACGGCTTCGTGAAACCTTCCGTCTCATACACCTCGCGTGTTCCGCGTCTCGGAGAAGTGGATGGTGTTCACTATCATTTTGTGACCAGCCATGAGTTCGAGCGCATGATTGACAATGGAGATTTTCTGGAGTGGGCCGAAGTGCACGGCAACCTTTACGGGACCTCGCGCCAGCAGGTCGAAGCGCTGTTGATG
>Ga0081539_10001722_pt1 | contig 34982 bp, 24 predicted proteins | sample TabmetS4T2R2_FD_71023 | JGI IMG/M metagenome (GOLD analysis project Ga0081539, IMG submission 71023) | Tabebuia heterophylla rhizosphere microbial communities from the University of Puerto Rico - S4T2R2 | ecosystem: Host-associated > Plants > Roots > Rhizosphere ... | reverse complement strand
CGGTGCCGACACCGGCCTGCGGCAGACCATGACCGACCCGTCCGGCACCGTGACCTACGGCTACGACGGGCTCAACCGGCTGACGTCCGCGACCGGCGCACAGTCGCGCAGCTACGGGTACGACATCGACTTCAACCGGACCAGCAAGACGGTCGCCGGGACCACCACCAACTACGGGTACAACGCGCCCAACCAGTTGACCACGGTCAACGGCACGGCCACCTACAACTACGACGGCAACGGGAACTTCACCGGTGGCGGCGGCTGGTCGCTGGGTTACAACAGCAAGGACCAGACCACCACGATCACCAAGCCGGGCGGGACGGCCCTGTCCCCGTTGGTCTACGCCGGCCAGGACCAGTCCGAGCGCCGGCAGGCAGGCGACGTGCAGTACGCGACGACTGTGCTCGGCGTGTCCCGGGCCACCACCCCGGACTCCGGCGGCCTCACGACGCTGCTGCTCGACACCGACGCGTCCAAGCCGGTCAAGGGCTCCAGCGACTACTACACCCGGGACAGCGACGGCGGCTTGATCAGCCTGCGGACCGGCAGCGCCCGCTACTACTACCTGCTCGACGGCCTCGGCTCGGTCGTCGGGCTGGTCAGCACCGCCGGCGTCAAGGTCAACTCGTACAGCTACGACCCGTACGGCGAACAGCTCACGGCCAGCCAGAACGTCGCGAACCCGTGGCGCTTCGCCTCCGGGCAGTACGACGGGCAGACCGGCCTGACCAAGTTCGGCGCCCGCTACTACGACACCGGCCTGGGTCGTTTCACCCAGCGCGACCCGTCCGGCAAGGACCTGCCGTACGCCTACGCCGGATGCAACCCCACCAACAACACCGACCCAACCGGGCAGAGCTGGTGGAATCCGACCGACTGGAACTGGGGTTGCATCGGTGCAGTTGTAGGCACCGCTGCAGCAGTAGGAGGGTTCGTCGCCTTGTCGATCGCCACCGCGGGAACAGCCAATGTTTTCTATGCGGGAGCGCTGATCGCCGGGGCGGGGACCGCGGCCGAGAATCTCGCCTTCTGGTCAACCGCGGCCGGTGTCCTCAGCGGAGGGATTGGCATTTTCGGGGCCTGCTGAGACATTGACCATCGTGCGCACTCACGCTCTGCCGGGCCGGCCGTTCCGTGCCGGCCCGGCAGAGCGGGCAGCAGACGGGGGCGAGACCGCTAACCTCGCTTTCACATGCCGGCCGGCCGGCCGGCATGCAGACCTGGGCGTGGAGTCGCAATATGCCTGGCAGCAGACGAATCCGATGGCGCTGGTGGCCCCGGCCGGTCCAGGTGTCCAAAAGGAGTCAGCAGGAAGCCGATCGCCGGGCAGGGGAGCTGCTGGTTCCCCTCTTGGGCGAGGCGGGCAAAGTCGAGGTCGAGACTCTGCTAGCGCGTGGAGAGTACATATCCGCCGTACGGCGGGTCCGGGAGCTGACGGGTCTGCGCCTGGTCGACGCCAGGAGGCTGGTCGATACACTTCGGCGTTGATCTGCCCGTGATCAGGCCTCCGGTGCCGTACCGCCCCGTCGAGAGTCGCCGGACCGCCCGGCCCGCTCGAGCGAGGCCGCCAGAAGCTGCCGGGCCTGGAGTTGTCCGACCCGGTGCCCCGTCGACATCGCAACGTCCAACCCCTGTTCGGCGTGCATGATCGCCTCCGGATAGCACCGCCGGCTCAGATACACCTCGCCCAGGCAGGCCAACGCCTCCCCTTCCAGCACTCGGTAGCCGATGGCTCGCGTCATCGCCAGGGCACGGGAGGCGAGATCGAGCGCCTCGTCGAGCTCGCCGTGTGCGGCATGGACAGCGGCGAGGCGGACCATGGCCGCCGCCTCCGGATACCGGTCGCTCGCCCGCCCCGCCAGCGTGAGCGCCTGCCGGCCGAAACCCTGCGCCTCGTCGTACCGACCGAGTCGGGCGGCGATCCGCACGAGGGTGGTGAGTGTGTCGATCTCGTAGCGCCGGTGCCCGGCAGCGCGTGCCAGGCCGAGCGCCACCTCGGCCAGCCGCGCCGCCTCGCCGGGATCGCCGGTCTCCACCGTGACGGCGGCGAGGCAGCGCAGGGCGTCGGCCTCGTTGCAGCGGTTACCCACCTCGCGGTGCAGCACCAGCGCGCGGGTGAGGTGCTCTCGAGCGATGTCGAACTCGCCGAGCAGGAAGTAGATGTCACCGAGGTTGCCCAGGGCCAGCGCCTCGCCGCTGGGCGAGCCGGCCGCCCGGTACCGCCGGAGCGCTGCGGTCATCTGCGCCCGCGCCTGCCGCAGGGCGCCCTGCTCCCAGCTCACCACCGCGAGATTGCACAGGTTGACTGCCTCGCGCGCGGCCTGGCCGCTCCGGCGGCTCAGGACCAGGGCGCGGCGGTGCTCTGCCGCGGCTTCCGGCAGCCGTCCGGACAACCGCAACATGATGCCGAGATTGTCGACGATGCTCGCCTGCCCCTCCTGCCACGCGGCCCGCTGGGCCGCGGTCAGCGCCTCCTGGTGGTATTTGATCGCGCGCTCGTAGCTGGAGCCGGACCAGTGGAGCTGTGCCAGGCTGAACGCCGCCGCGGCCCAGGCCTGCTGGTCGCCTTCGGCCTCGGCCGCCGTGAGCGCGGCCTCCGCCGCGGTCCGCCAGTCCACCGTGTGCATGCCCAGCGAGAAGTACCGGCGTAACCCGTCGGCGAGCTGCCACGCCAGGTCACGCGGCCCGTCGGTCGCCGCCCGGCTGATCGCGGCGATCAGATTCGGCCGCTCCGCGTCCAGCCACGCCGATGCGGTGGGGCCGTCACCGAAGCGCGGCCCCGGCGGGTCCGCCTCGGCTCGGGGCAGTCGCAGCGCGTGCGGATAGAGCCGGGCCGCGGCGGCGTCGACCTGCGCCAGGTACCACCGCAGGAGCCGCTGGGTCGCGCGCTGCCGGTCGGTGTCGTCCTCCTCGGCGGCACACCGCTCCGACGAGTAGCGGCGCAGGAGATCGTGGAAGCGGTACCGCCCGGGCCGGTGCTCGTCCACCAGATGCACGGCGGCGAGGCGCTCCAGGACCGCCGCCACACCGTGCAGCGGCCATCCCATCAGGGCCGCGGCGGCGGCCGGCGTGACGTCCGGGCCGGGCACCAGGCCGAGCCGGCGGAACACGCACCGCGACGGCGTGTCGAGCGCGGCGTACGACAGGCCGAACGCCGCCCGCACGGCCCCGGCGCCGTCGCCGTCCGTGTCCAGGGCGGCGAGCGGCCCCTCGCGCTGCAGGCGTTCCGCGTACGCCGCCACGGAATACCGGGGATGGGCGTACAGGTAGGCGGCGGCGATCCGGAGGGCAAGCGGCAGCCGGGCGCAGAGAGCGCTCAGGGGCACCCACTCGGCGGGCTCGGCGGCCCGCTGCTGGCCCGCGATCCGCTCGAGCAGGGCCACCGCCTCGGCCTCGCTCAGCACGTCGAGGCCGAGCATCGTGGCGCCGTCCCGCGCGACCAGTCCGATGAGCCGGCTCCGGCTGGTGACCAGGACGAGACAGCTCGCCGTGCCGGGCACCAGCGGCCGCACCTGCCGGGCGTCGGACGCGTTGTCCAGCACGATCAGGACCCGCCGGCCGGCCAGCCGGGTGCGGTACAAGGCGGCGGCCTCGTCCGGCTCGGTCGGCACGTCCTGCGCCCGGACGCCCAGCGCCCGCAGGAAGCGGGCGAGCACCTGAACGGATTCCAGCGGTTCGTCCGTGGCGAAGCCACGCAGGTCCGCGTACAGCTGACCATCGGGAAAGGCCGCGCGGACCCGGTGTGCCCAGTGCACGGCGAGGGCCGTCTTGCCGACGCCCGCGGTGCCGGTCAGCAGGACCACGCCGCGGCCGCCGGCCGGGTCCGAGCAGAAGGCGTCCAGTCGCCGCAGATGCTCGGCGCGGCCCACGAACGCCGCGATGTCGGCGGGCAGCTGCGCCGGTGCGGCGGCTGCGGGCGCGCGCTCCCCGTTGTCCGGTTGCGACTGGTCGCCCTCGCGGGCGGCGGCGATGAACGCCTCCCGCTCCGGCCCACTGATCTCGAGCGCGTCCGCGAGCAGCCGTGCCGTGTCGCGGTGCGGCGCCCGCGCCCGTCCGGTCTCCAAGTTGCGCACGGTGCGCTCACTGACCTTCGAGCGCACGGCCAGGTCACCCTGGGACAATCCGGCGCGGCGCCGCAACATGCGCAGGAGCACGCCGAACGAGTGCTCCCCCGGCGCGGGCGCGACGGGCTGCAGCGCCATCGGGCCTCCCCCGTTGCCCCCGGCCGCCGTGGCGGCCGGTTGATCGATGGTCCGCGACCATCGTGCGCAGTGACGTACCGCTATGTCTAGGGTGACGGCGGGATCACTGTGGACTCTGGGCCGGCGGTAGCGGGTGCGCCCGCAGGTGTGCCCAGACGATCTTGCCGTCCGGCAGCCGGATGCTGCCCCAGTGTGTGGCGGCCGCGGCGATGATGACCAACCCGCGCCCGGAACCCGGTGGGATGATCGAGCCGGACGCCTTCGGATTCTTGACCGGGCGTGGCATCGCCGTACTGCCGTCCTGCACGGCGATCCGCAGATACCTGCCGGTGTAGGCCACGGTCACGTCGAAGTCGGTCGCGGCGTGCAGGATCGCGTTGGCCGCCAGCTCCGAGACGACCAGGTTGGCACGGTCCCGCATGTGCTCCAGATCCCAGGCCAGGCAGGCGTCGCCGACCAGACGGCGCGCCGCCGCCGCGCTGGCCGGCACGGGACCGAAGTGCTCGTGCGACCAGCGGGGAACGTAGGCACGCACCGCGAGCGACGCCTGCCAATGCGACGGGTAGAGGGCCACCGAGCCGCGAAACGGGTCGAGGCCGCGGGCGATCTCGGGTCCCGCGCCGCAGAGCAGGACCGGCACACCCCAGATCTCCTGTGCGTGATGGGCGGTCGCGGCGAAGACGCTGAGCAGGTGCGCGGCGACGTGATGAAGGCCGGTGAGGTCGACGAGCACGGCGGTGGGGCACTCGGCGGCGGCCTTGCCGACGGCGAAGCGCACCGTCGTCGCCGTCGCCGGCGTCAGGTCGCCGTCAAGCCGTACGGTGGTCGCACCGGTTTCAAGATCACGTTTAGTGGTGAAGTCAATCATGATTACCCGGCTGAGGCCGGCAACGCGGGCCTCGGTGCCGCATCGAAATTCGGAGACGTTTGATATCTGGACGCCACCCAGCAAACACCTTGCGTGACGGCAAGGCAAGCCTCGATGTCGATGGACGGCGGGTAAGCGCCGGTCAGGGGCTCGGTGCCGCCCAATACGTACGCGTGTTGGTGAACGCCAGCACGCCGGCGTCGGCCAGCTCGCGACCGTATCCGCTGCGTTTCGTCCCGCCGAACGGCACCCGCGGGTCGGAGGCGACGACCGAGTTGACGAAGGCGGCGCCGGACCGCACCCTCCGGGCCACCGCGACCGCCCGGTCGACGGAGGAGCTCCACACGCTCAGGCCCAGGCCGTACGGTGTCGCCTCGGCCAGGGCGGCGGCGTGGTCCTCGCCGGCGGCGACGGCCACGGCGGCGACCGGCCCGAAGGTCTCCTCGTCGAACACCGGCATCCCGGGACCCGTGCCGAGCAGCACGGTCGGCTCGTAGAAGTAGCCGGGGCCGGGCACGCTGCGCCCGCCGATCGCGAGCGTCGCCCCGGCGGCCACGGACCGGTCGACCTGGCGCTGGACGGCGTCGCGCAGGTCGGCGCGGGCCAGCGGGCCGACCGTGGTGCGGGGGTGCCGGGGATCGCCGACCACGAGACCGCGGACGCCCTCGACGAACAGCCGGGTGAACTCCCCGGCCACCGGCTCCTCGACGATGAACCGCTTCGCGCACACGCAACTCTGGCCGCAGTTGGCGTACCGGGCTCGCACCGCGGCGGCCGCCGCCGCGGGCACGTCGGCGTCGGACAGGACGACGAAGGCGTCGGAGCCGCCCAGCTCGAGGACGGACGGTTTGGTGGCGCGCCCGGCCGCGGCGCCGACCATCTCCCCCGCGCGGTTGCTTCCGGTGAGCGTCACCGCGGCGACCCGCCGATCGGCGATCAACCGCTCGACGGTCGCGGGCACGTCCGGCTCGGCGACCCGCAGGACGGTGACCAGGTCCGGCGGGAATCCCGCGGCCACGAAGGCGCCGGCGATCGCGAGCGCGGAGCCGGTGACGTTGGGCGAGTGCTTGAGCAGGACGCCGTTGCCCGCCGCCAGGGTCGGCACGGCGAAGCGCAGCACCTGCCAGACCGGGAAGTTCCACGGCATGACCGCCAGCACGAGGCCGATCGGCTCCTGGGACACCCATGCCTGGACGCCCTCGGGCACGTCGATGTCCACCCGGCGGTCCGCGAGCAGTCCCGGCGCGTGAGCGGCGTAGTAGTCGGCGGTCACGGCGGACTTCTCCACCTCGGCCCGCGCCTCGGCGAGCGGCTTGCCCATCTCCCGGGTGACCAGCTCGGCGTACCGGTCCTGCTCGGCGCGCAGGTGGGCGGCGAGGTGCGACAGGGCGGCGGCGCGGCGGGTGGCGGGCACCCGGCCCCAGGCCCGGGCCGCCGCGGCACCGGCCTCGAGGGCCTCCTCGATCTCGGCGGCGGACATCGCCGGGTACGACGCCAGGGGCGTGCCGTCCGCCGGGTCGACGGTCTCGATGGTCGTCATGGGGTGCTCAGCCCGCCTCGGTCGCTGTCGGACAGGTGCTCGAACGTCTCCCCGGTCGCGGTGATCGTGCGGGTGACGTCGCGACCACCGTAGACCCAGTAGATCCGCATGGTGGTCGTGCCGCGGTTGGCGAAGCGGTGCGGAGTTCCCGCCGGCACCCAGGTCGCCTGGCCGGCCACGAGGTCGAACGACTGCGTCCCGATCTCGGCGACCGCCTCGCCCTCGAGGATCAGCACCGACTCTTCGACGTTGTGGCTGTGCAGCGGCAGGCCGGTGCCGGGGGCGAACTGGGTCTGGCCGGTGGTGACGCGGTTCTCGGCGCAGTTCCACTTGCCGACGTACGGGATGGTGACCACGCCGTTGCCGCGGTCGAACGGCACGACGCCGTCGGGACTGATGATCAGCACAGGTCCTCCAGGTCAGACGGTGTGTCGGCGCAGCGCGCCGCGGACGGCGCCGGCGAGCTCCCGGGTCGAGAGCGTGCCGCCGAGGTCGCGGGTACGGGTGCGCGGATCGCCGACCACCTCGTCGACGGCCGCCTCGATCGATCGCGCGGCGGCCCGCAGCTCGGCCCGGCCGGAACGGGCGCCGTGCCAGTCGAGCAGCATGCCGGCGGAGCGGATCAGCGACACCGGGTTGGCGACGCCCCGGCCGGCGATGTCCGGTGCGGACCCGTGCTGGGCCTGCGCCACGCAGAGGTCCTGGCCGGCGTTGACGGCTCCGCCCAGGCCGAGGCTGCCGCACAGCTCGGACGCCTCGTCGCTGAGGATGTCGCCGAACATGTTCGTCGTGACCAGCACGTCGAACGCGGCGGGGTTCCTGATGAGCAGGGCGGCCGCCGCGTCGACGATGAGCTCGCGCAGCTCGACGTCGGGGTACTCGGCGGCGACCTGGCGGACCTCCCGCAGGAAGAGCCCGTCCGACAGCTTGACCACGTTGGCCTTGTGCACCGCGGTCACCGAGCGCCGGCGGCCGCGGGCCAGCTCGAAGGCCACCCGGGCCACCCGCCGGGACGCCTTCGCGGTCACCTTGCGCAGGGAGAAGGCGGAGTCCGGGTCGGGCATGAACTCGCCGGCACCGGCGTACATGTTGCGGTCGGAGTAGAAGCCCTCGGTGTTCTCGCGGACGATCACCAGGTCCATCTGCTCGCGCAGCACGCTCAGGCCGGGCACCGAACGGCACGGCCGGATGTTGGCGAACAACTCGAAGCGCGTCCGCAGCTCGGCCGACGGGTTGACGCCACCCTGCTCGCGCGGCGGGTACTGGTAGTGCGAGACCGGGCCGAGGATCGTCCCGTCGACCTCGGCGACCCGGCGCAGGACCCGGTCCGGCAGGGTGGTTCCCCCGTCCTCGAGTGCCTTGAGGCCGATGTCGAGGCACTCGACCTCCAGCCCGAGACCGTACCGGTCGCCGGCGGCGGCCAGCACCTCGAGCGTGGCCTCGGTGATCTCCGGTCCGATGCCGTCGCCCGGCAGCGCGAGGATCTTCACGACACGCCCCCGGCATGGTGGAAGCGCCGTGCGGCCAGGGTGTTGACCTGGCTGCCGGGAACCAGGCACCGGTCGGCGGCCCGGCGCCAGCCGGCGAAATGCGGCGCGGCCCGGTGCGCCGCGACGGCGGCCTCGTCGGCGTAGAGCTCGTAGAAGACGAAGTGGTGGTCGTCGGCGACGTCCTGGGTGACGTCGAAGTAGTGGCAGCCGGGTTCGTCGGTGAACGACCGCCGGGCGTTCTCCCGGATGGCCTCGGTGAACTCGTCCAGGCGCCCGGGGAGGACCCGGACGGAGACGATGAGCGCGATCATGGGCGGGCCTTCCGGTGCGGGACGGTGGCTGGGAGGGGTACGTGCGCCCGGTCGGCCAGGGTGGCCAGGGCCGCCCAGGTCGCGGCCGCGAGCGGCACGCCGCGGGCGGACAGCGTGCGGTGGTTGCGGTCCTCCAGCTCGCCGGGGACGAGGATCTCGTCGGACCACGGCGCCCGGGGAGCGTCGCGGGTGTGCCGCACGAGTGACTCGATGCGCTCGGCGTACTCGGCGGGGTCCATCAGGGCGGTCACGTCCATCGTGAGGAGCAGGTGGCCGGCGCCGCTGCGCCGGTCCGGGTCGTACGGCCCGGCGACGGCGTCGCCGAAGGCGCTGCCGGTCAGCACCCCGGCCAGGACGTCCATCAGGAACGCGATGACGTATCCCTTGGGGCCGGCCATCGGCAGGATGAGCCCTGCCAGGGCCCGGGCGGCGTCGGTGGTGGGCGTCCCGCCGGCATCCGCGGCCCAGCCCTCGGGGATCGGCTCACCCCGCTCGGCCGCCAGATAGATCTTGCCACGCGCGACGGCGGTGTTGGCCAGATCCATGACCACGACGCCGTGCGAGCCGGCCGGCGCGGCGATCGACCACGGGTTCGTGCCGATGCTCTTCTCCCGCCCGCCCCACGGCGCCATGGCCGGGCTCGCGTTCGTGGCCAGGATCGAGACGCAGCCGGCCTCGGCGGCCCGCCGGGTGAAGTAGGCGGCGGTGCCGAAGTGGCCGGAGTTCCGTACGGCGACGGCGCTGACACCGTGCCGCCGGGCACGCTCGACACCCACCTCGACGGCCCGGGCGGTGATCACCTGGCCGATGCCGTGCCCGCCGTCGAGCACCACGACGGCGCCCCGGTCGCGGACCGTCGCCACGGCCGTGACCGCGGTCATGACCCCGGTTCGCAGCCGGGCGACGTACCAGGGCAGGCGCAGCATGCCGTGCGAGGCGTGCCCCCAGAGCTCCGCGGTGACCAGCGTGTCCGCGAGCAGGACCGCGTCCGGCGCGGGCACCCCTTCGGCCCGCAGCACGGCGGCCGTGAAGTCGGTCAGGTCGCTCGCGTGGACGGTGACGCCGCCGGGATCCGGCTCTCGGTATGGCACAGTCCCTCCTTGTCGGGTCGCGGTGCCTGGCAGAAGCATGGAAGCATACTTGTATACAAGTACGCCAGAGGGAGCCGTTCATGTCACAGCCCGCGCGACGTGCCTCCGGCGCGCACCTCGTCTACGCCGAGCTGCGCCGCCGCATCCTCGACCTCGAACTCCGCCCCGGCCAGCGGCTCTACGAGCCGGAACTGTCCGCCGCCCTCAACGTCAGCCGCACCCCGCTGCGCGAGGCACTGCGCCTGCTGCTCGCGGAGGACCTGATCGACCAGCTCCCCACGGGCGGCATGGTGGTCCGGCCGCTGTCCGCCACGGACATCGAGGAGCTCTACGGCGTACGGGCCGCGCTGGAGGGACTCGTCACGGCGGAAGCGGCCCGCCGTCTCGACGACGCCGGCGCCGACGCACTGCGCGGCCTCGTCGCCCGCAACGAGCGCCTCGTGGACCTGGCCGACGACGCCATGCGCGCCGGGCACGAGTTCCATCTGGGCATCGCGGAGATCGCCGGGCACGCCTGGGCGTCGCGGCTGCACCGGCAGATCGACGGCCACATGATGCGCTACCGGGCGTTCACGAATCGCAGCCCGGAGCGCCGTACGGCGGCCCTGGCCGAACACCAGGCCATCCTGGCCGCCCTGCTGGCCCGGGACGCCGAGCACGCGCGGGCGCTGGCCGAGACACACGTGCTGCACGCCCGCGACGCGGCGCTGGAGGCGATCCGCGACCGCCTCGAGACGGCCGGCTGAGCCACCCAGGCGGCTTCGCCGCACTGCACGGGAGAACTTAGATCACACCCGGGTGCCGGCGGCCAGCAGCTCCACGTCCGCGGGCGTGAACGGACGCCCCCGGGTGATGACGACGACGTGGTCGATGCCGTACGACCGCAGCGTGGCACACCGTGCCGCGAACTCTCCGGCCGACTCGCCGTCGGCGAGCGCCGTACTCACCGTCTTGATGATCTCGTCGTAGTCCCGCCCGGCGGTCTCGCAATGCCGGCGCAGCACGGCCAGCTTGCGCCGGATCGTCGCGCCGCCGTCCGGGATGTCGAACAGATTGCAGGCGTCGGCGTGCTCGGCGACCAGCCGCAGCGTGTGCCGCTCCCCCATGCCGCCGACGAGGATCGGTGGCCGCGGCCGGGACACCGGGGGCGGGTGACAGAGCGGCCGCTCCAGGTCCGTCCGCGACCCGTGGAAGGCGGCCGGGTCGCCGCGCCACATCCGGTCCGCCAGCCGCAAGGTGTCCTCGAGCTCCTCGAACCGCACGCCCGCGGGTGGCAGCCGCAGGCCCAGGGCGGCGGCCTCCTCCTGCTGGTACCCGGCACCGAGACCGAGCCAGGCGCGGCCGCCGGACAGCACGTCGAGCGTCGTGACGATCTTGATGAGCATCGCCGGGGGGCGGAAGGTCACCGGGCTGACCATCGCGCCGAGCCGCACCCGCCCGGTCACCGCGGCGAGGAAGCTGAGGACGGAGTACGCCTCCAGCATGGGATCCGTGGGGCTCGCGGTGGGGTCGGCCTGGATCAGGTGGTCCGTCGCCCAGACGGTGTGCAACCCGCATTCGTCGGCCGCCCGGCCGAGCGCGGTGAGGTCGTCGGGTGCCGCGCCGGCACCGGCGGGATAAGCGGTGATGCTGATGCTGACGTCCATGTCAGCTCCTCAGGTCCCGTGCGGACCCACCTGTGCGGGGCTGTGCCGGCGCGGCGGCCGGCACAGCCCACTCGTCACTTCCAGACGCAGACCTCAGTCCCTGCCGACTCCGGAGCTACCCGTGAGCCGGAAGAAGTAGTCGGCGTCCAGCACCTGGATGTCACCGCTGGTCATGTTCGAGATGACAACCGTGATCTCGTCCTTCGAGCCGCGCAGGCACGCGGTCGAGAACCCGGACGCGGTGATCGAGTCACCCTCGAACCGGTAGACGTGGTAGCCCAGGTTGTCGACGATCTCGCCGGTGGACATGACGCCCGGCGTCAGGTCGCACGGCGACAGGATCTGGACGACCCAGTTGTTGTCCTGGATGCCGGTGGTCAGGATCCAGTTGCCCGGCTCCGACGACAGCGTGGCCGGCTGGCCGCCGACCGTCACGTCGTCGATGAAGAACCCGGTGTCCAGGTACGCCGCGTCGGTCGAGTAGCGGAACCGGATGTCCGTGGTACCCGCCGGCAGAGGCGCGCTCTGCAGGTGGATGTATTCCGGCTCGTCGACGAAGTACGTACCGCCGGAGGTGCCGGTCAGCCCGTTGCCCTCGGTGTTGTTGTCGTGCGGGTCGGTGTTCGTGGTGACCTCGACGCCGTTCTCGTAGAGCGGCACGGTGACCCACTCGCCGTTCACGTACGCCTCGAGGTAGCCGTAGTCCCAGCCCTGCTCGATGAAGTACCAGGTCCAGAAGTCCACGACGGCGCCGGGCGCGATGCCGGTGCTGGCCACGTCGAGGATGTTCTCGTTCTGGCTCTCCGCGCCGCCCCACCAGTGGGTGTCACCGCTGTGCGGCGCCACCCGCTCGGTCGGCGACCCCTCGAAGGTCAGGCTGAAGGTCCGTCCCAAATTGCGGAACGTCTCGTAGGACACGCCGAACGGCAGTGCCGACTGCGCCGGCACCTTGGGGTAGTTCTGCCACCGGGCCTCGGGCATCCGGCCGAGGTACTGGCCACGGCCGTTCCAGAAGAGATCGTTGGCGATGTCGACGGTCCACGAGGTGTCCGTGGAAGTGCCGAAGTCGATGTTCTTGATGTCCCAGAGGTTCGAGCCCTCGGCGTCCAGCTTGACGGCGATCGCCCAGTCCTTGAACAGCTCCTCGACGGACCGCAGGTGGGCTCCGGTCAGCGCGTTGAACTGGTCGATGGCGGCCTGCACGCCCTCCATGCCGTCGGCGGCGTTCTCGAAGATCAGCTTGATCAGCAGATCGCCACCGGCGCCGTCGTACTGGGCGTCGGGCGCGTACGTCCCGTCGCCGTTGCCGCCGGCCTGTTCCCATAGATAGAGGAAGAAGGTCAGCGACGCCCCGTAGTTCTCGAGGCCACCACCCCACCTGATCAGCGAGGTCTCCCGGTGGAAGACCTGGTGGTAGGTCAGGTGCGAGCCGCCGATGGAGTATCCGTTGAGGAAGATCGCCAGGTCGGCGAGGCCCTCGTCCACCCAGGACGGCTCGCCCGGGTCGGAGTAGTTCATCAGCAGGTGCTCGAGCTCGTGGGCGATGACACCCTCGTACAGGTTGGGGGCCGCGGCGTCGTCGCCGATCCGGTTCGCCCAGTCGTACGCGTCGACCACGATCACGTTCATGCCGGCGTCGTTGATGTACTCGGGCGCGAAGTATCCGGCGGTGTAGGTGTTCACCGAACAGTCGTAGTAGGACGCGTCCTGGACGTTGTAGACGAGCACGACGAGGGCGTCGCTGCTCGTGCCGTCCGCGCCGACCGCGGTGCCGAGGTCGCCGAAGTGCGACTCGTTCACCGCGACGATGTGGTTGGCGAGCTCGTCGCCCAGGGTGTTGATCTGCTCCTGCGTGATGAGGTAGTCGTCGGCGCTGTTGTCGGCGCACGGCGTGAACGCGTCGTTCGGGTTCTGGTCGAACGCCGGATCGAGGCTCGTGACGCCTTCGGCGCCGCCGATGCCGCCCTCGGGAACGTAGATGTAGATCGGCGTGCCGTCGGGTGCCGTGCCGGCGTACGCCTTCACGAACACCTGGTGATACGAGCCGCCGGCGGCGCTGTCGTTGATGTGCACCAGCATCGTGGGGTCACCCGGTTCGCCCACCGTATGTGCTACGGCGGCGGAGGTGCCGAAGAGTGCCAGCGTCATCCCGGCGGCTGCGGCCACCAGGCGACGCGCGAGTCTGTGCAAGGCAGTGCTCCTTCCTCAAGCCACGTCATCGTGGCTGCGGGAAACGCGGCTCCGCCTTGGGGACCGAGCCGTACTCGTCCCGCCCCGACCGCGGTCACGGGGTTGTGTGACCACGCAGGCAACGTAACAGTTATCGATGATTGCGTCGAGACAAGTAAATGGGGCACCGGGGCCCGATCCGCCGCACCCGCCGACAGATCGGTCATCCAGCGCGAACTTCGCCGCCGGCTTCGGGAGAATGACGCCATGACCAGCGCACCGAGCACCCGTAGCCAGGACGACGCGGACGGGATCCGCGCCCGAGTCGACGAGCTCCTGAGCAAGATGACCCCGGCGGAGAAGGCCGGGCAGCTGACGCAGTACTTCTACTTCGGGCTCCCGGAGGGCGTGGAGGCGGCGCCGGCCCTCGGCCTGGACGTGGCCGAGCAGCCGCGGGCGGTGGAGGCGGCCCTCGGGCGGGGCGAGGTGGGGTCGTTGTTGTTCCAGACCGAGCCCGCCGCGATCAACCGCCTCCAGCGGCTCGCCGTCGAGGGCAACCGGCACGGCGTCCCGGCGCTGTTCGGCTTCGACGTCATCCACGGGCTGCGCACCATCCTCCCGGTGCCGATCGGGATGGCCGCGTCGTGGGACCTCGAGACGATCGAGCGGGGCCAGGCGGTCGCCGCCCGGGAGGCACGCGCGGTCGGCATCCACTGGACGTTCGCGCCGATGGTGGACATCGCGCGCGATCCGCGCTGGGGCCGCATCGTCGAGGGCGCGGGCGAGGACCCGTTCCTGGGCGCCGCCGTGGCGGTCGCGCAGGTGCGCGGCTTCCAGGGCGCCGGCTTCGCGGGACCGGACCGGGTCATCGCCGGCCCCAAGCACTTCGCCGGGTACGGGGCTGCCCTCGGCGGCCGGGACTACGACGAGGTGAACCTGTCCGAGTACGAGCTCTGGAACGTCTACTTCCCGCCGTTCCGGGCCGCCGTGGAGGCCGGCGCCGGCAACATCATGACCGCCTACATGGATCTCAACGGCGTCCCGGCGTCCGGCAACCGCTGGCTGTTCACCGAGGTGCTGCGCGAGACGTGGGGCTTCGACGGGTTCGTGGTGAGCGACGCCAACGCCGTACGGAATCTCCTGACCCACGGTTTCGCCGCCGACCTGACCGACGCCGGGGCCCGTGGCGTCACCGCCGGCGTCGACCTCGAGATGGCGATCTCCGATCCGGCGTACGCGCACCTGCCGGAGGCGCTCGAAGCCGGCGCCGTCGACGAAGAGGTGATCGACTCACGGGTGCGGAAGATCCTCGAGGCGAAGCTGCGGCTGGGCCTGTTCGACGACCCGTACGTCGACGAGGACCGCGCCCGCGAGGTGCTCGCCGATCCGCGGCACCGGGAGGTGGCGCGCGTGGCCGCGGAGCGGTCCGCTGTCCTGCTGCGCAACGAGGGCGGCCTGCTGCCGCTCGACGTGGAACGGCTGTCCGCCATCGCCGTGATCGGCCCGCTCGCCGACTCGAAACGCGACACGCTGGGTCCCTGGGTGTTCGACTTCGACCTGGACGAGACGGTGACGGTGCTCGACGGTCTGCGGCGCGCGGCCGGAGATCGGGTGCGGGTGGAGTACGCCCGCGGCATCCGCGTCACGCAGCGGGTGTTCCCGTCGATGTTCGACATGTTCGGCGGCAACCGGCCGGCCGACCCGGAGGGCTTCGACGAGGAGGCCGAGTTCGCGCGCGCCGTGTCGGTCGCCGGCGCGGCCGATGTCGCGGTCGTCGTCGCCGGCGAGTGGCAGAACATGATCGGTGAGGCGGCCTCACGGTCCTCGCTCGAGTTGCCCGGACGGCAGCTGGAGCTGTTGCGGGCCGTCGTCGCGACCGGAACCCCGACCGTGCTGCTGGTGATGAACGGCCGGCCGCTCGACCTGCGGTGGGCCGCCGAGAACGTGCCGGCGATCCTCGACATCTGGTATCCCGGCACGCAGGGGGGTGCGGCCGTCGCCGATCTCCTGTTCGGTGTCGTCTCGCCCGGTGGCAAGCTGCCGTTCAGCTGGCCGCGCACGGTCGGGCAGGTGCCGATGATCTACTCGCACACCCGCTCCCACGAGCCGGACAACCAGGTACGCCGGTACTGGGACGAGGCCAGCACACCGCTGTTCCCCTTCGGGCACGGCCTGAGCTACGGCCAGTTCGGCTATGCCGACCTCACCGTCGATCCCCCGTCGATCCCCCGCGACGGCAGTGTCACCGTGTCCGTGGAGCTCACCAACGCCGCCGATCGGGAAGCCGCCGAGGTGGTGCAGCTCTACCTGCACCAACGTCATGGCTCGGCGTCGCGGCCGGTACGGGAGCTCAAGGGCTTCGAGCGCGTCGTGCTGGCGGGGCGCCAGTCGCGCCGGGTCACCTTCACGATCGGCCCCGACCAGCGGCGCTACTGGAGCACCACCGCCCGGGACTGGGTGCTGGACAGCTCCGGCTTCGACGTCTGGATCGGCGGCGACTCGACCGCCGAGCTGGGGGCGACGTTCCAGGTCACCTGACGGTTCACGATTCGTGGGGACCGCCGGCCGCCGGTGCCGGCAGGTCGGCGGTTTCCTGGCATGCCAACGAGAGATGGACATATTGACATCCTCGCGAAACGCAGCCGAAACTTGTCTGAGAGCGCTCTCTCGACGGATAGCCAGGCCACTGTCCCTCCGGCCAACGACGGCCGCGACAGGTCACCGTCAATCCCCGCCCGGCTTCTGCACGAAGGGCCGCTCATGACGATCCCCCCGCACCGCGATCCGGTGCGTCCCGGTCCCCGCTCCCCGTCCCACCGCCGCTGGGCCGCCGTGGCCGTCGTCGCCGCGTTCGGCTCGTCGGTGGCCGTGGCCGCCGCCGCCAACGCCTCCGTTCCCGCCACACCCTCGGGCTGGAACCTGGTCTGGAGCGACGACTTCACCGGTGCCGCCAACTCGTCACCCTCCTCGGCCAACTGGATCATCGACACCGGCACCAGTTACCCCGGCGGGCCCGCCAACTGGGGCACCGGTGAAATACAGACCTACACCGCCAGTACCGCGAACCTCAGCCTGGACGGGACCGGCAATCTCCGGATCACCCCGCTGCGCGGCCCGTCCGGGCAATGGACCTCGGCGCGGATCGAGACGCAGCGCACGAACTTCAAACCTCCGGCCGGCGGCGTGCTGCGGATCGAGAGCCGCGTGCAGATGCCGAACGTGTCCGGGACCGAGGCCCTCGGCTACTGGCCGGCCTTCTGGGCGCTCGGCTCGCCCTACCGGGGCAACTACTGGAACTGGCCCACCGTCGGTGAGTTCGACATCATGGAGAACGTCAACGGGATCAACGCCGTCTGGGGTGTGCTGCACTGCGGCGTCAATCCGGGCGGTCCGTGCAACGAGACCACCGGCCTGGCGGCCAGCCGGGCGTGCCCGGACACCCCGTGCCAGTCGGCGTTCCACACCTACCGCTTCGAGTGGGACACCTCGGTCAGCCCGCAGGAACTGCGGTGGTACGTCGACGGCCAGCAGTATCACCGGGTCATCCAGACCCAGGTCGGCGAGCCGTACTGGACCTCCATGACCGGCCACGCCGGCTACTTCGTCCTGCTCAACGTGGCGATCGGCGGCGCCTTCCCGGACGCCCTGTCCCAGCGGCCGACGCCCACCGCGGCGACCGTCTCCGGGCGGCCGATGCTCGTCGACTATGTCGCGGTGTGGAGCAAGGGCGGCGGCACGACGCCGGCACCTTCGTCTCCCACCCCGAGCCCGACCTCCACCTCCACCTCGCCGGCCGGGAGTGTGCTCGACGCGTACGCGACCCTGCAGGCGGAGGCGTTCACCGCGCAGAACGGGGTGATCGTCGAAGCGTGTAGCGAGGGCGGCCAGAACCTGGCCTACCTGCGCAACGGCGACTGGGCCCGGTACGACAACGTGGAGTTCGGCTCGACTCCGCCGCTGGACTTCGTCGGCCGGGTCGCGTCCGGCGCCGCGGGCGGGATCAGCGGGCTGGTCGAGGTACGCCTCGACAGCCCGACTGCGCCGCCCATCGGCAGCTTCGCCATCGCCAACACGGGCGGCTGGCAGAGCTGGCGGTCGGTGCCGGGCAACGTGTCCGCGGTGACCGGCCGCCACACGGTCTATCTGACGTTCACGAGCGGCCAGCCGAACGACTTCGTGAACGTCAACTGGTTCACCTTCCGCCACTGACCGCATCCGTCGGCGCCGAGGCCGGCCGGTACGGACCTCCGTACCGGCCGGCCGCGGTGTCACCGCCTGCGCACCGCCGACTCTCCGGGCTGGAGCGTCACCGTGGCGGTCGGGTCGCCGTCGGTACGGAACGTGACAGTCTGGTCACGGCCGCTGGGATTGACCGTCAGCAGGGTCGGCCGGTCCGGGTCGCCGAAGGCCATCCCGTACGGTCCGTCGGCGACCACCGCGGGCTGCGGCGGGCCGACCGCCGCCAGCAGTTCCACCCAGTAGCGCACCATCGCGCGGCTGGTGCTCTCCTCCCGCGGCGCGTCCGCGGTGAGCCGTTCGCGCGCCGCCGCCGGGTCGGCCAGGGCGAGATCCGCGGTGAACAGATCCCGCCAGACCCGTGGTAGCCCGCCGGCGGCGCCGGCGAGTTCCGCGCCGCGCTGCTTCGCCGCCCGCGGATCGGACCGGTACAGCGAGCCCATGGTGAGCGGCAGCAGCTGGATGCCCTGGACGGACTCCGGGCGCGGATCGAACCACGTGGCGTAGTCGATCTTCGCGTCCCAGACGATCCCGGCCGTCCGGTGCCGGTAGCCCGCCGGGCGGTCCAGCCCCTCACCCAGCCAGTACATCCGGGCCGTGGCGGCCTCCAGCGCGTAGTGCGTCAGGCCGTACGTGGTCAGGCCGGCGTCCCCGCGGACCACGCCCCACCGCGTCACCGCTTCCCAGGCGGCCACCGCTTCGCTGGAGGACTCCTGGTTGTTGCCGTCGGCGAAGGCCGCGTAGCCGGAGGCGGCGGAGTGGCCGAGGTAGGCGTTGAACGCCCGGAAGGCGGGGAAGCCGTCCGGACCCTTACCCGACAGCGTGCCGCTGAAGTCGCGGACCACGAGGTCGACCGTCGGCCCGTAGTCGCGCAGGAACGCCGGATCCGCCTGGGCCAGCACGGCGGCGGCCCGTACCAGGTAGCCGTACTGGAAGTGGTGGTCGTTGTAGTCCTGGGAACCGAACTCCGCCGGCACCGCGATCAGGCCACCCCAGGTCTTGTCGTACGCGAAGTAGCGGGGGTCCTGCCGCCCGTCGTAGGTGAGCCAGTCCACCAGCTGCGAGCGCAGCCGGCTCAACGCCTGCTGCCGCTGCCCGGTGGCGTCGACCGCCTGGGCCACCTCGGCGACGGTGGCCAGCCGGCCGAGCTCCTTGAGCCCGAAGTAACTGCCACCCTCACCCGGTTTGTCGCTCAGATCCTGGTCCAGGTCCCGCACGACGGCGGCCCGGGCCGTCGCGGACAGCGGCGCCGACGGCACCGCGGTCAGCAGGCCGGGCATGGCGACCCGGATCTGGACGGCGTCCGCTCGGACCAACGACAGCTGCCCCCGGGCATCCGGATAGGTGCCGGGCAGCGGCGCGACACCGGTACCGGCGACCAGTCCCGCGCGCTGGTGCGGCAGGAGCGCCCACACGGCGGGGTCGCCGGAGGCGTGCCGCGCCGCCAGGGTCTGTACCACGGTCCCCGAGGTCCCGTCGTAGCTCATCCGGGCGGTGGTCTCGACCACCGGGTCGGCGTCCGCGCCGGCGGTCGCCGCCTCCCAGGACGCGGTGTCCACCCCGTCCGGCACCCGGGCGAGCACGATCTGGCCGTCGCGGGTGCCGGAGGCGGTGAGTCGCTTGCCGGTACGCGTCCAGTGCGCACCGTCCGCCGCCAGGGCATCCCAGCGCTGGCCGGCGATGTCCAGGCGCAGCCGCGAACCGCCGGGGTCGAGGAGCCGGAAGGTGCCGGGCACGGCCACCGCCGGAGTGGTGTCGCGGAAGCGCAGGTGCAGCAGCGGGCTGCCCTGCACGATGGTGGCCTCGACGGTGCCACCCTGGCGCAGGCGCGCGCGGATCACGACGTGGAACGCCCCGTACCCGACCACCTGCATACCGGCGACCGGTCCGCCGGCGGTGACGGCCGGCGCGAACGGGGTCACCACGGCGTTCGCCGAGGCGGCCGGCGGCGCGCTGCTGACCTGCAGTCCGCCGCCGGCGACCCGTACCGCCAGCGGGTGGGCCCACAGCGGCTCGCTGAGCGGCCCGGTCAGCGCCGAGGACCACCACTGGTTGGTCGGCAGGGCCCGCCCGGCGAGCTCCGGGCCGGCTTGCGCCGGCGTCCGGGTGGGTGTCGCCGCCGGCGGCGGGGAGCCGGCCACGCTGCCCGGCGCCGCCGGGACAGGCTGGCCGAGGTAGGTCGTGCCGGCGGCTTCGCTGAGCACGCCGGTCCGGGCCGCGCCCGGCGACGGGGTGTCGCCGGGCGCGTCGACGGTGCAGGCACTGCCGGCCAGCACCAGTCCGAGGGACAACAAGGCCAGTGCGGGTCTCATGCGCTGTTCACCACCGGGGTGCCGCCGGCCGCGGTCTTGGTGTCGACGGTCGCGCTGAACCGCAGCCCCGGCACCAGGCTGGGCACGGTCCGCATGGCGGCGGAGTCCGGGATGAGCACGACGGTGAGCTCGTTCTCGTCGCCCGCCGGATCCGAGCCGACCCGGGGCAGCACCTGGTCCAGCGTGGCGGTGATCCCGCCCGGCAGGCCGGGGCCGGTGATCCGGGCGGTCATGCCCAGGCGCAGCTCGGGCAGCTCGTCGACGGGCACGTCGACCTGGAAGGTGAGCCGGCTCGGGTCGTACAGGGTGACGAGAGGCTCCCCGGCCCCGGCCACGCCGCCCACGGTGGCCTCCACCGAGGACACCCGGCCGGCGGCCGGCGCCCGGACCGTCTCGATCCGGGGGTCATCGCCGGTGCCGACCGCCGGCAGGAGGACGCGGACCAGCGGCTGGTTGGCCGTTACGGAGTCCTGGTCGGCGACCAGGATCTCGCGCACGACCCCGGAGCTGGCGGAGCCTACCGGCAGGGCCTCGGCGGTCAGCACGGCGTCGCCGATGTCGACGAACGCCTGAGCGGCGAGGCGGTCCCGCAGGACGTAGTTGCCGCCGAGCACGGCGCCGGCCAGCAGCGCGAGGAGGACGACGAAGGTACGCAGGGCACGCAGGGCCCGGCCGAGGCGGTTGGGCCGCGAGGCCCTCCGGCCCGGAGCCGGCTGCGGAGTCCGCTCCGCGTCCGGCGCGGGCGGCTGCCCGTCGGGGAACTGAGCGAGGTCGTGGTTCTGCACGGTGACGGTCATGTCGGTTTCCTCAAGGGTGCTAGGGGGATTTCCGGTGTCCGCACCGGGGGTCATGACGCCGAGACGGCGAGCGGGACGCCGGACTGTTCCGGCCGGCCGGCACCGGCCGGCGCGGGCGGGAGGTCCGGCTCGTCGGCGACGCTGCCGCGACTGGCGACCGACTCGAAGATCATCCGGCCGAGGATCAGCACGATCATGCTGGCCCAGGCCACCGACAGCCAGGTCGGTCCCGGATCGGCCATCACCGTCACGCCGACGGCGATGGCGGTGAGGTTGAGCACCAGCAGGGCGGTGTGCGGCATGACCACCCACAACGACCGGGTGCCCGCACCGGCCTGGTTGGTCGCCTTCCACTTCGCCGGCCGGTTGAGCGCGGCGGCCGCCAGCGCCCGCAGGTGTACCGGGGCCGCGCCGATGCTGGCCACGATCGCCGACAGCTTGAACCCGCCGGACTGCAGCCAGGTGACCAGCAGCACCGCCGCCTGGAACGGCAGGTAGTGCTTGGCCCACGTCCAGCCGTCGGCGCGGATCGGGCTGAGCGCGAACAGCAGGTACAGCGACGGCAGGAACATGAAGGTCACCATCGCCACCGACAGCAGGTAGTGGGTGCCGGTGAACATGTACTGCAGCCGCTGGTCGAGGGTCAGCCCGGTGCGGCGCCGGAACAGCCGGCCGCGCAGCAGCACCTCGAAGCCACCGCTGGCCCAGCGCAGCTGCTGCTTCAGGTACGAGGTCACATCCTGCGGGGCCAGCCCGCGGGCCAGCACCTGCGGCACGTAGATGGACTTCCAGCCGCGCCGGTGCAGCTCGATCGAGGTCCAGATGTCCTCGGAGTTGCTGCCGGTCCAGATGCCGCCGATCTCGTCGAGGGCGGCCCGCCGGAACATCACGTTCGTGCCGACGCAGAACGCGGCGTTGAAGTGGTTCTTGCCCGGGCAGACCAGCTCGTAGAAGATGCGCTGCGCCTCCGCCGAGCCGGTGGAGACCAGGTTGACGTTGTTCGCGTACGACTGCGGCGACTGGACGAAGGCGACCAGCGGGTCCTGGAAGTGCGGGAGCACGTCGACGAGGAAGTTCGCCTCGGGCACGTGGTCGGCGTCGAAGATGACCACGAACTCACCCTGGGTGCGGGCCAGCCCGGCGTTGACGTTGCCGGCCTTGGCGTGCCGGCCGCCGTCGCGGCGCAGGTATCCCACGTTCTCGTCGGCGCAGATGGCGCGCAGCTCGTCGCTGTCGCCGTCGTCCAGCACCCAGGTCCGGTGCGCCAGCCGCATGTCGCGCGCCGCCCGCATCGTCCTACGGACCAGCTCCGGCTCCTCGCCGTAGGCGGTGATGAACACGTCGATGCTGGGCGGCTCCGCGCCGGCCCGCAGGCGGTTGCGCCACACGGTCACGTCGGCCGGTTCCGGCCAGTCGTCGTGGGCGAGGATCGTCCACCAGGTACCGATCAGGTGCAGGGCGGTCAGCCCCTCGGCCAACAGCATCGCGATCCACAGCCAGCCCGGGCCGCGGTACGCGGGGTCGAGCAGGAAGAGCTGGTAGGACATGGTGGCGAGCAGGGCTCCGATGATCGCTACCCGGGTCGACCGCTGCAGCGGTCGCCACGCCAGCCGGCCGGCACGGGTGGCCGGGCGGTTCGGGGTCGTGGGGCCAGGCATAAGGGCTCCAAAGAACTCGGGGGGTCGAAGCGTCGGCGCGTCGATGCGATGACGACATTGGCCACCGTAGATTGCGCCGCGGTCTTGCCGCTATTTCGAAACCGTGAAATCGCGGCAGCCACCCGCAATAGTGGCGGGGTTCACGGCGGTGACCGGCGGCCGAAATGGTCTCGACGACCGCAGCCAGGCTTCCCTGCCAGGCAAAACGCCGAGATCGAACCGCGTCAAGATCCTCTTTGGACGGGATCGGTGAATCGGCATGAGCGTCGTCACAGGAAGGCCGTTCCGGCGCCGCCGCGGTGAAACCGGAGGACCGCGAAATTCACCTGACTTTCTCTTTGCCCGGCCAAACTGTGAAGCTCGGCACATTCGCCTTTGGAATCGGCATCCAGGCCGCGCCGGAGGCATTCGGGAGCACGCGCCCGAGGTCGTCATGCGGGCGCCGCCGGCGCGTCATATCCGCGAGGGACGCCGTCGACCGGACAGGAGGACCAGGCATGGGCCGTCGGGCCGAGCAGTACCCGGCACCGCCGCCGACGCCGGAGTGCCCGCGGTGAGCAGCACCGAGCCGGTGCCCGAGACCCGGCTCATGGGCGAGGTGGAGCTGTCGTCGGACCATGCGTGGCGGGCGCTGCGCCGCTACGGCGGCTGGCATCTGCTGCGCGACGCCGTCATCCGGTTCCGGTACGGCGACGGGTTCAGCCACGCCCGCGCCCTCGGCATGCAACTGTGCCTGGCCGCCGTGCCGCTGCTCATCGCCCTGCAGGGTCTCGCCACGAAGCTCGGACTCCGGCAGGGCGGGCAGGTCGTCGCCGAGACCGTCCTCGCCCTGACCCCCGGTGCCAGCCGCTCGCTGATCAGCGAGCTGCTCGGCAGTGACGACCGCGTCCAGGACCTCGGCGAACTCGCCCTCGTCCTCGGCCTGATCACCGCCGTCCTGGCGCTGACCTCGGCCGTCGGCCAGCTCGAACGCGGCGCCAACCGCATCTACGGCATCGAGCGCGACCGGCCGTTCCTGCGGAAATACCTCCGTGCTCTGGTCCTCGCCGTCGCCGCCGGCGTTCCCGCGTTGATCAGCTTCCTCATGCTGGTCGCCGGCGGCGCGATCGGCGCCGCCATGCGGCAGTCGTACCACTGGACCGACGACGCCGCGGCGACCTGGAACGTGCTGCGGTGGCCGCTGAGCCTGGCCCTGACCGTGGCGAGCGTGTCCGTGCTGTTCCGCTTCGCGCCGCGCCGCCGGCAGCCGGCCATGTCCTGGGTGATGATCGGCGGCGCTCTCGGCACCGCCCTGTGGTGGCTGGCCAGCCTGCTGCTCGCCGGATACGTCGCGACCAGCGGCAGTTTCGGCGATACGTACGGCCCGCTCACCGCCGTGATGGGCCTGCTGCTGTGGGCGAACCTCACCGCGGTCGCCCTGCTGCTCGGGCTGGCATTCGCCGCGCAGCTGGAGGCCCGCCGGGTAGGGGTGCCGGAGCCGGCCGCACCCGACCGGTGGAAGCCGGCGGCCGAACGCACCCCTCAGCCTCTCCACTCGACCGTTTTGCCGTCCGCCCCGCCGGGTAGTCCACAGCGGAAGAGCCGCGGGGACGGCAGCTTCACCGAGGAGGACCGCCATGGCGGACGCAGTTGTCAGGCAGCGGATCCTCGATGACGGCAGCGTGATCCTCGATCTGCGGGGTGAGCTCGACATCGCCGTCAACGAGTCGCTGCGCAGCCTGCTGGTCGACACGATCACGACCCGCCGGCCACCGTGCCTGACCGTGAACATGCGGCACGTCGTCTTCGTGGATTCCACCGGCATGGGCGCGCTCATCGCCGGCTACAACGCGGCCACCCAGGCCGGCGTCGGCTTCATCCTCCGGGAAGTCGCTCCCTTCGTGGAGAAGCAGCTGCGCGCGACCGGTCTCTACCAGCTCCTCGCGGAGCCGGCCCCCGACGCCGGCCCGGCGCCGGACGAGGCCGGAGGCTGACCACCGCCCGCACGATTCAGTCGTGCAGGCCGCCCGCCGCGACGTGGATGAACACGGCGGCGACCTCGATCGCCGTGGTGACGTTGTCGACGTACCCCTCGACCGGCTTCACCGCCTTGTCGATCGCCTCGGCGTCCGCCGCCTTGCCGAAGGTCACGACGCTGAGATGCACCGGCCGCTCCGGGTCGGCGGCCGCCCGCAGCGCCGCGGAGAGCTGGGCGGCGCTCAGCGAATTGTCGTCCGCCTCGTTGTGCCCGTCGGTCAGCACGAGCACCTGGTTCGGCACGCCGGCCTGGTACGCGTTCCGCGCTGACGTGTACGCGGCCAGGAGGGTGTCGTACAGGCCGGTGCCGGTCTTGCGGGCGTCGAGCTTGTTCACCGCACCGGCGAGGGCCTTGCGGTGTGAGCCGTTCAGTGCGGTCATGGCGAGCAGGGGGCGGTAGTCGCGCGCGCCGTCGAGCTTCGTGCCGAACTCCCACAGGCCCATCCGGGAGTCGTCGGGAAGCAGGCCGGCGACCGTCCGGCAGCCCTGCCGGACCAGCTCGATCCGGGACGACGCGGAGCCCGCCGGGCGGACACCCATCGAGCCGGAGACGTCGACCACTACCAGGAGATTGGTCTTCCGGTCGCCGGCGTACCAGGTGGCGAAGACGTGGTCGACGTGATGCGGTCGCAGCACCTCGAACGGCTCCGCCGTCGGTGGCGGCAGCGCCTCGCCGCCGGTCCCGCCGGCCGCATCCGGCGTACGCAGGTGTGCCGAGCGCAGGTACGCCGTCGCCCCGCTGCCGCCCAGCCGGCTGAGCAACCGTTCCAGCCCGGCGGCACGGACCGGGTCCGCGGCGGCCGCTGCGAGCGGGAGCCAGGTGTAGCGCAGCACGGCGGTGTGGTCGGAGCCCGGCAGGACGGTACGGTCACGCTGGACGCCGGGGTCGCGCAGCAGCGCGTACTCCGGAATCAGGCCCACCTCGCCGGTCTTGGCCGGCACGGCCTGGCGGTCACCGCTCACCGTCCGGGTCGTCCGCTTCGCCTCGGCCAGCCACAGCGCCGAGGCGTCCATGTCCTTGTCGAGCCAGACCGCCTCGGCCACCGCGGCGGCGGCCACCATGCCGTCGCCGGAGCCGGCCGGGTCCCGGACCACCAGCCGGGCCTCCTTCGCGGCGACCAGGCGCGCCAGCGCCAGCCAGCCGCCACCGGACTTCTGCAGGCGGGAGCCGGTGGCGCGGTCGGTGACCAGGTAGAGCGGGCTGGTGGCCAGCACGGCACCGGCGCCGGCGGCCGGTGCCTCCGCCAGCCGCAGTGAGCCGGCGCCGCCCGCCCACCCGGTGTCGTCCGGAATCCACACGTCGGCGTCCACCTCGGCGGCCTTCTTCGCCGCCGCCCGGCCGTCCGCCGTGGTCACCGCGAGCTGCAGGCAGTCGTCACGGGACTGGGTGTCGGCCGTCACGGCGGCCAGTACCGGCGCGAACGAGCGGGCGGTGACGACCCGCACCGGCCGTCCGCACGCCGCCTGGCCCGCCGCGCCGGGACGATCGGCCGGCCACCACGTCACGACCGCGACGAACCCGGCGAGAACCAGCCCGGCCAGACCCAGCACGGCCACCGGCCACACCCATCGCCGGGCGTACGAGTCGGCGCGATGCTTGCCCATCTGAGTTCCGTCCGGTCCGGGCCGGGCCACGCCGGCCCTGTGTGGACGCCGGACCGACCTCGGTCAGTGATGAAAGATCCGTCCGGGACTGTACAGCGGAAGGTCTTTTCCCTGGTAGCACCATGTTTCTCACGATCCGTGACAACGGCGCCGCGAACCGGTGTGTATTGCGGTGCTACTTGAATCTTCATCCCTTTTCGGACGCACCGCACCACCGGAATCCGGTCCGGGCCCGGCGGCCGGACGGTGATCGTGTTCCGGCCCTGCCGACCGGCCGACCTCAAGCGTTCGGGCAGTTGATCACCGGGAAATGTGCCGACCACCCGCGACAGGGTTCCGACAAGTGGTGCTGCCGATTGTGGCGCCGCGCCGGACCGTCCGCTCGCCTGCACCCGCCTCCTCCCGCCGCCGCGGGGACGCGATGGTTCGCCTGACGAGCGGCGGGCGCGCGGCGTCGTCGGCTGAATGTTGGTGTGGTTTCGCCCTCGGCGTGTGGTCGGGGTGCCATGATCCGCGCTGGGGCGCGTCTACCGATCCGGTCCTGCGCCGGCTGCCCCTCGCCGGGTCGGTGGACCAAGGTGGCGGCCCTGCTGCCGGATCTTGGTGTGGTGGTCACGTGGGTGTGGGGGAACGATGTCAAGGTCCAGCGCGCCGGCCGCGCCCGGCCGCGCCGCCGCAGGTCACCGCACCCGCCGAGCGCCGATTACCGATCTTGGAATCGTCACGACCCGCCCGCGGGGACGGGGTGCCAACGTTTGCCTCCGGCGGTGTGGGATGGCGGTCTCGCGGGCGTGGTGGCGGCGCCGATTACTGGATCTTGAAGCTCGTTGCGCGGCGAGCATGTGGTGTCAGTGCCGGAACTTCCCATGAGTCGTTTGTCAAGCGCCGACGTGGGGCCTCGTCGGTCGATTGTCGGTATGGTCTCCCCCCGCGGGCGTGGTCGGGACACCAAGATCGCCGGGCGTCCTGAGAAAGGCGAGGTCAGCGTAGTGGTGCGAGGGTCACCCGCCCGATCTTGGCGGGGTATCCCCGCGCGGGTGTGGTCAGCGCACCAAGATCTCCACCGTTCGCCGGGAACGCCAGCCCGTAAGCCACGCCAGCCCGCCGGCTGACCGGTAAACAGACCCGCAGCGGCCCGATCTATCCCGTTTTCACGCCTGCGGGGCGTCCCGAAGAGACCGGGGACTTGGCACCGCCACCCCACACCCACCGGGCACCATGCCATGGGCTATGCCGATCTTGGCGGCCCAGCCACACTTCCGCAGGGCAGCTTTCACGTCCACGACACCCACCACACAGCTCCGGCTCATCGCCCCGGCAAGATGCCGCGACGAATGTCGGCACTCACCAGGCGGCTGATTCTGCGCGGCCCCGGCAGCGCGGTAGCCACGCCGGAATCGCGAGGCGATCGGCGCTACCGATGGCAACCCACGATGTCGGTGCATCGGGTCGCCCCGCCGGGCGACCCGATGCACCGGACGGTTCCTCACCGCAGGGTGACCACCAGGGTGTGCTCGCCCGCAGACCGAGGCCGGACGAGGAGCTCCCGGCCGCGCGCGGTGTCGACCCGCCGCGCGCCGGCCCGTTTGCCGTCCAGCGTCACGGCGGCGACCTTCGCGCCGTCCGGCAGGACGACACCGAGGACCAGCGTGGCCGGCACAGCGGCGTCGACCGTGACGGTCAGCACCTTTCCGGTACGGGTGGCCGTGACGTCCACGTGTCCCGATCCGAGACGGATGTTCGAGCCGGCGATCCGGTTCTGACCCGGCGGTATCTGCGGCACCACCGACAGCCGGCCGTCGCCCAGGTCGGGCGCGACGCCGAGCTGCTGGTGGACCACCGGCCACAGCACGCCGTACGTCCCCCAGGCCTGCAGCACGCTGGAGCGGGACAGGAAGTCCTTGGTCAGGTTCGAACCGAAGTCCGGCGACGGAAGGACCTCCGGCATCGCACCCGGCATCTCCCACACGCCCGGGTCGAGCTGGCTGCGGGCGTTCGCCGTGGTGTAGCGCCGAGCCTCGGCTAGCCGGCCGTAGTTGCCCTCGGCAACCGCCATGATGGAGTTGCCCAGCGAGTAGATCACCCGTTCCGACGCCACCGCGGAGACCACGCTGTCGCAGGTCGGGCCGGGGTTACCGGCCGGATCGCTGGTCGGACCGGTACCGGTGTGGTAGAAGCCGAACTCGCCGGTGAAGCAGTCCCGCTCCCGCTGGGTCAGCGCCACGTCGGCGTGCCGGACCGAGGCGAGCGGGCCGGCGTGCGGCCAGCCGTGCACCGCGGGAAGCTCGGCCTCCATCGGCGTCGCGCCGATCCAGTACCGCTGGTACAGCTTGACGTTGCCGGGATCGGACAGCGAATCGGCGTACGAACGGGCGTCGCCGCCGTACCACCAGGTCTGCTCGAAGATCCGGGCCCGGTCCCGGGCCTGGCTGGTGGCCCACCGCGCCGTCGCCTTGTCGCCCTTGGCGGCTGCCATGTCGGCCAGGTCGAGCAGGCCGCGGATCGTGTAGACAGCCACGTCGAGCTTCTCCGCGCCCATGCGGGCCCGCTCGACGTTGCCGCTGCCCTCCGGCCAGCCGTCGCCGTCCTCGTCCAGCGCCAACGCGTACCGCATGTTGCGCACCGCGAAGTCGTACAGGTCGTCGCGGAACGCGTTGTCACCGGTCCACCGCCACACCAGCGCGACGGCACTGGGGAACTTGACCGTCTCGTCGGTGTTGCCGGCGTCGTCGTTGGCGCCGTAGTACACCTGACCGTCCGAGGTGACCTCGTGCACCACCTTGCCGGACCGGTCATTGGCGATCTCGCTGATGTCGCGCAGGGCCCGCAGGTGACTCTTGATCGGCTCGAACTGCCCCGCCGCGACCGAGGCGAACGCGGTGTACTCGCCGTCGGTGGCGAACAACCACGGGTAGTCGGGCCAGCCCGCGCCGAGCCAGCGGGCCCGGTTCACCACGCCGGCCGGCGGCGGGAACTCGGTACCCTCGTTGCTGACGAAGACGTGCAGGTCGCGTGCCTCCTGTACGGAGTCGGCAAGGTTCTGCTTGGCCCACTCCACGCTCTGCTGCAGCAGTTGATCGCCGGGCAGGGTCACCCTGGTCTGCCGGGCCAGCGCCCGGCGGGCGGCGGTCTTCGCGGCCAGCGCGGCGGCCGGGTCGGCCAGCGCCCTGGCCAGCTCCGCGCGCGCCGGCTCGACGCCCTGGTCGGAGCCGGCGACCGCGAACCAGACGGTGCGCGCGGCGCTACCGAGCGGCACCTGGTACGTCAGCCGGCCGCCGGTGCCCTTGCCGTACGGCCCGTCGTCGCACTCCGCGGGGGTGGGGTCGCCGCAGATCACGTCGCCCTGCGGGCCGCGCATGCCGGCCCCGAGGGCGTGCCCGGTGGGCGTCAGGGTGCTGCCCACCACGGCCGCCCAGTCGTGCGGGCGGGCGTTGGCCACCGGCGGTGTGCCCTGCTCGCGGAACACCAGATTGCTGCCGTCGAACGAGCCCGAGTCGGGCAGGTTGAAGGCCGCCTGCGACGGGGTGGTCCAACCCCACGGGTACGCGGACAGCAGTTCGGAGTGCGCCTCGACGGTCAGCGTCACGGCGCCGGAACCGGCCGGGAAGGTCAGCCCGACCAGGCCGGCACGCCCGCCGTCCGGCGCCACGTCGACCCGGTCCACGGTCATGCCGCTCGGCCCGGCGAGGCTCATCCGGGTGTATCCCTGGCCCGCGGTGAACCGGGTGGCCGTCAGCCACTGCCCGTTCGCCGCGAACCAGACGCCGTCCAGCAGCTTGATCGGCGGCGACCAGAACCCGCCCATCTCGCCGCGGATGTGCCAGCCGGTCGCGGGATACCTGCCGTCCTGCGCGCCGACCTGGTAGAAGCGGTCCCCGATGACGACGAACCTGCGGTTGTCGAGCTGCCTGCTCTCCGACAGGGTCGGCGACGAGGACGCGGCGGCCGGTGGGCCCACTCCCACCAGTCCGATGACGGTGCCGGCGGCGACTGCCGCCGCCGCGAGCCGGGAGGTCCGCCTCCCGACAGCCAGACGGTTCATGGAACGCTCCCCAAGGTAGATCAACGTCGATCTCTCGATCTACCCTCGTCCCGGTCGACGTGAAGCGCAACCGGAGAGAGCCGACGCGCGGACGCCTGCCGCCGCCGTCCGGTCCGGCGTACGGTGAGCACCGGAGAGCCCGGGAGATCAGATGGCCGGCATCAGGACACGCGCGTGGCTGCTCGACGTCGCACTCGCCGCCTTCGCGGCGTCGGCGGCGGTACTGCTGACCGCCGAGCTCACCACGGCCCTGCCCGCACCGGTCCGCGGGACACTTCTCGCACTGGCCGCCGTGCACGGCTCGGTGCTGGTCCTGCGGCGGGTGAGCCCGCCCGCGGTGCTGGCGGTGCAGGCGGTCACCGCGGTCGCGTACGTCGCTCTCGGCATGCCGGTCTTCATGCTCGGCCCGGCGATCCTGGTGACCCTGTACACCGCGGCGGTCCGGTTGAGCCGGCGGGCCGCGCTGGTCTCGCTCGGCATCGCCGAGGCGCTGACCGCGGTACTGATGCTCGCCGGATCGGCCTTCCCGGAATTCTTCCTCTCCTGGGTGCAGTACTCCGCGTTGCTGGCCGGGGCCTGGTTCCTCGGCGACATCGTCCGCCGCTGGCAGCGGGCGGCGGCCGAGCACGCCCGCCGCGCGACGGAGCTCGAGCAGGCCCGGGAGGACCTCTCCCGGCTGGCGGTGAACGCCGAACGGATCCGCATCGCCCGGGAACTGCACGACGTGGTGGCACACAGCATGAGCGTGATCGCCATGCACGCCGGCAGCGGCCGGCTCGCCGCGGCCCGCGACCCGGAGGCGGCCCGCCGCGCCCTCGAGGTGGTCGAGGAGTCCAGCCGCCACGCGCTCGCCGAGATGCGCCGGCTGGTCACCGTGCTGCGGGACGTCGACCGGTCGGCGCCGGACTTCGCTCCCGCGCCACGGCTGTCCGACGTGCACCGGCTCGTCGCCGAGGTAGCCGCGGCGGGGCCGCACGTCGACGTGCACACCGAGGGCGACCTCGCCGACGTCCCGGACGGCGTCTCCCTGGCGGCGTACCGGATCGTGCAGGAGGCGCTGACCAACGTCGTCCGGCATGCCGGCCCGACCCGGGTGCATCTCACGATCGCCGTCGACGAGGACCGGGTCCGGCTCGACGTCAGCGACCACGGCGGCTCCCCGGTCGGCACCACCGCGCCCGGGTTCTCCGCGCCGTCCGGAGGACCAGGCGCCGGTACTAGCACAGCGGCCGTCCCGGCCGGCACCGGGCACGGCACCGTCGGCATGCGGGAGCGCGCCACCCTGTACGGCGGCGAGCTGAGCATCGGTCCCGGTCCCGACGGCGGCTGGCGGGTGGCCGGCTGGCTGCCCCTGGCGGCGGTCCCGCGATGATCCTGGTGGCCGTCGCCGACGACCAGCCGCTGATCCGCGCCGGGCTGCGGGCGATGTTCGACCAGGCCGGCGACGTGCAGCTGGTCGGCGAGGCGGCCGACGGTCGGGCGGCCGTGGAGCTCGCCCGCCGGCACCGGCCGCACGTGCTGCTGATGGACGTGCGGATGCCGGTCATGGACGGCATCGAGGCGACCCGCCGGATCGCCGCCGACCCGGCCGCGGCCGGGGTGCGGGTCGTGGTGCTGACCACCTTCGACGTCGACGAGTACGTGTACGGCGCCCTGCGGGCGGGCGCGAGCGGGTTCCTGCTCAAGGACGCGCCGCCCGAGCAGGTCTTCGCCGCGGTACGGGTGGTGGCGGCCGGGGACGCGCTGATCGACCCGGCGGTCACCCGCCGCCTCATCGCCGAGTTCGCCCGCCGGCCGCCGGCCGCCCCGCCCCGTCAGGCGCCCGCGCTGGCGCAGCTGACCGGCCGGGAGCGGGAGGTGCTCGCCCTGGTCGGCCGCGGCCTGTCCAACGCCGAGGTGGCCGGCCGGCTGGTGATCAGCCACGCCACCGCGAAGACCCACGTCGCGCGCATCCTCGCGAAGCTGCAGGCCCGCGACCGCGCGCAGCTCGTGGTGCTGGCGTACGAGTCCGGCCTGGTCCGGCCCGGCGCCTCCTGACGTCCCGAGGTGTACGTCTCCGGATGTACGGCGGCCGCAGGTGCCATCCGGGGGCCGACGATCCCGGCCGCTGCGCTCCCTAGCGTCGTGCGGGTCGAACCCATGACGTATGAAGGAGTGAGCCATGACCGCGATCTCGGTCCATGGTCTGGTCAAACGGTTCGGCGGCGTGACCGCCGTCGACAATCTCGACTTCGAAGTGCGAGCCGGAACGCTCACCGGCTTCGTCGGCCCGAACGGCGCCGGCAAGACGACGACGCTGCGGATGATTCTCGGGCTGGTGCGCCCCACCGCGGGGACCGCGCTGGTCGGCGGCGTCCCGTACGCCCGGCTCGACCGGCCGGCCCGGCACGTGGGGGCGGTGCTGGAGTCCTCCGGCTTCCACCCGGGCCGCACCGCGCGCGACCACCTCCGCGTCCTCGCGACCGCCGGCCGGATCCCGGCCGGCCGGGTCGACGAGGTGCTGTCCGAGGTGGACCTCGCGGGGGCTGCGCGGCGGCGGGCCGGCGGGTTCTCGCTCGGCATGCGGCAGCGGCTCGGCCTGGCCGGCGCGCTGCTCGGCGACCCGGAGGTGCTGATCCTGGACGAGCCCGCGAACGGCCTGGATCCGGCCGGTGTGCACTGGCTTCGCACGTTCCTGCGGGCCCGTGTCGACCGGGGCGGCACCGTCCTGGTGTCCAGCCACCTGCTCGCCGAGCTCGCCCTGTCCGCGGATTCCGTGGTCATCATCAAGGACGGGCGCCTGGTGACCCAGGGGCCGGTCAGCGAGATCACCGCGGGCTCGGCCACCGTCCGGGTCCGTACCCCGCACGCCGAGCAGCTGCGCGCGGTGCTGGCCGCACGCGGCGTGGCCGCCGTGCTCGACGGACCGGACGAGGTGGTCGCCTCCGGTGTCGAGACCGAGGTGGTGGGACGTGCCGTCGCCGAGGCGGGCCTCGTGGTGTACGAGATGAGCGCCCACCGGCCCGCCCTGGAGGACGCCTTCCTCGCCCTCACCCAGGGAGATCCGCGATGAGCGCCCTCGTCCGTACCGAACTGTTGCGACTGCGTACGACCCGGTCGACGTGGCTGCTGCTCGCGGCCGGGCTGACCCTGTCGCTGGCCTGGGCCGCCGGAGTCCTCGCCAACATCGGTGGGATCGGCGCCGCCGCTCCCGGAAGCGACCAGCTGCGTGGCGATCTGCTCGGCGCCAGCGGTATCGGCACCTTCGCGGTGCTGCTGCTGGGGGTCGTGGCGGTCACCGGGGAGTTCCACCACCGGACCGCGACGTCCACGTTCCTGGTCACGCCGCATCGGGGACGGGTGCTCGCCGCGAAGGCCGTCGCCGGCGCCCTCGCCGGAGCGCTGGTGGCGATCGTGTTCCTCGCCGTCGTGTGGACGCTCGGGGTCGCCGCCGGCGCCGTCGATCCGGCGGTGGACACCACGCTGCTCGAACAGACCGGCCGATCGGTGCTGGTCGCCGCCTGCTGGGCGATGCTCGGCGTCGCGGTCGGCGCCGCCGTCCGCAACCAGACCGTCGCCGTCCTGGTGCCGTTGGCGTGGTTCCTGCTGATCGAGGCGATGCTTCCCGCGTACGGCCTGGACGCCCTCGTTCCGTGGCTGCCGGGTGGCGCGACCATAGCGCTGGCCGGGGGCCTGCTGGCCGGCGCGCTGCCGGCCTGGGCCGCGCTGCTGGTCCTCCTCGGGTACGTGCTTGCGCTACTCGTGCCGGGCGCCCGCGCCATCAACCGCCGCGATATCAGCTGAGGTTCGCCATGCGTACGCTGATCCGTACCGAACTGCTCGCGCTGCGCACCACCCGCCTGCCGTGGCTGTTGCTCGCCGGCGCGGTCCTGCTCACCACCGCGATCGCGGTCGACGCGGTGCTCGGCGCCGGCACGAACGGGGCGCCGTCCATCGGCACGGCCGGCGCGATGCTGGCGGTGCTCGGCGCCGCCGGCCGCGGCAACCTCGTGATCCTGCTCCTGGGGGTGCTCGCCGTCACGGCCGAGTTCCGGCACGGCACGGTGACCACCACGTTGCTGCACACCCCGGGGCGGATCCGGGTGCTGGCCGCCAAGGCCGCCGCGATCGTGGTCCTGGCCGCGCTCGCGGCGGCGGCCGACCTGGCGGTCGCCCTGGCCGTCGGCCTTCCCACCGGCGCGGTGCCGCCCGCCCTGCTCAATCCGGACGTCGTCGTCTCCGTGGCCGGTCAGCTGCTGGCCTACCCGCTGTACGGGGTGATCGGTGTCGCCGCTGGCGCGCTGATCGTCCACCAGCCGGTCGCGGTGCTGCTGCCGCCGGTCTGGGTGCTCTTCCTGGAGACCTTCACCCTGAGCCTCCTGCCGTACCGGGCGGCCCCGTGGTCGCTGACCGGCGTTACCGCCGCCCTCGCCCATTCCGGGACCCTCCCGGGCGTACTGCCCGTGGCGGCCGGCGGCGCCGTCCTGGCGGCGTACGCCGCGCTGCTGTTCTCGCTCGGCGCGGCGCGGCTCGCGCGCCGCGACATCACCTGATCGGAGCCCATCCATGCACCCGTTCCGGCGCGGCCTCGTGGCCGCCGCCACCGCCGTCGCGCTCGTCGCCGGGCTCACCGGCCTCACCTACCGCGTACGGTCCGACAGTCCCGGCGCCGAGCTGCCCCAGCTGGCCGACCGGTGGCGCGAGCGCGCCGGCGTGCCCGCGGTGACGCTCGCGGTGGACTCCCCCGGTCGTCCGCTCGTCCTGGCCGCGAGTGGTACCGGCCGTCGCGAGGGCGGTCCGCCGGTGACCGCCGCCGCGCGGTTCCGGATCGCCAGCATCACCAAGCCGTTCGTCGCCACCGTCGTGCTCCAGCTCGCCGAGGAGGGGCGGTTGCGGCTGGACGACCGGCTCGCCCGGTACCTGCCCGCCTTCCCGGGCGGCGACCGGATCAGCCTGCGGCAGCTGCTGAACCACACCAGCGGCGTGCCCGACCTCGGGCGCGCCCACCCCTTCGGCG
>Ga0081539_10001721_pt1 | contig 35007 bp, 33 predicted proteins | sample TabmetS4T2R2_FD_71023 | JGI IMG/M metagenome (GOLD analysis project Ga0081539, IMG submission 71023) | Tabebuia heterophylla rhizosphere microbial communities from the University of Puerto Rico - S4T2R2 | ecosystem: Host-associated > Plants > Roots > Rhizosphere ... | reverse complement strand
ATCCCCGTACCCGGCGACTACGACGGCGACGGCAAAACCGACTTCGCCGTCTGGCGACCCAGCGAAGGCAACTGGTACATCATCGACAGCACCACCGGCACCCCCCGCGTCCAACAATGGGGCACCGGCGGCGACATCCCCGTACCCGGCGACTACGACGGCGACGGCAAAACCGACTTCGCCGTCTGGCGACCCAGCGAAGGCAACTGGTACATCATCGACAGCACCACCGGCACCCCCCGCGTCCAACAATGGGGCGTCGGCGGCGACATCCCGGTGTAGTCCGGCGCGGCGAGCCTACGGCGGGTCCCGCTGCTCGGAGCGACAGGCAGCCGGTTCCCGCCCCGTGCCCGGCATTCTCGAATCGAATTGAATGATGACCTGCTCGAATCGCGCCGCGTGGATTCGCACCTGGACCGGCGCCGCGACCGGTAGCGGGCCGCTGGTCATGTTCTGACCTTGCAGTAGGTAGTCGCCCGGGGGCAGCTCCACCCGGAATCGACCCGTTTCGCTGGTGTCGGTCCTGGTCACCTCCCGGGCATCGCAGTCGAGGATCACCACGCGGGCCGGCAGCGGGCGCCACGGACATCGCGCGCCGGAGGCGAGTACAGGGCAGCCCACGTCGACGAACGTCTGGCCCTCCACCCCCGACGGGGCGGCCGGAACGGTGTCGCCTGCGGCGGGCCGCGGGCCTTCGGCCAAGCAGCCTGCCGTCAGGGCGGTAGCTGCCAGAGCAGCGAGAAAGCCGATCAATCGCACGGCCCTTGGACGCCGGGGGCCGCCGTCCGGTTGCAGGCGTTCGTCCATCGGACGCATTCCGGCGCTTCGCGCGCTGGGCGGGTCAGCGCAGGAACAGCCCGCTGATCCGGTCGAGGTGCGGCCGGCCGAGGATCTTGTTGGCCGCCTGCAGCCCGCTCACCGCCGCGGCCTCGATACATCCGGCGTTGATGCCGCAGTCTGTCCAGTCACCGGCGACGACGAGGTTCGTGTAACCGCTGCGGTCGGGCCGCAGCCGGTACCGATCCGTGCCCGGCAGCGCCTGCACGTACTGGTCGGAGACATCGGTGTTGGCAGTCCAGTACTGGCTGTCGAAGCGCTCCGGACCGGTGAGGTCCCGGTCGGCGCACAACAGCTCCCATCGGAACCCGCCGGTCCGGGGGTCGACGGCGTTGGGCCAGAAGTGCCGGCTGTACCGGTCGAGATACCCGATGGCGTGGGCGCGGGTGTGCGCGGCGGCATCCCCCTTCGTCTGCGACCCGGTCGCCGGCATCGTGCTGCAGAAGTAGCCGAGCGTCGCGGGTGCCGCCTGGTCCGGCCAGTCCTCCAGGGCGATGAGGTGGGACATCGAGGCCCAGGTGTCGAACGGCTTCGCGAAGCCGCTGACCGTCGTGCCGGGGTCCGCCCAGCCGAGCTCGCGTTCCCGCGGCGTCAGCCAGACCTGGAACGCGTGGGTCGCCACGGTGGCGAGATTGTCCAGCGCTTCCCGCCATTCGCGCCGTTGCGCGGCCAGCCGGCGGCAGACGAGCCGGCCCACCCCAGGCGGCACGGCGAACACGAGCAGCTCGAAGTCCCGGCCGTAGCGCAGCCGGTGATCGACACCAGACCCGTCCGCGGCGAGCTGGCGCCGGTGCGGGGCGGCCGGAAAGCAGGGCAGTCCCTTCACCCGTACGAGGGGCTGATATTCCTCCAGACCGGGCGCAAGCGGGGCGTGCGTTCGTACGGCCACGGACCTGACCACCGACCCGTCGGCGGCCGGAACGAGGTCGGTGACGCTCGTGAGGAACCGGAACCGCACCCCCCGCGCGGCAAGGGCCTGGTACATCGGCGCGAAGACGACGTCGCCCATGCCGCCGCGCATCTTCCAGAAGATCGCGCCCCGGTAGGCGAACCACAGCTTGGCGGAGAGGAACAGCCCCCAACCGGCGGCGAACCTCGGCCGGGACGGGTCTCCCTGCTCGTGCGAGAAGACGAGATCGTACTGGCCACGCACGATCGCCGACCGCAGCGTCGTGGGATGGGCGCCGTGCCGGCTGAGCCAGTCCCGGAAGTCGAGGTGGTTGATGGCGTCGTAGGCGTCCCGGCGGTCGGCCAGGCCGTCGGCGGCCATGCCGCTGAGGATGCACCGCACGAGGTCGACGAGCTCGTGCAGGCGGCGGGCGTTTCGGTCGGTGGCCAGGGCCGGTCCCAGCCGGGCGAGAAGCGGCGCGAAGGCCGCGTCGATCGCCGCCGCTCCGGCGGCTCCGCCGAGCCGGGCGGCTCCCCGGCCGGCGAGGACGAGGAGCTGCTCGCTGACCGCGAGAAGGGTCGACCCGACGCCGCGCAGCGCGGCCGTGCCCGGTGCGATCCGGGCGGGGCGGGGTGAGAGGGAAAGGGTGACCGCGGGGCCGGTCGATCCGTCGAGCCGGAGCGAGGCGTAGAAATCACGGATCAGCAGCGCACTGCGCAGCACCATCTCGACCAGCGAAGGGGTGGCACTCTGGATCTCCGGATCGCCGGGCAGGAGGCGATTGCCCGAGAACGTGGCCACCCAGGGCGTCCATCCCCGCGGGCCTTCGTCGAACAGCCCGAGCTTGCCGGCCGGGAGGAACGCGTCCCGCCAGGTCCGGATGGGACAGGACGGGTCGGTGCGGTCCCGATCGAGCTCGGCGTAACACTCGCGGATCAGCCGGAAGGCGTTGTCGTAGTGGCCGAGCCAGACATGCAGCCCGTGCTCCTCGATCCGGCCGTGCACGCCCCGGCTCGACGCGCCCTTGCCGCCGAGCCGGAATCCCCGTTCGAGGACGGTCACCGAGGCGAACCACCGCTGCCAGCCCGGCTCAGACAGGCGCCACGCGGCGGCCAGTCCCGCCATGCCGCCACCGATGATCAGAACCCGGGGACGGTCGTTCATGTCCGTGCCGCGGCGCGGGAAAGCACCGCCCGCGCCTCGTTCAGTTCCGGGTACCCCCCGGTGGACGGGAATCGGGCGACCACGTCGCGCAGCGGGCCGGCCGATTCGGCGGTGCCGTCCAGCCGGGCGAGATCGAGCGCGGCGCGCAGCTCGAACAGCAGGGCCCCCTGCCGGGACGCGAGCCGGCCGGCGCGCCGCAGGACGTCCGCGGCGCCGGCAGCAGCGAGGCCGTGGGCCTGCAGCCGGAGGCGTTCCGCTTCGTAGAACCGTACGCCGGTCTCCTCGGCCAGCCGCCCGGCCGTCTCGAAGCCGGCGGCCGCCAGGTCGGCCTGCCCCATGGCGGTTCTCATCTGCGCCGCGGTGGTGAGCACGTACGGCAGGAACACCCGGGCGCGCAGCAGTTCCCAGATGGACGCGTTCGCCGCCACGGTGTCGGCGGCGTCGGCCCGTCCGCGCGTGCGGTATTCGGCGAGCGCCAGATGGATCTGGCCGGTGCACTCCCAGAACGCGAAGCCGTGCCGGGTGCCGATCTCGCACACCTGGGCGGCCAGACGCGCGGCGCTCTCGTGGTTGCCCGCCACCGCGTGCGTCCAGGAGAGGTAGCTCTTGGCGTACGCCATGCTGAACGGGTGGGTGGGGAACGGCAGGAGAGCCGCCCGCGCCATCGCGCGATCGCCGGCCTCGAGTGCCTCGTCCTGGCGCCCGACGATCCACAGCACGCTGGACAGGTGGGACAGTGTCGCCACGAACGGATCGAGCGGCAGCAGCCAGTTCCGTTCGGGCGCGGTACCCGGCGGTTGAAACGCGAACCGCGCGCTCGCGTCGCTCAGCGCCTCGACCGCGCCGCGGTAGTCACCCTCGAAGAAGCTGAGCACGCCGAACGCGAGGAGGTTCTCCGGCCGGCGCTCGGCGTGCGCCGACTCCACCCAGGCCCGCAAATCCTCGGCCACCCGTCGTGCCGCAGCCAGGTCACCCTGGAGCAGGTAGAAGGAGTAGACACCGGTCATCGCGGACAGATGCTCCGGGCGCGGGCCCAGCCGCCGGCAGAGCTCGGCGCAGCGGTCGAAGTCCTCGACGGCCTCGTCGGCGCCGAACCCGCGGGCGGAGACCGCGGTCACCCCGCGCTGCAGGCGGGCGCGGACCTCCAGCAGGCTGCGCACTTCCGGGTCGGCGATCGCGGCGACCAGGTCGAGCGCCTCCCCGTAGGACTGCAGCGCCTCGGGTACCGCGCCCGCCCGGCGGGCCTCGTCGGCGCCGGCCAGCAGCGCCTCGTACGCGTCGAGCGGACGCCGGGCCAGTTCGAGATGCCGGCCCAGGACGTTCCAGTCCGCCCGGCCGCCTGTGGCGCGCTGCGCGATCAGGGTGTCCGCCATCAGGCCGTGCAGGGCGACCCGTTGCTCCTGCAACAACAGGCCGTAGGCCGCGTCCCGGAGCAGACCGTGCCGGAACTGGTAGCCGGGGCCGAGGTCGGTGACCAGGTCCCGGGCGAGCAGCCCGGTGAGCCGGCGCCGCACCTCGGCGGCCTCCACGCCGAGCACCGCGGCCAGCGTGGACTCGTCGGTCGCCCGGTTCGCCACCGCGAGGGCACCGCGCACTTCGGCGTCGACGTCGGGCGCCGACAGGCGCGCCTGCAGCCGGCCGGTCAGGCCCGTCGGCACGGTCGCGTGGTCGGCGTCGTCGTCGGCCGCCCGGGTGAGCTCCTCGAGGTACAACGGCACGCCCTCACACTGGACCAGGATCTCCTCGCGGACGTGCGGGGCGAGCGGTGCCGCCTCGGTGACCGCGTCGATCAGGGCCCGCGCCGCCGCCGCCGCGAACGGTTCCACCCGCACGATCTCGGCGTGCTCGCCGGCGAGGTCGGCAAGCGGCGTGACCTCGGCCTGCGTGGTCAGGATCAGCAGCAGTCCCGGCGGCGGGCCGCTCGCCAGTTGCTGGAGCACGGCCAGGCTGGAGGGGTCCGCGTGGTCGAGGTCGTCCACCAGCATGAGGGTCGGTCTGGCCGCGGCGAGCCGGGCCGCCCATCGGACGAGCAGCTCGACCGTCAGCTGAGCCAGCTTCGACGGGTCGAGATCCGGTGGCTTGCCGACAGTCTCCGCCGGCAGGCCCAGAACGGCGGCGAACAGCACCGCCGCCGTCTGGTCCATCTCCAGCTCGCCCAGGTGGTCCCGCAGCCGCGCGGCCTGCAGCGCCGGTGGATCGTCGGGCTTGATCCCGGCCGCCCGGGCGAGCAGCTTCCGGATCGACCCGTACGCCGAACCGGCGTCGAGCTCGTGGCAGGCGCAGTCGACGACCGCGGCGTGCGCGGCCTCGGCGGCGGCGAGACTGGACACCAGCCGGGTCTTGCCCACCCCCCGGCCGCCGGTCACCACCACGGTGCGTCCGGCGCCGGCGCGCACCGCCGACCACGACCGCCGCAGCCGGTCGAGTTCGCGTTCGCGGCCGACGAGCGGTGTACGCCACTGCCGGGCGACCAACTCGGCGGGCTGCCGCTCCCCGACGATCTCGTAGACCGGCACCCTCGTACCGTCCGGCAGGACCGCGTCGGGCAGCTTCCGTACGTCGAAGGCGTCCTCGACGGCCCGCAACAGGTCCGCACTCACCACCATCGTCCCCGGGCGGGCCGCCTGTTGCAGCTTCGCCGCCAGATTGGGGGTGTGCCCGAAGGCCAGCGGGCCCGGCTCGTTGCCGACCGGAGCCATCAGGACCTCGCCCGCGTGCACCGCGATCCGCACCGCCAGCGGCTCACCGGCCTCCGCCTCCAGCCGGGCGGACAGGTGACCCAGCACGACGAGCAGGTCCAGGCCGGCGCGCACGGCACGCACGCCGTCGTCCTCGTGCGGCTCGGGATAGCCGAACCACACATAGATGCCGTCACCGTGGTGCTGGGCGATGAAACCACCGTGGCGCTCGACCACCGGGCCGCACGCGTCGTAGTACGCGCGCAGGACGGAGAAATAGGACTCCACGTCCCGCCCGCGGGAGAGCCGGGTCGACCCGACCACGTCGCAGAACATCACCGTCAGATGGCGACGTCTGCTGGATTCCGGATGCGGTGCTCGATCAGCGGTCACGGTGGCCATGGATGCCTCCGTCGTCGGTACCTTTGACAGCACGGATACGCCGTGCCACGGTCGGTCCATTATCGGTCGTCCGACCTTGCGGGAATATGGGCCGTGTCGCCGACTCAGGCTGCGTTTCCCGGCAGGGCGCAAGGCCGAAGGTGCGAACAGCCGGCCGGCGGTAGCCGAGGAGACGCCATGGTCGAACAGCACGACCGCGAAGGACCAACCGAGCGCGCCTGGTGGGCCGAGGCTCTCGATCCGGCGGAGAACCTGCGGGCACTCACCGACGTGCGCGGTTTCGGCCGCCGTGCCGCGGAGGATCTGGCGGACCGGCTGCTGGGCGGCGGGAACGGGCACAGCGAGGCGCGCCGGACGGTCTCCGCCGAGGCGGACGTGACGGAGGTGATCAGGCGGTTCCGGGCCGACGCCGTCCGGGCCGGTGAGGTCTCCGCCAGCCTGATCGACAACGCCGCCGCGCTGTTCGGCCTGCTCGTCGAGCGGCTGCCGGCCGGCACGGAGCCGGAGGCGGACGCGACCATCCTGGTCACCGTGACGCCCGGAGCCACGGCCGGCGCGGTCTTCTGGGTCCACAACACCTCGGCCGTACCGGTCGCGGCGGTCCGTCCGCACTGCGCCCCGCCACGCTCGCACACCGGCCTCGAGCTGCCCGCCGGCGCGGTGCTCTTCGATCCGCCGCTACTCGATCCGCTCCCCGCGCGCAGCAGCTGCGGCATCGAGGTGACGCTCGCTCCGCCCGCCGGCACCGAGCCCGGGACGTACGTCTCGGTCGTCCTGGCCACCAACGTGCCGGGCCTGTATCTGCCGCTGAGAATCACCGTCGACGCCGCCGAGGTGGCGGGGTGAGCTCCGCCGCCGAGCCGGACGGCGGTCCCGGAAGGATGCTCGCCGCATACCGGGAGATGGCCCTGGCGGAGATCGAACGCCGCCTTCCGTACGGCGAGCCGGCGTCCTGGCTGTACGGTCCGCTCGCCGACTATCCACGCCGGACCGGCAAGGGCCTGCGGGCCGCGTTGTGCCTGGCGACCTGCGCCGCCTTCGGCGGCACCGAGAAGGACGCGCTGCCGGCCGCCGCGGCGATCGAACTGGCGCACAGCGCCTTCCTGGTCCACGACGACATCGAGGACGGCAGCGCCTGGCGGCGCGGGCGGCCGACCCTGCATCGCCAGGAGGGCCTCCCGCTGGCCCTCAACGCCGGCGACGCGCTCGCCGTGCTCGGCTTCGACGTGCTCAGGACGGGCGTGAGCGGGCTGGGCGGCCGGCTCGGCACGCGGATCCTGGACGAGTTCGCCGCGGCGATGTGGCGCACGTTGGAGGGCCAGGCGCTCGAGCTCGGCTGGCGCCGCGACGGCGTGACCCGGCTGTCCACGTGCGACTATCTCGACCTGGTGGTGCGCAAGACGTGCTGGTACACGACGATCGCGCCGCTGCGGATCGGGGCGCTGATCGGCTCGTGGGGCGGCGTGGATCTGCGCGGGCTCACCCGGTTCGGGCTCTTCCTGGGCGCCGCCTTCCAGATCACCGACGACCTGCTCAATGTGACCGGTGGGCAGGAGAGCTACGGCAAGGAGATCCTCGGTGACCTCCGCGAGGGCAAGCGGACGCTCCTGCTCGTACACCTCCTGTCGGTCGCCGAGCCGGCCCACCGCCAGGCACTCGTCTCGCTCCTGCGGGCGTCCGACGCCGAACGTGACGACCGGCTCGACTGGGTCGCCGGCCTCCTGGTCGAGTACGGCAGCATCCCGTTCGCCCGCGACTTCGCCCGCGGCGTCGCGGAGGCGGCGGCGGCCGCGTTCCCGGCCGCGTTCCGGCCGGCGGTACGCCCGGAGGCCGCCGAGCTCGTCCGGTACCTGGTGGACTACGTGGTCGACCGGACGCGTTGATCTCGCGGCGGGGATGGTGACCGGAAACGGCGTCCGGTAGCGTCAGATGCGGTCCACTTCGTGAAGGGGGACGCCTTGTCGCCCGACGAACCTCGACCCGCGGCCGGGCTGTCCCGCAGCCGCAGGGCTCTTCTGGGCATGTACGCGGCGCTCGACCCCCGTCTGCGGGAAGCGCTGGAAGCAGTCGGCCTGCGGTACCCGGACGACGTCGACCCGGTCGACCAGCTGCGGCAGGCCGCCGAGGGGCGCCGCGCCGAACCGGGGCGCCCGGCGATCCATCTGCTCCACCTGGCGTTCGGCATCATGGCGATGTTCGCCGCGCGGGGCGACGAGCCCGCTGCCCGGCTCGTTCCGGTCGCCCGGGAGCTGCTCGACGAGAGGCGGGACGACAAGGAGCGGGATGCCCGGATCCTGATGAACGACCTGGCGCGGGCCGCCGGGGTCGCCCTGGAAGACCGCTGGGCGCAGGTCCGGCGCGCGGACGACACCCGGGGCGAGCCCCTGCTCCATCCCGACCTGCGGCGGATCGACCGGGCGTGGTGCCGGCCGGAGCTGCGGTCGGTCGGCGACGAGATCGTGTCGAGGGTCGAGACGATGCTCGTCGTCACCGATCCCCGGCGGGACCTCGACAGCCTCGCCCGGGCGGTGCTGCCGGAGAACTGGCCGCGGTGCAACGACTTCTTCTGCGACCTCATCAGGCGGGAGGACCGCGACGACGGCTGCCCCGGCACCACCGGCGGCGCCCTGGGCGTGGACGTCTCGCACTGGCGTGGGGTGTACGAGGAGCGGGTGGGCGAGTGCCCGGCCGGCTGGTTCCCCGACACCTTCCTCGCGATGACCTGGGACCGTACCCCCAGCCAGATCATCCTGCGGTACGAACTGGTGCCGCGCCGGGCCGGCGACCGGCCCGCGCTGCGGATCGACGAGGGCTATCTCCAGGTGGACCGGATCGGCGACACGTACCACGTGTCCACCGTCAAGTACCTGCTGTTCGACGACGCCGTGATCCCCGGCGGCGGACAGACCCTCGGGCAGGCGGCGTGTCAGCTGGGGTGGCTCGACTACTCGGTCAACCAGTTCACCGACTGCGCCGACCACCTGGGTGACCCGTCCGGCACCACCACGTCGGCGGAATCGGGCGGGCGCGGTGGTATCGACGCGGGCATCCAGGAGGTGCTCGACCGCTGCCAGGTTCATCTTCTGGAAACCGCCCACGAGGCCGACGCCCGGTCGCGCCGGACGGCCCGGAGGATCCGCGCGGGCGAGTACGGCCTCGACGACTACGTCGCCGACTGGACCGCGGCGGCGAGATCCGGCGTACGCGACGGCGCCCGGTCGGTGCAGGGACAACTGGATCTCGCCCGAGCGTGGGGAAAGGTGGCCGGCGTGTTCGCCCGCCCGCGAGGGGGGCGACGGTGAGCGCGCCCGACCCGTCGCCGGGTTCCGCCCAGTCGGCCCTTTCCGAGGCTGTCGAACAGGCCGCCGCGGCGGTGTCGGCGTGGTGCAACGATGTGGCGGACCTCGCCGAACGCGAGGCCGACCGGCTCTCGGCCGGACGCTACGGCCTCAACGATCTGATCATCGCGCAGATGAGCCTGGCTCGCATCTGGGTCAGCAACTCGATCCGGACGGCGGGCGTGCTCTCGGACAATCTCGCACTCCTGTCGTACAGCCGGCCGGGTGCGACCACGGCGCAACGCACCGTGCGGGTGGGCGTGCCGGTCCCGGCGAACGCGGACGTCACGTTCCGCGTGTCCGATCTGGTCGGTCGCCTGCTGACGCACACGATCCCGCGCGCCCGGATCACTCTGCACCCGCCCCTCGCGGCGAGTGAGCCGGCCGCCCGGGACGTCGAGGTCGAGATGGTGGTGCGGTGCGCCGGCGCGCCGGCCGACACGTACCAGGGACTCCTGTCCTCCGAGGACGGCAGCATCCGGGTGCCCTTCCAGGTCGCGATCGACGAGTTCGGCAGCCCGGTACGGTGATGCCGACGTTCTCTAATCCACCAGGCGCGGGATCACCGGCCGGACCGCCACCGGCTCGCCGGGCGCGCCGCCCGGCCGCGACCGGTACTCGGCCACTCCCACGCAGGTGAACAGCAGCGCGATCAGGTCGTCCGGCCGGCCGAGCAGGGCCGGCACATCGGAGTCGAGGAAGGTCATGCCGGTGGCGCTGACGCCCAGCGCATAGGCGGCCAGGTGCAGCCGCCCCTCCACCAGACCGGCGGCGAGCTGCACCTCGCGGTAGCCGCGATCGTCCAGGCCGTCGTTGCCGACGGCCGCGATGACCACGTACGCCGCCTCGGCGGCCAGCGACTGGCCGATGCACACCCGCTCCAGCTCGCCCCGCAGGTCACCCGTCCGCAGCGGCGCCGACAGGTCGGGCCAGCGGTAGACGCCGGGCGGGACGCCCTCCACGCCGTGCACGACCACCCAATGCGGCACGTCGATGCCGCGTAGGGCCGCGGCGGTCGCCCACTCCAGCGTCTCGCGCGGCACCGTTCTGGTGCGGTCCATCCGGCGCTGCGAGCCGCGCCTGCGGACGACGGCGTCGAGCGACTCGGCGGCCGGCGCGTCCGGCAACGGATCGCCGGCCGGCCACGGCTCGCCGAGCTCGTCGCGGTCACCGGCGCGCTGCGCGGTGGTATAGAGCGGAAACTCGACCGGCGGCAGGTGCCCCCGAGTGGCCGGGCCGGTCGCGGCGATGGCCGGTTCCCCGTCGCCCAGCGTGAGTAACGCGAGCGGGAACTCGTGTACGCCGTCCGCGCCGACCAGGTCCCGGACGCGGACGTCGGGAAAGAGGGTGCGCAGCCGCGGCGCCCGGCCCGTAGAGGCGACGGCCGCCGCCAACTGGGCGAGCAGCGTACCGCCGTCCCAGTAGAGGTGCCGGAAGCCGCGTTCGGCGTACCGCCACGCGGTGCGCCACGGCACCCCGGTGACGATCAGGGTGGTGGTGCCGCCTGCGGCGGCCGGGCCGACCTGGACGAGCGCATGCCGCACCGGGTCGTACCAGTGCACGCCGTCCGGCACGCCGGGTACGCCGCGCGTCGAGGCGTACACCTCGAGCGGGAAACGTGCCCCGGCGGAGCCGGCGGCACGAAACAGCAGGCGCCGGCCGTTACGCTCCGCCGTGCGCACGACGCCCGCGCCGAGGAACAGGATCCGGCCGAGCTGCGCCGCGTCGAGCGGCCGCGCCGGGACGGGATGCCCGGCCAGGACGGCGGTCGCCGCGACCCCCGGATCGGGCAGGTCCCGGGGAAGATCGACGACCGGCAGGCCGTCCGGATAACCCTTGACCGGCGGCGGCAGGATCGCCACGTCATTGGGCTCCAGGTCGTGCCGCAGGCGCGGATCGTCGGCGGGCTGGTCCCACTCGCGCCCCGCACTGTAGGAGGTGAGCCGGTGCAGCAACCCGGCGCCGGTGTCGAGGTCCACGCCGACACTCTGCCACGACGGTCGATGTCGTGCGCCCTTGCCGCACCTGCCGGACGCGCTTGTTCCGTCCTGCGAGCCCGGCGGCAGGCCTCATTCGCCGGGCGCGTTCCCCGCATGGTCCACCAGGTCCGCCGCGCTGGCCTGCTCCCCCTGCCGGGCGCAGTTCGCACAGCAGTAGAAGACGCCGTCCGCCTCGACACCGTGCCCGATGATCTTGCAGCCGCAGTGCTCACAAACCGGTGCCAGCCGGTGGATGGCACACTCGAACGAGTCGAAGACGTGCACGGCCCCCGCGGCGTGCACCTCGAAGCTCAACCGGTAGTCGTTACCGCATACCTCACATGCCGCCATCTCGGCCGGGTACCCGGGGGCGACCGATCGCCATCCTCGAGGCGTCTGATCCGGCAGATGCTGTGCAGGCGGGCAACGCGGCCGACGCCCCCGACACGGCGGGTCCCTGCATGGGCACAGCCGAGACGGGGTAGGCAGGTGGCACGCCGATCCCCAGGTGAGGAGGCACGCCATGACCGGAGTAGTCGCAACCGCAGAGGTCGACATCGACGCACCGGCTCAGAAGGTATGGGACGCCTTGACCGATCCCGATCAGATCGCCAGGTATATGTTCGGATCCCGGGTGGAGACCGACTGGCAGCCCGGCAGTGCGATCGTCTGGAAGGGCGAATATCAGGGCAGGCGATACGAGGACAAGGGCGAGATCGTCCAGGTCGACCCCGCCCGGCGGCTGACGATGACCCACTTCAGCCCGCTGACCGGGCAGCCGGACGAACCGGCGAACTACCACACGATCACGTACGAGCTGAGCGAGCGGGCGGGCCGGACCCACGTGTTCCTCAGTCAGGACAACAACGCGACCGACGAAGAGGCGAAGCACTCCGCCGATACGTGGCAGAGCATGTTGGCCGGCCTCAAGGACGTCGCCGAGGCACCCTGAGCCGACCAGGGAGTTCCGCCGAGTCGGATTCCCGTCGCACAAAGGCTCTGCACGGCCGGGCCGCGGGAAGCGTTGGCACAGAACCGGGATTCGCGAAGGTCCCCCCCTCTCGAGAATGGTCGAAACGTACATCGACACGAGGGAAACCTTCATGCGTACCTGGAATCTGATCACCACCGTCCTGGTCGCCGGCCTGATCGCCGGTGCGACCGCGGCCTGCGACGGCGGATCTGCCGCCACTACCTCCGTCGCCGCTCCACCTCCGACCGCCAGGTCGGCCCCGGCGTCGCCGGCGCCGTCACCGGCCAGGACTCGGAGCCATGTCTCGAAGGCCGAATACTCCGGTTCACAAGATCCCCGGTCCGGTACCCAGTACGCGATCCTGAAGTCGAGCGAGCTGTCCACCCGCCGGATCACCTACGACCTGATCGAATGGTACGACGGCGAGGAGGCCGTGCGGGCGTGCGCCGAGGACGGCGAAAAGCCGGCCGAGAACGATTATTGCGTGGGCTACTACATCCGCAACAACAACAAGAAGCTGCGGACGCTCACTGTCGATCCCGACGCCTCGATTCGTGTCATGGTCCTCGGTGAAATGAAGCCGGTCGACTTGAGCAGGTTCCTCAGCGAGATCGGCAACGGCAACGTGATCCGCTTCGACATCGACGCCAACCGCATCACGAAGCTCGAGCACGTCTACCTTCCCTGACCGGCCGGCACCGCCCGGAGCCCGCCCGGCCGGTGCGCCTATCTTTGCTTCTCATGGACGAAGACACGTTCGAGTCCGAGGCAGGCTTCGCGGGTCTGGGACTCCGCCCGGAGCTGCTTCGTGCGTTGGCCAGCCTCGGCTACGAGGAACCCACGCCGATCCAGCGCGAGGCGATTCCGCACCTGCTGGCCGGCCACGACCTGGTCGGACAGGCCGCGACCGGCACCGGCAAGACCGCCGCCTTCGCGCTGCCGGTGCTGCAGCTGCTGACCGGCGGCGCCGAGTCGGGCCCCGGCGCCCTGGTCCTGGTGCCGACCCGCGAACTGGCCGAGCAGGTGTCGCAGGCCGTCCACCGGTACGGCCGGGACCTGGGCGTGCGGGTCCTGCCCGTGTACGGCGGGCAGCCGATCGGCCGGCAGCTGAAGGCGTTGCAGCGCGGAGTGGACGTGGTGGTCGGCACGCCCGGCCGGTTGCTCGACCACATCAACCGGGACACCCTGCACCTGGGCGGGGTCCGCACGGTCGTGCTCGACGAGGCCGACGAGATGCTGGACATGGGCTTCGCCGAGGACATCGAGGCGATCCTCGCCGAGACGCCCACCGACCGGCAGACGGTGTTGTTCTCGGCGACGATGCCGCCGCGGATCGACGGCATCGCCCGCCGCCACCTGCGCGAACCGGTCCGGATCAGGATGGGCCAGCAGGAGTCGGCGCCGGGTCAGCTGCCGCTGGTCCGGCAGAGCGCTTACGTGGTCGCCCGGGCGCACAAGGCCGCCGCGCTGGGCCGGGTGCTCGACGTCGAGGCGCCGTCGGCGGCGATCGTCTTCTGCCGTACCCGGGAAGAGGTCGACCAGGTCACCGAGGCGCTGAACGGGCGCGGGTACCGCGCGGAGGCACTGCACGGCGGCATGAGTCAGGACCAGCGCGACCGGGTGATGGGGCGGCTCCGCGGTGGCAGCACGGAACTTCTGGTCGCGACGGATGTCGCCGCCCGCGGCCTGGACGTCGAGCAGCTCACCCATGTGATCAACTACAACGTGCCCGCGGCGCCCGAGGCGTACGTGCACCGCATCGGCCGGGTGGGCCGGGCCGGCCGGGAGGGCGCCGCCATCACCCTGGCCGAGCCTCGGGAACACCGGATGCTCAAGGCCATCGAACGGCTGACCGGCCAGCGGATCACCGTGGAGAAGGTCCCGACGGTGACCGACCTGCGGGCCCGGCGCCTGGAACTGACCCGCGCCGCCCTGCAGGCCAGCCTCGAAGGTGATGATCTGGACCGCTTCCGAGTGGTGATCGACTCCCTGACCGACGAGTTCGACGTCGAGAACGTGGCGCTGGCCGCGGTGAAACTGCTGCACGAGGCCGCCGGCGGTGACGTGGACGAGGAGGAGATCCCCGCCGTGGCGCCGCCCAGGGAGCGCGACCCCCAGCGGGTCGACGGCCGGCGGGACCGTCCGGGGACCGCGCGCCCGTCCGCGTCCGGTGTGACCCGGCTGTTCGTCGGGATCGGCCGGCGGGCCGGGCTACGCCCGCAGGACCTGGTGGGCGCGATCGCCGGCGAGTCCGGGCTGAGCGCCCGCGAGATCGGCGCGATCCAGATCACCGACCGGTTCTCTCTCGTGGAGGTGCCCGAGCGGGCCGCCGACATGGTCATCAAGGCCCTGCAGCAGAGCACCATCCGGGGACGCCGGCCGACCGTGCGCCGCGAGCGGTTCAGCCGCTGACATCGACCGCGGCGACGATCTGCGGCACCGTGGTCAGCCGTAGCGTGCGACGAAGTTGGCCAGCAGCCTGGCCGGCTCGGTCACCGTCGCTCGGCTCAGCCGGGCGACGAGCGGCTCGAGCTCGCCGGGCGCGAAGTACCCGGCGTGCCGGTAGACCCGCACCCGGGTCACCACCCCCGGCACGTCCAACTCGGGATGGAACTGGGTGGCGTACACGTTCCGCTTGACCCGGAACATCTGCACCGGGCATTGCGGTGAGCTCGCCAACAGCACCGCTGTGGGTGGCAGTACCCGGCATGCCTCCTTGTGTCCGACGAACGCGTCGAAGTGCTCCGGCACCCCGGCCAAGATCGGATCCACACATCCGGCCGGGGTCAGCGAGATGCGGACACAGCCGACCGGCTCCGCGTACGTCCGGTCGACGACGCCGCCCTGCTGCACACCGAGCGTGCCCACCCCGTAGCAGGCCCCGAGGAACGGGAAGTCGCGCTCGACGATCTCCGCCAGCAACGGGTCGAGCTCCTCCTCGATCCGCCGTTGGACAGCGGACTTGAGCGCCGGCGGGTCGCTCGAGTTGAACGGTCCGCCACCGAGGAACACACCGGCGTAGTCGTCGAGGTCCAGCCTGGGCAGCGGGCCCGCCTCCATCCGCACCCGGCGAAGCCGGCCGGTGGGCAGGCCGCCCGACCGCAGAAACGCGGCGTACTCGTCGTCCGCGGCCAGGTCCTCGGCGCGCGAGGACAATAACAGGAAGGGCCTCACCCGGCAGATGGTAAGCCGATCATGCTTGGCGCGCGGGGCGACGCGGCATCGAGTCAGACCTCCATCGGGTCGACGGCTTGGAGACCGCCGTTCGCCACTCGATCCGTCCAGCCGGCGCCGTCCCACCAGCGGTGCTGGTAGCGGCCGGTCGGGTCGGCCTGCCAAGAGGCCGGAGGCATAGCCGCCGCGACCGGAGGCTGCGGGTACGGCTGCTGGCCACCGTTCTGCTGCGGACCATTGCTGAACGTGGGGAGGCGGTTGTTCTGGTGGTTGTTCCAGACCTTGAAGATCAGCATCCAGGTGCCGAGCAGGATGTGGAAACCCACCCAGGAGGCCAGCTTCATCATCATCAGGAACAGCCAGAGGGGCAGCGGGAGACGGAAGGTCCAGATCCCGCCGTTGTCGTCCGGCGGGTTCAGGAACGCCGGTGCGCTGAGCGCGACGCCGGCGGCCAGGGCGAACAGCCACAGCACGATGCTGCCGAGGAACACGCCGCCGCTGCTCGCACCGATCATCATGGACAGGACCACGATCAGCGTCGTCGTGCCGACGCACATGGTGCCCATCCAGAGCAAGAGCTTCCGCATGATTCTTCCTTTCTCAGAGCGCGCCATACAGGACGGCGGTGGTGAAAGCGAGCAGGGCGACAGCCAGGGCGACACCCGTCCACTGGACCGGCGCCAGCAGGGCGCGGCCGGTGAGCCGCCGGACGACCGGGCCGTCCGGGCCGGCCAGCACCTCGACCGCACGGGCTCTGCGCCGGGGACCGGGCAGGACCCGGACCAGGTCGCCGGTGCGCGGCACACCGGTCGGTGCGGCGCCGTGCAGCGTCCAGGCGACGGATCTGCCGTCCTCGGCCCGCATGACGAATCGGCACTCCGATGCCAGTCCCCGCCGGATCGCCAGCCGGTTCACGAGGGCGACGGCCACGACGCACCCCACCGGCACCGCCGAGCCGATCAGAAGCAGGGTGGCGCCGGCCCGCCCGGCGAGGGCGGTCCCGGCCAGCGCCACCAGGGCGATCATGGCGCTCATCGCGACGGCCACCACGCCGATGCCGGGCCGGTGGGCCTCGGCGACCGCGGTGACACCGACCGGGCCGGTGATCAGGCCGATGTGCGGATCCTGGCGGACCGCGGTCCGCTCGGCGGCGGCGACGGGCCGCACGGGCGGCATGGGGCCGGGCGGGGGTCCGGCCGCGGCAGTCGGTGGGCGCGCCGGGCGGACCGGTCGCGGCACCTCCTGGTGTACGCGCCGGGACGGGAACGGCCGTCCGGTGTGCTCCCGCGGCCGGGCCCAGGGCGGTGGTTCCTCGCTCATCGTCCGGGTTCCAGCCGGCGTACGGCGCACTGGTTCTGCCGCTGCTCGGCGGTGAGATCCGCGAACTGGTCGTCGCACCAGTCCAGGACCGACTGCCGGTCGGGGAAATCGCCGATCGCGAACGTCACCCACAAGTAGTGCGTGCCGATCGTCTGCCGCTTGCCGTAGTCGGTGCTCTTCAGCAGGATGACCGGGTGACCGGTGCTGCCGTGGGTTTCGCGCAGTGCCAGATGCTCGTCGAGGATGTCGGTGGCGCCGAAGGTGTGCGAGCCGGTCGCCGTCGTCTGCAACGGGTCGACGATCCCCGGGTACTTCGACGCGATCTGGGCCGCGTACTGCCCGTTGAGGGAGACCGCCGACAAGCCCTCGTCGCTGAGCCGCCGCAGCTCGGCGAGCGCGCCCTCCTCGGTCATGGTGTCGTCCACCGAGGTGGACTCGATCGGCGGGGTGGTTTCCGGCGGCGCCGTGTCGACGGTCGTCGGGGCCGCCGAGAGCGTCGGGGCGACGGTCGCCGGCCGGTCGCCGATCGACCCGGCCTGCGCCTCGGGCTTGCCGCCGTGCCCGATCACGATCACGGTGACCGTGGCGACAGCGGCCAGTACCGCGGCTGCCGCGGCGCCCACCACCGGCAGGCGCCGCCCGCCGCCCGGCCGGGATGAAGGCGGCGGCGCCATGGCTGGAGGCGGCGCGAAGGAAGGAGGCGGCGGGAGAGAAGCCGGTGGCGGGAGAGAAGAGCGTTGAGGAGGCGGCGGAGGCGGGACCGCGCCGGAGAACAGGGAGGCGGTGTTCCAGACGCCGGTGGGCTCCTCGGGGTCGGACATCGCTCAGTCCCCGAAGACGACGACGCGGCGACTGCGCGCCGACCCCGTAGTCAAGTCGGCGGTGACCGGCGGCTTGCCCGCCGGGACGGCCCGGTCCCGGCCCCAGGCGCGGATCTCCTCGATCTGCTCCGGGTTCGTGCGGCTGAGCGGGAACGTGTTCGCGAAGGTGTCCATCACGAACTCGGGCCGTAGCGACTGCGGGCCGTTCAAGAAGATCTGCTCGCCGACCTCGTGCAGCGCCGACTCGATGTCCGAGCCGGCGAACCCCTCGGACAGCCCGACGAGCTTGTCGACCAGCTCCGGCGACGGCTCCTGGCGCAGGTAGCGGCGGTAGTACATCTCGATGATCTCGTGGCGGTCGGAGGTGTCCGGCAGGTCCACGAAGAACAGCTCGTCGAAGCGGCCCTTGCGCAGCAGCTCGGGCGGCAGCGACCGGACGTCGTTGCTGGTGGCCACGACGAACACGCGGTGGCGGGACTCCTGCAGCCAGAACAGGAACTGCCCGATCAGCCGGCGGCTGACCCCGGTGCTGTCGTGCTGCCCGGCGAGCCCCTTCTCGATCTCGTCGATCCAGAGCACGCAGGGCGCCACCCGGTCGGCGGTGTCCAGCGCCTCCCGCAGGCGGCCCTCGGACTGCCCGACGTACTGGCCCATGATCGCGCCGAGGTCGAGCCGGTAGAGCGGGAGCCGCCACTCGGCCGAGATCGCCTTCGCGGACAGGGACTTACCGCAGCCGGGTACGCCGACCAGCAGCACGCCGCGAGGCGGGCGCAGGTCGGTGCCGCGCAGGTCGGACGACATGATCCGCTGCTTGCGGCGCAGCCAGGCGCGGAGGCTGGTGAGCCCGCCGACCTGGGTGTCGGCCGACTGGAGCTTCACCCTCTCCAGGCCGGAGAGCGAGCCGAAGTGCTTGTCCTTGAACTCGGCCAGGCGCCCGACGTCGTCCTTCTCCACCGAGCCCTTGGCGATCAGGGTGGCCATCACGTTGATCGCGGTGCCCTCCGGCACGCCGACCAGGAACTCGGCCGCGGTGCGCGCGTCCTTGTCGGTCCAGGCGATCGGGACGACGCCGTGGTGGTCGCGCAGGAACTCGACGATCACCTCGTACATCTCACCGGAGTCGGGCAGGTCGAGGTTGACGCTCATGCCGAGCCGTTCGAGGCCGCTCCACAACGGGGTGTCCGTGACGATGATGACGCTGCCGGAGTTGGCGTCCGCGAGCCGGGCCAGTTCGGCGACGTGGCGGCTGGCGGTGTTGTCGTCGCTGAGGTCCTCGGGGTCGACGAAGACGACGGTCGCCTGGGCGCGGCTGGTGAACTGCTGCGCGGCGAAGTCCATCGCCCCGGTCAGCGACCGGTCCTCCTGGGCCGGCGCGTTGGTGCGCAGGTCGCGCAGGCCGGTCGCCCGGGTGTAGACCCAGAACGGGAGGCCGGCCCGGCGCGGGTTCACCGCCATCTGCTTGACCAGACGCAGCGCCCGGGTCTGTTCGATGCTGCGCACGCCGATGAACGGCACCCGGGCGGAGACGTAGCTGTCCAGGTCCTTGGCGGACTCGGCGTAGTTCGACATGTCGTGCTCCGGATCAGTGAGGGAGGACGCGGCGCCGCGGCATCACGGTGGGATCGGCGTCCCACCCGCCGCCGGTGGTGTGCGCCTGGCCGAGGACGGCGGTCAACGGGTTCTCGCGTACGGTGCGCAGCCGGGCCTCGACGGCGCCGGCCGGCACCCCGCTGTACCGCATCCGCTGGACCTGCCGGTCGATCTGCTCCTGCACCGAGCGGATCTGGTTGTCGACCAGCTCGAGCAGCCGGGTGCGGACCTGGTCGGGCAGGCCGGGTGCCGCGGCGAGCGCGCGGATCGGTGGGAGGCCCCAGCGGGCGTGGTCGAGCGCGCGGGCCGCGGCGAACTCGTCGCGGGCGTTGCTCAGCTCCCGCGACAACGTGTCCGACCAGGTGCTCAGCCGCTTGTCCAGGGCCGCGGTGATCTGGTTCACCAGGCGTTCCCAGGTGTCCCCGGCGAGGTCCTCGACCGTCAGGCGCGGCAGGGTCGCGGGGTCGGCCCGGGCGCCGTCGCCCCACTGCTGGAGGAAGGCGGACCAGGCCTGGTACACGCCTCCGGTGATCCACATGGTCAGTCCGCCCGGTGGTGACGGTGGACGAAGATCTCACCCGGCGGTGTCGGATCCCAGCTCGGCAGGTCGCGCAGGTGGCGCCGGCTGCGGCCGGTGAGCGGCTCGCGGCCGGTGTTCTGCCGCGCCCATGGCACGTCCTCCTCGTCGGCGGCCGTGGGGAACAGCGGTGGCGATGCCGGTGCCTGCGGCTGCGGCATCGGCTGCTGCGGGACGTACGGGTGACCATTGGTCGGCGGCGTCATGTCAGGCTCCGGTCTGCGCGCCGGCGTCCGCGACGCGCCGCTCGTAGGGTGCGGCCGCGTTCCCGACCGTCGCGAGGTCCGCGATCAGCGTCCGCACCTCGGCCTCGCGGCCGTCGGCCCGCTTGAAGGCGTTCGACCAGTCGACGACCTCGGCGCCGGCGCCGCGCAACTGTTGCAGGGAGTCCTGCTTGGCACGCTCGAGCAGGCCGCGTACCTCGTCCTGGCGCCTCGCGGCGGCCTGCGCCTGGCTCCACAGGAACAACCCCCACCCGCCGGCCACCAGCAGGGCGAGCAGGAAGACCATCGGCGTGGTCGCGGCGCCGCAGATGAACAGGACCACGGTGACCGCGATGGGAGCGATGAGGTTGGGGCCCCACCGGTACGCGAGTCCGTCGATGAACGGCTTCGCCGCCCGGTCCCAGTGCTCGGCCAGCGAGCGTTCCAGCGCCTCCATCGGCTGGGTGAAGGAGCCGACCCAGCGGGGCAGCTGGAAGACCGTCCCCGCGGCGTTGTGCTGGCCCTCGAAGACCGCCTCGACGTCGGGCGGCAACGCGGCGCGGTAATCCCGGCTGTACGCGGCGTGCGCCTGCGCGAACCACTCGTGACAGGACGACACCGCCATCCGCTGCGTCGCCCGGGAGACGCCCAGCTTGTCGGGCGCGAGCGCCGACTCGGTCTGGATGGTCAGGTAGTCCAGCTTCTTGTCGAGCGCGAGCAGCTCGGTGTCCAGCGACCGGCGGGCGGCCGCCAGGTCACCCCCATGACGTACGACGGCCTGGTGCTCGGCGTGTTCGCGGCGCAGCGGCAGTTCCTCGTCGTCGTACCCCCTGACGAGCAGGTCGAGGATGTCGTCCACCTGATCCTCGAGCCGCTCCGCCGGGGTGGGCGCCTCGGCGGCCATGGCGGAGTACACGCGGATCAGGTTGTCGTGCGCCCCCGCCCGGCCCAGCGCCGCGTCCATCATGGGCCACTGCGGCGACACCGCCACGAGCCTCGGGTACGTCGCGGCCGAGGAGGGCGCGACGTGCCGTTCCAGCTCGGCCCGCCAGCGGGCGACCTGGGCCTGCTGCCGGGACTCGTCGCTGAGCAGCTGGGTGCGCCAGGCGTCCAGCCGCTCCTGGATCAGCGCCACGCCGGCCGGGCCGAACGCGCCCTGCGAGACGCTCTCGAGGATCATCGCGAACTCGCGGCCCAGCTCGCTCGGGTCGAGGGCGGCGAGGTAGTGCCGCAGCCAGCGCAGCGAGCTCTCCTCCCGGCCCTGCCGGCGCAGCGTCAGAGCCATGAACAGCGAGGTCTTGGCCGGCGACCGGCGGTACGCCTCCTGCACGGCACGCTCGCACCGGTCCGGCTCGTCGCCGAGCCAGGCGCGCAACGCCACCAGCACGGGCGCCAGCCAGTACCGCGGCGTTTCCATCATCAGCTGCTCGCTCACCTCGCGAGCGGTGTCGTCCGAGATCAGGCCGACGTCGAAGCCCTGCAGCATGCCGGTCGCGACCCGGCGGACGACCTTGTAGTGGCCGTAGCGGTGCTCCAGCTGCGCCTCGACGACGCCGATCCGGGTCTCGGAGCGCTGCACGTTCGCGGTCTTCTGCGCCTCCAGCACGTACGTCTCGAAGGTGCGGGTCAGCTGCTGGAGCCGGTCGCTGGTCTCCTGTGCCTGCTGGCCGACGGTCGCGACCTGCATGCCGACCTGACCGACGCCCTGTTCCACCCGGAGGACGAGGTCCTGCATCTCGTCCACCTTGCGGTGGAGCCTGGTATCAATGTCTGCCATGACCGGAATCCCTTTCAGACGACCGAGCCGTCGTTGAGGACCGGCCGCAGCTCTCCGCTGGCGTAGACCTCGACGAACTCGTAGGCGCCGGAGCGGACGAGCATCCGGGCCTGGGCGAACGGCTCCGGCACGGCGTCGGCCGGGGCGTAGTGCTCGAGGATGGACTGCCAGAGGTCGAGCCGGTGGTCGATGTACGGCGGGCCGAGGTGGCACAGCGAGAACAGGCCGAGCGGCACGTCCCCGAACTCGCTCTCGTACTCGGCGCGGATCCACTCCGCCAGCTGGGCCCGGCTCGCCGCGTCGAGCCCGGCGTCGCAGCGGTGCGCCGCCTCGAGGATGCCGGCATGGCGAGGCTTGCGGCGCTGCCGGTGATCCGGCTGGAACAGTTGTCGATTCTGTCCGGCGGTCGATCGCAGATCCGGGCGCATTTCGACACGCCGTCGTCGCGCAAATTCCATCTCTCTCCGGCCACTTCTCACGGGATCTCGCATGGTGAATTCCGGCAACGCGGCCGGTGGCCCAGACACTAACAGCAGAATTGCTCCGGCCACCAGGGTCGTCGATCCCTTCGGGCTTTCCGTCCAGCCCGGCGAATGCCGTCCAGCGGATCACCTAAGATGATCGCCGGCCCAGACTGACCGAATGGACGATCCGTACCGGGTTACCGCTTTTTCGCAGGCCAGAGCTCCTTTCGAGCCGCACCGCGCCATTCCGCGAAAATACCGGAACTGGCGGAATGGTTGATCCGCATATCGGCCGTACGAGGACGGGAATTCCGCATGGGCTCGGTGTCTCGGTGTTACGCACTCCTGAACGGAATCGACGACCCGCACGCGGCCAGGGCCAGCGGATCGGCGATCAGCAATGGAACAGCTCCTCGACCAGTCGGCGCGCCTCGACGACGTAGTGGCTCTCCGGTGGGAAGAACGCCTGGCGCTGCCTGAGCGCCTCCTGCGCGGTCGCCCGGGCCTGGATCGCCGCCTCGGTGCGGGCGACCACCAGGAGCGGGCGGGCGGGATCGAAGGTGCCGGCGTCCAAGGCGTACGCCAGGCGGGCCACCCGTCCGGCCTCGACCGTGCGCCCGGTGAGCAGCAGGGCCTCCGCCAGCAGCGCTCGCGATCCGGGCATCTCGCCGTCCGGATCGTCCACCATCTCCGCGGCCAGCTCCCGCGCTTGTGCCGCGGAGTCCGGCTCCGTGCGGCCCAGGGCGAGCAGCACCTCGATCTGAGCCCGGCGGGCGGCGGTCACCGCCACGTGGTCGGCGCCGCGCCGGCGCACCTCCTCCGCCGCGACGGCCAGCGCCCCGGGCAGGTCCTCGGTGGAGTCGTCGAACCGGGCGCGGTCGCGCAGCGCCAAGGCGAGGTCGATCCGCGCGTCAGGGTCGGTCTCCCGGCGGCACAGCTCGACCAGTTCGTCGAGGTCGCCGGGCCGGCCACAGCCGAGCAGCTGCCGCCGACAGCGGGCGCGGATCGCGACGGCGGTGCCGGAGTCCGGCGGCAACGATGTCGCCGACCGCTCGCGAAGTTCCAGCCAGATCGGCAGGGACTCCATCGGCGTACGCCCGCAATCACGCCGCAGCTCCAGGGCGTGCTCGACGGCCAGGACGACCTCGTGGCCCGTCCCGAGCCGGCCGGCCGCCTCCTCGCGCAGACTCGCGAGCCCGGACAGGCTGCCGGCGCCGATCAGCGTCTGTAGGCGCGCGCTGAGCCGGCGCTCCTCGTCGTCTCGTGGCGGCACGGCCCGGTCACTCCGGCACCGACTCGAGCACGGCGATGGCGTCGCGCATCATCGCCACCGCCTGCCGGCGCTGCTCCGACGGCGTACGCGAGTTCCGCATGAGCTGGTCGATGGCCCGGGCCAGCGGCCGGTTGCCCGGGGCGGGACCCGGCGCCGGCCGGAACTCGCGGCGGAGCAGATGCAGCACGCCGTCCGTGCCGTACCCGTCGGCCAGCCGCAGCCGGATCCCCTCCCGCAGTATCCGCGCGGCCTCGGTCGCCGTGGTCTGCCCCGCCCGGAGCACCACCAGGTCCTCGATCGCACAGACCGGCGGGGCGTGATCGAGCGCGGCCGCGAGCTCCCTCTCCCGGACCGCCCAGTCGAGGAGCACCCGGAGCAGGCACTCGACGGCGGCGTGTGTTTCGCCGGCCCGGAACAGTTCGTCGGTCCACCCGACCCGGTGCGGCCAGTAGCTCCACACCTTGGTCTCGTCGATCAACATCTCGGGCGCGCTGTCCCGCTCGAAGCAGCGTGCGACGTCGTTCCTCTGGGCAGCCAGGTACGCGCCCAGCAGCGGCTTCCTGGCGTGCCGCCCGGCAACGCCGAAGAACGTGGTGCGGGACCCGTGCGGCCGCACCTCGGCGACGACGTCGGTCCAGGAGAGCTCCGCCGCGTCGGCCCCGCCGGCAAGCAGCGCCTCGACGGCCTGGTAGTAACCGACCTTTGTGGCCCAATGCGTCCGGACCGACGTCTGCGGCCCGGCGAGCTCACGACGCCACCGCGACGCCACCGTCTCGCGAAGCTCATGGAGGACGAACGACAAGGTCACCTCGCTGTGATCACACTCAGGAACGGCGCCGACACCTACGCACCGTAGGCGACGGCCGATCGCCCAAAAATATGGAAAGCGGCGGATGTTCGATGGTCGGTCCGCCACCTCTACCCGCCGATCGACCGGCCCATTCCGGCTACGGGTCCGTCGTCACCCCACCGAGGGACGATTGCGCCTACGGCTGGGTGATGCCGTCATGAACCGTCCAAAGGGTCGTCCGACGTGTCCGATCTCGACCTCGCGCCCGCGGCGGACGTTGATCGCGGCGCTGGCCGGACTCAGGCCCGCGAGCGGACCGCCGGTGTCAGCGCACCGACAGTCGCCCCGCGGCCGCCACGACGCTGCGTACCATGCCGATACGTATCAGGTGGGGAGCGACGGGTGAAAGCTGACGGGATGCGACCCCGGCCCGTTCTCGACCGGAGGCTCGACGGCGCGCTGACGCATCGCCTCACGACGCTGACCGCCGCCACCGGTTACGGCAAGTCCACACTGCTGGGCGGCTGGGCGGAGGCGGTCGGCGCCGCCCTTCACCGGCTCGGGCCTGACGACCGCGACCTCGCTCGGTTGGCCGGCGCCGTTGTGTCCGCCCTGCGGCTGCGGGTGCCCGGCCTGCACGGGGAGATCACGGCCGCGGTGGAGGCCCCGCTCGGGCCGGACGCGCGGTCCGAAGAGCTGGTGCGGGCCGGGGCGCTGGCCGGTTCGCTCGCCGAGACGCTCGCCCGGCAACTGCGGCGCGACGTGGTGCTCGTTCTGGACCAGGTCGATGTGATCGCCCACGCTCCCGGCGCGGTCCGATTTGTGGAGATCCTGATCCGTGCCGCTCCCCGGCGACTGCACATCGTGACCGCCTCCCGCGACGCGTTGCCCTTTCCGATCGCCCGGCTCCGCCAGGACCACGAGGTGCTCGAGCTCGACGCGGCCGACCTGGCGCTCACGGTGGAAGAAACCGCCGACTGGCTGCGGCACCGGTTGGGGGAGAAGGGCGCCGCCTTGGCGCCGACCCTGCACGCGGCGTGCGGCGGGTGGCCCGCCGGGATCCAGGCAGCCGTCGACGCACTGGCGCACACCGACCCGGATTCGTGGCCGCGGCAGGCCGCGGATCTGGTGGCCCCGCCAAGCTCGTTGGAACGGCTCATTCACCAGGCGTACGAGGACCTGCCCCCGGTCACCCGGCGCCTGCTGCAGGCCGCCACGGTCCTGCCCTTGCTGACCGATCGTCTCGCACAGACCCTTGGGGCCTCCCCCGGCACGCTGACCGGGCTCGCCTCCCGCGGCCTGTTCGTGGAGGTCGAACAGGATGGATATTGGCTCACGCCGACGAGTCGCCACGTGCTGGGCCGGTACGCACCGCTCGATCGGCATGAGGCCCACGACGTTGCCGCCGTCGGCGCCCGGTGGTATGCCGATCACGCACAGCCGGAGCTCGCGCTCCGCGCCGCCGTCGCCGCCGACCATCCCGGCCTGATCGCGTCGCTGCTCGCCGACCACGGAACGCTGCTGGCGGAACGACCCGACGATCTGCTGCCGGCGCTCGACCGGCTTCCCGATGCCGTGCGGGAAACCTCTGAGATGGTGCGGCTCGCCGGCATCGCGCAGCAGAACCGTGGTGACTGGGACCGGGCGGCGAGTCTGCTCAGCCGGGTCGCGGCCGGGCCGGCCTTCGAGGCCTCCGCGGCGTGGCGGCTCGGCCTCATCCACCATCTCCGGGGCGAGTTCGGCTCGGCTCTGGCGGCGTACCGGCGCGGTGCCGACCACGGCCGGCCCGCGGCGGACGCGGCGATGTGCGTCGCGATGGCCGCCGGTGTGCTGTGGCTACGCGGCGACCGGGAAGGCTGCGCCGCTTTCGCCGATCGTGCGCTGGAGCAGGCGACTGCCCTGGGTGATCCACGGGCACTGGCCGCCGCCCATACCGTCCTGGCGATGCTCGCCGCGCTCGACGGTGACGGGCGCGCCAACGACGCCCATTACCTGCGTGCCCTCGAGCACGCCGAACGTGCCGGCGACGTGATGCAGCAGATCCGCATCCACACCAACCGGGCCTCGCATCGCCATTCGGAAGGCGCCTTCCATGAAGCCCTCGCCCAGCTGGAGATCGCCATCCGGCTGGCCGACCTCACCGGCTTCGCCCCGTTCGCGGCACTCGCCCTGTCCAACCGAGCGGAGACCTTGATCCGATTGGGCCGGCTGGAGGAGGCGGCGGCCGACGCGGCCGACGCGGCGGCGCGGTGGGAGATACTCGGGTCGCGCTTCGCCTACGGGCTGATCTGGCTGGCACAGGTCCAGATGCTGCGCGGTGACACCGCGGCCACCACCACCTACCGGCGGGCGCTCGACCTCGCTGAACAGTCCGGGGACGTGCAGGCCCTGGGGATCGCCCTGTCCGGGCTGGCCGAACTGCTCGCCGGGGAGGCGCCGGACGAGGCGGCCCGGCTGGTCGTGCGGGTGCTGGAGCACCGCGACGGCATGGCGGCGATCACGGCGCGGCTGGCGGCGGCGCGGGTGGCCATGGCCGGTGGCCGGCCGGACGCCGCCCGCTCGCTGCTCGACGAGGCCGTCACGGTGGCCAGGCGACGCCGGGACCGGGCGGGTCTGGCCGCCATCGCGGTGCTGCGGGCGGCGCTGGACGCCGACGCCGGGCTGGCCGAGGAGGCGGTCCGGCGCTGGGCGGAGGTGGGCGATCCGATCGGGCAGGCCCGAGCCGAGCTGGTGCGGGCCCGGCTCGGTGATCCCCAGGCCGCCGCCGAAGCCGCCAGAGACGTGCGGATCCGCATGCACGCGATCGGCTGCCGGGCACTCGACGGCGAGATCGACGCCCTGCTTACCGGCGACGTCCCGAACACCCGAGCGGGAGTGGTCGTCGAGACCCTCGGGGCCTTCCGCCTGGTACGCGGCGGCGTGGCGGTGCCGCGGGGTGCGTGGCAGTCGCGCAAGGCGAGGGACCTGCTGAAGGTGCTGGTGTCCCGGCAGGGCAGGCCGGTCGCCCGGGCACAGCTCGTGGAGATCCTGTGGCCCGAGCAGGCAGCCGGGGAGCCGCCCGCGTTGAAGCGGCTGAACGTGATGGTCTCCACCCTGCGTGCCGTGCTCGACCCCGATCATGCGCACTCCTCGGACCACATCGTCGTATCGGATGCCGGCTCGCTCCGGCTGGACCTGGCGCACATCACCGTGGACGTGGAGGAGTTCCTCGCTCTCGTGGCCACGGCCCTGCGGTTGGAGCAGGCCGGCCGGACGGCCGAGGCGCTCGAGCGGTGGCAGGCGGCAGAGGCAAGCTACCGCGGGGAGTTCTGCGAGGAGGACCCGTACGCCGAATGGGCGGTCACCCTGCGGGAGCAGGCCCGGCTGGCGTACGTCCAAGCGGCCGGGCGGGTCGCCGCGGCCGAGGCGGCAGCCGGACGGTACGAGCAGGCGGCCCGCTATTGGCTGCGGGCGCTGGAACGGGACCCGTACGACGAGGGAGCGCATCTCAGCCTGGTCCGGGTGTTGGACCTCGCCGGCCGGCGGGGGGACGCGCGGCGCCGGTATCACGTGTACGCCGAACGAATGCGTGCCCTCGATGTCGAGCCCTCTCCCTATCCGGGCGGACGACCGAGCCCAGTCGGGAGCCTGACAGAGCCGGACCCTCGGGATCCGCGCGCCTGAACCTGGCCTGAACCGACAGCGGAATGCTGGCGGACAAGACAAGCCAGGAAGGAGGGCGACCTTGCGGACGATCATCGTACGGCTGGTGGAGCCTGATCAGGCCGGTGGAGAGCTTCGCGGAGTGGTGGAGAAGATCGGCACCACACCCGTGCCGTTCCATGGCGCCGATGCGCTGTTGCGGCTCCTCGCCGCCGCCGGCGCGGAGCGACCCGAGCCGCCGACCACCGGTACCGACGAGGAACTGACCTGAACCTCCCGACAACCCCGGTGACGAGGCTGGTTGCCGTACGCGCAAGGGGCGCGAACACCAGCCGACCCGAGGAGGGCAAGGACAATGAGCGCACCGAGTCGACCGAGCGGCACGGTCACCGGCATGGCGACCGAGCTGACGACGTTCCACAGCTTCGATGTGGAGGAGGGCGTCGGACAGGCCGGTGAGGCACCATCCGGTGACACACTCACCGACGAAGAAATCCTCGCGATCGAGGATCAGGTCGCGACCCACGGCGGAGCGAACGACGCCTCCCTCGATCCTGAGGAGGTGAGCTGAAATGGCGAAGCTCCTTCAGATCGGTCAGAGCACGGCGAAGGAGATCCACGCCCGGCGTTTCGGCCACATCGCCTGCACACTGGGCGGGATCAACTACGAATCCACCAGCCACACGAGGAAGGGCGGCAGCGGATGTGTCCGGGGATCGGCGGCGCGCGGGGCCGCCGACCGGCTCTTCAAGCACCGGTTCTTCCTGGTCCTGACGGAGGACCAGGCGAAGGATGCCAGGAGATATGCCGACGGATGCGTCGGGCAGCCGTACGTCCTCGGCCGCGTGCCCTCCGACCGGCACGGCGGGGACTGCTCCGGCCTGGTGTCCGGGATCATCTGCGCGGCCAAGGGCAGACCGATGAAGCGCCTCTTCAGCACCGCGAATTGGCTCGACCGATTCGACGACCTGGGCTTCAAGCAGGGTCTCGGCGGCGGCGCCATCACTCTGTTCCCGGGCAACGGGATGCCGGCGATCGGAGTGCTGGACCGGCCTTACCCCGGCACTCCGGTGGGGCCGGACGACCCGCGCGCGGGTCACGTCAAGTGGATCCAGACCAGGCTCAACGTCGCGGCCAAGAACAGGCACGCTGTGCTCGGCGGCCGGCCGTTGGACGTCGACGGCGAGTTCGGCGACCTCACCGAGAAGGTCGTCAAGGACTTCCAGAGGCACCACGGTCTTCAGGGGCTGGGCATGTGCGGACCTAAAACCTGGCCCCTGCTCAACAACATCCGCTGAACCGCTCGCAGATCGGTGACACACGGGGTCTCCGGGGCCCGCTCGTACCCTGGGCACCGGAGACCCCGTGGTTCGTCGGTGTCGTCCAGTGGGCCGACGCCGGGCTTACTGGGTCGTCCAGCCGCCGTCGACGTACAGCGCGGTGCCGGTCACGTAGCTCGACGCGTCGCTGGCCAGGAAGAGCGCCGCGCCCCGGATCTCGTGCATCTGGCCCCAACGTTGCAGCGCGGTGCGGCCGACGACCGCCTGCGCCCGTTCGGGTTGCGCGAGGAGCGGCCGGTTCATCTCGGTGAGGAAGGGGCCCGGGCAGAGGGCATTGCACCGGAGCCCGGAGCCGGCCCATTCGAGCGCGGCGGATCGCGTGAGGCCGAGCACGCCGGCCTTGGCCGAGCAGTACGGCGTCCGGTCCGGAAGGCCGACGGCGCTCAGTGCGGACCCGACGTTGATCACCGACCCGCGCCGGGCCGAGCGCATCACCCGCCCCGCCTCCCGGCAGCAGAGCCACGAGCCCCGAAGGTTGACGTCGAGGACCTTGTCGAAGTCCTCGAGCGAGCATTCCTCGATGGGGTCGCGCACGTTGACACCGGCGCAGTTGACGACGACGTCCAGCGCGCCGAAGCGTTCGACGACGCCGGCGAAGACAGCGGCGACGTCCTGCTCGTCGGAGACGTCGAGGCGCCAGCCGACGCAGACCTCGCCCGAGGCGTCCGCCACCTCCCGGGCACTGGTCGTGCAGGCCGACTCGTCACGGCTGGCGAGGACGGTGATCGCGCCCGCCTGGGCGAAGCCGTGAGCGATGGACAACCCGAGCCCTTTGGAGCCGCCGGTCACGAGGGCGACGCGGCCACGCAGCGAGAAGAGCTCGGCGATCGACGGGCCGGCGGGGTCGCCCACGGTCGTCGTGGTGTCACCGCCGCTGCCGGCCATGCGGCCCCTCCCGGGTACCTGGACGATACCCCGCAAATGATCCGCGGGGTATCGTCGATGTCCTGTTGGGATCATGCTAGTCGGCCCCCAGTGGCGGCCGGCTACCGGCGTGGGGGCGGTATGGAATTCGGGCTTTGCGCATGGAGCTTCTCGCCGGCACACCGGCAGGCCGGCGCGGCGCACGATCCCCTGACGGTGGCCGGCCTGGTCGCCCTCGCCGAGGAACGTCACCTCGGGTCGATCGAGCACGGCGCCTCCGCCTTCGACGGCCTCGATCCCGACGAGCGCGACCGTCTGATAGATCACCTCGGCAGCTCGGGCCTCGAACTGGTGCTGGACTGCGCGTGGAACGCCGCACCAGCGGCGATCGGGGCCGACGTCGAACGCGTGTTGGCGCTCGCGGCCGAGGTCGGCGCGCGGGCGGTGCGTACGACGATCAGCCAATGCTTCGAGGGTGACCGCAGCCGGTACGGCCGCCAGGGCTGGAAGGACCACCTCGAGGCACTCGTGAGGCCGCTGCGGAGAGCGGCGGACGTCGCCGAGGACCTGGAGATCCCGTTCGGGATCGAGAACCACCAGGACATCTGCTCGTTCGAGCTGCGTTGGCTGCTCGAGCAGGTGGGCAGCCCGCGCTGTGGTGTGGTCATGGACTGCGGCAACGCCCTCGCCGTCGGCGAGCACCCGGCGGCGTTCGCCGAACGCGTCCTGCCCTACCTCGTCCACGTGCAGCTGAAGGACTACGTCGTCCATCCGACGCCGTCCGGCTGGCGCTTCGTCCGGTGCGCCTTGGGCGACGGGGTCGTCGACTGGCCCGACCTGGTGGCTCGCTTCGACGCCGGCGCCCCGGATGTGATCGGGTGCATCGAGCTCGGCGCGCCCACGGCGCGCCACGTGCGGATCCTCGAGCCCGACTGGTGGGAGACGTTCGACCCGCGGCCCTGGGACGACACGCTGGACGCGCTCCGCACGCTGCACGGCGCCTCGCAGCCGCCCGGTGCCGAGTGGCGCACGCCGCACGAGCGGGAGGAGCCGCCCGAGGCGTGCGCCGCCTACGAGCTCGGCCAGCTCGACGCCAGCGTCGAATACCTTCGGAGCACGTTCGCATGACCACTCGGTATCGGGCCGCCATCATCGGTTGCGGCGACATCGGACACGCACACGCCCAGGGCTATCTGGCGAACCCGGAGGTCGAGCTGCGCGCGGTCGTCGACCCGGTCGAGCCGGCCAGACGGCAGTTCCAGGCCGAGTACGGCGTGCCCGAGGCGTACGCGTCGGTGGCGGAGATGTTCGCCGCCGGCTGCCCGGACCTGGTCAGCGTCTGCGTGTGGCATCCGCTGCACGCGCCGATGACCATCGCCGCCGCCGAGGCCGGGGCTCGCGCGGTGATCTGCGAGAAGCCCATGGCCACGAGCATCGCCGAGGTCGACGCCATGATCGAGGCCTGCGATCGCGCGGGCGCCAAATTGCTGGTCAGTCACCAGCGGCGGTTCACGCCCGGCTGGGAACGGGCCCGCGAGCTGGTGGCGGCGGGCGCGGTCGGTGAGGTACAGGTGGCGTACGGCCGGGGCGTCCATGGTCTGCTCAACGTCGGGACGCACATCATCGACGGCTTGCTCTTCGCCATCGGCGAGCCGGACGCGCGGTGGGTCATGGGAGCGGTCGAGCGTGAGACCGACCGGTTCGAGCGCGACACGCCCATCGAGGACCGGTGCATGCTGCTGGTCGAGCTGGCGGGCGGCGCGCAGCTTCTCGTGCAGAACGACATGCCCTCCGAACGCGGCATTGACAGCCCGGTCGGCCAAGGTATCGCGCTGCACATCACGGGCAGCGACGGCATGCTCGAGGCCAGCGAGTACTTCGCCCGCACCTTCACCGCCGACTCGCACGGCTGGCGCCTCGATTTCTCCAGCGACGACGTCGACACCATCGGCGGCCGGGCCAACGGGCGCCAGGTGCGCGAGTTGATCCGCTGGCTCGAGGGCGGGCCCGAGCACCGGTGCTCCGCCCGGCGGGCCCGGCAGACCACCGAGATCATGATGGCCGCCTACGAGTCGGCCCGCCGCCACCGGGTGGTACACCTGCCCGTGCAGGAGTCGTCCTACCCCCTCCAGGCCATGATCGATGAGGGCCTGCTCGTCCCGTCCACCGCCGACCCGTACGACATCCGCGGCTACCTCCGCCGCGAGGGGATCGACGAGGAGCGCTACGCGGCGCTCCGGGCGACCGGCATGGGCCACCACGAAATCATGGCGAAGATCGCCGGAGTCCGGGGGCGGCACTGACGCCTGTGGCGTCGGGCGTCACGAGCACCTTGCCCGCTATGTCGCCGCTGGCCAAGCCGGGCAGCACGTCGGCCACCCGGTCCAGCGGCACGTCGTGAGGCTCGAGGACGTCCTCGACCGGCAACCGGCCCGACGCGAGCAGGGCGACGGCCTCCGCGAATTCTTCGCGGGAGTAATCGAGGGACCCGGTGACGGTGCACTCCGACAGCGTGAGCCGGATGGCGTCGAGCGCCGGCGGTGATCCGGCGCCGATACCGACGAGGACCATCGTGCCGCCGCGGTCGAGCAGCGCCAGGCCTTGCTCGATCGCGGCGGCGCGACCCGAGCATTCGATGACTGCGGCGTAGGGCTCGTCGGCGACGTCGACCGGCAGGTCCGGGCGCGGCTGCGTGGCCGGCCCCACGGCCGCCCGCGCCCCGACCGCGAGGGAGCGGGCGCGGCGATTGGCGCTCGGCTCGCTGACCACGACGTCGGCGCCGAGCTCGGCGAGGATCATCACGGCCAGCAACCCGATGGAGCCGGCGCCCGACACGAGGACCCGGTCGCCCGCCCGCGCGCCGCTGCGCCGCACCGCGCGGAGGGCGACGGCGGTGGGTTCGGCGAGCGCGGCCGTCCGCAGGTCGAGGCCGTCCGGAACGCGGAAGAGATGCCCGGCGTCGACGCGGCGGTGAGTCGCCCACGAGCCGTTTCCGGCACCACCGCGCGGGGCGTCGGAGCACAGATGCGGGGTTCCGGCGCGGCATCGTGCACAGGCACGGCAGCCGAGACCAGGACCGCCGACCGCGCGGTCACCCGGTGCCCACCCCTGGACTCCGTGACCCACGGCGGCCACAACGCCCGAGTACTCGTGCCCGAGGACGAGCGGTCCGTGCGCTATCCGCCCGAACACGTGGTGCAGGTCGGTGCCGCAGATGCCGCAGTGGCTCACCCGCAGGACGACGTCGTACGGGCCGGGCTCGGGGAGCGGGAGCTCTTCCACGGCGAGTGCCCCGCCGTCGCGGCACACCAGAGCCCGCATCGTCGGAGGGAGACCTGGAGCCGCCGTCATCGGGCGGCCCCGAGCAACAGCAGCTTCGCCGCACGCACAATAATCACGCTGACATCCTGCCGGACCGGATTGTGGCGCCCCAGGCGGGAATCGAACCCGCTGCGGGCCGCTTTAGAGGCGGCTGCCCAGCCATCGGGCATCTGGGGCGGAGGGAGGTGGGCGGCGATTCACCGCCCACCTCGGTCAGGACGCCGGCGCGTCGTCCATGGTTGCACCGTCAAGGCGCGCACGTAGTGCTGGATCTGCGATCGCGTCGCGGGCGGCGCGGTACTCCTCCGCGCTGAGCGAGCGGCCGAGGCCGTCGAGCGTGCGGAGCACGAACCGCTGGCCGACGACGCGCCGGTTCAGCAGGTCGAGTGCGGCGGCCTGCCGCCACACTTTGCGCTGCAGCCACCGCGTCGCGCTCGGCAGATCACCCTCGAGCTGGGCCTTGAGCGCGTCACGCTCCGCCTTCAGCTCGACCAACTGCGCTCGCACGTCGGCGTCGATCTTCGAGGTAACCGTGGGCATGGATTTCACCTCCCCTCGTCCGTCGAGCGGTCGACAGCTCGCCCAGGGGTGAGGGCGAGGGGAAGGTGAGCGACGAGCCGGTACGCGGCCGGCGCCAAAGCGACGGCGGTGAGACTGCCGCACAAATCCGGTTCGTGGACAGCGACGGCGCCGTGCCCGGCCGCGACGGCATCGGCATACAGCCAGGCCAAGGCCAGTTCGTCCGTAACGGCGAGCAACACGATCGTGTTGGAGGCGCGGCGCCAGTCCTCGATCAGATGCGGTTTCGCCGCAGCGAAGTCGAGCGCGGCATGCGCAAGTTGGGCGGCCTGCTCGCCAGGCGGAAGGTCGGCGCGCGTGACGAAATACAGGCGGGGAAGACGACCCTAGTAGTGCGGCATGAAACCCAGACTAGCCCACTCGCCGTCGCGGGCTGGTCCCAGGGGCCGCCGTGCTTGCTGGACTGATGCCGTCCGGCGCGGGTGACGCGGTGCGGTCCGACGGTGGCGGCGATCCTTGCGCCGGCGCCTCGGTGCGGCTTCTCGGCGGTGCGGGGATCCTCCGGGGTCGGAACGCTTGACGCTCGTCGTGGTCGCACCGGCGTACGGTCGGGACGAACTGCCCGAAGTGAGCGGTCTCCCGGTGTCCGGTGCTGCGGCTGGGCAACCATCCACCCGCAGCGGCCCGCCCGAGCAAGAGGCACCGACAATGCTCGGCGTCCCCGCCCGACTGCGGGCACGACGCTCGCCGGGCGGACCACAACCTGCGCTGTGTGATCGGTCAGCCCTGTCGGGTTCGCGCGTGGCTGGTCGCCCAGTCGAGTGCGTAGTCGGCCACCTGCTCCCAGCCTGGCTCGACACCGGTGAAGTGGGAACGCTCCGGAAACTCGTACGTCTCGGTCAGCGCCTCGGAGTTGCGGTACTTCTTCGCGTTCGCGCGGATCACCGAGGGCGGCATCAGGTGGTCCTTGCCCCCCATGATGAACAACAACGGAGCCCGGTCGTCCAGGTCGTAGTCCACCCAGGTCTCCTGGTGGCCCGGCTTCCAGTTGGCGATCAGGCCGTAGGCCCAC
>Ga0081539_10001720_pt1 | contig 35012 bp, 36 predicted proteins | sample TabmetS4T2R2_FD_71023 | JGI IMG/M metagenome (GOLD analysis project Ga0081539, IMG submission 71023) | Tabebuia heterophylla rhizosphere microbial communities from the University of Puerto Rico - S4T2R2 | ecosystem: Host-associated > Plants > Roots > Rhizosphere ... | reverse complement strand
AGCGCGCAAGCGCGACATCCGGGACGGCGGTTCAACCTGCACCGCCCATCCCGGGTGTCGCTTCGCTCACCCGGGCTACAAGCTTGCTGAACTGAGCCGCGGCCTCGTAGCCCGGATGAGCGCGCAAGCGCGACATCCGGGACGGCGGTTCAACTTGCACCGCCCACCCGGATTTCGCTTCGCTTCATCCGGGCTACGGCAGCGTCCCAAGCCGCAACGTCCACGGCGAGATCCGCTTGATCGTGAGCAGCCCCATCTGGTGCCACGGGTCGGGCGCGAGGCATGCGCGGATCTCGTCCGCCGTTTCCGCGCGAATGATCAGCAGCACGTCCGGCTCCTCGAGCGGTCCGCCCAGCAGCACGAAACCGTCATCGACCAGCGCATTCATGAAATCCGCATGCGGCCGCCATGCCTCTTGCTGCTCCATCGGCGTGCCGTGCCGATAGGCAGGTCCGCGCGTGTTGATGACGGCGAAGAGGGGCATGCGCGATCCTCGTAGCCCGCATGAGCCTAAAGCGCGTTCACGCGCGTCTGTCGACGCGCTATGGCGACAAGCCGGGCAGCTTCGCATTTTGGCACAGCCGTTCCCGGATTGCGCTTCGCTCGTCCGGGCTACGAAAGCAACCCCTCCGCAATCTCCTCCATGCGCTCGAACACCATGTCGGGCCCGTGCGTGCGCAGCGCTGCGGGCGCCGCATAGCCCCAGGTGACGGCGCCGCACGCAATGCCGGCGGTGCGCGCCGCCTCGATGTCGCGCACCTCGTCGCCGATCGCGATGGCCCGGCTCGGCGCGACGCCCGCGCGTTTCAGCACGCGGCGGAATTTCTGCGCCTTGCCGAAGATCGCGGCGCCGCAGTCGAATTGCGCGACCAGCGCGGCATTCGCTTCGCCGAGCTGCCGGCGCGCATTGGCCTCGTGATCCGAGCTGACCATGGCGAGGCGCACGCCGCCGTCGTACAGTGCGCGCAGCATCGCGTTGACGCCGTTGAACAGCGCAATCTCGGCGATGTGCCGCGCCTTCAGCTGCCGCATATGGCGCGCGATCATCGGCAGCTTCCAGACCGGCACGTCCAGCTGTTTGAGGATTTCGCGGACGCCGGCGTGCCGCAGCGGCTCGATATCGTCATCGGCAATGCGACGGAATCCGAAGTGGTCCGCGACATCGTTCACATGGCGCAGAAACCACGGAAAGCTGTCGGCGAGCGTGCCGTCGAGGTCGAAAATGGCGAGCGTGTAGCGCATGGAAACGCGCCGTACCCGACGGCCGCGTCTCCGGCAATCCTGGCGGAGAATGCGCGCCTCAGCCGATTGGACGATCCGCATGCGACGGCCTCCTGCTAAAATTCCGCCTGCCGAATGCACGCCAGTTGCAATCGGCGTCGGGTGATGCCGCCGCAACGAGGGGGGAGGCGCCCATGCCGGATGTCGATGCAGGAAGTGGCGCGCCGAGCGTCAATACCCGCGGCCATTTCGACAAGCTGCGGTTTGCCAAGCATCTGCGCGAAAACGCGCAATCTCAGAGCACCGGCCGATGCGCCGAATATGTCCGCAAAGCCATGGAGGCGGCCGGCCTGAACACGGGCGGGCGACCGGGCGCTGCCAAGGACTACGGGCCTTTCTTGATCAGCGCGGGGTTTACCGAACTCTACGACAACCCGAAAACGCCGGACGCGGGCGCACCAGCAGAATACGTCCCGGAGATCGGGGATATCGTGGTGCTTGGCACCACGAGCGACAGCAGATGGGGCCACATCGAAGGATATGACGGCAAGAATTGGATCTCGGATTTCGTGCAGCGCGACATGTGGGCCGGCTACAGCTGGCGCCACGAGACGACCAGCTATGCGATCTACCGCTTCGAGATTGCCGCGCCCTAGCGGCAGAGGGCGAGGGGGCCGACTCGGACCGGTGTGGCGCGGCCTCGCAAAGGTAGCCGGCTCTTGTCGGTCGCCGCCGGGACAACCGGCGGTCTAAGTTCAAGACGCCGATAAGCGATTTGCATAGCAGCAGAACGAGACGCGCCGGAACTCTTGCGACCACGTGTCGCTTGTGCCCGTCGCGCGAGTTCCTACTACTTTCGCATTAGACATACGCCCAAGGCGGCCGAGCCGCTGACGACAGCAGGGCGTCACTCGCGCCGCCGACGTGTGCCTCAGACGAAGGAGGTAATCATGGCAGGCGTGCAATTCCTCGGCGTTCATCGCACTTGGGAAGACTGGCTCACCATGGCGCTCGGCCTGGTCATTGCGGTGAGTCCGTGGCTCACCGGACAGACCGAGCCCACGACACTGATGTGGAACGCCGTCATTGTCGGTGCGCTGGTGATGATCTTCGGCGCGCTCCAGCTGGTCACGCTGCAGCTCTGGGAGGAGGGTGCGGAAATTCTCTGCGGCCTGTGGCTGATCGCATCGCCGTTCAATCTCGGCTATGGCGGCGCGCTCGCGACCTTGCACTTCGTGCTTGGCGCGGCGGTGGTCGTGCTGGCGGCGGTGGAGCTCTACCAGGACTGGAAGCTGAGCGACGATCAGCTGGCGCGGCACGGGCAGTAACGCTTCAACCGTAGGCGGGGTTAGCCGCCGAAGGCCCGTAACCCACCGCTTTGACTAACGCGAACTGAACGGTGGGTGACGGCGCGCCATGCCGCGCCGCGGACGTGGGTAAGCACGCCTATGGCGCGCCTAACCCACCCTACAGGGTGTCGCTCACGCTGGGCGATAGGCAATGCAACGTAGGGAGGCGGTCCCCGGATATCGCTTCGCTCATCCGGGCTACGCTGGCTACAGCGGAATATCGGTCAACGATTTGATAGGAGCTTGGGCTTCGCCGACATGCTGCTGTCCCTGGCCGAACGTGTCAGCGGCCCTGACTTCGGCGGCGAATGAAAGTCCCGTTCGCTTTTCGATGTCGCTGATTCGAACCAACCAGTGAGTGACGTTGACGTTCTCGAGCTCTTTTGGCTGCCCGAGGTTCTTGCGCTCCTCGTCAAGCAGCGCGAGCTGGTCGACGACGATACCGACCGACTTCAGCGCACCCGCCTGATTGCGCCACACGATGACCTTGAAGAACGAGGAGGGAATCTGCACATCGTCGGCTGAACGATCGATGGCGTCATTGAATATCGGCCCCTGGAACACCGTGACATGCTTGCCGGCGTCGGCCGCCAGTACGCCGTTCTCGAGGACGTAGCGTTCCGCGCCTTGCCAGAACTTTGCTGTCTGATTGAACCGGAAATGTTGTGGCGAGCAGTTGGTGAAGTGGAAGGTGTCGGCATTCGCGCGCTCGGCTTCCTCCTCGGCTCCCCAGGTCGGATCGGTGCGCCGTGTGAGGTGTCCACGGTCGAAGTAGGTCGACCAGTCGGAATAGAATGATTGATCAAGGAAGAAGCTCTCGCTCACGCGCGGATCCGTGAACCAGGTCTCGCCCTCTGCCTTCACCTTGCCGGTCTTGCGGTCGACCTCGAGATAGGTTTCGCCATCGATGTTCGTGGCGGTGAACATGGCCATGCGCTTGCTCTTGTTCAATTTGAGGCTGAAATGCTCATATTTCAGCTCCCCCGCCGCGGCGTTCGGTTCGCCTGGGCGCAGCGCCGCGACTTGCTTGGCAAGCTTTTGGTCAGGCGTGGGCAACGGGATATTGACGCCGGGTATGAAAGCCGGATCGTAACCCGCGCGGTTCGAATAGTCGGTATCGACCTGGAGCTTCTCGGCGCTGCGCTGAAGCGCCTTGGCGGGCGGAGCAGCGACCTCGGCGACAACGTTGGCACCCGCGACAGCGCCGGCCGCCCCGATGCGCACCGTCACTTCGATCGGGACGACGACACGCAACTCCTGCTGACCGGACAACTGTGCCATGACTGCTCCTTGTGGAATGTCCGTTGCGGCGACGGGCGCGCTCTCGCCGCCGCTCGGCCGCGGGCGCGCAGGTGAAAGCTTTTTTCCGCCGCCGGCTGCTTGCGGCTGCTTGCTAACCGCGAGCGCCTCGCGCAGCAGCTCCTGCTGAGCCGGTGCCAGTGTGGGCAGCTTTTTCTCAAGATCGTCATAGATCGCGCTAATCCGCACGCCTTCGTTCACATTGGTCGGGATCGGATTGCCCTGATCGTCCGTGCGTTCGAGAAACGGCTCGCCGTAATGATGCAGCGCGATAACGTCCCAGTCGTCGTTGAACACCGGCGACCCGGATGAACCGTGCTCGGTGTCGGTCTCATAAAGCAGTGTGCGCGGCGTCCGCTCCTCCAGGATATTGTTTCGGATCGCAATCATCTTCGGCAGGCCGCTCGGGTGCTGCACGATGTTCACGTTCATGCCGAGGACGTGCCGGTCAGGCGTGTTCGACAGAGGGCAGTAGCCGAAATCCGCAAGCGACCCGGCGCCCGAACTGCGCTCGCCGACCGCGACGATCGCGTAATCGAGTTCCTCCTCGCCGGAGAACAGCGCGAACTGATCCGGATCGAGCAGGAACGAGGTCGTCGGCGCGGGCCGGCCCATGTCGCCTGCCTCGCGGTCGAAGGTGATCAGCGCGCCGAGCGCCGCGCTCTTGTTGCCGATAACGTGCTGATTGGTCATGAACAGACGCGGACTGATCATGAACCCGCTGCCGACCGAGGACTTTCCGGCGCTGGTCACCTCCACATAAGCAACCGCGCGACGGGCCAGTGCCCCGTCGGGCAAGAACCACGCGCCCTGAAAATCGATCGTGTTGCCTTGCAGGGACTCGGCGGCGCCGCTCCCCGCCGCCGCCTTCGCGGTCACGCGCGCGATAAAGTTGCTGAATCGGTCGCGATTGCGTTCGGCGAGGTGCCACTTCTTGGTCGCGACGAACTTGCGGACCTTGGCCCGGTCTGCGCGCGTCCGCTCAACCAGAGCCTTGAAGCGATCACTGGATCCTGCCACGCGGTTGCCCCCGACAACTTACGGGACGAATTCAACATGTGCGTTCTAGAATTGCGTTTGTAAATGTCGATAGCGTGACAGTTGAACTCAACGTCGCGCGGCGGTGTGTGGGACCGTAGGACGACGAAAGTCCCGGATATCGCTTCGCTCATCCGGGCTACGCTTGCTGAACTCAGCGTTTCCCTTGCGTTCCTCCCGAAACGCTTCGCGCACGGCTTCGCCGACGATTTCCGGCAGACTTCGCGTCAAGCTGTCGACCTTGCCGTCGACACGGCCGAGACCACTCTCGACGCCGACGAGCCGTGACTCTACCCCGTCGAGCCGAGATTCCACGCGGTCGAGCCGCGTCTTGATCGCGGCCAGATCGTCGCTGTTGCGCCGCGCTTGTTCGAGGACATGGCGCGTGACCATTTTCTCGCCCTCGACCTCACGTTCGAGCACGCCGACACGGGCCTCAAATTCCTCTCTTGTCGCCTCGCTCGGCATGGTCTCCCCCGCATGGCCCCCGGGAATAATCAGAATGTCTAGCACGGAACGCGCGGCCTGACACTTCTCACTCCGCCGCCTCGGTCCTCCGCTTCCGCTCCATGCCCTTGCGCGCCAGCACCGGCTTCAAAAACGCCCCGGTGTAGCTGCGCTTCTCCTTCACCACCTGCTCGGGCGTGCCAGCGGCGACGATCTCGCCGCCGCCATCGCCGCCTTCGGGGCCGAGGTCGATGATCCAGTCGGCGGTCTTGATCACTTCGAGATTGTGCTCGATCACCACCACGGTGTTGCCGGTCTGCACGAGCTCATGCAGCACTTCGAGCAGCTTCGCGACATCGTGGAAATGCAGGCCAGTGGTCGGCTCGTCGAGAATATAGAGCGTGCGGCCGGTGGCGCGCTTGCTCAGCTCCTTCGCGAGCTTGACGCGCTGCGCCTCGCCGCCCGAGAGCGTCGTCGCCTGCTGGCCGACATGAATGTAGCCGAGGCCGACGCGCTGCAGGGTTTCGAGCACCTGGCGGATGCGCGGCACTGCCTTGAAGAAGTCGGTCGCCTCGTCGACCGTCATGTCGAGCACGTCGGCGATCGACTTGCCCTTGAACACGACCTCGAGCGTCTCGCGATTGTAGCGCTTGCCCTTGCAGACATCGCAGGTGACATAGACGTCGGGCAGGAAGTGCATCTCGATCTTGATGACGCCGTCGCCCTGACAGGCCTCGCAGCGCCCGCCCTTGACGTTGAATGAGAAGCGCCCGGGCTCGTAGCCGCGCGCTTTCGCCTCGGGCAGCCCGGCGAACCATTCGCGGATCGGCGTGAACGCGCCGGTGTAGGTCGCCGGGTTGGAACGCGGCGTGCGGCCGATCGGCGACTGGTCGATGTCGATCACCTTGTCGAGGTGCTCGAGCCCTTCCAGCCGGTCATGCGGGGCAGGGCCTTCGCTCGCGCCATTGAGACGCCGCGCCACCGCCTTGTAGAGCGTGTCGATCAGCAGCGTCGACTTGCCGCCGCCCGAGACGCCGGTCACCGCGGTGAACAGCCCGAGCGGCACTTCGGCGGTGACATTCTTCAGATTGTTGCCGCGCGCGTTGATCACTTTCAGGGTACGCCGTCCATTAAATGGACGACGTTCCGGCACATCGATGAAGCGCTCGCCGACGAGATAATGTCCGGTGAGCGAGTCCGGATGCGCCATGATGTCATCGGGCGTGCCCTGCGCGATGATCTGGCCGCCGTGAATGCCGGCGCCGGGGCCGATGTCGAGCACGTGGTCGGCGATACGGATCGCGTCCTCGTCATGCTCGACCACGATCACGGTGTTGCCGAGGTCTCGGAGCCTCTTCAAAGTTTCGAGCAGCCGCGCATTGTCGCGCTGGTGCAGGCCGATCGAGGGCTCGTCGAGCACATAGAGCACGCCGGTCAGCCCTGAGCCGATCTGGGACGCAAGGCGAATGCGTTGGCTCTCGCCGCCCGAGAGCGTGCCGGATGAGCGCGCGAGCGTCAGATACTCGAGCCCGACATCGATGAGGAACCGCAGGCGGTCGCGGATCTCCTTGAGAATGCGCAGCGCGATCTCGTTCTGCTGCTTGTTGAGCTGCGGCGGCAGCGCCTCGATCCATTCGCCGGCGCGCTTGATCGACATTTCGGAGACCTGGCCGATATGCAGGCTGGCGACCTTGACGCACAGCGCCTCGGGCTTGAGCCGGTAGCCGTTGCAGGCGTCACACGGCACGTCGTGGAAATATTTCGCGATCTCCTCGCGCGCCCAGTCGCTCTCGGTCTCCTTCCAGCGCCGCTCCAGATTGGTGATCACGCCTTCGAACGGCTTGCGCGTCTCGTATTTGCGCATGCCATCGTCATAGGAGAACCTGATCTCGTCGTCGCCCGAGCCATTCAAAATGGCTTTCTGCGCGGTCTTCGGCAGATCCTTCCATTTGGTGTCGAGCGTGAACTTGTAGAACTTCGCGAGCGCCTGCAGCGTCTGCGTATAGTAGGGGCTCGATGACTTCGCCCAGGGCGCGATCGCGCCTCCCTTCAGGGTGCGCTCGCGGTCCGGAATCACAAGCTCGGGATCGATGTGCTGCTCGACGCCGAGGCCGCCGCATTTCGGACAGGCGCCGAACGGATTGTTGAACGAGAACAGCCGCGGCTCGACTTCCGGAATCGTGAAGCCCGAGACCGGGCAGGCGAACTTTTCGGAAAAGATCAGCCGCTCGGCGGTCTCGTTGCGCTGCTTGTTCGCCTTCGCGCCTTCGACGCCGGAGCTGTCCGCCATCTCGGCGATCGCGAGCCCTTCCGCGAGCTTGAGCGCCTGCTCGAGCGAGTCCGCGAGGCGCGTCGCGATGTCGGGCCGCACCACGATGCGGTCGACCACCACGTCGATGTCGTGGGTGAACTTCTTGTCGAGCGCCGGCACTTCGCTGATCTCGTAGAACCTGCCGTCGACCTTGACGCGCTGGTAGCCCTTCTTGAGAAACTCGGCGAGCTCCTTGCGGTACTCGCCCTTGCGGCCGCGCACCACCGGCGCGAGCAGATAGAGCCGCGTGCCTTCCGGCAGCGCCATGATCCGGTCGACCATCTGGCTGACGGTCTGGCTTTCGATCGGCAGGCCGGTCGCGGGCGAATAGGGCACGCCGACGCGCGCCCAGAGCAGGCGCATATAGTCGTAGATCTCGGTGACGGTCCCGACGGTCGAGCGCGGGTTGCGCGAGGTGGTCTTCTGCTCGATCGAGATCGCGGGCGAGAGGCCGTCGATCTGATCGACGTCCGGCTTCTGCATCATCTCGAGGAATTGGCGCGCATAGGCCGAGAGGCTTTCGACGTAACGCCGCTGCCCTTCGGCGTAGATCGTGTCGAAGGCGAGCGAGGATTTGCCCGAGCCGGACAGGCCGGTGAAGACGACGAGCTTGTCGCGCGGGAGCTCGACGTCGATGTTCTTGAGATTGTGCTCGCGCGCGCCGCGGATCGAGATCACGCGGCCACCATCCAGATTGCGGCGAGGGCGATTCTTGTCGAACAGGTCGTTCATGGGCGCAAGAACATAATGAGAACGGAGTGATTTGGCTACCCCAGCCATGACACGGCGGGACTACCAGCGCGACCAGCATTGTGGATAACAAATGCGACGCCAGTTCCGGCGTCGTTCAACCACGAGATTTTGGGATGAAGCGCCTCGAAAACAAGATCGCAATCGTTGTCGGCGCCGGGCAGGGGCCGGGAACCGGCATGGGGAACGGGCGGGCGACCGTGATCCGTTTCGTCCAGGAGGGCGCGAAGGTCTTGTGCGTCGACAAGGACCTGAGGTCGGCCGAGGAAACCGTTGCGATAGCGAAGAAAGAGGCTGCCGACGGCGGCGATGCGGCCGCGTTCGAGGCGGACGTGACGCGCGAGGCCTCGATGAAGGCCATGGTCGACGCCTGCAAGGCCAAGTGGGGCCGCATCGACATCCTGCACTACAATGTCGGCTTCTCGATCGCAGGCGGCGACGCGCCGCCGACCGAGATCACCGAGGAAGCGTTCGACCGCGTCCTGACCGTGAACCTGCGCGGCATGGTGATGGCGGTGAAGCACGTGCTGCCGATCATGCGTGCGCAGCAGTCCGGCGTGATCCTCGGCATCTCGTCGCTCGCCGCGTGGGAGAAATACCCGTATGTGGCCTACAAGGCCTCGAAGTCCGCGATGGTCGCCTACACGCAGCAGATCGCGATCCAGAATGCCGAGTACGGCATCCGCGCGAACGTGATCCTGCCGGGCCTGATGGATACGCCGATGGCGGTCGATACGCGTGCGCGCCATTCGGGCAAGAGCCGTGCCGAGGTCGCGGCCATGCGCGACGCGCGCGTGCCGCTGCGCCGGAAAATGGGTACCGCGTGGGACGTCGCCAATGCGGCGCTGTTCCTCGCCTCCGACGAGGCGAACTTCATCACCGGCGTGCAGCTTCCCGTGGACGGCGGCTCACTGGTCGATATCGGGCACTGAGAGCAGGGTGAGTAGGGCGGATTAGCGTCGCACCGCGACGCGTAATCCGCCGAACCGCGCGTGACATCGGCGGATTACGCTCGCGCTAATTAGACCTACTGCGTCACAACTCAGTGCCGCGAGCGCGGCATCGGTTATTGGGGCCTCTCCCGCATAGCCCGTCGAAGACGGGCGTGAACGCCCTTTTGGGGGGAGGGCATCGCAGGCAGCTCAACGTACTCGGTCGGGTGGGGGGCTCTCGATAAGCTCGCGGAAGGTTCCCCTCCCATCTTTCTTCGCTGAACCTCCGAGCAGCCCTCCCCCGCAAGCGGGAGAGGGCGCACATACGACCGCTGCGATTCTGACGCAGTAGGGCTAATCGGGATATGCGCGGCTACACGTTGAGTTGCGGCCGGCGCTGGTGCCAGTCGGTTGCCTGCTCATACGCATGCCCGGCGCGCAGCACGGTTGCCTCGGCGAATGGACGCCCGGCGATCTGCAGGCCGATCGGCAGGCCGGCGCGAGTGAAGCCGCATGGCAGCGACAGCGCCGGCAGGCGCGCGACGTTGTAGGGCAACGTGCAGCGGATCATGGCGAGGATCACCGGCTCCTCGGCGCCGGCATACGCGACCATCTCCTGTCCAATCGTGGTCGCCGGGATCGGCGTGGTGGCGGTGACGAGCACATCGACCTCTTCGAGCACGCGCCGGAATGCCGCCGCCACGGCGTAGCTCGTCCGCAGCACCGCCGCGACACCAAGGCCATCGGGCGCGCCCTGCCCAAGGATGGCGGCTACATCCGCGCCAAAGTCCTGCGGACGCGTGCGGAATTGCTCCCCATGCTGCTCAAGCAGCTCCGCAATCACCACACCGAACAATGGCAGCGTGATCGGCCCAACATCCGGGACCTCGACCGGACGCAGCTCGGCGCCGAGACCGCGCAGCACCTCCAGTGCCTGCTCGAGTGCGGTCCGCACCTCGTCATCGAGCCGGTCGGAGAAGTAGTTGCCCGGCACGCCGACGCGCAGACCCTTTATGCCGCCGCGCAGGGAGCCGACGTAGTCGTCGACCGGCACCGGCGCCGTGGCAAAATCGTCCGGGTCATAGCCCGCCAAAGCCTGGAGCATGAGCGCGGCATCCTCGACCGTCGCGGTGATCGGGCCGGCGTGATCGAACACGAAGGAGAGCGGCAGCACTCCGGCCTTGCTCACACGCCCGTAGGTCGGCTTCAGCCCAACGCAGCCGCACAGCGAGGCCGGAATGCGGATGCTCCCGCCCGTATCGGTGCCCATGGTGGCGGCGGCCAAACCGGCCGCAATCGCAGCTCCCGAGCCGCCGCTGGAGCCGCCGGGAATGCATTCGGCATTCCACGGGTTGCGGGTGGCGCCGAAATGCGGGTTGTTGGTCGTCACGCCGAACGCAAGCTCGTGCGTGTTCAGCTTGCCGAGCAGCACCGTGCCGGCCTCGCGCAGCTTGCGCGCCACCGTGGAGTCCGAGGCCGCCACCCGCTCGCCAAGGATCTTCGCGCCGCCCGCGGTGCGTATTCCCGCCGTGTCATACAGATCCTTCAGCCCGATCGGGATGCCATGCAGCGGGCCGCGGTAATTGCCGGCCGCGATTTCCGCAGTTGCGCGCGCGGCGTCCTCCCGTGCGCGTTCAGCGGTGACGGTGACGTAGGCGTTGATGCGCGGATTCAGTCGCTCGATCCGCTGCAGGTAGGCTTCGGTCAGCTCCACTGGCGTGACCTGGCGCGCCTGCACCAGCGTGGCGAGCTGCTTGAGGCTCATTGCGGTACGTTCGGTCTGCTCCATCGTGACGTCCTCCACGTGGCGTGCTTTCGACTGAGAGAGGCTGAAGGACACTGTCCTGCCCCGCGGCGCCGGGATTATGGCGCGAAGGCAGACGTCGTTTCGCTCGCGGCCGAAACACCCGATTCAAAACGCCACCAGCGCCGTACCTCGGCTCAACGGCCCGCGATGTGCCGCGCCAGCTGATCGAATTCGGTGTTCCAGGCGGCACGGGCTCCTTCGGCGCGCGCCGGCGCATCGAAGCCGCTCTGACGGAAGTACATCAGCGTCCGCTCGCCGCGATCCTCGAGCGTGATCGTGATGAGCGTTTCCGGACCGCGCCCGCCATCCGGGAGCTCGAACGCAAACGTGAACGCGAGGCGCTCGGGCGGGACGATCTCACGATAGACGCCGCCGTGCCAGAGCTCGCGTCCGTCATCGAGCGCGCGCATGCAGCCGCGCCAACTGCCGCCGGGCCGCACGTCGGCTTCATAGTGCGTCATCACGAAGCCACGCGGCCCGAGCCAGCGCTGGACCTGCCGCGGATCGGTCAAGGCCGCGAAGACCGCAGTGCGCGGTGCATCGAACGTCCGCGTGATCGTGAGCGCGCACGGGATCGCCAGGAATGGCGGCGTATGTTCAGGCATCACGCGCTCCTTTTGCTTTCGTGTCACGCAAGTGCTCATCGAGCCGGTCGAAACTCTCCTCCCAGAAGCGCCGGTACTGCTGCAGCCAGTCGACCGCATCCTTCAGTGGCCGCGCCTGCAGGCGGCTCGGCCGCCACTGCTTTTCACGGCCGCGCACGATGAGCCCCGCGCGCTCGAGCACCTTGAGGTGCTTCGAGATGCCGGGTCCCGTCATGCCGAAGGGCTTGCTGAGTTCCGTGACCGAGGCTTCCCCGCGGGCGAGGCGGGCGAGGATCGCGCGGCGCGTCGGATCGGCGAGAGCTGAAAACGTGGCGGTGAGGGGGTCGGATGACATAGCAAGCCATGTGGTTATCTAACCAGATGGTTTGGTACTGCAGGTTGCGCCACCGGGTCAACCGCGGCGCCGCTTGGGCGCGACCAACCCATAACTGCGCTCGACCAGTGCGGCGACTTCGTTCCAGTCGACGTGGGCATCGAGCACAACGCCGATCCAGCCCTTTGAACCGAAATAGGGCGGCACAAAAAAGCACCGCGGATCCGCGCCGATCAACACAGCCTGGCTGCCCGGTGGAACCTTGCACCACAGCGCGATCTCATCTTCGCGCGGGCGCGCGAGCGCGAAGATTTTGCCGGCGATGCGGTAGCTTGGACCACGCCGCATGATGACTTCGGTTGCGTCGGGGAGGGCGAGGCAGATGCCGCGAAGGAGCGTTGTGGATGTCCGTGCCATGACTGCGGCTCTCTCGGATGGGCGTCTTGTCAGCGTGTCTCAATCCATGCTAGAACAAAAAGGGAACATTGGGCAGAACGCGCGGCGCAGCCCCATATTGGCGTGGACAAGTGTTTTGGCCCGGCGCGGCGAAGGGCGTGAAAGCGTAAGTAGGTCGAGACGTGTGATCCGCTTTCGGTTCTGGAAACGGATTGCCTGAGAGGTGGAGAGGCAAATGGCTGGCTCAGTCAACAAGGTCATTCTGATCGGCAATCTGGGTGCGGATCCCGAAGTCCGGCGCCTGCAGGACGGCCGGCCGGTCGCGAACCTGCGCATCGCGACCTCGGAAAGCTGGCGCGACAAGGCGACCGGCGAGCGCAAGGAAAAGACCGAGTGGCATCGTGTCGTGATCTTCAACGAGGGGCTCGCGAAGATCGCCGAGCAATATTTGAAGAAGGGCTCGAAGGTCTACATCGAGGGCCAGCTGCAGACGCGCAAATGGACCGACCAGAGCGGCGTCGAGAAATATTCGACCGAGGTGGTGCTGCAGGGCTTCAACTCGGCGCTGACGATGCTCGATCGCGCCGGCGGTGGAAGCGGGGGCTCGGACTTCGGCAACGATAATGACTTCGGCGCGAGCCGGCCGGCGGCGCGTCAGCCCGCGATGGCGGGCGGCGGCGGCAAGCGCGGCGATCTCGATGACGAGATTCCGTTCTGATCCCGCGCGAGACGGCGCGGTGACCTGAAGGTGCCGGCATGGTACGGTCGAATGACGAAAGGCCGAAATCCATGCCGGGCACAGTCGCCGAACCGATGTCCATCGCGGAATTTCGGGCGTGGGTCGAGACACGCCCAGAGGCTGAGCATTGGGAGCTCATCGCGGGTGTGCCCACGATGATGGCTCCGGCAACATTCGATCATCAACGTATCGGGAGCAATCTTGAGCGATTGCTCAACGATGCCTTCGAGGCGAGCGGCGCTCGCTTTGCGGCATATCAACGATCCGGGTTGAATCTCGCATCAGTCGCGCCGGACTATGATCCGGAGCCGGATGTCGTCGTCGTCGATTCGGACGTATCCGGCGATGAGCGTTATGCGGACCGGTTCTTTCTCGCTGCCGAAGTTGTCTCGAAGAGCGATCAAAAGACCGTCGAGGCCAAGCGCCGGGTCTATCAGCGCCATCCGGACTGTCGCTGCGTTCTGGTCATTCAGCAGACGCGATTTGAGGTTAGCGTTTCTGTTCTGGGCGAGTCCGGCCGGAGCGAGCGCCGCCTGTCCAGTGCCGACGACTCCCTCGTGCTCCCGGACTTCGGACTGACCTGCACACTCGCGGACATCTACCGCGGCACCTCTCTACAACCGCGCAAGACACACTGATCACCCCGGAAGACTCCGGACTTGCGGCGGCCTTGAAGCGCGCCGCACACTCTCCCATTGCGTTGCGGCAGCCCGCCTTGCTAGGGGTTAAGCAACGCTTTCATGGGAGGAAAACGTGCGCAAAGTCCTACTCGCGGCTGCGCTTGCTCTATCTGCCGGCAGCGCTTCAGCTGAAGATCTCAAGATCGCGCTGATCTACGGCAAGACCGGTCCGCTCGAAGCCTACGCCAAGCAGACCGAGACCGGCCTGCGGCTCGGATTCGAATACGCCACCAAGGGCAAGATGACGGTCGACGGGCGCAAGATCGTCCTGATCACCAAGGACGACCAGACCAAGCCGGACGTCGCCAAGACCGCACTCACCGAAGCTTACGAGGATGATGGCGTCGCGCTGGCGATCGGCACCACGCTGTCCGGCGCCGCGCTCGCGATGCTCCCGGTCGCCGAAGAGCACAAGAAGATCCTGCTGGTCGAGCCGGCCGTCGCCGACCAGATCACCGGCGACAAGTGGAATCGCTACATTTTCCGCACCGGGCGCAACTCCTCGCAGGACGCGATCTCGAACGCGGTTGCGATCGGCAAACCGGGCGTGACCGTGGCGACGCTGGCGCAGGACTATGCGTTCGGGCGTGACGGCGTCGCGGCGTTCAAGACGGCGCTCGCCAAGACCGGCGCGACGCTGGTCGCCGAAGAATACGCGCCGATGAACACGACCGACTTCACCGCGCCGGCGCAACGCCTGTTCGATGCGCTCAAGGACAAGCCCGGACGCAAGATCATCTGGGTGATCTGGGCCGGCGCGTCGCCGATGACCAAGCTGCAGGATATGAACCCGGGCCGCTACGGGATCGAGCTATCGACCGGCGGCAACATCCTGCCGGCGCTGGCCGGCTACAAGACACTGCCCGGCTTGGAAGGCGCCACCTATTACTACTACGAGATCCCGAAGAACCCGGTGAACGACTGGCTCGTCGCCGAGCACCAGAAGCGCTTCAACGCGCCGCCCGACTTCTTCACGGCCGGCGGTTTTGCGGCCGCGATGGCAGTCGTCACCGCCGTCACCAAGGCGAAGTCGCTCGACACCGAGAAGCTGATCGCCGCGATGGAAGGGATGGAGTTCGACACGCCGAAGGGCAAGATGGTGTTCCGCAAGGAGGACCATCAGGCAATGCAGAGCATGTATCACTTCAAGATCAAGGCCGATCCGAACGTCGCCTGGGGCATTCCGGAGCTGGTGCGCGAGTTGAAGATCGAGGACATGCAGGTCCCGATTCAGAACAAGCGCTGAGAAAGTCGCGTGAGCGCTGCCACGCACTGGGCGCGCTCCCTCCCCCGCTTGCGGGGGAGGGTTGGGGCGGGGGCCTCTGAACCCCACGCGGCTCGCTTCCCGATCCGACCTCCCCTAAAGGGGGAGGTATGAGACCGTGTTCACCGCGCCCGCATGACCTCCCTCGAAACCCGCAACCTCACCATTCGCTTCGGCGGGCACGTCGCCGTCGATGCGGTGAGCTGCGCGTTTCGTCCGGGCGAGCTGACCGCCATCGTCGGGCCGAACGGCGCCGGCAAGACCACCTACTTCAATCTCATCTCGGGGCAACTTGCGGCGACGGCCGGCGAGGTCCTGCTCGATGGCGCCGACATCACGCGGCTCTCGGCGCCGGCGCGCACCCGCTCCGGCATCGGCCGCGCGTTTCAGCTCACCAATCTGTTTCCCGGGCTCTCCGTGATGGAGAACGTGCGGCTCGCGATCCAGTCCGCGGCCGGCGTGCATTACGACATGCTGACTCCCTGGATGCGCCATGGCGAGCTGATCGCGCGCGCCGATGCGGTGCTCGCGCGCGTCGCCCTGTCGCATCGCCGCGACGTCCCGGCCTCGGTGCTCTCGCATGGCGACCAGCGCAAGCTCGAGGTGGCGCTGATGATCGCGCTCGAGCCGAAGATCTTCATGTTCGACGAGCCGACCGCGGGCATGAGCGTCGACGAGGTGCCGGTCGTGCTCGAGCTGATCGCACAGCTCAAGCAGGATAGAGCCAAGATCATCCTCTTGGTCGAGCACAAGATGGACGTGGTGCGCTCGCTCGCTGACCGCATCATCGTGCTGCACAATGGCAAGCTCGTCGCCGACGGCGCGCCAGCCGAAGTGATCGCGTCGCCGGTGGTACAGGAAGCTTACCTGGGCAGCTTCGCGGAGCGCGCCGCATGAGCGAGCTGCTCACGCTTTCGCGCGTCGAGACCCATATCGGGCGCTATCACATCCTGCACGGCGTCGAGCTCGCCGTCGCGGAGGGGCAGACCACGATGCTGCTCGGCCGCAACGGCGCCGGCAAGACCACGACCTTGCGCACGATCATGGGCCTGTGGCGCGCGTCATCGGGTGAAATTCGCCTCGGCGGTGAACGCATCGAGGCGCTGCCGACGCCCGCGATCGCGCGCGCCGGCATCGGCTATGTCCCCGAGACCATGGCGGTGTTCTCCGATCTGACGGTGCGCGAAAACCTGGTGCTCGCGGCGCGCGACGGCCCGATCGACGAGACGCGCCTCGACTGGATCTTCGGCTTCTTCCCGCCGCTGAAGAAGTTCTGGCTCTCGCGCGCCGGCACGCTGTCGGGCGGACAGAAGCAGATGCTGTCCTTCGCGCGCTCGCTGATCGAGCCGCGGCGGCTGTTACTGATCGACGAGCCCACCAAAGGCCTCGCGCCCGCGATCATCGGCGCGCTGATCGATTGCCTGAGGGAAGTGAAGCGCCGCGGCGCCACCATCTTGCTGGTCGAGCAGAATTTCCGCGTCGCGCAAACGATCGGCGACAGCGTCGCCGTGATGGATAATGGCCGCGTCGTGCATGCCGGCCCGATGGCGGAGCTCGCCGCCGACGCGGGCCTGCAGCACAAGCTGCTCGGCCTCAGCCTGGATACACACCAATGAGCGCGACCGATATCGACGCCGGCGCGGCGCTGCCGAAAGCGCCGCGCGATCTCGTGCCGCTGCTGCTGCCGGCGGCGCTCGCGCTCATCGCGCTGCCGTTCATCCCGTCGAGCTCGACCTGGCTGACGCTGACCATCGCGGGACTCGCGATGGGCATGATGATCTTCGTGATGGCCTCGGGCCTCACCTTGATCTTCGGCCTGATGGACGTGCTCAATTTCGGCCACGGCGCCTTCATCGCGATCGGCGCCTATATGGCGACATTGGTGCTGCTGCCGCTGACGGGATGGATGCAGGCGGACAGCGTGTGGCTCAATCTCGCGGCGGTGCTGCCGGCGATCGTGCTCGCGGTCGGCGTCACCGGACTGCTCGGGCTTGCCTTCGAGCGCGTCGTGATCATGCCGGTTTACGGCCAACACCTGAAGCAGATCCTCATCACCATGGGCGGCATGATCGTGGCCGAGCAGCTGCTCTACGCGCTGTTCGGCCCGCAGCAGATCCCGTTGCCGCTGCCGGCCTCGCTGCGCGGCTCGTTCGCGATCGGCGAGGCCGCGATCGAGAAGTATCGCGTGGTCTGCGTGCTGGTCGGGCTGGCGGTGTTTCTCGCCATGCTCGCGGTGCTCAATCGCACCAAGATCGGCTTGCTGATCCGCGCCGGGGTTGAGAACACCGAGATGGTCGAAGCGCTCGGCTATCGCATCACGCGGCTGTTCGTCGGCGTGTTCATGGCAGGCTCGGCGCTCGCGGGGCTCGGCGGCGTGATGTGGGGTCTCTATCGCGAGCAGGTGAATGCCGCAATGGGTGGTGAACTGCTCGTGCTGGTGTTCATCGTGGTGATCATCGGCGGGCTCGGCTCGGTCAGCGGCTGTTTCATCGGCGCGCTCCTGGTCGCGCTCGCGACCAATTATGTGGGCTTCCTCGTCCCTAAGCTCGCGCTGATCACCGACATCGCCCTCATGGTCGCGGTGCTGCTGTGGCGGCCGCGCGGGCTCTATCCGGTGACCAGCCGATGATGCCGCTCTCGGGAGATCGTCCGCGTAGCGTGATCCTGTCGATCGCGCTCACGCTGATCGTCGTCGGCCTCGCGCTCGCGCCGTTTCTCTTCCCCGGCGCGAAGCCGCTCAACGTCGCCGCCAAGATCTGCATCTTCATCGCGCTCGCGGCGTCCTACGACCTGCTGCTCGGCTATACCGGCGTGGTGTCGTTCGCCCACACGATGTTCTACGGCGTCGGCAGCTACGGGGTTGCGATCGCGCTCTATTCGCTTGGAGCACGCTGGGATGCGATCGGGCTCGGCCTGTTGATCGCGCTGCCGAGCGCCGCGCTGCTCGCGCTCGCGATCGGGCTGTTTTCGCTGCGCGTGCAGACGATCTTCTTTGCCATGATCACGCTCGCGGTCGCGTCGGCGTTCGCGGTGCTCGCCTCGCAGCTCTCCTGGCTCACCGGCGGCGAGGACGGACGCAACTTCCGTGTGCCCGAATGGCTGCAGCCGGGCACGATCTTCATTCCGCGCGACGTGCTCGGCGTCGCGGTCACCGGCCGCACCGTCACCTACTATCTGCTCTTCGTCTGCTGCGCGGCGCTGTTCCTGCTGCTCTTGCGCGTGGTGAACTCGCCCTTCGGCCGAGTGCTGCAGGCGATCCGCGAAAACCCGTTCCGCGCCGAGGCGCTCGGCTATCGCACCGTGATCCATCGCACGCTGGCGAATGTGTTAGCAGCGGCGGTAGCTGCTGCCGTTGGCGCGCTCAACGCGCTCTGGCTGCGCTACACCGGGCCTGACACCTCGCTCTCCTTCGCCATCATGCTGGACATTCTGCTGATCGTCGTCATCGGCGGCATGGGCACGCTCTATGGCGCGATCATCGGCGCGACGCTGTACGTGCTGGCGCAGAACTATCTGCAGGCGCTGATGGGCACGGTCTCGACCGCCGCCGCGGAGGCCGGAGTGCCGCTGCTGCCGCAGCTGTTCCATCCGGATCGCTGGCTCTTGTGGCTCGGCATCCTCTTCATCCTGTCGGTCTACTTCTTCCCCAGCGGAATCGTCGGCAAGCTCAGGCGCTCCACAAGCTGAAACATTCCAGAGGGCTGCTGCAGATGGAACTTACCGATAGTAGATTCCATCTCGGGGCTGTCCGAGGGGTATTGGGGCGCAAGCGATGAAGCGTATCGGGCTGGGGATTGCGCTGGCTGTGCTGGCGCTCGGTGGTGCCGCGACAAGCGCGGTGGCGCAACCGGTGAAGTTCGAGGGCTGTGCGGTCCGCGTGTTCGGCGGCAATTGCACCATATCAATCCGGCGGTAGGCCCGTCCTACATGGTCAACAGCGCGAAGCCGGCCGTGCCGCTCAGCACGCCGATCCGCCTCACCGGGACGGCGGTGACCGGGCCGACCATGTGCGGCGTGCAGGCGCTGACCGACGTCAAGTGGAAGAAGATCGACAAGAAGGGCTGCTGACCGTTCTCCGGAAAAGGCGCGAGGCCGGGGCAAGCGCGGCCTCGCAAAATCCGGCAAGTGTCGCTTGGTCTTGAGAGTGCCTCGATGACGCTTGAACCGCTTCTCAACGCTGCGCCTTTCATCACGCTTTTGCCGCGATGGGCGCGTTCGCACTCGGGATCGTGCAGTTCGCCGCCCCGAAGGGCACGCTGCCGCATCGCACGATCGGCTGGATCTGGGTCGCCCTGATGGCGACAATCGCAATCAGCTCGTTCTGGATTCACAGCATCCGGATGTTCGGACCGTTCAGTCTGATCCACTTGTTGTCGATCTTCACCCTCGTGATGCTGCCGCTCGCCGTGCTGCGCGCGCATCGCCATCAGGTGCCGCAACATCGCAAGGCGATGATCTCGATCTTCGTCGGCGCGCTGGTGATCGCCGGCGCGTTCACGTTCCTGCCCGGCCGGATCATGCACGCGGTCGCGGTCGGGCACTGATCCAGCGCTCGTCTTTGGCGCGCGTCTGTGTCCTAATCGGATCATGCCCACTCTCGCCATCGCGCTGTTGCAGGCGCTGAAAGATCACGGTGCGCGCGAAATCTTCGGGATCCCCGGCGATTTCGTGCTGCCGCTGTTCAAGGTTATCGAAGAAAGCAAGATCTTGCCCGTCTTCACGCTGAGCCATGAGCCGGCGGTCGGCTTCGCGGCTGATGCGGCCGCGCGCTACCACGTCGGGCTTGGCGTCGCGGTCGTGACCTATGGGGCAGGGGCCTTCAACGTGCTCAACGCGACCGCCGGCGCTTATGCCGAGCGCTCGCCGGTCGTGGTCATCGCCGGGGCGCCCGGCGCGCGCGAGCGCACCGGGGGCTTCCTGCTGCATCATCAGGCGCGCACCGTCGACACCCAGGCGGCGATCTTTCGCGAAGTCACCTGCGACCAGGCGATCTTGAGTGATCCGGCGATTGCGCCCGCCGAAATCGCGCGCGTGCTGCGCTCCGCGCGCGAGCGCTCGCTGCCGGTGTACATCGAATTTCCCCGCGACATGGTGGCGGCGCAGGTCGAGAGCGTCCCGGTGCTGCCGCGCCGCGCCGCCGACCCGGATGCGCTCGCCGAATGCGCCGATGAGATCAGCGCGCGGCTCGCCAAGGCGAAGTCGCCGGTGATCGTGGTCGATGTCGAGATCCGCCGTTACGGCATCGAGGATCGCATCACGCGGCTCGCCCGCAAGCTCAAGGTGCCGGTCGTGACGACCTTCATGGGCCGCGGCCTGCTGGAAGGCTCGGACGCGCTGATCGGCACCTATTTCGGCCCGGCCGGCGCCGCCGACGTGAGCGCGATCGTGGACAAGGCCGATCTCGCGCTGCTGCTCGGCGTGATCCCTTCGGACACCAATTTCGCGCTCTCGCATCACATGATCGCGCCGCGCAACAGCATACTGGCGCTCGACCGCACGGTGCGCATCGGTCATCACGTCTATCCGGATGTCCCGCTCGACGAGCTCACCGAGGCGCTGCTGCGCCGCGCCAAGCAGCATGGCGGCAAGAAACGCGCTGTGAAGAAGGTCGCGTATCAGCGCGGCATGGCGGCGGACGGCAAGCCGATCATGCCGTCCGATATCGCGACCGCCGTCAACGACCTGTTCGACCGGCATGGCGTGATGCCGATGACCTCGGATATCGGCGATTGCCTGTTCACCGCGATGGAGATCGAGAACACCGCGCTCGCGGCGCCCGGTTATTACGCCGGCATGGGTTTCGGCGTGCCGGCCGGCTTCGGGGTTGCGGCCGCGACCGGACGACGTCCGCTCATCCTGGTCGGCGACGGCGCCTTCCAGATGACCGGCTGGGAGCTCGGCAATTGCCGCCGCTACGGGCTCGATCCGATCGTGATCCTGTTCAACAACAAGAGCTGGGAGATGCTGCGCGTCTTCCAACCCGAAAGCGCCTTCAACGATCTCGACGACTGGCACTTCGCCGATATCGCGGCCTCGATCGGCGGACACGGCGTGCGCGTCGCGACCCGGCGCGAGCTGGCGAGCGCGCTCGATGCCGCGGTGAAGCGCCGCGGCATGTTCTCGCTCATCGAGGTGATGCTGCCGCGCGGCGTCACCTCGAAGACGCTGGCGCGCTTCGTGCAGGGCTTCAAGGCCGCGCGCGAGCGCAAGCCATAGGGCATTTTCGTGCACGCACTTGTGATCATGTCCGCCTCTGGATGCGGTAGAGGTCTGCTGCACGGCATCGCGATCGAAGATGCGGCAGGGGACATGCAATGCGGGTCATTCGAATAGCGATCCTGGCGATCGCGCTGGGTAGGCTGATGCTGCCAGCCACCGCGGCCGACGGCATCACGCTCTCGTTGAGTGACGTGTCGCAGGTCCGTCCGCGCAACGTGACGGTGGCGGTCGTTCGCCATGGCGACAGCGAGGTGCTGCAAGTTCGCCAGACTCGCCCACACCGTGGGTTCGACACAGACACTTTCGCCTACGTTCCAGGGCTCGATTTTCACGACGGCACGATCGAGCTCGATGTAGCAGGCTCGCTCCTTCCGGACGCGCCGGGCGATGCGCGCGGCTTTATCGGCATCGCGTTTCGCATCGATGCGGAAGGGGAGAGCTTCGCCTGCGAGGGCATCTACATCCGGCCGACCAATGGGCGTGCACAGGATCAACTTCGCCGCAACCGCTCGACCCAGTATTTCTCTTATCCAGGCTACGATTTCGATCGGCTGCGGCGAGAAGCGCCTGGCCGGTATGAGTCCTACGTCGACCTGGTCCCGGGCGAGTGGACACGCTTGCGGGTCGAAGTAGCGGGCGCGACCGCCCGGCTGTTTGTCGGGAATGCTGACCAGCCGACGCTGATCGTGACCGATCTCAAGCGCGGTGCGAACGCGCACGGGACGGTCGGACTTTTCGTCGGAAACGGCACAGACGGGCACTTTCGCAATCTTTCGGTACGTCCGCCGCGATCCTGATAACCGGGTGGAAGCCGGGCAATCGCCGCGGTTGCGGGCTCGATTCGGCACAAGCTCCCCAGCCGTCCCCTAGACTGCTGCCAGCAGCATCTCGGAGGCACGGTCAATCAGAACCGAATCTCCGGCCTCGTGCTCGTGATAGCGGCTTTCGCGCAGCGCGCGTGAAATCTGGCTCAGCACGTCGTCGCTAGCAAAGGCGCGCAACATCTGAAAGTGGCTGTCTTCCGGTTGATGAACGCCGGTGACGATCGCGTCCACGACGCGCAGCGGCGTCTCGCGGCCAATGCGCCCCCTGGCTATTCCATCGCCGGCCGCGACGCCGCCCATCAGGTTTGCGGCGGCTTCGAGCGCGCGCACGACCGTCGTCCCGATTGCGATCACGCGCCCACCGCGCGCCTTGGCTGCGTTGGCGGCGGCGGCGGTCCGTTCGGGAATCCGAAAGGGCTCGTCGAAGGGAAGCTGCGCATCGAGGCCGGCATCACCGGTCGATGAGATGCCGGCCGCGTGGGTGAGGGTGGCAAAACCGACGCCGCGCTGGCGCCATCGGCTGAGCGTGCGCCAGTCGAGCGCAAAGCCGGCCGAGGGCGGTTCGAGCGCGATCGGGTCGGCGGCGATCCGGGTCCAGCTGTCCCACAAGGCGAGCGGCTCGGGCCGGTGCGCATACTGAATCGGTTTTCCATGGCGCGCGAGCCCGGCAAGCACCGTGGTAGTCGGGCCCGCGAAGCGCACGCGAAACAGGCGCGGATGACGCTGTTTGGCCTCGACCACGACGGTGAGCGGACCGAGGTCGATCCGGTCGCCGACTGCGAGCGGCGGGGCCGGCGGTCGGTCCTCGGTCCGCGTGCGGTAGTCGCCGGCGCCGAACGCGATCGCGTCGAAGCGGGTTGGGTCGTGGATTGAAACCCACGCGGCGAGCCGCAGTTCGATCGGCTCCCCGGTTGGCCGATGCGTGCCGGTCAGGCTCGCCGGTAGCGTCGCGGCGTCGTTGGCGACAACGAGGTCTCCTGGCTTGAAAAGCGAAGCCAACGCGGCCCGTGGCAGATGCCGCATGCGGCCATCGGCATCGACCGCAAGCAGCCTCGCTGGCTCGACGCCCCGCGCATCGGTGCCGATCATGACGCGACCGCTTCGCGGCGGCTCGGCAGCGCGGCCGCCAAAGCCTGGATGATCTCGGCGGCGGCTACTTCAGGTCGCTTCAGGGCCGCTGGATCGGCCTCCGGTACCGCCGCAGCGTGCAGCGGCGTGTCCATGTCGCCCGGATCGAGCGACAGGAACGTGATGCCGTCGTCGACCGCCTCCTGATCCCAGATAGCCGAGAGGTGACGGAGCGCCGCTTTGCTCGCCCCATAAGCGCCCCATCCCGGATAGGCATTGAGCGCCGCATCGCTTGAGATGTTGATCACGAGGGCGCCGCGTCCTTCGCGCGCCGAGCTGGCGAGCGCGCCGAACAGCGCCTTGGTCAAACGAAACGGACCCACCAGATTGACCGCGAGCGCAAGTTCGAGCTGCTCACATTCGGTATCGGCGAGCGGCGCGAGCGGGACCGGACCGAGGCTCGAGGCGTTGTTGATCAGCACGTCGAGCCCTTCCAGATTGCCGGTGACCTGCAAGGCGATCGGGTAGATGTCGTCCTTGCGCCCGACATCGCCGACAATCCCGAACGCGCCTGTCTCCCGGGCGACCTGCTCGACCAGCTCGGCCGTACGGGCGACGAAGGCGACGCGCGCCCCGCGGGCCGTGAGCAGCCGCACCAGCGCGAGGCCGAGGCCCGAGGTTCCGCCGGTGACGGCGACGCGCAGCCCGGTGAGATCGATTTGGTCCTGCATCAGCTTTCCTTTCAGTTTCGCGCACGCTACAAGTTCAAGTGAACTTGAAGTCAAGCGACAATTCTGCTGAGATTTCACAATGGATTCAGTGCTGACCATCGGAGAGGTCGCCAAACGCAGCGGCGTCGCGTCGTCGGCGCTGCGTTTCTACGAGGAGCGCGGCCTGATCGCCTCGGTCCGCGCCGGCTCGGGCCACCGGCGTTATCCGCGCGCTGTGCTGCGGCGGATCGCCTTCATCGTGTTCGCGCAGAAGATCGGGCTCGGACTCGATGAGATTGCCGTCGAGCTGAGCAAGCTTCCGGCCGATCGTGTCCCGTCGCGTCAGGACTGGGCCCGGCTCTCGGGCGCGTGGAAGAAGCGCATCGATCAAAGAATTGCCGAACTCGAGCGCTTGCGCGCCGGGCTCACGCAATGCATCGGATGCGGCTGTCTCTCGATCGACAAATGCAGCCTGGCCAATCCTGCGGATCGCGCCGGGCGGCGTGGAGCAGGCCCGCGCTACTGGCTCGGCTAGCGCATGTCCCGGAAAAGGCCTGCCCCGCACTTGATGCGGGGTGGGCACCGGTTTTCCGAATAGGGCATGCGCCAACGCAAGAATCTAGAGCGCATCCCGATTCCTCCAATCGAGATGCGCTCTAGTTGTGAGCTTTCAGGAGGTTGTCCATTCGGTCCCGACCGTGAACGCTGAAGTCGCCAAACCAAGCGATTCGCGGAGGACCGAATGGACTGTCACAAGAATGCTCCTCTGACCCCGAAAGGTCGAGAGGCGATGGTTCGCCTCGTTGTTGATCGCGGGCTGAGCAAGGCTGAAGCAGCGCGCCGCTGCAACACGACGCCGAAGACCGTTGGCAAGTGGGTTGACCGCTTCCACGCAGAAGGCGTTGACGGATTGCGCGACCGCTCCTCAAGACCTCTTTCATCGCCAGGCCGAACGGCGCCTGAGACGTGCGCTGCGGTCGAGGCTTTGCGCCGTGAGCGCCACACCGGCAAGCAGATCGCGGCCGAGCTCGGGATCTCGCCGGCCACTGTCAGCCGCATTCTCGCGCGCCTCGGCCTTAACAGGCTTTGTGCCTTGGAACCGGCTACGCCAGTGCGCCGCTATGAACGTGCAAGGCCTGGCGAGATGATCCACATCGACATCAAAAAGCTGGGCCGGTTCAACAAAATAGGCCATCGCATTACCGGCGACCGCACCGGTCAGAGCAACGGTCGGGGCGTCGGCTGGGAATATGTCCATGTCGCGATCGACGATCACTCCCGCGTCGCCTTCGCCAAGATCATGCCCAACGAGAAGAAGCGCAGCGCCACCACCTTCCTGAAGGCCGCCGTCGCTTACTATGCGAGCTTCGGCATCAAGGTCGAACGTGCGATGACCGACAACGGCTCCTGCTACAAGTCCTTCGCCTTCCGACGAGCATGCAAGCGGCTGAAGCTCAAGCACATCCGCACTAGGCCCTATACGCCCAAAACCAACGGCAAGGCCGAGCGGTTCATCCAGACCAGCCTGCGTGAGTGGGCCTACGCTCGGGCGTACGACAACTCGGGCGAACGAAAGGCCGAGCTGCCGTCCTGGCTGCACCGATACAACTGGCATAGGCCGCACGCCGGCATCGATGATAAGACCCCTATCAGCAGACTCGGTCTAACCGAGAACAACGTCCTGAGGCTCCACATCTAGTCGCCGCCATGATGCCGTCACACCCGCCTTGATTGGGTCCCATAAGCTATTGACACAAATAATGAAAATAGCGGCGAATTCGCTCGCTTCGGGGTGGCCTGGCGCACCCAAATCACCTATATAAAACCGACACTGAATCGCTCCGCGGAATCCTTCCTTGGCCGACAACGAAAACGACACGCCCGGCGAGCCGTCCGGCCCGCCTTCTTCGCCGTCCGACATCCGTCCGGTCTCGATCACCGACGAGATGAAGCGCTCGTATCTCGATTACGCGATGAGCGTGATCGTGGCGCGCGCGCTTCCTGACGCGCGCGACGGGCTGAAGCCGGTGCATCGGCGCATCCTCTATTCGATGCACGAGAACGGGCACACGCCGGACAAGAAGCACGTGAAGTCCGCGCGCATCGTCGGCGACGTGATCGGTAAGTATCACCCGCACGGCGACCAGTCGATCTACGACGCGCTGGTGCGCATGGCGCAGGACTTCTCGATGCGCCTGCCGCTGATCGACGGGCAGGGCAATTTCGGCTCGGTCGACGCCGATCCGCCGGCGGCGATGCGTTACACCGAAAGCCGGATGACGCGCGCCGCGACCGCGCTGCTCGAAGACATCGATCAGGACACGGTCGATTTCCAGGACAATTATGACGGCACCGAGAAGGAGCCGGTGGTCCTGCCGGCGCGCTTCCCGAATCTCTTGGTCAACGGGGCCGGCGGCATCGCGGTCGGCATGGCGACCAACATCCCGCCGCATAATATCGGCGAGGTGGTCGATGCCTGCGTGGCGCTGATCGATGATCCGGCGCTCACTATCGACGATCTGATCAAGATCGTGCCGGGGCCGGATTTTCCGACCGGCGGCATCATCCTGGGTCGGCAAGGGATTCGCGCCGCCTATCACACCGGGCGCGGCTCGATCGTGATGCGCGGCAAGGTCGCGATCGAGACGCTGCGCGGGGATCGCGAGGCGATCATCGTCAGCGAGATCCCGTACCAGGTGAACAAGGCCGACATGGTCGAGCGCATCAGCGAGCTGTGGCGCGAGAAGAAGATCGACGGCATCGCGGCGCTGCGCGACGAATCCGACCGCGACGGCTACCGCGTCGTGATCGAGATCAAGCGCGACGCGATGGCCGACATCGTGCTGAACCAGGTCTACAAGTTCACCGCGCTGCAGACTTCGTTCGGCGCCAACATGGTGGCGCTCGACGGCGGTCGTCCGCAGGTCATGAACCTGAAGGACATGCTGACGACCTTCCTGGCGTTCCGTGAAGAGGTCGTCTCCCGCCGCACCAAGTTCCTGCTCAACAAGGCGCGCGACCGCACCCACGTCCTCGTCGGCCTCGCCATCGCGGTCGCCAATATCGACGAAGTGATCCGGCTGATCCGCAACTCGAAGGACGCCAACGAGGCGCGCAAAGCCTTGATGGCGCGCGACTGGCCCGCCGCCGACGTTGCCGCGCTGATCGAGCTGATCGACGATCCGCGCCACAAGGTCTCGCGCGAAGGCACCTATCGGCTCAGCGAAGTGCAGGCCCGCGCCATTCTCGATCTGCGCTTGCAGCGCCTGACCGCGCTTGGCCGCGACGAGATCAAGGAGGAGCTCGACAAGCTCGCCGCCGAGATCGCCGACTATCTCGATATCCTGCGCTCGCGCGCGCGCATTCAGGCGATCGTGAAGGAAGAGCTCGCCAAGGTGAAGGCGGACTTCGCGACGCCGCGCCGGACCCAGATCATCGATCAGGTCGACGAGGTCGAGGACGAGGACCTGATCCACCGCGAGGACATGGTCGTCACCGTGTCGCATCTCGGCTACGTCAAGCGCGTGCCGCTCTCGACCTATCGGGCGCAGCGCCGCGGCGGCAAAGGCCGCGCTGGCATGCAGACCCGCGACGAGGATTTCGTCACGCGCCTGTTCGTCGCCTCGACGCACACGCCGGTGCTGTATTTCTCTTCGCACGGCCGCGTCTACAAGCAGAAGGTCTGGAAGCTGCCGCTCGCAGCGCCGCAGGCGCGCGGCAAGGCGCTGATCAACATTCTGCCGCTCGATCAGGGCGAGACCATCAATACGATCATGCCGCTGCCCGAGGACGAACAGACCTGGGACAAGCTCGACGTGATGTTCGCGACCACGCGCGGGACCGTGCGGCGCAACAAGCTGTCCGATTTCGCCGATGTGCGCCCCTCCGGCATCATCGCGATGAAGCTTTCCGAAGGCGAGGGCATCGTCGGCGTGCAGATCTGCAGCGAGAATGACGACGTGCTGCTCACCGCGGCGGGCGGGCAATGCATCCGCTTCCCGGTCACCGACGTGCGCGTGTTCGCCGGCCGCACCTCGATGGGCGTGCGCGGCATCAACCTCGAGGAGGGCGACAGGGTCATCTCGCTCTCGATCCTGCGCCATGTCGAGGCCACGGCCGACGAGCGCGCCGCCTATCTCAAGCGCGCGAGCGCGGTGCGGCGTGGCGAGGAGAGTGAAGAAGGCGCCGCCGATACCGAGGAGGCCGGCAGCGATGCGATCGAGCTCGGCGAGAAGCGCTATGTCGAAATGTCGGAGGCCGAGCAGTTCGTGCTGACCGTCTCGGAACGTGGCATGGGCAAGCGCTCGTCCTCGTACCAGTACCGCACCACCGGCCGCGGCGGCAAAGGCATCGTCGCAATGGCGATCACCGGCAAGACCGGCAACCTCGTCGCCTCGTTCCCGGTCGAGCAGGCCGACCAGATCATGCTGGTAACGAACCGCGGGCAACTGATCCGCACGCGCGTCGACGGCATCCGCATCGCAGGGCGCTCGACCCAGGGCGTGATCGTGTTCGACACGGCGGACGATGAGCGCGTCGTCTCGGTCGAGCGGCTCACCGAGGAAGGCGAAGAGAACGGCGGCGCGTGAGCCACCGTTGCTGTGCCCTCTCCCCTTGAGGGAGAGGGCTACTCGGAGGCTCAACGAAGAAGAATGGGTGAGAGGTGCGGGCCGCGACCCCTCACCCAACCGAGCTTGTTGAATTCTCGGCGATGCCCTCTCCCACAAGGGGAGAGGGCGCAACAATGAGCGCCTGATGTCCATCGAGCTCTATCTCGTCTTCGTCGTCGCCGCGGCGCTGCTGATCGCAACGCCGGGGCCGAACGTCGCCCTCATCGTCGGCACCAGCCTCCGGCACGGCCTGCGCACCGGCCTGATGGCGGTCGCGGGCGTCAATGTCGGCGTGATGATCCAGCTCGCCGTGGTGGCGGCGGGTCTGTCCTGGATCGTCGATCTGTTCGCGCGTTACTTCGACCTGATCCGCTTTGCCGGCGCCGCCTATCTGCTGCTGCTAGGGATCCAGACCTTGTGGAATGCGCGCAAGGTTGCGCCGCCGCAGCCGCTCTCCGGCGAACGCGCCTTCGCGCGCGGCTTTGCGGTCGCGTTCGCCAATCCGAAGACTTTGATCTTCCAGGCGGCGTTCCTGCCGCAATTCCTCTCGAACGGCGAGGGGCGGCAGGCGCAGCTGTGGCTGCTCGCCGCGACGTTCTGGGTCATCACGGTGATCGGCGACGCGATCTGGGTGCTGTGCGCGTCGCGGCTCAAGGCCGCGGTCTCCGGCCGGGCACAGCTGATCGCCGACCGCGTCTCGGGCGGCATTTTGATTGCCGGCGCCGGCGTGCTGCTCGCCGCGAGCCGGCGCTGAAGGTGATGCGAGCGTGTAGCCCGGATGAGCGCGCAAGCGCGACATCCGGGGCTGCGGTTCACTGCCGGCGCCTTCCCGGGTATCGCTTTGCTCACCCGGGCTACGGCTTAATCGTCACGAGGGACAAAAGAAAAAGCCCCGGCCGGTGAGGCCGGGGCAGTGGGGTCACTTGGGGTCAGAAAAGGGAGTGGGCATCACTCCCGGTAGGTGAAAGGCTTTCGCCTCTCAGGAGAAGATCAACGGGTCGCCACGATCCGCACGGTGCGGCCGGTCCCGGATTCGGTGCGGACGTCGCGCACGCAGGCGCGGTCGAGATAGGGCCAGGACTGCTGTTTGCAGGCGAGGCGAGCCTCCATGTCGAGACGGTCGCCCTTGCCGGCGGTGGTCTGGGTGGTTTGGCCGCGCGTCGAAGCCGAGACCGGGCTCAGGCTGGGCGCCGCCACAAGCGCGCCGGCGATCAATGCGGCTGCTGCCATGCTGCTGTAAATCTTGAACATTTTCCGCTCCCGCGTCGCTTGTCCCACGGCTCTGCGACGCCCCTTCTGCACTGTTAGACGCGAGATGGCGGGAGGAGGTTCAAAGCGAAATGCACGATTTCTTCACCCTGCTTCACCGTCCGGTGATCAGGTACCCACGCAGCCGCTCGGCACGGGAGGTGGAGCGCGATCCGGCGCAGTGGACGCCGGTTCGCCGCGGATTGCGCGAGCGCGCAAAGAAATCGGGGGATGGCCGGTTCAATCGCACCGGTCCATGGTTTATACCGCGCCGATGCCTCGTATTGCGCTCTATGCCGGCTCGTTCGACCCCGTCACCAACGGCCATCTGGACGTGGTGCGGCAGGCCGCGGCCCTGTGCGATCGCCTCGTGCTCGCGATCGGCATCCATCCGGGCAAGACGCCGCTGTTTCCGTTCGAGGAGCGGCTCGTCATGCTGACCGAGACCTGCGGGCCGATCGCCAAGGCGGCGGGCGTTGAGCTTGTCTGCACGACCTTCGACGACCTGGTCGTCACGGCCGCGCAGCGCGAAAAGGCCACGATCCTGATCCGGGGTTTACGGGACAGCACTGATTTCGACTACGAAATGCAGATGGCCGGGATGAACGGCACGATGGCGCCCGGAGTCCAGACCGTTTTCCTGCCCGCGAACCCCACGGTCCGCCCGATCACTGCCACGTTGGTGCGCCAGATCGCCAAGATGGGCGGCGACGTAACGGCCTTCGTGCCGGGCCCGATCGCGGCCAGGCTGAAGGCGAAATTCGCAGCGAAACCTGCAACCTAAAGCGCATGTCCTGCTCGGAAAATCGATACCCACCCGGCATCAAGTGCGGGGCAGGCATTTTCCGGGACACGCGCCAAATCAGGAGCTCAAGATGATCCGTATGCTGGCCCTCGTGGCCGCGCTGTTCGCCGCCGCGCCGGCTTTGGCGCAGCCCCTCCCGGCGGGCGCCGACCCGCAAAATACACTCGTGGTGGACACCACGCAGGGGCGCGTCGTCATCAAGCTGCGCAGCGACATCGCGCCGAGCCATGCGGCGCGCCTCAAGCAGCTCGCGCGTGAGGGCTTCTACAACAACGTGCCCTTTCATCGCGTGATTGCCGGCTTCATGGCGCAGACCGGCGACGGGCAGAACGGCAATGGCACTGGCGGCTCGAAATACCCCGATCTGAAGGCCGAGTTCTCGAACGTCTCCTTCAAGCGCGGCGTTGTCGGCATGGCGCGCAAGGGCAACAGCAACGATTCCGCCAACAGCCAATGGTTCATCTGCTACGGCGACGCGTCGTCCCTGAACGGGCAATACACCGTGATCGGCGAGGTGTTGTCCGGCATGGATGTCGTCGACAAGCTCAAGAAGGGCGAGCCGGTGCAGAACCCGGACAAGATGGTCAAGGTCCAGGTGGCGGCGGACATCAAATGACCGCGCGCCGCATCGCGGTGCTGGTCGGCCTGGCGCTTGCGCTGCCCGCGCCGAGTGCGGAGGCGCAATCGACCCGCTTCTGCAGCGTGTTCGATGGCCGGCCATGCACGCCGGCCTTTTGCAGCGTATTCGAGGACGGCGTCTGCATTCCCGATTACGGTTTTCCGATCGGGCAGGACTTGCGGCTCACGATCGAGACCCGAACGCCGCCGCCCGAGAAGCCGGACGGCGACATCAATACGATCTCGGGCCTGTTCAAGATGCTGCACGCTTGCTTTGCGCCGCCGCCCGAGGACAAGGCGCGGGCCGGCACGCAAGTCGCGCTGCGCCTGAGCTTCAAACGCAGCGGCGACGTCATCGCGCCGCCGCGCTGGACCTACACGACGCCGGCAACCCCGAAGGAGGCGCGCGAACTCTACCGCGAGGCGGTGACCTCGTCGCTGACGCGCTGCGCGCCGCTGCATTTCTCGAAGGGGATGGCGGGCGCGATCGCCGGGCGGCCGATCGCGATCCGCTATGTCGAGAACCGCGATTTGCCGCACGGGGAGGGGACACGATGAGGCGCGCTCGCATCCTGGCGCTGGCGCTGGCCACCGCCTTCGCCACGATGGCCGGCGCCGCGCACGCGCAGCAGCAGCCGATCATCATCTCCATCCCGGGTCAAAATCCCAATCCGAAGCAGCCGGAAAGAGCGATCAATTCGCTGCAGGACCTCGCCGCGGCCCTGGCGGGATGCTGGAACCCGCCACCGCTCGAAGGGCGACAGCCGGTTGACGTGATCTTCATAGTCAGCTTCAAGCGCACCGGCGAACTATTCGGGAAACCGCGCGTCATCCAATTCAACGGCGAGGTGACGCCGGAGCGGCGCGCCGTTTACTACGCGGCCGTCGCCGAAGCCCTCGATCGCTGCGCCAAGATGCCGTTCACGGAATCGATGGGAGCTTCGGCCGCAGGCCGCGTGTTTCGAATTACGTTCGTTGATATGCGCAACAGAAGACAGGTATTCCTCTCATGGCTGACACCGACAACATTCTGACGCTCGAAACCACGAAGGGCCCGGTCAAGATCGAGATGCGTCCCGATCTCGCGCCCAAGCACGTCGAGCGCATCAAGCAGCTCGTCAATGAAGGCTTCTACGACGGGATCGTGTTCCACCGCGTCATCGACGGCTTTATGGCGCAGACCGGCTGTCCGCACGGCACCGGCACCGGCGGCTCGGACTATCCGAACCTGCCGGCTGAGTTCAATTCCGAGCCGCACGTGCGCGGCACCGCCTCGATGGCGCGCGCGCAGAGCCCGAACAGCGCGAACAGCCAGTTCTTCATCTGCTTCGACGATGCCCGCTTCCTCGATCGGCAATACACGGTCTGGGGCAAGGTGATCGAAGGCATGGAGAACGTCGACAACATCAAGCGCGGCGAGCCGGTGCAGGATCCTGACAAGATCATCAAGGCGACGATGGGCGCCTGAAGAGGCGGCGGTCACGCCGCCTCTTTGGTGCGGCGCTGCACGATCCGGAAACTCACCAAAGCGAGCGCGGCGAGCACCATCGTGGCGGCGGCGAACAGGACCGGCGCCGCGGCGCTGTTCGCAATATCGCGCGCGTTTCCGGCGAGCGCCGGCAACACCGCCATGGCGGCGAAGTGCCACGTGTAGAACACGCCCATCCCGGTGGAGCGGTTCTGCGGGCGCAACGCCTGCGCGGGCAGCGACATGATCAGGCCGGCCGGAATGCCGATCACGATCAGAACCACCGTGAACGGCACCGAGGGCGCCGCAACGGCCGGCAGCGCGGCACCTGCGGCCGCGACCAGCGCGAAGCCGCCGACCATCAGAAGGTTCGGCCGCTGCAGCCATTGGGCAAGGTAGCCGGCGAGCGGCACCGACGCGATCACGACCCAGGCCAGCAGGCTCACGGTTCGTCCGGCTTCGACCAGCGAGTAACCGCGCAATGTGAAGAGATCGGGCAGGAAGCTGACAAAGATGACATAGCCGGCGTTGAAGCTGCCCCAGATCAGTCCGGCAAGCGAAATGAGCAGCCACTCGCGCCGTGAGAGCTCGAGCTTGAGATTGGCGGCCTCGATCGGCGCATTCGGCGGCGCGCGATAGATCAGCGCCACCAACGCCAGGCAGAGCGCCACGACGCCCGCTGCGGCGCCCATCACGATTGCGGGCCCCCCATGGGCGGCGAGCGGCGGAAACGAGATCAGCCCCAGCGCCAGGCCGAGCGGCCAGCTCGCCACGAACACTGCCATCGCCGGCACGATGTCGCGGTCCGCGAACCAGTCAGTGACCATCTTGGTCATCAGCACATTGACGAACACCGCGCCAAGCCCGCTGACAAGGCGGCCGGCAAAAGCCGGCAGCACGGCCTCGACGCTCATGAGCGCGCCGCCGATCGCCATCAGCGCGAGACCGATCAGCACCATGCGCTCGGCGCCGAGCGCTCGCGCCAACATGCCGCTCGGTAGCGCGATCGCGATGCCGGGCAGCATGTACAGACCGATCAGCGTGCCGAGCTGCCCGAAGCTGATGCCGAGATTGTCGATCAAGAACGGCCCGGTCGAGGGCACGGTCTGAAACTGGTACGCCATCGCGGTGCGGGCGAGAAACAGCACCAGCAGCATGCGCCAGCGGGTGGGGACATTCATCATGGCTGGCGGGGTGTGACGGCTGTGGGACGTGGGCCCCGGTTCCGAAATTCGCATGTACGGCAGAACGCCGGTCGCGGGCTTCGGATCGAGGGATACAATGGTAATTTTACGACTCGATCGCGCGCGCGACTTAGACCACAGCGCGCGCTCGCGGTCCAGTACAACCAACTTTCGGCTGCATTAACCAAGTGTTCGCGCCAATCAAACCACATGCACCGTCTGGGGAAACCAAATGTTCATCACCCTCCGTTAACCCAACAGGATGGCGACGGCGTGTGGGGTCTCAGACCGTCCATGACTGCACTCAAGCGGCTGATCTGGGCGGGGCACGACCGCAAGCTGCCCACCGACATCTACACGTCGCTGGTGGCGTCACTGTTCAGCGATCCGCGTACGCTGTTGGTCGGCGGGCTTGGCGGCGTCAGTGCCGCCGTGCTTTCGGCATGGCGAACCGGCGAGCCGACGATCATCGTCTGCGCGATCGGCATGATCGTGGTCACGCTGGCGCGCGCCTACGACATGCGCGCCTTTGGGCGACAGCGCGGCCAGCCCATGACCCGGGCCGAGGCGATGCGCTGGGAACTGCGCTACATCGTCGGCGCCTCGCTCTACATCGCGCTGATGGGCGGATGGTGCTTCTTCGCGTTCGCGCGCACATCTGACCCCGTGGTCCAGCTGCTCGCATTCTCGACGATCCTCGGCAACATGATCGGCGTCGCGGGGCGCAATTTCGGCAGCAGCCTGTTGGTCAACGCGCAGCTCGTCTGCGCCGGCGTCCCGATGGCCGGCGCGCTGTTCCTGATGGGCGGCGGTTACCTCGCGGTCTTCGTCTGCGTGCTGATGCCGCTTCTTCTCGCCCTGAAATCGATCGCCGACAGCCTGCGCCGCACGCTCCGCAATGCCGTGGTGGCGACGCGCGACGTCACGCTCCTGGCAGCGCGCTTCGATACCGCGCTCAACAACATGCCGCACGGCCTGTGCATGCTCGATCCGAGGCGGCGCCTGGTGGTATCGAACAAGCGCCTCGCCGAGATCCTGCACGTCAGCGCGATCGCGCGCGGCATGCTGCTGCGCGATCTGCTGCGCCATTGCGTAGCGGCAGGCACG
>Ga0081539_10001719_pt1 | contig 35018 bp, 34 predicted proteins | sample TabmetS4T2R2_FD_71023 | JGI IMG/M metagenome (GOLD analysis project Ga0081539, IMG submission 71023) | Tabebuia heterophylla rhizosphere microbial communities from the University of Puerto Rico - S4T2R2 | ecosystem: Host-associated > Plants > Roots > Rhizosphere ... | reverse complement strand
CCGCCAGGCACAGGGTCGTGCGGTCCCTGCGGGCCGGAGTCCAGCCGTCCACGCTGGGCGTCGGTCCGGACCACCACCGCTGGGTGCCCATCCACAGCCGGCACCGGGTCGAGATCTACACCGTCCAGGGTCAGCGCCCCGTCGGCCAGGTCCAGGTACCGCCCAATCCGCACGCGGTGGCGTTCTCCGCGAGACTCCGGCGCGCCTATACATCGAATCACGAGTCGAACGCCGTCTCGATCATCGACATGCACCACAACCGATTGCTGAAATCCATTCCGGTGAGCCGGGCGCCACACAGCATCGCGGTCTCGCCGGACGGCAGAACCGTCCTGGTCGCCGGGTACGAAGCGGGTACGGCGTACCTGATCGACGCGGCGACGCTGCGGCGCACCGGGCCGTTCCGGGTCGGGAACAAGCCGCAGAGCGTCGCGTTCGCCGTCGACGGCCGGCACGGGTACGTGGTCAACGAGGTTGACAACACCGTCTCGGTCCTGGACGGGCACACCGGCAGGGTTACCGCGACAGTCCACGTAGGCCGCAGCCCGCGTGTGGTCGCGGTGGCGCCGGACGGCCGTCTGGCCTACGTGTCCAATGGGGATGACGACACGATTTCCGTGCTGCGAGTCGGGACATGACCACGGCAGCCTGGGTCGCGCTGGCCATCACCGTGTCCGGCGCCGTCGCCTACGCCGCCGCGTCGATCCTCCAAGCGGTCGGTGCCCGGCGGAGCAAGGGCACGGTCCGGACGTTGGGCCACCCGCTGTACCTGATCGGCACCGGCTGCGACGTGCTGGCCTGGGTGGGCTCGATGGTCGCGCTCCGCGAGCTGGCCGTCTACCTTGTCGAGTCCATTCTGGCCGGCTCGCTCGCGGTGACCGTGGTCATGGCCCGGTTGATTCTGAAGTCCCGGTTGCGCAAGCGCGACGGCGCCGCGGTTGTGATCTCCGTCGCCGCTTTGACGGTGCTGGCCATGTCGGCCGGGCCGCAGGAGAGCGTCATGGCGTCCACCGCCCTGCGGGTGTGGTTCTGCGCCGCTGCGCTGGCGACGGCGGTGATCGGCTGGGGCACCGCCAAGGTGGGCTCGCCCGGTGCCGCCGCGGCGGTGGCGGGCCTTTCGCTCGGCGGTGCGGCCCTGGTCGGCCGCGCACTGTCGTTCCCCGCGCACGCCATGGACGGGGTGGCCACGGCGGCGCTGGCCATTGTGACCGAGCCACTCGTCGCGGCGCTGCTGACGCTCGCCGTGACCGGCATGCTGCTGTACGCTCACGCGCTCCAGAAGGGCCAGGTCGGGCCGGTGACCGCGGTGCTCTGGATCGCCGAAGTCGTGGCACCCTCCGCCGTCGCGCTGGCGTTCCTGGGCGACACCGTCCGTACCGGCTGGGAGCTGCCGGCCGCGGTCGCCGGCCTGGTAACCGTCGGCGCGGCGGTACTACTTGCCACGGCGCCGGCGAACACGGCGACCGCCGGGCCGTCCGAGGCGCCGCCCGCCCTTCCGCTGCCGGCACGGCCGACCCAACCTCGAAATGCCGAACGGATCATCTGGTGGGGACCGCCACCGATCTGGGTACCACCGAAGCGGTCCAACGTGGCCGCCGGTGCGCTGAGCGAGGCGCCCTGACGCACGCACGCCGGCGCGCTCACTCGGCCGGAGTGAGGCGCAGGACCGGAATGGCGCGGTCCGTTTTGCGCTCGTAACCGGCGAACCGGGGCTGGCTGGCCGTGATGCGCCGCCAGGCCTCCTCGCGGCGCTCACCGGCGAGCTGTTCAACGTTCGCCCGGAACCGCCGGCCCGCCACCTCGGCCCACACCTGGTCGGGATGCGCCGCGATGTTGTGATACCAGCTCGGATGCCGGGCCGCCCCGTTGTTGGACCCGACCACCAGCCAGGCATTGTCGCCGTCCGGAAAGCGGGCGATCGGGTTGAGCCGCTGCTCCCCGGTCTTCGCACCGACCGTGGTGAGATACACGAGGTCCATGCCCTGAAACCGGTCGCCACTGCGCCGGTGCACCTTGACCATCATCCGGGTCACGAACCGGGTGAACGCGTTCCCTTTCGCCGGGACGCGGGCGCCGCGCGTTCCGCGCGGCGGTTTCTCGAATGTCACCGGCCGAACGTACGCGCCGAGATGTCCCGCGGGGAAGACGGGACACCGCTCCCATGCGCCCGGGACAGCGCCGGGTCCACGCTCCGTGGCAACAGAGACCACGAGGAGCCCGGAATGTCCACCGTCATCGTCGAACACCGCACCCGTCCCACGACTTCTCACCCGTTCACCGGCGGCGCGCGCTGGGCCGCTGCCGCCCTGCTCGTGACCGGCGCCCTGCTGCAGGTCATCGAATTCGTTCTGGAAAGCTCGGCCAGCGGCAACGCCGCCCGCGTCGCGTACTGGGCGGAGCACCTGACCCGGGTCGGAGTCTCCGAGTCGGTCGGCCTGCTCGCCGTACCGTTCCTCATCGGCGGTTTCGCCGTGAGCGTCGCCTTGACCCGCCGCCGGTCGCCCCGGCTGGCCTGGACCGCCGCATGTGCTTTGACCTGCGCGATGGTCGGGCTGGCCGCCGTGCACGGCGCCGAGATGATCGCGTACGGGCTGGTCCGCACCGGCAACACCGCCGCCGCGATCGGTGCGCTGGACGGCGCCGACATGGGCTTGCCCGGACCAGTCCTGCTGATCCTCTTCATGGGCGGCGCGGTGCTCGGCACGCTCACTCTGGCGGTGGCGCAGTGGCGGTCCCCGCTCGTGCCCCGCGTCGTCCCGCTGTTCGTCGTCGCCTTCGCGATCCTCGACTTCGCGGTCGGCTGGGGCGTGGTCAGCCACTCCGTCGCGCTGGTCGGCAACGCGATTCTCGCCTGGGCGGTGGTGACCGGATACTCGCGGACGGCGCCGAACGCAGCAGAATGAGCCATGGCCACGCGTGAAACCGCTCTGGCCCCCGCGATCGTCGCGGGGGCCACCGGCGTGCTCGCAGCCGCCACTCTCGGGCTGGCGTGGGCCAACGATCAGGGGCCACGGGAATTCCTGGCCGGAAACCAGGCCAACATGTGGTTGGCCGGACTCGCCTTCGGCATCGTCGCGGCGCTGGTGCTCCGGGATCGACCGGACAACCGGCTCGGCCCCATCTTCGCCGTGGCGAGCCTGCTCGAGTCGGTGTGCGGCGCCGCGTCCGAGCTTGCCACGTACGCGCCGGGAAACGACCTCATCGCCTGGTGCGGCACCGTGCTGTGGATGCCTGGATTCCTGATGCTGTTGGCGGCCGTGCCGCTGCTGTTCCCCGATGGCCGGCTGGCGTCGACGCGCTGGCGCTGGCCGGCCCGGCTGGCGCTGGCCGGCTGGACCGTGGCGGTGCTCGCGTACGCCACCACGGACGCAGCCGTGCAGGACGGCTTCCCCCAGGCCCACAACCCGTTTGACCTGCCGTTCCCCGATCAGGCGCAGCTCCTGGTCAGCGAGGCCGCCTTCCTCACGGTGGTCGCGGTCGGCTTCGCCGCTGTGATCGCGCTGGTACTGCGGATGCGCCGGCTCAGCCAGCCCGCCCGGAGCAGGCACGCCTGGTTCGTCGCCGGGATCGCGCTGATCCTGGCCGCCACCTTCGTGCCTATGCCGGACGCGGTCGCGTTCGTCGGGAACGCACTCGCGGTGGCCGCCTTCGGCGTAGGCATCATCCGGTACCAGCTGTTCGACATCGAGGTGGTGCTGTCCCGCGCGGTGGTGTACGCGCTGCTGACCGCGGGCGCGCTCGCCGCGTACCTCTTGGCCGCTGCCGCCCTGGGCGTACGGACGGAGGCGGGCGTCGGCCCGGCCATCGTCGCGGCGGTGGCCGCGCTGCTGCTGGCCGGGGCCCGGCAGTGGCTGCAGCGGGTCGTCGACCACGTGCTGTACGGCGAGCGGCGCGACCCCTTGCGCGCGCTCACCGAGCTGGGTGAACACCTGGGCCGCGCATTGGACGCCGACGCGGTCCTGCCGGCGGTCGTGGACGCGGTCCGGGACACGCTGCGGTTGCCGTATGCGGCGGTGCAGCTCACCGGCGAGGACCGGCCGGCGTGCGAATCCGGAGAGCCGCCGGCGTACACCGCCGAGTTCCCGCTGTCCCACGCGGGCGCCCAGATCGGCGTACTCGTCGTTGGTCTGCGCCGCCGTGAGACGTCGCTATCCGCGGTCGACGCACGGCTGCTCGGGGCGTTCGCACGGCAGGCCGGCGTGGCGGCCCACGGGGTACGGCTGACCCGCGATCTGCGGCGTTCCCGCGAACGGCTCGTGGTGGCACGCGAGGAGGAACGGCGGCGGTTGCGCCGGGACCTGCACGACGGCCTGGGGCCCGCGCTCGCCGGTATCACGCTCGGGCTGGAGACGGCCGCCCGGACCACGGCGCGCGAGCAGTCGGCGGTGGCACCGCTGGTGGAGACGCTGCGCGCGGAGACCGCCGCGTCGGTCGACGAGGTCCGCCGGATCGTGGCGGACCTGCGGCCGCCCGCGCTGGATCAGATCGGTCTGGTGGCGGCTCTGCGCCAGCACGCCGACCTGCTCAGCAGCCGGTCCTCCGGCCGGCTGCACGTCGACGTCGCCGCGGCCGGGAACCTGCCGCCCCTGCCGGCGGCGGTGGAGGTGGCCGCGTACCGGATCGCGCTGGAGGCCATGACGAACACGGCCCGGCATTCCGGTGCACACACCTGCCAGGTGTCCGTCGCGCTGGATGGCGCGCTGCATTTGACCGTACGTGATGACGGGTCCGGCCTTCCGGCGTCCGCACCCGGGGTCGGGCTGACATCCATGCGCGACCGGGCCGAGGAGCTCGGCGGCACGTGCCGGGTCGTGTTCACCGAGGGCGGGGGAACGTGTGTGGAGGCGCAACTGCCGGTGGAGGCGCCATGACGATCCGGGTTGTGATCGCCGACGACCATCCGGTCTACCGCAGCGGGCTGGCCGGAGTGCTCGCCGACGCCGACGACATCGACGTGGTCGGTGAGGCCGCGGACGGCGCAGCAGCCCTCACGCTCGCCGCCGAACTGCAGCCCGACGTGATACTCATGGATCTCCACATGCCCGGCATAACGGGCGTCGAAGCGACCCGCCGGCTCATCGGAAGAACGTCCGTTCTCGTGCTCACGATGTTCGACGACGACGAGTCTGTACTCGCCGCGATGCGCGCCGGCGCCCGCGGCTATCTGGTCAAGGGCGCGGCCGGCGACCGGATCGTCGGCGCGGTGCGCGCGGTCGCCGCCGGGGAGGCGGTGTTCGGCGCCGACGTCGCCGGCCGGGTGCTGGGCGCGTTCGCCGACGACCGCCGCGCCGGCCGGCCCGTCCAGCCGTTCCCGACCCTCACCGACCGCGAGCGGGAGATCCTCGGCATGATCGCCGCCGGCTGGTCGAACACCGACATCGCCCGCCGGCTCGTGTTGTCCGACAAGACCGTACGCAACCACGTGTCGAACATCTTCGCGAAGCTCCAGGTCGCCGACCGGTCGCAGGCGATCGTACGGGCCCGGGAGGCCGGCCTGGGTGTCAGCCCGTCAGACACGTGACCGGGATCTGCTGCGCCGCGTTGTTGGAGAACCCGCCGCGGTTCCACACCTGCTCGGTCGGTTGGATGTCGCCGTGCGCGTCGGTCGCGCGGGCGGTGAGGACGTACGACCCGGGCGTGGCGGTCCAGTCCAGCCGCCACCGCCGCCACGCCCATCGGTGTCCGTCCGGAGGGTCGAGGTCGGCCGCCGTCCACGACCGTCCAGCGTCGACGCTGACCTCCACTCCGGCCACCGGGGAACCGCCGGACCACGCGCGTCCCTCGAGCAGGACCCGGCCGGGAGGCACGATCCGGGCGCGGGACATGAAGTCCGGAAAGCCGGGCGGGATCACCAGCGCGCGCGGCGCGATCCGGGTGATCGGGGCACCCGGTTCGTCGGCCTCCTGGCGCAACCGGTACGCGACCGCCTGCTGGAACCCGGTGAACGGTTCTGTGACGACGTCGATGCGCACCAGCCACTTCACATGGGCCATCCCGTACCACCCCGGCGCTATCAGCCGGACGGGATAGCCGTGTTGCGGCGCGAGCGGGGCGCCGTTCATCGCGTACGCGAGCAGGACCTCGTCCTCGCATGCCTCGGCGAGCGGGAGGCTGCGTTGGAAATCCTGCTCCACCCCGCGCTCGACGCCGTGATCGGCGCCGGTGAACACGACCTCCTCGGCCGCGGCATCCACCTGGGCGGCGGCGAGGACGTGCCGCAGCGGCACACCGGTCCACTCCGCCGTGCCCACGGCCTCCACCAGCCAGGGCTGGCTGATCGGGCGGGGCTCCAGGCGGGCGCGCCCATTGCCGGCACACTCCATGGTCACCCGTACGGTGCGCTGCGGCATCCCCTGCAATGCCGCGAGGGTGAGGGCACGTGGCCGCCGGACCGATCCGCCGACGGTCAACCGCCAGGTCTCGCCGTCGAGGTAGGGAATGTCGTAGTGGATCAGCAGGTAATGCAGGCCGGGCGGGGTGAGGTCGTAGCGCATCGCCTCGAGCGGCATGCCATGGTTTCGTGCCGCCAGCGCCAGCTCATGCCCGGTGATGCCCTCGTCCGGGTCGGCCAAGCGACCGGGCGTGCTGATGTCGTCGAGCCTCACACCGTCACGTTACCGACCGGCGCCCTGCTCACAGCCATTTCTTGCTCCGGAAGATGACGTAGAGCGTCAGTGCCATGAGCAGCATGAGCGTGACCGACGCGATCACACCCGCCCGCGTTCCGAAGCCGGGGTAGGGCACGTTCTGGCCGAAGAACCCGGTCACCGCGGTCGGTACAGCGACGATGGCGACCCAGGCGGTGATCCGGCGCATGTCGTCGTTCTGCTGCACGCCGGTCGACGCCATCTGCTCCGCGGCGACCGTCGTCTGCGTCGACGTACGGGTCTGGTAGAACTCGATCACTCCGTGCAGGAACTCCCGCTGCCCGTCGGCCATGCTCTTGACCAGCTCGAACTGGTCGACGATGTCGGACAACAGCGGCAGCGCGATCTCCGGGAGGTCCCGCGCCTGCTTCGTCATCCGTGTGTAGGTCGCACCGCTGTGCACCGCCATCGTGCGGACGGCCAGCAGCTCGTACCAGATCTGGAACAGCTCCTCGAGGAAGGCCTCCGGGTCGCCGCGCTCCTCGCCGAGCATGACCCGTTGCTCCAGGCGACCGGATTCCTTGGCCAGCCGGGCCACGAGGTCGATCTCCCGCCGGGTCATCGCCATGACGATCGCGTGGGACAGCTCGAACGGCGAGCCGGGAACCAGAACGCCGCGCTCGATCCGGCGCCGCACCGCGTCGGTGTCCAACACGGCGACCTCGGGATTCACCGCCGGGTTCAACGGGCCGTGCACGGTGACCAGGTAGTTGTGCCCGACGAACTGATCCAGCTCGACGTAGTGCACGTGTCCGCGCCGGCCGACCTCCGGCGCGTGCAGGACGGTGAACACGTAGTCGGTGTAGACGTGGAACTTCGAGACGTGGTTGCGCTCTACGCAGTCGCGGACCGCGATCGAGTGGAAACCGAACACGTCGGACAGCAGCGACGCGGCGGTCGGGTCGCAGACCGGGATATCGACCCAGACGATGGCATCGTCGCGTTTGAGCAACAGCGGCAGTTCCTCCACGTCGTGCCGTTCGACCCCGTCACCATCGATGACCAGAATGTCCATACGCTCACCGCCCGGGTTGCTGCATCTAACACATACCACGATGCAGCCCTTTGGGCTCGTTAGCCTCCGGCCATGGCACCGATGACGAGGAACGGCTCCTCGCCCTTGACCACACGGTCGGGCAGCGGCTCGTCCGGTGACTCGTTCGACAGATCCTCCTGGCAGGCGTAGAACCGCACGAACGCCCGCCGCAGGCCGGTGCCGCGGTCGCGCATCGTCCCGCACAACATCGGATACTGCTCCTCCAGCGCATCCAGGACCCGGCGCTGGGTGATCGGCGCGGCGAGGTCCAGCCGGACCTCGCCGCTGACTCGTGCCAGGTTCTTCAGGTGCGCCGGGAGCACCACGCGGATCACGGCAGCACCTGCGCTTCGACCGATAGGACGGCCGGCAGGTCCCGCACGATCGGCGCCCAGGTGTCGCCGCCGTCGGAAGATCCGTACACCTGTCCGCCCGTGGTGCCGAAGTAGACGCCGCCGGGATCGAGCGTGTCGACCGCCATGGCGTCCCGGTACACGTTGACGTAGCAGTTCGACTGCGGGAGTCCGTTGGTCAGCGCCTCCCATTCCTCGCCGCCGCGGCTGCGGTACACCCGCAGCTTGCCCTCCGGCGGGTAGTGCTCCGAGTCGCTCTTGATCGGCACGACGTAGACCGTCTCCGGGTCGTGCGGGTGCACCGCAATCGGGAAGCCGAAGTCCGACGGCAGATTCCCGCTGATCTCCCGCCACTGCCCGCCGGCGTCGTCGGTACGCAGGACGTCCCAGTGCTTCTGCATGAACAGCACGTCGGGCCGGGACGGGTGCTGCACGATCCGGTGCACGCAGTGCCCGACCTCGGAGTCCTGGTCCGGAATCTCGCCGGAACGCAGCCCACGGTTGATCGGCAGCCAGCTCTTGCCGCCGTCGTCGCTGCGGAACGCCCCGGCCGCCGAGATCGCCACGAATATCCGGTCCGGGTCGGCGGCGTCCAGGATGATCGTGTGCAGGCACATCCCGCCGGCGCCGGGCTGCCAGCTCGGCGCGCTCGGATGGGTACGCAGCGCCGGCAGCTCCTGCCAGGTCTGAGCGCCGTCGGTCGACCGGAACAGTGCCGCGTCCTCGGCGCCCGCGTACACCGTGTCCGGGTCGTCGCGGGACGGCTCGAGATGCCAGATCCTCTTGAATTCGAACGGGCGGGGCGTCCCGTCGTACCACAGGTGCTGGCCCGCCTCCCCTTCGTACGTGAAGTCGTTTCCCACCGGCGACCATGTCGCGCCGCCGTCGTCCGACCGCTGGATCACCTGGCCGAACCAGCCGGACGACTGCGACGCGTACAGCCGGTTGGGGTCGGCGGGCGACGCCGCGACATGGTAGATCTCCCAGCCCCCGAAATGCGGACCGCTGACCTCCCAGTTCCGGCGGTCGCCGTCGGCGCTCAGCACGAACGCACCCTTGCGCGTACCGACCAGTACCCGTATCCGACTCATCTGCGCTCCCTCCGTCTCACCGGTAGACCGTTCGCGGCGCCGAAACTCATCGGCGGTAACCGTGATCTCTGTCACCGAAAGAACGAGGATACGTCTGGAGACCGGCGTCAGATGTGGCGGACGATCGAACTCGCCATCCGGTCGTGCAGGGTGCGCTGGCGCTCGCCGAAGATCATGAACGAGTCGACAAGGAAGTAGACGCTGAACGTGACCAGGTTCAGCACCCAGCCGAGCAGGCCTTTGATGCAGAACTCACGTACGGCCATCCGGCCCCAGTCCAACGGCTGCCCGCTGTCCGCGTCGGCCACCACATGGCCCAACAGCTTCTTGGCCGGTGTCTGCCCGTCGGACCAGGTGATGATCGCCCAAATGAACCAGCCGATTCCGAACGTGCACAGCAACAGTAGACCGTCGAGCAGCGCCGCGCCGAGCCGGCCGCCGGCGGACACGAGCTCCTTGCCCATCACCCCTGCGGGTGGATACGGCTGGGCGTAGGACGCCGGCGCAGCCGCACCGTACGGCTGGATGGCCGCACCGTACGGCTGGATGTCTGCACCGCTGCCCTGGGATGACCCCACCGGCGAACCGTAGGGATAGCCCTGTTCCGCAGATGGATACGGCGTCCCGGACGTCGGCTCACCCTCATACCCGCTATGGGGTCCAGTCATTGATCTTGTCCCTTTCGGCAGTTTGCGTGACAACGGCTCAGACTGATCGAAATCTTCTTGTCCCGCGATCCCCCGCGAGGCTGCCCACCCGGCCCGGGTCCGTCGAACGGCCTATTCGACGCTGGTCACCCGGGCCTCAGTCAGAACGACGGTTCCATTCTGGTCAGCGCACTGGACGCTCAAGGTGAGCTTCTCGGCGTTCGCTACATCGGCGGTCAACGTTGCCGGCGCCGCCATTGAGGCCCGTTGCTGGCGCCCTGCCTCATCGCGATGGAATGTCCCGTCCCGCTGCCGGACGTCCACCATGGCGAAGACCCAGGAGGCCGCCTTGACGTCCGCACTGGGCGGATAGTACGGGTGCACTGTTGCGTCGAAACGCTTATATCGCCCACGAAGCAGGTAGGTCACCTCGCTGGCCTGGTCGCCGGTCCGATTGTCCGGACACTTGATCGCGATCGGATGCGAGTTGTACCCCGGATCGCCGCGGACCGCACTGGGAATCGACACCAGCAACGCCCCGCCCGCTTCGGCCGGAAAACCTGGACCAGCCAGATAGTCCGCGGCAGGGTCGGCCGCCGATTCGCCGGTCGGCGGGGTGTTGGTTCCGGTACGCGGGACGCTGGTTGGCTGCTCGGCCGTCCGGCTCGAACCGCCCGGCGACCGCGGCCACCACCACGCAACGATCGCCACGAACAGAGCGAGCACGGTGGCAATCGAGGCCGCCGCGGTGAGCCGGGAGTTGAAGCGCGATTCCGGTTTGGTTGTCGTCAAGGTCACCACCTGTGCATTGGTCGCCGCATTGTGCAGGAAGACCAGCAGATCCATGTCCGTTGGTCTATGTCAGATAAGTGACACATATACAGACTCGGCGGAAAGATAACGTTTCGGGGTCCGTGGACATGATCAGACCGAGGTATGTGGTGACTCCCTCCGACCCGAACACACAGCAGACGTTCTCCGGGTTTCCCCCGCCTGCTCCCGCACAGCGTGCCGGCTCCGCACCGCCCACCGACGATGGCCCACGCCGTGCGGGGCCCCAGAGGCGCCTCGGCGAACTGGCGATCGGCGCTGCGGCCGGCCTGGCCCTCGTACTATCCCTCGTCGCGGCGTTCACCTCGTGGCGTGTCACCTCTTCGGTGGACAAGTTGCAGACCACCGTCGACAGCTTGAGAGGGGCACCTGTCCAGACGTCAACGCCGGGCGCGCCGACGGAGGCCACCGAGCCGCCGACGGACACCGCCACGGAGCCGAATGCCACTCCGACGGGTTCGACACCGTCGCTGAACGCGCAGACCCAATTCACGGTCAACTACACGAAAAAGCGGATGCGCATCTCCGGCGCCTGCAACGACTCGGTGTACATCGATCTGGACGAGCCGCGCGTGCAGTCACCGAGCGACGCGGCTGAGCTCAGCTTCCTCAACCCGTGCGGTGGGGACACGCCGCCGAGGTTCACGATCCAGAAGGATGACGTGCAGGGTAGCGAGATCAAGTCCGACTCCGTCACGCCGGCCGAATGCAACAACCAGATCCAGCTGAGCCCGCTGCCGCGCGCCGGACTGCCGATCCGGCAGGGCCAGGTCTACTGCATCATGACGTCGCTGAACGATGCTCGGGCGTCGGCTCAGAGCTGGAAGATGGTTGTGCTGTCGGTAACCTCCGTCGCCTCAGACGACACGGTAGCCCTGGAAGCGAGCGCCTGGGACATCCCCTACTGAACCGAGCCGTTCTCGCTTGCCGTTCTAGCGCCGTTCCCGGATGGCCGACAGCACATGCTCGACGAGTAGTTGCGGATGCCGCAGAACGTCATCGGCAGTGAACCGGAGCACGAGCCAGCCGGCTCGCCTGAGGGCATTGCTCCGAGCGACGTCGCGGCGGAACTGCGCCCGTTCGCGGTGGTGGTCGCCCTCGTACTCCAGCGCGATCCGCCACTGTGGATAGGCGAGGTCGACCCGTGCGACAAAGCGGCCGTCGTCGTTCCGCACCTCGTACTGCGGGATCGGCGCGGGTCCACCGGCGTCGTGGAGCAACAGCCGCAGTCGCGTCTCCATCGGCGATTCCGCCCGCGCATCCACGAGCCCGAGCAGCGTCCGCAGGCCCGGCACGCCCGGCCACCTCGGCCGTTCGCCGGCGTATCTAGCCAATTCGGGCAGCCGGATGAGGCGGTGGTGGCACATGGAGTCGAGGGCGATCAACGCGTCCACCCGGCGCGGCCGCCTGCCGAGGTCAAAGGCAGTCCGGAGGGGCGTGGTAAGCGGAATATTGAATAATGTCGTGACATCGTCGAGGCTCAGGCTTGCGCGGACCGTCGTGCGTCGCGCGTGCGGCCGCAAGCGCCTGGCATGGGAGATCGAGACCGATACAGCTGCGTCCCTTTTGGGCAGAAGATCAACGCCCCACAGAAAGGCCGCACTGTAGCGGTCGATCGCCTCGCCACGCTTCAACGTCAGTGCGACCGCTTCGCACCACATCCGGTGGTCGTCAGCGTCGTAGGCGTCGGCGGCGATGTACACATCACGGATCAGCCGGCGCCAGGCTCGTCCCTTGAGCATCTCGCGCGTGAGGAATCCATCTGTGAGGGCATCTCCACCTCGAAACGGGAAACCGGACAACTGTCGCGGCATGCGGGCGGTCGGAGGCACGGGACCCACCCTGACCGGTCGCGGCCCGCGCCGGGGGTGCCCTGTGGACAAACCAGTGGAGCACAGTGGGTGTATCACGCGCCCCCAAACACCCATGGCGCTCCACTCGTCGGGTGCGCACGTCAGGTCATGTACCTTTCTTTCCGAATGTCTTGATGGAGAACGGCCGCCACGCAAGTGGGGTCGTCCGAACCGCCGATCTGGGGATACTGGCGTTGTGAGTGGTTGCTGTGATCCGGGTGGGTATGGGGAGATCTTCGGGCCCCGCTTCGCGCGCCGCCAAGCACAGCGCTACCGCAAACGCGGCCTTGACGCCGCCGCGCAGCGCATGGTCGATTTCCTGACTGCTCATGGCATCGACGGCGCGACCGTTCTGGAGATCGGCGGTGGCGTCGGTGAGATCCAGCTGGAGCTGCTGCGCCGCGGCGCCGCACACGCCACCAACCTCGAACTGGTCGACAGCTACGACGCCGCGGCCCGGGCCCTGGCCGCCGAGGCCGGCATGACCGGGCGGGTGAGCCGCCGGCTGGTTGACATCGCCGCGGCTCCGAATGAGATCGAGCCGGCCGACGTCGTGGTGCTGCACCGGGTGGTGTGCTGCTATCCCGATTACCCACGGCTGCTGGGCGCCGCCGCGGATCATGCCCGACGGTTGCTGGTGTTCAGCCACCCACCTCGCAATGCGGTCAGCCGGGCCCTCATCGCGACCCAGAACGCCGTGTGCCGGCTGACCGGCCGATCGTTCCAGGCCTTCACCCACCCGCCGGCGGCAATGGTGGAAGTGCTGTCGCGGCATGGGCTGCGTGCGAGCTACCGGCACCACGCACCCGTGTGGCAGGTGGTCGGAGCGGAACGAGCACAGGCTGGCGGATAGCCGCACAACAGCCGTACAAGAGGCGACACAACGGGCTCGTATCCCGACGCCTCTGAGACGCTCTTCAATGGCAAAGGTGCTTCCCGGACCGAAAATGTCGTACGCCGGCATTACCGTCCAACGACAGCGATGAGTTCCACCGACGGCCACGGTCTACCTGAACGACAACACCCAGGCTTCCCCGCCAAAGGAGTGACATGAGCCATGAACGCCACGACCGACCCCGTCACCGCAGCCCGCGCGGCAGCCCTCTTCGTCAGTGACATCTCCACCGCCGACCGGCTCAGCCGGGCGCAGGCCGAGCACGCCATCCTCTGCGCGATCCGTGCCCACGGCGGCAGCCGCGGGTGCGTCGCCGACATGGCCGCCTACTACGGCGACTACCCCGAGCTCGCGACGGCGCGCATGGTGTGGGCGCGCATCGTCGCCGAGACGCTGCGACACCACGCCTCGGTTGTCCACCTCCGGTATCAGCCGCGCCAGTCGGCGTTCGCCGCGGCGGCGTGACCGGGCCCTTGAGCTGTCGTTTCACCAGCATCTTCGTTGCACCAGCCGCCGGTGTGGGGTGCAATGTCGGCATGGAGCCGGCGACCCGTCTCGAACTGGCCCGCGAGGCGCACCGGGATCTCCGGTGGGCGCAGGCGTACGCGCTGTTCACCGACGCCGACGCGAACTCGGCCCTGGAGGCCGGCGATCTCGAGCTCGCCGCCGAGGCGGCCGACCTGACCGGCCATGGAACCGAGTCGGTGCCGCTGCTGCGGCGTGCCTACCAGGCGTACGCCGATGCCGGCAACGTGGAGCGCGCACTGCGGTGCGCCTACTGGCTCGGCAAATCGTTGGCGTGGAGCGGTGAGTACGCCGAGGCCGGCGCATGGCTGGCGCGGGCGAACCGCCTCGCCGATACCGATCCCGGATGTGCCGCCCGTGCCTACCTCCTGATGGCCGACGCCGAGCGACTGGGCTGGACCGGCGAGCGTGCCGCGATGCTGACGGTCGCCCGGCCGTTGAGCACGGTCGCGGGCACGACGGCCGACGCCGACCTGGCCGCCGGTGCAGCCATGACGCTGGGCCGTGCCCTGATCCAGAACGGCGAGGTCGGCGCCGGACTGGCTCAGCTCGATGACGCGATGGTGACCGTGGGCGGCGGCCGGGCGTCCGCGCGGGCCACCGGGATGGTGTACTGCGCCGTCATCGACGCGTGCAACGAGGTGCACGACCTGCGGCGCGCGAAGGAGTGGACCGCGAAACTCGCCGCCTGGTACGAGTCACAGCCCGAGTTCACCGGCGCGTACCGGGGGCTGTGCCGGGTGCATCGGGTGGAGATCCTGCGCTTGAGCGGCGGATGGCCAACCGCCGTGCAGGAGGCCCAGCTGGCGTGCGCGCAGATGACCCACGGATTCGGCGAGATGGTCGCCGGTGCGGCCTTCTACCAACTGGCCGAGTTGTACCGGCTCCGCGGTGACTTCGCCGCCGCCGAGCGGGCCTACCGCGACGCCCTGCGGTACGGCGGTGAGACCCAACCCGGCATGGCCCTGCTGCGGCTGGCGCAGGGCAAGCCGGACGCCGCCGCGTCCGCGATCCGCCGCGCCCTAGCCGAGGCGGCCGGTCCGACGCATCGGGCTCGGCTGCTACCGGCCGCCGTGGAAATCCATCTCGCCGCAGGTGACCTGCCGGCCGCTGCCCCGGCCGCCGGTGACCTTGCGCGCATCGCGGCCGAGTACGACACGACGGCGCTGCACGCCATGGCCGCCTACGCTTCGGGGTCGGTAGCGCTGGCGGAGGGCAGCTTCGAGGCCGCGCTGCCGCCGCTGCGCCGGGCGTACCTGCTGTGGCATGACCTCGACGTGCCGTACGAGGCGGCACGCGCCCGCGTGCTGCTCGCACTGGCCTGCCGGGCGCTGGGCGACGAGGACTCGGCGGCGATGGAGCTCGAGACCGCGCGGCAGGTGTTCGTTCACCTCGGCGCCGCACCCGACACCGCGCGGGTGGACGCGCTGGTCGGCCGGACGGACGCGCCGGGCGGGCTGTCGCCGCGGGAGTTGGAGGTGGTCCGTTTGATCGCCGCCGGACGCACCAACTCGGCGATCGCCGCCGAGCTGTATCTCAGCGAGAAGACCGTCGCCCGGCACGTCAGCAACATCTTCGGGAAGCTGAGCGTCGGCAGCCGCACGGCGGCAGCGGCCTACGCCTTCGAGCACGGGCTCGCGTAGACAGAAATACCCATCGGCGGATACGCGCGATTGCGTGTTCCTGCCGAAGCGGCAACACGGCCCGCGACGCGAGCATCGATCCATGTCCGCGGACGAAACCCTTTTCGAGCAGGTGCGGCAAGCGCGGCTGCGACTGGCCGCCACCGCGACGGAGCTCGGCACCGCACTGCTGTTGCGGGGCCGGCACGCCGAGGCCGAAACGCTTCTCCGCCGGGCCATTTCGATCTACGAGTCGAGCGATGCCGCAAAGGAGCCGGAGAAATGAGAATCGAGACAGTGATTATCGGTGGCGGGCAGGCCGGCCTCGCGATGGGCTATCACCTGGCGCGGCGGGAGCGCCCGTTCGTGATCCTCGAAGGGAACCGGCGCATCGGCGACAACTGGCGCACCCGCTATGACTCGTTGCGCCTGTTCAGTCCCGCCCGGTACGACGGTCTACCGGGAATGCCGTTCCCGGCACCGGCGTGGTCGTTCCCCACCCGCGACGAGTTCGCGGACTACCTGGAGGCGTACGCCGAGCGCTTCGATCTCCCGGTGCGCACGAGCGTCGCCGTCGAGCGGCTGTGGCACGACGGTGCCGGCTACGTCGTGGAAACCGCCGGTGAGCGGTTCGAGGCGGACAACGTCGTCGTGGCCGCCGGGTACGACCGGCTGCCGGTGGTTCCGGGATTCGCCGCCGAGCTCGATCCCGGCATCGTCGCCCTGCATTCGGTCGACTATCACAACCCGGCTCAGCTGCGCCCCGGGGATGTTCTGGTGGTGGGCGCCGGGAACTCCGGCGCAGACATCGCGCTGGAGCTGGCCCGGTCACACCGGGTCTTCTTGTCCGGACGTCATCCGGGGCAGATCCCGTGGCGGATCAACCGTCCGTCCGCGCGGGTGCTGACCCCGATGATGATGTGGGCGTTCTCCAACGTGTTGACAATGCGTACCCCGATGGGCCGGAGGATGCGTTCGCGTGCACTCTCGCACGGCACGCCGCTGATTCGAGTGAAGGCGGCCGACCTCGCCGCGGCGGGCGTGGAGCGCGTGCCACGAATCGCGGGGGTACGCGACGGCCGGCCGGTCCTGGCCGACGGGCGGACCGTGGATGTCGCGAACGTGGTGTGGTGCACGGGGTTCCGGCCCGACGGCAGCTGGATCGACCTTTCCGGACTCGACGCGTCCGGTGATCCGCCGCAGTATCGCGGCGTCGCCGAGAGCCGGCCGGGGCTGTACTTCCTGGGCCGTCTGTTCCAGCACGCCCTGGCGTCGTCGATGATCCGCGGGGTCGGGCCGGACGCCGAGTACATCGCCGGCCACCTGGTCGCCCGCGGCACCCGACGGCCGGAGCCGGCGCGTGCGTAGGTACCCCACCGGCGAGGTCACGTCAGGCCACCCACTGCCGCCGATCTTGGAGTTGTGGTTGGAATGAAACAGGTGGTAAGCCGCAAAAAGGCAACCACAACTCCAAGATCGCGGGGCCTTTTGAAGCGTACGATCCTGGCCGTGTCCTCTGAATCCGAGCGGTTGGCTCCCCATGACGACCACCATGTACGCAGAGCCACGACGGAGGATGCCGCCACGGTCGCCGCTTTGCTGGACGCCTTCAATCGCGAATTCGACACGCCAACACCGGGCGCCGACGTCCTCGCCCGCCGTCTCGAACGGTTGCTCGCCGGCGACGAACTGATGGCGATACTGAGCGGCATCCCAGCGATAGGGGTTGCCATCATGTCGTTCCGACCCAGCGTCTGGTACGAGGGCACCGTCGCCACCCTCGACGAGCTCTACGTCCGGCCGGACATGCGGGGCCGACTCCACGGCCACGCGATGCTCGAAGCGGTCTGCGAGCTGGCACGCGAACGCGGTGCCGAATCACTCGAGATCAACGTCGACGGCCAGGATGTCGACGCGCGGAGGTTCTACGAACGGCACGGCTTCGCCAACACCGAGCCCGGACAAGCCCAGCCGATGTACTACTACTATCGCGACCTCGTCTGAACGATCGCATCTCGGTCAGTTGCCACCGGGCCGCCTGAGCGCGGCGGTGAGCGCCGGACCCTCCACATAGCGATGGCTCAGGCGCTGGTACGGGCGGCTCCGTAGCGCCAGACCGGTGCCGACCAGGCCGACGATGCCGGTCAGCATGAACACCAGGGCGAGGCCGCGGTCGGAGCCTGTGCCGAACCAGCCGCCGATCGTGCGCGCGCCCGCGCCGTCGGTCATGAACGGGACGAACACGAACTGGGCGATCGGTGAGATGAGGAACGCGGTCAGCGGCGACGCAGCCTGCTCGACGCTCTGCGCGAAGCCGAAAACCCGGCCCTGCCGCTCGTACGGCACGACCTTCTGCAGGATCCTGCCCGCGGCCGTGGCGGCGTTGCGGGCCGGCTCGGTGGGAAGATTCCGGAGATCACGCCGGTGGCGAAGACCGAACGCGTTTGCAGATACACATAAAAGGTGATGGCGAACCAGATCGTGAAGTTGATCACGGACACCAGCAGGGTGCTGACCAGCAGTTGGTAAAAGGCCTTCCGATCACCCTCGATGGCGTTCATGGCGGCAACGGTATGACTAGGCTGGGTCCGGCGGGTAGGACGGTGACCTCTACCGGGGAGGTCGGTCAGGCGATGCGGCGCGACTTCTACGACGACGTGCTCACCAGGCTGGTGCGCGACGGTGTGCTGGACACCGGCATGCGTGTGCTGGTCGTGTGTGGTGGCCGGACCGATCGGCTGGTGCTGGAGCGGTGCGGCTTCCGGAACGTGGTGATCTCCAACCTCGGCCGTCGCCCCGCAGGCACGGATCTCGGCTCATGCGGCTGGTCGCAGCAGGACGCCGAGCGGTTGGATTTCGACGACGACTCCTTCGACTTTGCCGTGGTGCATTCCGGTCTGCACCACTGTCATTCGCCCCACCGCGCCCTGTTGGAGATGTATCGAGTGGCATTACGCGGTGTGCTGCTGTTCGAACCGTACGACAACGTGCTCACGCGTGTAGGGGTGCGGCTGGGGTTCGGGCAGGAGTACGAATACGGCGGCGTCGCCGGCGACCTGGGCCGGGACGGCCACCGTGGGGGCGTCGCGGACACCACGATCCCCAACTTCGTCTACCGGTTCACCGAGCGTGAGATCATCAAGACCATCCACAGCTATGCCCCCTACGCCCGGCACGACATCCGGTTCTTCTACCGCATGCGGATTCCGTGGGCGCAGTTGCGCCGGCGCCGCAGGCCCCACTTCTATCTGGCGGTGCGATTGGCGCAGCCGGTGCTCAAGGCCGTCGAGGTGGTCGCCCCGCGGCAGAGCAACAACTTCGCCGCTGTGATCCTCAAGCCCGACCTGGCCCGTGCGATGCATCCATGGCTGCGGCGCGAGGGGGATGCCGTCGAAGTGAACGACGATTGGCTGGCGGCCCGGTACCGGACGGTCAAGGCGCGGGCACGCCAGCTCCCCTGAGTGCCGCCGGGTCCGGGTCACATCCGGCGCGCCGCCGTCGCCTCCGCGCCACGGGCGACCTCGCGGAGGGCAACGTCCAAGTCGGACGCGGTCAGCCCGAAGGTGCGGGTAACGGCCGACGAGTCCAGTACGAATGGTGCGTAGAACTGATAGTCCATCTCGGCCAGTTCCCGGGCCATCGGCACGACCGGTGCGGCCGCCCGCATCACCCACCGCGGCAGGCCAGCGATCTTGACGCCGGGATGCCCGGTCACGTCGAAGTATCGCCGGGCAAGGTCGCGAATGGCGATCGGCGGCGGGCTGGGCACATGCCACGCCCGGCCCCAGGCACGCTGGTCGCCAGCCAGCGTGACGAGCGTGCGCGCCACGTCACCGGTGTAGCTGAAACTGTGTGGGAGGTCCACGTTGGCCGGCACCCACGCGGTGCGGTCGCGTGTCATCGCAGGGAGCAGGACGGCGGAGAACACCGACGCCGCGCCGGCGCCGACGTAGTCGGCGGCCCGGACCTCGAACGTGCGGATCCGCCCGGCTTCGTGTGCGGCGAGCGCGTCATGCCACATCTTGATGCGCACCTGTCCCTTGCGGCCGGTCGCCGCCAGCGGAGTGGTCTCGGTCATCGGGCCGGATACCGGCCCGTACCCGTAAAGGTTTCCGGTGATGGCGAGCACCGCATCGGCGGCTTCGGCGGCGGCGAGCAGCGACGCGGCCAGCGGCGGCCAGTCGGTGCCCCACCGGGTGTACGGCGGATTGGCGCAGTTGTAGAGCGCGACCGCATCCTTGGCCACCTCGACGAAGCGCGAGCGGTCGGACGCGTCCGCGGTAATCCGTTGGATCGCCGGATGCATCGGGCCTGCGCCACTGCGGGTGACGACGCGGACGTCCTCGCCGGCGTCCGCGAGCATCCTGGCCACGGCCGATCCGACCGGTCCGGCACCGACCACGACGTGAAGTGACATGACGACCTCCTTTTAGAGCAATGCTCTCTGTTTGAAACGACGGTCTCACTGTTAGACCCGTTCGTCAAGAGCAGTGCTCTCGAAAAGTGACAGCGATCGCATTGTGTGGCACACTTCGGGCATGACCGCCGCATCGCTGCGCGCTCGGGTCCGGGCCGAGCTGACCGAGGAGATCAAGACCGTTGCCCGGCGGCACCTCGCGACCGACGGCGCCAACCTTTCACTACGGGCGGTCGCGCGCGAGATGGGCATGGTCTCTTCTGCGCTGTACCGCTACTTCCCCAACCGCGACCAGCTGCTCACTGCGTTGATCATCGACGCCTACGATGCGCTGGGGTCTGCGGCGGAGGCCGGCGAGGCCGTCGTACTGCGCACCGATCTGCTGGGGCGATGGCTCGCGACCTGCCACGCCGTACGTGACTGGGCGCTGGCCAGCCCGCACGAGTACGCGTTGATCTACGGCAGCCCCGTTCCCGGGTATCGCGCGCCGCAGGACACCGTGCCGGCCGCCACCCGGGTTCCCCTGATCATGGGCGCGATCCTTCGGGACGCCGCGGTCGGCAAACCGGTCCCGGCGACCGCGTCACTCCCCGAGCCGTTGCGCCGCGAGGTGGCCGCCGTCCGGGACCTGGCCGCGCCGGGCACACCCGAGGAGGCCTTCGCGCTCGGGATGACCGCATGGATCCACCTCTTCGGCGCGGTCAGTTTCGAGGTGTTCGGCCAGCTCAACAACACCATCGACGAGCGGCGCGCGTTCTTCGACTACCAGATGCGCACGATGGCAGCGCTGATCGGCCTGGACCGGACGCCGACCGCGTCCGGGGTCGCCTCCGCCGTGTAGAGAGCATCACCCGGATCAGCGCGGCACGCGGCGCATCGTCGCGACGGCGTCCGGGGGGAGGGCCCAGTTCGGCGTCGCCGGCCGCTCGGCGAGCGTGTCCACGAGCCGGGCCGGGAACCCGTCGAGGATCGCACGATCGCCGAACCGGTCGCGCTGCTTCACGCAGGCGCCGGCACGGACCACTGACTCGGCGCCGACCACGCTGCCGTCGCACACGATCGCCCCGGGCTCCACGACGCTGCCGCGGCCGATGTGGCAGCCGTGGATCATCGCCCCCGGACCGATCACCGCGTCGTCTTCGATGATCAGCTCGTTGTCCGGGAGCAGGTGTAGCACGGTGTTCTCCAGGATCTGCACCCGGGAGCCGATGCGGACCGGGCCATGTGAATCACCAATGATCTTCACACCGGCCCCGATCAGCGAGTCGGTACCGATGATCACGTCACCGGTGATCTCAGTTGAGTCGAACAGCAGCGTACCGGCCCCGATCGTCGGGGTCTTGTCGCGGTAGGCGTACAGCGTCCCCATGCGGCCTCCCGCTCGCATCGCCCCCGACACGATCTTGCCCGGGTAGTCGGTCAGGTTGATCTGGTGCTGGCGCAACACCGCCAGCCGCTCCCGGTCGGCGTCGGTGGCCGACCGGATGTCATGCGGTGGCCGGCCGACAAGCACGGCCTCGTCCGGGATCACCGTGTCCGGCGGAACGAGGGTGCCCTCACCGAGGATGCACCCTCTGCCCAGTCGGGAGCCGGGCATGAGGATCGCTCCGTTGCCGATCTCGCACAGGTCGCCGATGGTGGCACCGACGATCGTGGCGCGATGGCCGAAAACCGTACGCTGACCGACCCGGACCGGGTGTTCGGATGTGCCGATCACCACGCCGTTCTCCAGGATGGCCGAGTGGTTGCCGATGCTCACCGCCGCATCGTGGGCGCGGACAACCAGACCTTGCGCGAGGATGGCGCCGGCGCCGACGTGCACGTCTCCCATCAGCACGGCGGACCGGGCCACCTCCGGTCGCGGCTGGTCGGCCAGCAACTGGTTGTAACTCACCCGACAACCCTAGAGCCGCCTGCCGCTCCCGGTCGACCCTTCGGAGAAGACCGAGCTCAATCGGCGAAGGACGTACGCAGGATCGGGCGCAGGGCGTCCAGGACAGCGGGATCGTCGATAGTGGACGGTACCGGTTCGTCGCGCCCGTCTGCGATCCCCCGCATGGTCCGGCGCAGGATCTTGCCGGAGCGGGTCTTCGGCAGCCCGGCCACCACATCGATCCGGCGCAGCGCGGCCACCGCTCCGATCTGCTCGCGGACCATCGCGACCAACTCGGCGGCGAGCTCGTCCGGGTCCGCTTCGACGCCCGACTTGAGCACCACGAGCCCGCGCGGCACCTGACCCTTCAGCGGGTCGTCGACGCCGATCACCGCACACTCGGCCACCGCCGGATGCGCCGCCAGCACCTCCTCCATGGATCCGGTGGACAGCCGGTGCCCGGCCACGTTGATGACGTCGTCGGTGCGGCCCATCACGTACAGATATCCGTCGGGGTCGAACCGGCCGCCGTCGCCGGTCAGATAGTTGCCGGGGAAGGCGGACAGGTACGACCGCACGTACCGCTCGTCGTCGCCCCACAGCGTGGGCAGGCAGCCGGGCGGCAAGGGCAGGCGTATGACGATCGAGCCGTCCTCACCCGTGGGCACATCGTTGCCGGCGCCGTCCACCACGTGGACCCGGTAGCCTGGCACCGGTACCGACGGGGAGCCCGGCTTGGTCGGCAGCTCCTCCAGACCGCGTGGGCTGGCGGCGATGGGCCAGCCGGTCTCGGTCTGCCACCAGTTGTCCACCACCGGAACGCCCAGCCGCTCCCCGGCCCAGGCGTACGTCTCCGGGTCAAGCCGCTCACCGGCCAGGAACAGCAGCCTGAGGCTGCCCAGGTCGTACCCGGCGGCCAATTTGCCCTCCGGATCCTCCTTCTTGACCGCTCGGATCGCGGTGGGCGCGGTGAACATCACGTTGACCCGGTGGTCCGCCACGACCCGCCAGAATGCACCTGCGTCCGGCGTCCCGACCGGCTTGCCTTCGTATAGAACAGTGGTCGCCCCGGTGAGCAACGGCGCGTAGACGATGTACGAGTGGCCGACCACCCAGCCCACGTCGGACGCCGCCCAGTACACGTCGCCGGGACCGGTGGCGAAGATGTTCTCCATCGACCAGCGCAGCGCCACCGCGTGACCGCCGTTGTCGCGAACCACGCCCTTCGGCTTCCCGGTCGTGCCGGAGGTGTACAGGATGTACAGCGGGTCGGTGGCCGTGACCGGCACGCATTCCGCCGGCTCCGCGCCGGCGAGCGCGTCAGCCCAGCTGAGATCCCGGCCGGCGACCAGGTCGAACGGCTGCTGGGGGCGCTGCAGGATGACGCACCGCTGCGGCCGGTGATCCGCTGCGGCCAGCGCCGCATCCAGCATGGGTTGGTACGGCACCACCCGGGCGGGCTCGATCCCGCACGAACTGGCCACGATGACCTTGGGGCGGGCGTCGTCGATCCGGGCTGCCAGTTCCCGCGCGCCGAAACCCCCGAACACCACCGAGTGCACCGCGCCCAGCCGGGCGCAGGCCAGCATCGCGATCACCGCCTCGGGCACCATCGCCATATAGATCACTACGCGATCCCCGGCCGTGACGCCGAGCCGGCGCAGCGCTCCGGCGAACAACGCGACCTCGTCACGCAATGCGGCATAGCTGTACGTCCGCACAGTGCCGGTCACCGGGCTGTCGTAGATCAATGCCGCCTGGTCCCCGCGTCCCGCGTCGACGTGCCGGTCCAGCGCGTTGTGGCAGGTGTTGAGCCGGGCGCCGGGAAACCAGCGGTAGATCGGCGCGGCGCCGTCGTCCAGCACCCTCCCCGGCGGCGTGTCCCAATCGATCGACTCGGCCGCTTCCCGCCAGAACCCTCCCGGATCCCGCACGCTGCGCTCGTATGCCGCCTGGTATTCACCCATGCGGCCAGCATGCCGCCGCGGCCCGGACAGCGGAAGCGTCAGCACTGGGACGGGGGTGGCGCGAGATACCCGCGGGACGCCGACGGGACGTTCAGTCTTTCGACGATCTTGCCGACGTGGGGGGTATGACGATCTCCATCGAGCCACGGTCGCGCTGGGTTGGCGTCGGAACATCCACGGAGGGCGACTCCACCCGCGCCGGCGCGGACGCGGCGAAGGCGGCACTGCGTGGCGACGACCCGAAACTTCTGGTCGTCTTCGCCTCGGACAGTCACGACCTGAAGGCGCTGCTCGCCGGAGTCAACGAGACGTCCGGGGGCGTACCGCTGATCGGGTGTTCCACCGCGGGTGAGATCTGGACCGACGGCCCGGAGGACGCGAGCGTGGTCATCACCGCACTCGGTGGCGAAGGGTTCACTGTCTCCACCACCTACGCCCAGGGCGTCTCCGACGACCAGCGCGGGACGGGAGCAGCCGTGGCGGCTGCGGTAGCGGACCTGGACGACCGGCCGCACCAGGTCCTCCTCTTGTTGACCGACGGACTGGCCGGCAGCCAGGAGGAGGTTGTCCGCGGCGCTTACGGGGTACTCGGCGCGAGCGTGCCGCTCGTCGGTGGCTGTGCCGGCGACGACCTCAAGATGCGTCAGACGTTCCAGTTCCACAACGACCAGGTCCTGAGCAACGCCGCGGTTGGTGCCGCCTTGGGGTCGGATGCGCCGTTCGGTATCGGTGTGCAGCATGGCTGGCGCAAGGTCGGCGAGCCGATGATTGTCACCAACAGCGCAAACAGCCGGGTTTACACCCTCGATGACGAGCCGGCCCTCGATGTCTATCTGCGGCGACTGAACGCACCTCCGGAGGCGCACCAGGATCCCGCGGTGTTCACCCGGTTCGCCCTCACCCATCCGCTCGGTCTTCGGCGCCGCATCGGCGAGGAGATGCGGTTCGTTCAGGACGCGGACTTCACCGACCGTTCGCTCGGCTGTATTGCGGAGGTGCCGCGCGGTGGACTCACCTGGATCATGGAGGGTGACGAGGAGTCCGTGCTCCGAGCCACGGAGAGCTCGTGCATGGACGCGCTGGCCTCGTTGAACGGTCTGCCCCCCTTGGGGCTGATCGCGTTCGACTGCGTTGCCCGGCGAGGAGTCCTCGGTAACGACGGGATCCGATCGGAGATCCAACGTGTCGCGCGCCAGGCGGGCGGCGCACCCGTCGCGGGCTTCTACACCTACGGTGAGATCGCCCGGACGCGCGGAACAGGCGGGTTCCACAACCAAACGCTTGTCGTCCTCGCCATGGGCTGACATGTGGAATCATGGAGCGCTGTTCTCGACCCAGCAGCTCGCCGAGTTTCTGGCGGTGGTCTCCTCGCTGCCGGACCAGGCCGACGCCCGGCTGATCGGAGTCGAGCGGGCCGCCGAGGCGGTGGAGGCAGAAGTCGCCGCGATCGTGCATGGCGACACGGTGCTGGCCTCGGTGGGCTTCCCGGCATCGTCGGTTCCCGAGTCCGAACTGGTCGAGGCGGCCACGCATCGGCAGACGGTCATCGACCTTCCCGGTCTCGGACCGTGCCAGGCGCTGAGCGTGGTCCTGGATGACGCCGGCCATCTGGTCGTCGCACGCGCGGGCGAGGACAGTTACACACTCGAGGAGATCAGCCTGTTGCGCGCGATGGCGCGGGTCCTCGCGCTCAGCCTCCAGATGCTCCGGATGCTTGATGCCGAACGGAGGGTCCGCGAGCGCAGCGAGCGACAGGCAGCCGAGAACGCGGCTCTCCTGACCACGCTGCAAGAACGCCAGCGGCTGCTGGAGCAACTGTCGTCGATCGAGCGGGCGATCTCGCGCCGGGCACCGCTTCAGCAGATCCTCGACACGGTCACCGCCGGCGCCAAGGATCTCCTGGGAGACGAGGTGGTGGGTCTGCGCCTCATCGACGCGGACGATCCCACCATGATGATGATGGTTTCCTGCGACGGACTGCCCGATACCCTCGCGAAGCCGCTGTGGCGGGTGCCGATCACCGGCTGGGGCATATCCGGCCGCGCGATCTCCCGCAACGAGCTGGTCGTGTTCGACGACTACCCGGCCGAGTCGGATGCGGTTCCCGAGATGGTGGAGACCGGTGTGAGAGCGGCGATGGCCGCTCCGGTGCACGACAACGGCCGCGTCGCGGGAAGCCTGTTGGTGGCCTCCCGCCGGCCGGACCGGGTCTACTCCGCAGCCGACCGTGAGATCCTGCTGGCCTTCGCCGAACACGTCAGCCTCGCGGTGACCGACGCGAAGACGCTGGAAGCCATGCATCAGGCGTTCCACGACTCGCTCACCGGATTGGCGAGCCGTTCCCTGTTCATGGATCGGGTGGAGCACGCGTTGGCCCTCGCGGCGCGTGAGCAGGCCAGCGTCGCGGTCCTCTTCATCGACCTGGACCGGTTCAAGATGGTCAACGACACGCTCGGACACGAAGCCGGCGACCTGCTGCTGGTTGAGGTCGGTGTGCGCCTGCGCGCCTGCCTGCGCACCGGCGACACCGCCGCACGCCTCGGCGGAGACGAGTTCGCCGTGCTCCTCCAGGACGGGGCGACCACGGCCGCGGCCGCAGCCGTCGCCGAGCGGATCATCGGCGCGATCGGTGCGGCTTATGTGATCAACGGCAAGGAGGCCTTCGTCGACGCGAGCATCGGGATCGCGGTCAGCACGCCGTCCGACAGCGACCCCACCGACCTCATGCGCAACGCCGACGTCGCGATGTACCGGGCCAAACGAGACGGTACCGGCCAGCACGTCACCTTCGAGCCCGGAATGCACGCCGCCCTGGTCGAACGCGTTGAACTGGAGGCCGACCTGCGCCGGGCGGTCGACCGGGGCGAGTTCACCGTCCATTACCAACCCGTCGTCGCGCTCACCGACGGCCGCATCTGTGGGTTCGAAGCATTGGTCCGCTGGGAACATCCCGAGCGGGGACTCGTGTCGCCGATGGAGTTCATCCCCTTGGCCGAGGAGACCGGCCTGATCCTGCCGATCGGGCGCTGGGTGTTGCTCGAGGCGTGTCAGCAGGTGAGCCGGTGGCAGACCGGGCGGACGTCGAGCGACGGGCTGACGCTGAGCGTGAATCTGTCCGCGCGGCAGGTGCAGCAGCCCGGGCTCCCGGTCGATGTCGCGGACGCGCTCGCCGAGTCGGGGCTGCGGCCGGAGAGCCTGGTTCTCGAAATCACCGAGTCAATGCTGCTGTATGACCAGAAGGGCACGGCGGCACGGCTGGACGAACTGAAGCGGCTGGGGGTCCGGCTGGCGATCGACGACTTCGGCACCGGCTATTCATCCCTGAGCTACCTGCGCCGATACCCGATCGACGTGCTGAAGATCGACAAATCGTTCATCGATGGAGTCAGCGCGGGCACCGAGGCCGCGGAGTTCGCGCGGGCGATCGTGAAACTGGGTCAGAGCCTGCACCTCGACGTGGTCGCCGAGGGCGTCGAGGTAGTCGAGCAGCTGACCGAACTGCGCGACGTAGGCTGCGAGTTCGGGCAGGGGTACCTCTTCGCACCACCGTTGCGTCGCGAGGACGCCGAGCGGCTCCTCGCCGAGCAGCCGGCCGGCGCGTCGCCGGCGACACGTCTCGTCCAGGTCTAGCCGCTCGTCCATGTCCGCGGAGGTGGCGCGTCCTGTCGAGCGGATCGGTCCCGCGTGACGGAGACTAGGCGTCGTGGACAGGGTCCGGCGTCGGGGCGTGGAATCGTGAAGCGGGTCGATCAGCTGTACTCGCCGGCGATCGGGGCCGCCGGGACGGTCATCGCGTACGGCCACTACGGCCGGCCGGTGCTGGCGTTCCCGGCCGAGATGGGGCGCGCATCCGACTTCGAGTCGCGGGGAATGATCGATACGGTCGGGGACCTGATCGAGGCCGGCCGGGCCAAGGTGTACTGCGTGGACAGCTTCGACGCGGAGTCCTGGTCCAACAAGAACCTCCCGCTGGAGGAGCGGGCGCTGCGGCACAACGCGTACGAGTCATGGCTCGTCGACCAGGTCGTGCCGTGGATCCGCGAGGACTGCGGCGGGCCGATCGACATCCTGACCACCGGTGTCAGCCTGGGCGCCTACCACGCGGCCAACTTCACCCTCAAGCACGGCGACCTGGCGTCGCAGGCGCTGTGCCTGTCCGGCAGCTACGACCCCGGTCGCTGGCACGGCTGGGGCGACCGCGGCGATGCGATGTACTTCAACACCCCGCTGGATTACGTCGCGAACCTGCAGGGCGACCATCTCGACTGGCTGCGGTCCACGGTGTTCCTCGTGCTCGTCTGCGGGCAGGGCATGTGGGAGGACACCACGGGATCGCTGGTGAGTACCCGGGCGCTCGCCGCGGCGCTGGCCGACAAGGGCGTCCCGCACGAGCTGGACCTCTGGGGTCACGACGTGGCGCACGACTGGCCGTGGTGGAAGAAGCAGTTCGCCCACCACCTGCCCCGGTTCTGCTGAGCTGCCAAGGCGGGCTTCCCCGCACTGCGGGCAAGAATTTGGAGGTCAGGCCAGCTTCGCCAGCAGCAGCGCCTCGGCGAGGCAGGCCCGTTCGAAGTCGCCCAGATGCAGGCTTTCGTTGGCGCCGTGCGCCCGCGTGTCCGGGTCCTCCACGCCGGTGATCAGGATTTCGGCGTCCGGGAACGCCCTCGCGATCGTCGTGACGAACGAGATCGACCCGCCGACGCCGATCTCGACCGGGCTGGCCCCCCACGCCTCGGCCAATGCCGCCCGCGCCGCAGCGTAGGCCGGGCCGTCGGTGCGAGCGGCGAACGGCTCGACCGCGCTGCCCGCGGACACCGTGACCGAGGCTCCCCACGGCGCATGCGCGCGCAGGTGCGCGACCAGGGCGTCGCGCGCCGCCGAGCCGTCGTCGCCGGGGGCGATCCGCAGCGAGACCTTGGCCCGCGCCGACGGGACCAACGTCAGCGGGGCGGAATCGACGGCCGGCGCGTCAATGCCGACGACCGACACCGCGGGACCGGCCCACAGCCGGGAGGTGAGGCTGCCGGTGCCGAGCAACCGTACGCCGTCGAGCAGGCCGGCATCCGCACGCAGCCGTGCCTCGGTCAGGTCGAGCGGGTCCGCCGCACCCCGGTGCAGACCGGCGATGGCCACATCCCCGCGCTGGTCGTGCAGCGTGGCCAGCAGCTGGACGAGGGTGGTCAGCGCGTCCGGCACGGGGCCGCCGTAAACGCCGTTGTGCACGGCGTGCCGCAGCGTACGCACCTCGACCACTGCGGCGACACCGCCGCGCAGCGTGGTGGTCAACGCCGGCACGCCGACCCGCCAGTTCGTCGAGTCGGCGATCACGACCACGTCGGCCGCGAGCCCATCGCCGTGGACGTCGAGGCTGAGCTGTTCGAGAATCGGGCCCAGCGTCGGCGAGCCGATCTCCTCCTCGCCGTCGACCAGCACGGTGACGCCGACGCCGAGATCGTCGTCCAGCGCGCGCAGCGCCGCCAGGTGCAGGGCGATGCCGGCCTTGTCGTCCGCCGCGCCCCGGCCGAACAACCGGCCGTCCCGCTCCACCGGCTGGAACGGGTCGCTGCCCCAGTCCGCCAGGTCGCCTGGCGGTTGGACGTCATGATGGGCGTACAGCAGCACGGTCGGTGCACCCGCCGGTGCCGGCCGCCGGCCGAGCACGGCCGGCTGCCCGCCGTCGACCTGCACCACGTCGACGTCCATCCCGACCGACGCCAGGAGGTTCGACACGGCCCGGGCGCTCCGATGCATCGCTTCCGAGGCCGCCGCGTCGGCAGAGACGGACGGGATTCGGACCAACGACTCCAGATCGGCCCGGACGCCGGGCAGCACGCGGGACACGGCCGTTCGCAGGGCATCCCTCCCCCGGCGATCTTGGAGTTGTGGTTGCCCTTTCGCGGCTTGACGACTGATTTGTTCCAACCACAACTCCAAGATCGCGGGGGCTTCAGCTTGCGTACATCCGCAGGTCGGACGCGAACCGTTCGGTCATCTCGATCACCGGCTGGAGCTCGGGGTGCCGGACGATGATCGCGCCATCGCTGATGGTCGTCGCCTGCCAGTCCCGCCGCTGGGCCCCGACCGGCAACAGGTCGACCACCGCCACCGAACCGCCGTACTCGGCGAGCAGCTTCTCCAGCCCCTCCACGCGGGTGATCGCACCGGCGCCCTGCGCCCGTTTGAAGATCGCACCGGCGTTGTAGCGGCGCTCCAGCGGCCGGGAGAGCCGGCCGTGCAGCACCGCCTCGGCCCAGGCGACGTACACGTCGCCGTCGGTGGCGTAGTTCATCAGGTCGGCCACCCGCGCGCCGGCCACCCGCGCGCCGATCTCCCCGAAGACCGCCTCGCCGTCCTCCTTGCGATACCACTCCATGTGGGTGAAGCCGGTCGTGAAGCCGAGCGCCGCGACGACCGCGGCGCCCATCTCCCGGCCGCCCTGCAGATCCGGGACCGAGAGGTCGCGCAGCGAGATCGACACCGGGCTGATCCACTCGTGCATCTTCATCTGCAGCGGACGCGGGCGGTACCAGAGCATGTGTTCAAAGAGGATGGACCCGTCCGCGCAGATGGTGTCGTACGTGAACTCCTCGCCGTCGATGAACTCCTCGACGCTGACCTCCGGCACATGCCTGAGCGCAGGCAGCACAGTGGACAGTTCGGTGGGGCCGTCGACGCGGTAGGTGTCCGCCGAGCCGGCGCCGGCGATCGGCTTGACGATCAGTGGGTAGCCGATCCGCTCGGCGGCGTCCCACACCCCGGCGACGCCGGTCGCGCTGGCATGCCGGGGAGTGCGGATGCCCGCGTCGTCGATCGCCTGCTTCATGCGTTCCTTGTCGCGGAACGGCACGGTTTGCGCGACCGACATGCCGGGCAGCCCGAACGACTCCCGGATCCGCGCGGCCAGCAGCATGTACGGCTCCCAGAGACACTCCACCTGCTCGATCCGGGCGTACCGGGCGAGACCGTGGAGGGCCGCCAGCACCGCGTCCTCGTCGGCCAGCGACACGTGCTCGTAATGCGCGAGGGAGTCCCGTGCCGCCGCCGGCAGCTCCGACGGCGGCTGGTCACCGACGCCGATCACCGTCGCGCCGACCGCGGCCAGCGCCCGGGTGAAGTAGGCCATCTCGGCCGGATAGCCGGGCGACAGCATCACGACGTTCATTCGGCCTCCACAAGCTCGACGCGGATTCCGGCGATGATGCGGCGCAATGCGTCCCGGACCACCTCGGTGTCGGGGTCGCGGACGATGACGTACCCCTCGCCCTCGTAGCTCGACGACGCCGGTTGCCCCGGCTGCGGAAGCTTCGCCTCCACGACGAGGTGGCCGAGCTCGGATTGCAGCTTCTCGACCCCGTGCACGGCGCGGACCCGGCCGCGGCCCTGGCCCCGCAGGTACGCGGTGCCGGCGGCATACCGGCGCTCGGGCGGGTCGAACCGGCCGAGCAGCATCAGCTCGGACCAGACCCGGTAGAAGTCGACATCGTGGACGTACCCCAGCATCGACGATATCTGCGCTCCGGGCGGGCGCGCTCCGACCTCGGAGACCGCCACCGACCCGTCGGGCCGGCGGAACCATTCCATATGGGTCAGGGCGTCACGGACGCCGAGCGCGCGCAGCGCCGCCGGGCCGACCGGCCAGATGCCGTCGTACGCCGAATCGCTCATCTCCCGCGGCAGCAGCACGGTCCATTGGATCCAGGGGTTGCGCAGCACCTCCAGCGGCGGCGGCAGATAATCGGACACCGACCACCAGACGGTATGGCCGCCGACCGTGATGCTGTCGAATGTGTGTTCGTCGCCCACCAGAAACTCTTCCAGCAGGCCAGGAGCGTCAGCGCGGGGTGGTATGGCCGCGAGCCAGCTGGACAAATCGGTGGCGTCGTCGAGCCGGTAGGTCGCCTGCGCCCCGGCCCCGGCCGGCGGCTTGGCCACCAGTGGGAACCCCACCTCGTTCGCGAACGCCACCGCCTCCTCGGGGGCCGTGACGAGCTGATGCCGGGCGCACGGCACGCCCGCGGCGCGCAGCACCGTCTTCATCCGGGCCTTGTCTCGCACGTTGAGCGCGGTCTGCACATCCATACCCTCGACGCCCATCGCCTCGCGGACCTGGGCGAGCGGCACCTGCAGCTGCTCGAGCGCGCCGACGAGGCGTTCCACCCGCCCCATCTGGCGGCTGAGGCCGGTCACCGCCTCGGCGATCTGGCGCGGGTCGAGCGCGTCGTCGACCCGCCAATGCCCGTCCAGGCGTTCCTTGAGCACCGGCGCCAACCGTTCCGCCGGCTCGGACGTGATGACTCCGAGCCGGACGTCGGGCAACGCGGCGGCAGTGGCCACGAACCTGGTCGTGGCCTCCAGCAGAAAGGGCGCGACGAATGCAGCGACGACCACAACCGGACGCTACCCGTGTTGGGGGTCACGCGCTCCAAGAAGCGCCTGCCCACCACGGCAGGTAGCATCGGATGGTGAATATTGTCCTGGTCGAGCCGGCGTTCCCCCCGACGCAGCGCCATTTCGCCCGCGCCCTGGCGGAGGTCGGCGCGACGGTGATCGGCATCGGCGAACGCCCCGGCGATGCCCTCGATGACCAGCTCAAGGGCTGGATGGCGCACTACCACCAGGTGTCGAACGTGACCGACGTCGGTGCGATGACCGACGCCATCCGATGGATCCAGGGCCAGGTCTGGGTCGACCGGCTGGAGGCCACCATCGAGGCGCACACGCTGGCCGCCGCCCAAGTGCGGGAGAACTGCACGATTCCCGGCACATCGGTGCGTACGGCGTGGCTGTGCCGCGACAAGCCGTCGATGAAGGAGGCGCTGCGGGAGGCCGGGGTGCCGACGGCGGCGTCGACCGCCGCAGCGACCGCCGATCAGGTGTACGAGTTCGCCGACGCGGTCGGTTACCCGCTGATCCTCAAGCCCCGGTCGGGCGCGGGCGCGCTGGACACCACCCGCGTCGACAACAAGGCCGAGCTCGACGAGGCGCTGGGCCGCTTCGGCGGGCAAGACGCCTCGTCGATCGCAGTCGAGGAGTTCGTCGAGGGTCACGAGGGCTTCTACGACACTCTGTCGATCGACGGGCGCGCCGCCCTGGACTTCGTTTCGCACTACTACCCGAACGTTCTCGAGGCGATGCGCACCCGGTGGATCTCCCCGCAGTTCATCTCGACCAACCGGGTCGACACCGCGCCGGACTATGCCGAACTGCGCGAGATGGGAGCCCGGGTCAACGAGGCGCTCGGCATCGGCACCAGCGCCACTCACATGGAGTGGTTCTTCGGGCCGAAGGGACTGCGCTTCTCGGAGATCGGCTGCCGGCCGCCCGGCGTCGGCGCCTGGGACCTCTACTCGGACGGCAACGACATCGACCTGTATCGGGAGTGGGCGAACGCGGTGGTGCACGGGCACATCGACGCCCGGCCGTCCCGCCAGTACGCCACCGGGATCATCGCGCTGCGGCCGGACCGGGACGGCCAGATCACCGGCTACTCCGGCGTCGACGAGGTCCAGGCCCGCTCCGGGCAGTGGGTGATCGACGCGCACCTGCCATCGCCCGGCACCCCGACCCAGCCGGTCGAGGCCGGCTACTGGGCGAACGCGTACGTCCGGATGCGTCACCCCGACTACGACGTGCTGCGCGAGCTGCTCGATGATGTGGGTCGCACCGTCCACGTGCATGCCTCGTGACTGAGCGAAGCGAAGTCAGCGATCGGTTCAGCACCGAGCGAAACTGGGTCACCGACCGGCACAGCAACGTCCGGGTGGTCGCGAAGGGCGACTCCGGACTCGCGATCAACCGGCTCAAGCGGCAGGCCGGGATCGACGGTGCCGCCGTCGACCGGTTCCTGGCCGACCATGAGGTCCCGGTGGTGGAGGGCAGGTTCTGTACGTTCCTTTACCGGGGCGAGGCTGACGAGGTGCGCCTCGCCCAGCGGATCGTCGGCCTGCCCGACCGGCTGCCGATGCGCCGGCTGCCAGGGACGGACCTGCGGTACGTGATCCTCGAGCTCCCCGACGGGGCCCGGGTCGAGTACCAGCTCGAGGTGAGCCGGGACGGCGGGGTCGAGTGCCACAACGACCCACTCAACCCCAAGCTGTCGTGCAGCCCGGTCGGCTGCTCGTCGGTCTGCTTCGGGCCCGGCTATGTCACGCCGGACTGGACCGTGCCAGATCCGACGGTGCCGCCCGGCCAGCTCACCGACATGATCCTGCAAAGCAGTGCGCTGGGCCGCGACTGCACCGTGACGCTGTACCTGCCGGCCGGCTTCCGCCCGACCGGCACTTATCCGCTGCTGGTCGTGCACGACGGTGGTGATTTCCTCGAGTACGCCGCCGCGAAAACGGTGCTGGACAACCTGATCCACCGGCATCAGGTGGCCGAGACCGTTGTCGCGTTCCTGCACCCGAAGGACCGGCTGACGGAGTACACCAACTCGGCGGAGCACGCCGAGTTCGTCACCCGCGAGCTGCTGCCGTGGCTGGAAAGCGAGTTGCCGCTCGCCGGCGAGCCGGCGGCCCGATGCCTGCTGGGGTCGAGCTTCGGCGCGATCGCCTCGCTGTCGACGGCGCGCCGCTACCCCGACGTGTACGGGTCGCTGGTCCTGCTGTCCGGATCGTTCGTATCCGCTCTCGACGGCGCGCCGCACGGTGGCGGGCCGGCGTTCGATCCGGTGGTGGAGTTCGTCAACGACTACCGGAAGCGGCCGGCCAAGGTGGCGGACCGGCTGTTCGTGAGTTGCGGCGCGTTCGAGCCGTTGGTCGTCTGGCAGCGCCCGATGCTGCACACCTTCCGGTCTGTCGGGATGGACGTCCGGTACGTCGAGGCGTACGACGGGCACACCTGGGTGAACTGGCGCGACCGGCTGTGCGACGCGCTGTCCTGGGTGATGCCGCCCGGTTGAGCGGGAACCGGGGCCGAGCGGCTGACCGGCGTCGCCAGGCGTCAGATCGCCACCAGAGCGATCACGATCAGGACCACGACGGCGACGACCGCCACCACGTTCATGACCATGACGGCGGAGTACCCGCGCGATTTCTGCTCGCCGTGGCGGCCCAACGAGCCGCCCATGAAGGTGATGGTCGGCGCCATGTAGTCCAAGCGGACGTCGCCACCGGGCGGCACGGTGACCTCGGCGCGGGCCTTACCGGCCTTGCGCGGCAGGGCGTACGGCACCCAGACCTGGACCGTGCGCCGCCCCGGATCCACCGGGAACCGTTACGAGCCCCAGCCCGGTACCGGAACGTCGACGCCGTCGACCCGCA
>Ga0081539_10001718_pt1 | contig 35024 bp, 30 predicted proteins | sample TabmetS4T2R2_FD_71023 | JGI IMG/M metagenome (GOLD analysis project Ga0081539, IMG submission 71023) | Tabebuia heterophylla rhizosphere microbial communities from the University of Puerto Rico - S4T2R2 | ecosystem: Host-associated > Plants > Roots > Rhizosphere ... | reverse complement strand
GTGACCGGGTCGGCGCCGAAGCGCCACAGCGGGGTCAGCGAGAACAGGGTCGTCCCGAGCATCACGGCGCTACCTCCGTCCACCGCGACGTGCGCACCGTCGCGGTCACGCCCGCCGCCCGGGCCAGGCTCACCAGCTCCTCCGCCTCGGCCGGCTCGACCGCCAGGGCTTCTCGCACACCACGTGCTTGCCGGCGGAGAGCGCCGCCCGCACCAGGGGCGCGTGGGTCGCGTTCGGGGTGCAGACGTGTACGACGTCGACATCCTCGGCGGCGAGCAGTTCCGCCACGGAGTCGGTGGGGGACGAAGCGCCGAGCTGCTGTGCGCCGATCCGGGACGACTCGGGCGTCGACCCGACGACCCGGGACACCACGGCACCGGCCCGGCGGACGGCACGGGCGTGGACCGTACCCATGAAGCCGGTACCGACGATGCCGGCACGGATGCGATCGGTCACGGGAAACTCCTTCAGTGCAGGCTGGCCAGCGCCGATGTGGTCATCAGCGGGGATGCGGTCTCGGGCCGGCCTACTTGATCCCGCCGGCGAACCCCTGGATGAACTTCTTCTGCGCGAACAGGTAGAAGGCGAGGATCGGAATCATCGAGAGGATGACGATCGCGAAGATCTTGTTCCAGGCCGAGACCAGCGAGCCGACGTAGTAGTACATCGACACCGGAAGGGTCTGGTAGTCCGAGCCGCCGAGGAAGATCAGGGCGGTGAAGAAGTCGTTCCAGACGATCAGGCCGGTCAGGATCGCCACGGTTCCGGTCGCCGGGGCCATCAGCGGCAGCACCACCCGGGCGAACACCCGGCCCGGTGACGCGCCGTCGATGGCGGCCGCCTCCTCGTAGTCGCGGGGCAGGCCGCGGAAGAAGCCGGCGTAGAGGAACACCGCGAGCGGCATGAGCGTGCCGATGTAGAGGACGATCATCCCGTACGGCGTGCCGACCAGACCCAGCTTGCGGGCTCCGATATAGAGCGGGATGAGACCGAGCTGGGTCGGCAGGATGATGGCGACCAGGAACAGGTAGAACGTGACCGTGCCCCAGCGGCGGGTGCTGCGGGCGAGCACGTACGCGGCGAGGGATCCGAACAGGACCAGGCCGACGATGCTGCCCAGCGTGATGAGCGCGCTGTTGATCAGGGCGAGCAGGATGCTGTTCTGGCCGGTGGTGGCGAGCACGTCGGTGAAGTTCGCCAGGGTGGGTGCGTGCGGCGGGGCGGAGGAGGTCGTCGACAGCAGCTCGTCGTCGGGCTTGAGTGCCGTGCTGACCAGGAAGTAGAAGGGCAGCAGGCTGACCAGGGCGGCGAGCCAGACGACCGCCTCGCGCAGCAGGGTGGCCTTCGTGTAGCGGAACATCGGCGGGTGGCTCCTTAGCTCCGGTCCCGGGTGGCCATCTGCTGCAGCACCGAGAAGATCAGGATGATGGCGGTGAGAGTGAGCGCGAGCGCGGCGCCGAAGCCGAAGTTGCTCAGCGCGAACGTCTCCTTGTAGACCTGCGTGGCCAGGGTCTCGGTGGCGCCGCCCGGACCGCCGTTGGTCAGGGCCATCACCTGGTCGAACACGCGCAGGCCCTGGATCAGCATGAGCGCGCCGGCGATGGCGATCGACGGGCGGATCGACGGGGCGGTGATGTGCCAGAACCGGCCCCAGGTGCCGGCACCGTCCAGGGCGCCCGCCTCCTCGATCTCCGGCGGCACGGTGGCCAGCCCGGCCAGGTAGATCACCATCACCAGGCCGGTGGTCTGCCAGACCATCACGGTCAGGATGGCCCACAGCGCCAGTCCCGGCTCGGCCAGCCACGGACGCTGCCAGGCTTCCAGGCCCACCCAGCCGAGGAGCTGGTTGATCGGGCCGTTGTAGTCGAAGATGAACTTCCAGATGTAGGAGACCGCCAGCGGGCTGAGCACGACCGGCATGAACAGCAGCACCCGCAGCAGGTACCGGGTCTTCAGCGTCCGGTTGAGCGCCAGCGCCAGCAGCAACCCGAGCACGTTGGTGAGGATCAGGAATCCGAACGCGATCAGCAGCGTGTTCTTCAGCGAGCCGAGCAGGGTCGGGTCGTCGAAGATGCGGCGGAAGTTGTCCAGGCCGACGAAATGGAAGCTGCCGAGCCCGGTCCAGTCGGTGAAGGCGTAGAAGGCGCCGCCGGAGGTCGCCGCGTAGTGCACCAGCAGCACCATCAGGACGGCCGGCAGGGCCCACCACCAGTAGCCGTACGAGATGAGCGGCCGGCGGCGCCGGGAGCGGGCGGGGTGCCCGCCCCCGGCGGCCGGTGAGCCTTCTCGGACGACCGGGTCGGTGCCGATCTGTGTGGTCATCGTGCGTCCCTGAGAATTCTGGCTCGTCCGGTAAGGGTCGTGTCCGCGGTTACTTACCGTCCCAGGCCTTGTCGGTGGCCGCCAGGACGGACTGGGCGTCGCCGCGGCCGGCGACCATGCCCTGGATCCCCTTGGCGAGCGCGTCGTAGACGGCGGGGTTCGGCCACTCCAGGTTCGGCAGCGGCGCGTAGTCACCGCTGGTCAGCAGGCTCTTGACCGGCTCGTACTGGGGCGCCAGCTCGGCACCTTCGACACCGGCGATCGGGACCTGGCCCTCGATCTTGGTGAACTGCGCCGCGTTCTCCGGCTTGGCGAGCCAGTTCAGGAACTCCTGTGCCGCCGCCTTCTGCCCGGCGTCCGCCTTGGCGTTGATCGACATGGCGTAGTTCGGGCTGGCGAGCAGGTACGGCTTGGCACCGGCGGCGGCCGGGAAGGCCTGGATCTGCAGGGTGACGCCCTTGGCGTTGTTCATGATCTCCTGGGCGGCGCCGCCCGGCACGAACGCACCCAGCGACGTGCCCCGGACGATGCCCTGGGTGATCGCGTCGAAGCCGCCGCCCGCGGCGCCCTTCTGGAAGCAGCCGGCCTTGTTCATGTCGTCGATCGTCTTCAGCACGTCCTGCCAGCCCTGGCTCTGCGCGAAGGTGACCTTGCCGTCGGCCCGCTGCTTGTTCCAGTCCGGGGTCTGCTCGTAGACCCGGGTGGCCGAGATCGACATCGCCATGAGGCCGAGGTTCGGCGGGACCGAGCCGGCCAGGGCGATGAAGGACTTCCCGTCGCCGGCGAGCTTCCGGCAGAGGTCGAGCATCCCGGTGGCGTCGGCGGGGAAGGTGGCGCCGGCCTTGTCGGCCGCACCGGTGTTCCACACCATGCCCACCGGGACCAGGTCGGTCGGCTGGGCGTACGTCTTGTCGTCGAGCGTGAAGAGCCCCTCGGAGCCCTTCGGCACCACCGCGGTCGAGCCGTCGTCGAGCGGCTCGAGCAGGTTCGCCTCGGCGAGCGGCAGCACCGCGTGTTCCTGGCCGCGGCCCGGGGCGACGACGATGAGATCGGGAGCGTTGCCGCCCTGCAGCTGGGTGCGCAGCGTGGTGCCGTAGCTGTCGTTGGGCAGCTTGCGGACCTCGATCTTGACACCGGTCTCCTGGGTGTACTTCTTGGCGAGTGTCTCGTACGGGCTCTCCGAGTTGGTCGCGGTGGGAAAGACGAAGCTGAAGCTCTTCGTCTCGCCGCCGGAGCCGCCGCCGGAGTTGCCGCCGGAGTCGTTGCCGGCGGTGCTGCACGCCGACAGCGTCAGGGCGCCGAGGACCGGCACGGCGACAAGGACGCCGAGGCGGCGCAGCCGCCCAGGACTTTGCTTGGTCATGTCGGAGCCTTTCGTGACGGGTCCCGGTCGCCGGACCCGGATGCATGACGGATATGAGCCTCGACGCCACGTCCCTGAGCCGGTCCGTGACACCACCGTGTGATAGCTGTCACGAGCTTCTGCGAGTTACCGGAAGAAGTCAATCGATTCGAGGCCAAAGATGTCTGATGCCGCGCATCAGCGCGGTCTATGGCGGCGCCCCACGTCACCGTAGTCACTTCTCGAGTGCGTCAGCGCCGGAACAGCAGGAGCCTTACCGGACCGGAGAGACCGGCCGGTCGTACCGGCGCGTCGGCGGCGTAGACCCGGGCGACCGGATCGAAGATCCGGCCCGTCGGTGTCGCCGCCTCGGCGATCAGCCGGTTCATCCAGGGATTGGCGACAGCCACCTCGACCGTGTTGCACCCCGGGCGCAGTGTGTCGGACACCTCCACGCGGAACGGATGAGTCCAGGCGACACCGCAGTCGATCCCGTTGACCCTGACCCGCGCGACGTCCCCGACGTCCGCGAACGCGAGCACCGCGGCATGCCCGTCCAGCAGGCCGGGCCGCAACTCGAGTTCCGTGGTGTACGTGCCGGTGCCGGCGAACCCCGCCGCGGCCGGGCCGAGCTCGGTCCACGGCCGGGGCGTGCCGGGCAGCACCGTGTCCAGGACATCGGGAAGGGCGAGATGCCACGGGCCCGCGCAGGAGACCTCGGACGCCGGCTCCTGCCACGCCGGCTCGGCCGCGCCACCGGCCACCAGGAAGACGGAGCCGAGCGCCGGCAGGGACAGCAGGTAGCCGGTCGCGGTCTCCGGCAACGCCTCGCGGCGCAGGGTCACCGGATTCCAGGCGACCGGCGGGGGACCCGGCGCCGTGGTGACGGCGACCGTGACGGGTGCCGGTTCCGGGTTCGCCAGGAAGACGACCTCGCCGGCGGCGGTCCGCCGCCCGATCCGCGGCAACTCCGCGCCGGTGACGGTGAGCCGCGGCCGGACACCGAGCTCGCGCAGGGCCGTGGGCAGATCCACGTCGCGGATTCGGCCGCGCCCGCCCGGTCCCCAGAGCCGGTCGCACAGGCGCGCGTGCTCGTGGTCGTCGTCGGCCAGCGACGGGGACGCGCCCGGCCGCCGGCCGACCACGGTCGCGCCCGCCGCGACCAGCTCGGTGAGCCGGCGCAGCGCGCGCACGCTCATCCGCCGGCTCGATCCGCCCAGGTGCAGCACGCGGTAGCGCACCGACCCGGCGACCAGGTCGCCACCGTCGACGGTGAACCGCCGCTCGAGGGCGTCGAGGTTCACGAAGTCGAAGTCGAGGCCGTCCGGGACGCCGTCGTACGGCCGCTCGCCGAAGAGCGCGGTGACCGGCGCCTCCTCGCCGGTGAACACGGCGACGTCGACGGCCGGGGTGCCCTGATTCAACAGCCAGCAGCAGCGGGCCAGATAGTCGATCCACGGCCCGGCGAGTTCCGCCCACGGCTCGGTGCGGACGAACGCCTGCCCCAGGTACGGCGAGAGCGCGATGCCCGGCGGCGGGGCCTGCGGCGGCTGGTGCGGCGAGGTGTGCAGGCAGAAGCGGGTCACGCCGAGCGCGAGTTCGAGATCGGCCACGTGCTTGAGCCGCCGGGGCGTGTAGCTGTACGGGCGGTGGAAGGCGGACAGCGACTCGGCGCCGGTGAACGCCTTGCCGTACACATGGGCGACCGACGACGCGCCCTTGAGGTCGGCGAGATAGGTGGGCGCGGGTGCACCGGTGTCCGCGTCGAAGACCCACATCGCGCCCATCGGGACGTCCGCGTGGCCGCGCATGGCGAGGTCGTCGCCGAGCTGCGGGCGGTGGTCCTCGAGCGCCTCGGCGTAGTAGGTGAGGCCGCGGCCGCGCGCCGCGTCGGCGATCGTGCCGTAGTACTCCCGCGAGATCAGGTCGGTCAGCGTGCGGCGGTGATCCCACAGGAACCGGTCGGAGCGGGCCACGTCGCCGACCACATAGCCGGCCAGCGCGGGCAGCCAGGGCACCGGGTCGTAGCCCCGGAGCAGCGCGAACCGCTCACCCAGCCGGTCGGTGAAGTTCTGCGGCCCGGACTCGACGCTGTCACTGAGCAAGGCGTCGAGCCGGGAGCCGTCGTAGAGCGCCAGGTAGGTGTCCAGATAGCCGCGGACCCGGGCGCCGTCCAGTTTGTCGACCTCCAGCCCGGTCGCCTCGAGCGACGCGGGGCCGTTGGTCTGGCCGGTGAGCGACGCGCCGAACCGTAGGACGAGCCACTCGCCCGGGGGCGCGTCCCAGCGCAGGACCCCGTCCGCGCCGACGTACGCGGTCACGTCGACGACGTCCGACGGGTCGATCGCCACCGTCCCGGCCGCCGGATCGGTGTCGAGGGCGTAGTAGTCCGGTGCCGCGGCGAAGCCGGCCTTGAGCTCGGCACGGTGGACCCGGCCACCGGTCCACAACGCGAACTCCGACACCAGGAACCGCGAAGCCCGGCGCAGCACCGGCGGCACGGTGACACCGTCCGCCAGGCTGGGCAGCGCGTCCGCGGCGCTCATCCCGGCCAGCCGGAGCCGGAACCGGCGGCCCCGGACCGGCGCGAAGGACGCCGACCGGACCGGCACGGACTTGGCGGCCGGGACGACGACCTCCGGGAGATCGGCCACCACCCGCCAGGTGCCGGTGTCGTCGCCGGCCTCGAGTACCGCCTCCGGTGGCGGTGCCGCGCCGAAGCCCCGGGGTCCGGGCAGCCCGACGGTGACCGCGGCGACGTCCACGGGGTCGTCGAAGACCTGCTCGATCCAGGCGGACGACGGGCCGTCCGGAGATCGGGGGAGCGACACGCTGTCGGTGAACCCGCCGTCCATCAGGCCCGCCCAGTCGTCCACCGGGCCGGACCCGCGGACGGCCGCCGGGATCAGCACGCGCGGTACCTGGCCGGCGGGCACCGCCACGGTGACCCAGTCCCGCGCGTACCGGTTCGCCGCCGGGTCCGCGCCCCAGCGGGCGCAGTCCTGGTACGGTCCGGCGACCGCCGGCAGCGGCGAGAGCCGCCGGTCGACCCGGCCGCCGCCGGCCACCCGCGTCTGCGACCAGACGATCTTCTTCATCGCGTCGGCCGGTTCCACCCACGGCCCGCCCGCCGCGCTCCACCCGGCGGACGTGGCGACCGCGAACTCCATCCGCAGCCGCCCCGCGGTCGAGGCGGCCAGTCGTACCGCCGCACGCCACTCGGGCGACCCGAAGGAGACCCGCCGGGGTACGACGAGCGGAGTTCCCATGCCGCCGTCGAACATCTGGACGCCACGCACGCCGACGCGGTGCAGCCACTCGAGATCCAGCCGGATGCCGTCCGGATCGACGTTGCCGTCCATCCAGTGCCACCAGGCCCGGGGCCGGGAGTCGTCCGGCGGTGAGCGGAAGCCCTGCCACAGGGCGTCGAGGTCCATCGACCGGCCGGACCGCTCCGGCTCCGCGCCGCCGGGCGCCGTCATGCGTCCAGGCCCGCCAGCGCCGCGGCCACGTCCGGACGCCCGGCCGGCGAACAGAACGGCAGCCACACCGGAAGCCGACCGGGTGCGAAGAGCGCGTCGAGCACCAGGTGGACGGCCCCGGCCAGACCGGCACCCTCGCCGAGCCGGGACAGCTCGATGCGCAGGGTGCGGGTCGCCAACGGAAGGGACCGGCGGTAGACCGACTCGCGGACGGCGGCGAGGACGTGGTCGCCGGCCCGCGCCACCCCGCCACCGAGCACGACGAGTCCCGGATTGTAGAAACTCACGAGCGTCGCGAGAGTCGTGCCGACCAGGCGGCCGGCCCGCGCCAGCAGCATGCGCGCGGTGGGATCGCCGCGATCGGCGGCGACCGTCACGTCGGCCGCCGTGAGATCGCCGCTGATGGCGAGCATCTCGGCGATGAGCGGGCTCTCGCCCGCCTCCGCCGTCCGCCGCAGGTCCCGGCTCAGGGCGGCCCCGCCGGCGACGGCCTCGAGACAGCCGACGTTGCCGCAGCGGCAGACCACGTCGTCCGCCTCCGCGACGGCGACGTGGCCGATGTCTCCCGCGCAGCCGTCGGCGCCCCGGTGCAGGCGCCCGCCGGAGATCAAGCCGGCCCCGATGCCCGTGCCGATCTTGATGAACAGCATGTCGTCGGGGGCCGCGGCGGGCGGATAGGACCGCAGCTCGCCGAGGGCGAGCAGGTTCACGTCGTTGTCCACCCACACCGGCGCGCGGTAGCGGCGGGAGAGCCGGTCGCGGATCGGATAGCCGTCCCACCCCGGCATGATCGGCGGTGCGACCGGCAGGCCGGTGGCGAACTCGACCGGGCCGGGAACGCCGACGCCGATGCCCCACACCGGAGCGGGCCGGGCGACCTGCTCGAGAAGCTGGTCGACGAGCTCTTCCACGCGGGCGAGCACGGTCCGCGGGCCGTCGGCGACGTCGATCGGCTCCGCGGCACTGGCCTGGACCCGGCCGAGCAGATCGGCGACGCCCACGACCATGCTGGTGGCACCGCAGTCGACGCCGACCACGAGGCCGGCCTCGGCACGCAGACGCAGCCGGCGGGGAGCGCGCCCACCGGTGGAGGGACCCAGCCCCGCCGAGACCACGAGGCCGGCGGCCTCCAGCTCCGCCACCCGCTGCGCCACCACGCTGCGCCCCAGGCCGACCCGGTGCACGAGTTGCGGCTTGGTCACCCCGTCGGCCGAGCGGACGGCGGCCACGATGGCGGCCAGCCCGTCGAGCCGTTCGGCGGACAGGGCAGCGTTGGTGCCCGGCGAGCCCTGTGGATCCATTGCCGCAGTGTAGCCAACTTCTTCCAGGCTTCGGCAGAAGCATCCCCCGCCGGGATTCTCGATCCACAGCTGACGCCGCCGGTCTTGACGCGAGTGCGCCGCGCATCGAGGGTGATGAGGTGCGGCGGCGCGAGGAAGGAACGATCATGGTCGAGCGGCGGATCACCGGGCACCGCGGGCGCACCTCTCGATCGGCGGTCGCCGCGGCCGGGGTGCTGGTCGCGGCCCTGCTCGGCGTTCCCGTCGAGGCCCAGGCCGCCACGGTGGCGCCGGGCGCGCCCGGCGGCCCGTCCGCGTGGACCACGGGCGCGAAGCAGGGCGTCGGCACCTCCACCACCGCCACCTCCAAGGTCTGGTACACGCTGGCCGAGGGCGTCCTGTCGGAGATCTACTATCCGCGGGTCGACGTCGCCGACGTCCAGGACCTGCAGCTGATCGTCTCGGACGGCGCGACCTTCACCGACCTGGAACGGGACGCGACGACCCACCGCGTCGAGCTGGCCGATCCCCGCGCGCTGATCTACCGGCAGGTCAACACCGACCGGGACGGCCGGTACCGGATCACGAAGACCTACACCACGGACCCGGCGCGCTCGACGGTGCTCGTCGACGTCCGGGTCGACAGCCTCGACGGCGGCAGGTACACCGCGTACGTGCTCTACAACCCGTCGCTGGCCAACAGCGGCCGGCACGACAGCGCTTCGGCGACCGGTTCGGTGCTCGTCGCGCAGGACACCGCCGGCCCGACCCAGGTGGCCAGCGCCCTCGTCGCGACGCCCGCGTTCAGCAGGGTCTCCAACGGCTTCGCGGGCGTCAGCGACGGCTGGACCGACCTGCGGACCGATCACCGGATGGACTGGACCTACACGGACGCGCCGGACGGCAACGTCGTACAGATCGGCCAGCTCGCGAGCCAGGGGCAGGGCAACTCGATCAAGGCCACCGTGGCGCTGGGCTTCGGCGCCGGCGGCAGCCAGGCGACGAGCGCGGCGACCGGCTCGCTGCGGCGGGCGTTCTCCGCGGTCCGGGACGCGTACGCCGACGGATGGCACGCCTACCTGGATTCGCTGTCCGGCGCGCCGGCGAGTGCGACGGGCGAGCTGCGCACGCAGTACGACGTCGCGGTGATGACGCTGCGGGCGCACGAGGACAAGACGTACCCGGGCGCCAACATCGCCTCGCTGACGGTGCCCTGGGGTGAGGCCGTCAACGCCGACGAGGCCGGGGTCGGCGGCTATCACCTCGTCTGGGCCCGCGACCTGTACCACGAGGCCACGGCGATGCTGGCGGCCGGCGACCGGGCGGCCGCGGAGCGCTCGCTGGACTACCTGTTCACCGTGCAGCAGAAGCCCGACGGCTCGTTCCCGCAGAACAGCCTGCTGGACGGCACGCCGTACTGGGGCGGCCTGCAGCTCGACGAGGTGGCGTTCCCGATCGTGCTCGCCGGCCAGCTCGGCCGCGCCGACGCGGCGACCTGGCAGCACGTGAAGAAGGCGGCCGACTTCATCGTCGGGCACGGCCCGGCGACGCCGCAGGAGCGCTGGGAGGAGGAGGGCGGCTACTCGCCGAGCACCATCGCCGCCGAGATCGCCGGCCTGGTCGTCGCGGCCGACATCGCCCGCCGCAACGGCGATGCCGCCGCCGCCGCGCTCTACACCGGCGTCGCCGACGACTGGCAGCGCAAGGTGGCCGGCTGGACGTTCACCACCACCGGCCCGCTCGGCGACGGCCGGTACTTCGAGCGCATCGACGACAACGGCAATCCCGACGACGGGCACACCCTCGACATCAACAACGGCGGCGGATCGTACGACGAGCGCGCCGTCGTCGACGCCGGCTTCCTCGATCTGGTCCGCCTCGGCGTGACGACCCCCGGCAACGCGCAGGTGCTCGGCTCGCTGCCGGAGGTGGACTCGACCATCGAGGTCGACACCCCGAACGGTCCGATGTGGTACCGCTACAACCACGACGGGTACGGGGAGAAGGCCGACGGGAGCCCGTACGACGGGACCGGGGTCGGGCGGCTCTGGCCGCTGCTGACCGGCGAACGCGGCGAGTACGAGCTGGCCGCGGGGCGCAGCGCCACCGCGTACCTGCGCACCATGGCGGCCGCCGCGAACGAGGGCTACATGATCCCGGAGCAGGTCTGGGACCGGGCGGACGCGTACGGCTTCCGGTTCGGCGAGGGCACCGGCTCGGCGACCCCGCTGGCCTGGTCGATGGCGCAGTACGTACGGCTGGCGCACTCGATCGACGCCGGTAAGCCGGTCGAGACGCCCGCCCTCGTCGCGGCCCGCTACGCGACCGGCACCCTGCCCGCGGGCCCGGCGCTGACCGTCACCTCGCCGGCCGACGGCACGACGACCGACCAGGGCACCGTGACGGTGGCCGGCACCACCGACGCGACCACCCTGTACCTCAACTCGGCCGGAACCACCGTCGAGGTCGCGGTCACCGGCGGGTCGTTCAGCACCGATGTGCCGTTGTCGCTGGGCCGCAACACCGTCACCGTCGTCGCGGTCGGCGCCGACGGCGGTACCTCGGTGGTGCAACGGACCGTCACGTCGACCAACTTCGGCACCGCGGTCGGTGCCGTCGACGACCCGGCCGGCGACGACAACGGACCGGGCACGTACGTCTATCCGGCGGCCGCCGAGTTCAACCCGGGCGCGTTCGACCTGACCCGCTTCGGCGTGTACGACGACGGCGTCAACGTCAACTTCGTCGTCACGCTCGCCGGCGAGGTCCGCAATCCGTGGGGCGGCAACCAGATCTCGGTGCAGCGCATGAACGTGTACGTCCGCGGCGGCACCGCGACCGGCGCGGTTCCCGCGCTGCCCGGGACGAACGCCTGGCTGGCGGCCCCGTACGACCTGGTGGTCACCGGCGACGGCTTCAACGACCTCGGCGTACGGAACGCGACCGGCGCCACGGTGGCCCCGGCGTCGCTGCTCGCGCTCCCGGCCACGCGCCAGGTCGTCCTGTCCGTCCCGAAGTCCGCGCTCGGCACGACGAATCTGTCCACCGCGCAGTACGCGGTGGTGATGATGAGCCACGCGGGCGACGGCGAGGGCACCGGTCACGTGCGGCCGGTCTACGACCGGGCGTACTGGGACTCCACGGCCGGCACCGACATGTGGTGGATCCACGACTACCGGTTCGGTGGCGGCGCCGGCGTCTGGACCGGCGACAACGACGCCCACGACACCGACGTTCGAGACCCGAACATCGTCGACCTGATCCTGCCCGCCGGCGCGGCACAGAGCCAGGTCCTCGACTGGACGACCGCATCGCCGGTGACCGTGCCGTACGCGCCGCTGAGCTGAAGCCGGTCACCCGGTCGGCGAACCCGCCGGCTGGTCCCTATCGTTGCGGGCGGGACCAGCCGCCGCGGCTTAGGTTGTGTGGGTGATTCCGATGCCGCGCCGAGCACCTGCCGCGATCCTGCTCGTTCTGGCCGCGCTGCTGCTGCCCGCCCCGGCCCGGGCGGACCCGCCCGGGCGCCTCGCGGTCCAGGTGACCGACCGGGCCGGCGTGCTCGGCGACCGGTCGGCGGTCGACGCCGCCCTCGGCCGGCTGCAGCGCGAGACCGGCATCCAGCTGTTCGTGGTGCTGGTCGATTCGTTCGAGGGCACGCCCGCGCAGCAGTGGACCGACGAGACCGCCCGGCTCAGCGACCTGGGCGACCGGGACGCGCTGCTGGCGGTCGCGACCGGCGACCGGGCGTACGCGTACTCGTTCCCGGACGACTCCCGGCTCACCGACCAGGAGCTGGCCCGGGTCGCCGAGCGGGACATCGAGCCGGCCCTGGCCCGCGGCGACTGGTCCGGCGCGGTGGCCGCGGGTGCCGACGGGTACGCCGAGGCCGCCGCCGGTTCGGGTTCGAGCCCGCTCTGGGTCGTGCTGGTCCTCGGTCTGGTCATCGTCCTCGGGCTGGCCTGGGTCGTGCGTCGCCGCCGGCGCCGGCCCGCACCGGCGGCCGCGCCGGTGACCCCGGCCGGGCCGAGCCTGGAGGATCTGACCACCGAGGCCAACGCGCTGCTCATCGAGCTGGACGACGATCTGCGCGCCAGCGAGCGGGAGCTGGGGTTGGCCGCCGCCCAGTACGGCACCGAGGCGACCACACCGTTCCGGGCGGCCCTCGAGGGCGCGCGCCAGGACGTCGCCGAGGCGTTCCGGCTGCGGATGACGCTCGACGAGGTGCCCGCGCCCGACGACGCCGGCCGGCGCGGCACGCTGACGCGGATCATCGAGCTGTGCCGGGCCGCGGATGCCCGGCTGGACGCCGAGTCCGAGGCCTTCGACCGGCTGCGTGACCTGGAGGGCCGGGCCGGCCAGGTGGCCGACGAGCTGGACCGGCGGCGCACCACCCTCGAGGCGGCGTTGCCGGCGGCGGACGCCACCGTCGACGACCTGACCGGCCGGTACGCCGGCAGCGCTGTCACCGCCGTCGCCACCAATGTGGAGCAGGCCCGCGAGCGGCTGCGGTTCGCCGCCGAGGCGCTGGCCCGGGCGCGCGCGGCACTGGCCGGGCAGGCCGGCGGCGACGTTCCCGGCGGCGGCCGCGCCGAGGCGGCTCTCGCCGTGCGCGGGGCGGAGCAGGCGGTGGACCAGGCCGACCAGCTGGTCGAGGCGGTGGACCGGGCCGCCGCCGACCTGCCGGCCGCCCGCGCCGCCGCGGACGCCCTGCTCGCCGAGGTGGCCGCCGAGACCACCGCGGGCCGCGCCGCGCTCGCCCGTAGCGGCACAGCTCCCGAAGGGCTGGCCGCGGCGGTGACCGGCGGCGAGCAGGTGCTGGCCGAGGTGCGGGCCGACCTGGCCGGTCCCCGGCCCGATCCGGTCGACGCGGTCGCCCGCCTGCAGGCCGCCGATGCCGCGCTGGACAGCGCCCTGGCCGCCGCCCGGGACGCCGCGGAACGCCAGGCCCGCGCCCGCGGCCTGCTCGCCCAGGCGCTGCCGGTGGCCCGTGCCGAGGTCCTCGCGGTGAACGAGTTCGTCACCACCCGGCGCGGCGCGGTCGGTTCCGGCGCCCGGGCGTCGCTGTCCGAGGCCCGGCGCCACCTCGCCGTGGCCGAGGGCCTGGCCGAGTCCGACCCGGTCACCGCGCTGTCCGAGGCGCAGCAGGCCCGGCAGCTGGCCGCGGACGCCGGGCAGGCCGCCCGGGCCGACGTGCAGGACTGGGGCTACGGCGGCGGTTACCGGCAACCGGGTGGCTTCGACGCCGGCTCGTTCGCGGGCGCGGTGCTCGGCGGCATCCTGGCCGGCGGCATGCGCTCCGGCGGCACCCGTTCCGGTGGCGGCTGGGGCGGTGGCGGCTGGAGCGGCGGCGGTGGCGGCGGCTGGGGCGGGGGCGGGTTCGGCGGAAGCGGCTCTCGGGGACGCCGGACCGGTGGCGGCCGCTTCTGACGCACGCCCACCGGCAGCGGCGGAGGAAGCCGGCTCCCGGTCTGTCGAGTAGGCGGCTGCCGGATCGCCGCCGGCTGCCTCATGCTGTGTCGAGGCGACGCGGGGAGGATGCGGAGATGCCCAAGGTCGGTGAGCACGCCCTCGTCCTCGGTGGCAGCATGGCCGGACTGCTCGCGGCCCGCGTGTTGGCCGATGCGTACGAGCGGGTGACGGTGGTCGAGCGGGACCCGTTGCCGGAGTCCGCCGTCCAGCGCAAGGGAGTGCCGCAGGGAGCGCATGTCCACGCGCTCCTGCCGCGGGGCGCGGAACTTCTCGAGGAGTTGTTTCCGGGGTTGCTCGGCACCTTCGTCGCCGACGGCGTTCCGGTCGTCCGCCGTCCGTCCGAGATCCGGTTCCTCCTCGGCGGCCACCTGCTGTGCCGCACCGGGACATGGATCGAGACCGGGTATCAGCCGAGCCGGCCGTACCTGGAGGGCCGGGTACGAAGCCGGGTCCGGGCCCTGCCCAACGTCGCCGTGCGGGACCGGTGCGAGGCGGTCGGGCTCGTCGCCACCGACGACCGGCAGCGGGTCATCGGTGTCCGCGTGCTACCCCACGGGGACGGCGGCGGCGAGCAGGTCCTCGCGGCCGACCTCGTGGTCGACGCGACCGGACGCAGCGGACGCACCCCGGCGTGGCTCACCGAGCTCGGGTACCCGCCGCCGGCCGAGGAGAGGATCCCCGTCGACGTGAAGTACGCGAGCCGGCACCTCCGGCTGCGCTCCGCCGCGCTCGAGGAGAAGGTGGTGATCGTCAGCGGTGTCCGGGGACAACCCGCCGGCCTGGGACTGCTCGAGCAGGAGGACGACCGGTGGATGCTGACGCTGGGCGGGTACGCCGGGCATCACCCGCCGGCCGACCCGGAGGGTTTCCTCGCCTTCGCGCGGCAACTGCTGCCGGACCACGTCTTCGCCGCCGTTCGTGACGCGGAGGCGCTGGACGACATCCGCACTCACCGGTTCCCGGCATACCTGCGCCGCCGGTACGAGTCGCTGCGCCGGTTCCCGGCCGGGCTGCTGGTCGTCGGGGACGCGTTCTGCAGCTTCAACCCGCTGTACGGGCAGGGCATGTCGGTGGCCGCGCTGCAGGCCGTGGCGCTGCGGGACTGTCTCGCCGCCGGTGAGCGGGACCTGGCACGGCGGTTCTTCCGGGGTGCCGCCAAGCCCATCGACACGGCCTGGCAGCTGGCCGTCGGCGCCGACCTCACGGTGCTGCCCACGCTGCCGGCACCACGGCCGCTGCCGATGCGGATCGCCAACGCGTACGTCGACCGGGTGCAGGCGGCGGCCGAACAGGACGCGGTGCTCACCTGGCAGTTCCTGCGAGTCAGCGGACTGCTGGATCCGCCCGCACGGCTGTTCCGGCCCACGATCTTGGTCCGCGTGATCGCCGGTCTCCTGCGCCGGCGCCGAACCCGATCACCGATGACCGCCGCGGCGGCGGGCGAGCGGACCACGACCCGCTGACGCCGGCACGCCGATCGACGGCGGCCCGCACCGGCTCCCTGGCGTAGGCTCGGGACATGATTCCACGGGCTCCCTTCGGCGCGACCGGCCACCAGTCGAGCCGGGCGATCTTCGGTGCCGCCGCTCTCGGCAGCGTCACCAAGAGCGACGCGGACCGCGCGCTCGACCTGCTGCTCGAGCACGGCGTGAACCACATCGACGTGGCCGCCAGCTACGGCGACGCGGAACTGCGGATCGCGACCTGGCTGCGGCGGTACCCGGACACGTTCTTCGTCGCGACGAAGACCGGGATGCGGACCTATCGCGAGGCTCGCGAGGAGATCCGGCGGTCGCTGGACCGCCTCGGCGTCGAGCGGATCGACTCCATCCAGCTGCACAACCTCGTGGACGTGATCGAGTGGGAGACCGCCCTGGGCTCGGGCGGCGCGCTGGAGGCGGCGATCGAGGCGCGTGAGGAAGGCCTGGTCCGGTTCATCGGCGTGACCGGGCACGGCCTGACGGTGCCGGAGATGCACCGCCGCAGCCTGGAGCGGTTCCCCTTCGACTCGGTTCTCGCGCCCTACAACTACGTCCAGATGCAGGACACCCGGTACGCGGCGACCTTCGAGGCGCTGGCCGCCGTGTGCGCGGAACGCCAGGTCGCGTTGCAGACCATCAAGAGCCTCGCCCGGCGCCGCTGGGACGGCCGGGAGAGCACCGCCGCGACCTGGTACGAGCCGCTGCGGGAGCAGGCCGACATCGACCGGGCGGCGCACTGGGTGCTCGGCCGGCCGGAGGCGTTCCTACTGACCGCCGGCGACGTCACGATCCTGCCGATGCTGCTCGACGCGGTGGAGCGGTTCGAGCGGCGGCCGTCCGACGAGGAGATGGACGGCCTCGCCGCGGACCGCGACATCGCACCGCTGTTCGTCTGATCCGGACCCGCCGCCCTACCCGACTCCGAAGTCCGGAATGGTGATCGCACCGTCCGGGTCGAGGGGAAAGCCGGGATTGTGGGCGATCTCCCACACATGGCCGTCCGGGTCGGCGAAGAAGCCCGCATAGCCGCCGTAGAAGGTCTCCCGCGCCGGGCGGATCATCTCGGCTCCGGCCCGCGCCGCCTGCTCCAGCACCTCGTCGACCTCCGCGCGGGACCGGACGTTGTGTGCCAGGGTCATCCCGCCGAAGCCGTCGGTACCGCTGTCCTCCAGGCCCGCGTCGCCGGCCACCTTGCCGCGTCCCCACAGGACGAGCGCGAGACCGCCGGCCTGGAAGAACACCGTCTCGTCGACCTCCTGGCCGCGCCAGCCCAGCCGTTCGTAGAACGTCCGGGCCCGCGTCACGTCCGCGACGCCGAGCGTGATCAGACTGATGCGCTGCTCCACGCCGGTACGGTACCGCCCGCGTCCGTCGAGGTACGATCCCGCTGTGGGGCGACCGCTCGGGAAAGGCGGGAGCTGGTCATGATTGTCCTCGATGTGCTGATCGCCGTGCTGGGCCTGGGAGCAGTCGGGCTGGCGGCGAGCGCCCGAGTCATCAAACAGTACGAGCGCGGCCTCGTCTTCCGGTTCGGGCGGGTGCGGGAGGCCGTGCGCGGCCCGGGGCTCACGCTGCTCGTGCCCGGGGCCGACCGGCTGCGCAAGGTGAACATGCAGATCGTCACGATGCCGATACCGGCGCAGGACGGCATCACCCGCGACAACGTGACCGTCAAGGTCGACGCGGTCGTGTACTTCAACGTCGCCGACCCGGTCCGGGCCGTGGTCAACGTCCAGAACTATCTGTTCGCCGTGTCGCAGGTCGCGCAGACGTCGCTGCGTTCGATGATCGGCAAGAGCGACCTGGACGATCTGCTGTCCAACCGGGAGCGGCTCAACCAGGGCCTGGAAGTGATGATCGACAGCCCGGCGCTGGACTGGGGCATCCACATCGACCGCGTGGAGATCAAGGATGTCGCGCTGCCGGACGCGATGAAGCGGTCGATGTCGCGCCAGGCCGAGGCGGAACGGGAACGGCGGGCCCGGGTGATCACGGCCGACGGGGAGCTGCAGGCGTCCCACAAGCTCGCCCAGGCCGCGGCCACCATGGCGGACACCCCGACGGCGCTGCAGCTGCGCCTGCTGGAGACGGTCGTGGAGGTGGCGGCCGAGAAGAACTCGACGCTGGTCCTGCCGTTTCCCGTCGAGCTGCTGCGGTTCCTCGAGAGACACCCCGCCGCGGAGGCCAGGCCGGAGTCCGCGATCCCGGACCGGCCACCGGCGACCGGGAGCGCGCCCACCGGCGACCTGCCGGCCGGGACCGATGTTCCGGCGGTCGAGTCTGGGCCGGCACGTCCCCTCCTTCGCGACATCGGCGCCATCGAGCCGTCGGCGACCGCCCCCGCCTCCAACGGTCAGCCCGCATAGCGGGGCTCGCCGTCAGGCCCTTGACAACGTACAACCGATTGGTTGTATATTTGTCCCGTGACCGAGGAGAGCGCTGACCGGGCGGACGCGCTCTTCCACGCGCTCGCCGATCGCACCCGGCGCGACATCCTGCGCCGCGTGCTGGCCGGGGAGCACTCGGTCTCCGCCCTCGCGGCGAGCTACGACATGAGCTTCGCCGCGGTGCAGAAACACGTCGCCGTGCTGGAGAAGGCCGGCCTGCTCACCAAGCGACGCAGCGGCCGCGAGCAGTTGGCCAGCGGCGACGTGGCGGCGGTGCGGTCGGCGGCGGCCATGCTCACCGAGCTCGAGCAGGTGTGGCGCGGCCGCATCGCCCGCATCGACGCACTCATCGCATCCGACCTCGACCCGGAGGACTGAGCCATGCCCGTGACCGACGTCCGGCAGGACCTCGACAACCTGACCCTGACCATCACCGCCGACTTCGCCGCGCCGGTGGCGCGGATCTGGCAGGTCTACGCCGACCCGCGCCAGTTGGAGAAGGTGTGGGGACCGCCGACCTACCCGGCGACCGTGGTCGACCACGACCTCACGCCCGGCGGACGCGTGACCTACTACATGACCGGCCCGGAGGGCGACAAGCACGCCGGATACTGGCTGGTCAGCACCGTGGACGAGCCGAAGGGCTTCGCCTTCGCCGACGGCTTCGCCGACCTGGACTTCAACCCGAGGCCCGAGCTGCCGGTCTCGGAGAACGTCTTCACCTTCGCCGAGCACGACGGGGGCACGCGCGCGACGTACGTGAGCAGGTACGCCTCCGCCGAGGCGCTCCAGCAGGTGCTGGACATGGGCATCGTGGAGGGCGCCCGGCTGTCGATCGACCAGATCGACGACCTGGTCGCCTCCTGAGAGACGGACGGCCGGGGCCGCGGCTCAGGTCGCGGCTCCGGCGCCGGGCCGGATGAGGCCCGTCTCGTAGGCGATCACCACCAACTGCGCCCGGTCGTGCGCCCCCAGCTTCGTCATGGCACGGTTGACGTGCGTCTTGACGGTGTGCGGGCTGACCGTGAGATGCCGGGCGATCTCCTCGTTCGACAGCCCGGACCCGACGAGCCCGAGTACCTCGCGTTCGCGGTCGGTGAGGTCGGCCAGCCGGCTCAGCGAGCTCAGCGGTGCCGGTTCCGGCCGGGCCAGGAAGCGCGCTATCAGGCTGCGGGTGGCTGCGGGGGAGAGCAGGGCGTCGCCGCGGTACACCACTCGGATCGCGTCGAGCAGCTGCTCCGGCTCCGCGCTCTTGCCCAGGAAGCCGCTCGCGCCGCTGCGTAGGGCCGCGAAGACGTACTCGTCGATCTCGAACGTCGTGAGGATGAGCACCCGGACGCCGGCCAGATCCTCGTCGGCGGTGATCAGCCGGGTGGCGCCGAGCCCGTCCAGCTCGGGCATCCGGATGTCCATCAGCACCACGTCCGCCCGCGTGCTGCGGGCGAGGTCGACCGCCTCGGCGCCGGTGCGGGCCTCGCCCACCACGCACAGGTCCGGTGCGGACCGCACCAGAGTGGCGAAGCCGGCGCGCACGACCGGCTGGTCGTCGGCGATGAGCACGCGGATCTCGTCGCTCACGCCGCACCACCGGAGCGGGCGGGCAGCACGGCGCTCACCCGGAAGCCGCCGCCCGGGCGGGGCCCCGCCTCCAGGAAACCGCCGAGGGCGCCGGCCCGCTCCCGCATGCCGACGACGCCGTGCCCGGTTTCCGGCGCCGTGACCGCGGGGCCGTCGTTGTCGATCTCGAGGGCGAGTGCGGCCGGCTCGTAGCCGAGCGTCAGCCGGACCGGCTCACCGGGAGCGTGCTTGCAGGCATTGGTCAGGGCTTCCTGCAGCACCCGGTACGCCGTCAGATCCGTGGCCCGGGACAACGCCCGCGGCACGCCCGCGCGCCGCACCTCGATGGACAGTCCGGAGCGGCGGAACGACGCCAGCAGATCGTCCAGTCCGTCCAGGCCCACCGCCGGCTCGGTCGGCGCCGCCGGGTCACCCGGCCGGCGCAGCAGACCCACCGAGGTACGCAGATCCTCCAGCGCCGCCCGGCTGGCCTCGCGGATGTGCCGCAGCGCGTCGCGTACCTCCGGCGCCGGATCGGTCAGCACGTGCCCGGCCACGCCGGCCTGCACGCTGATGAGCGCCAGTTGATGGCCGACGCTGTCGTGCAGGTCCCGGGCGATCCGCAGGCGTTCCTCGGCCAGGCGCCGCTGGGCGTCGAGTTCCCGGGTGTGTTCCGCCTCCTGCACCCGATGGACCACCTCGGCCAGGTAGTTACGGCGATGCCGGGCGGCCGTGCCGGCGGCCACGGCGAGCGCGCCGAGCGCGGCCAGCGCCAGATTCTCCGGACCGAGCAGCCGGTCCGGCGGGCCGAACGTGTGTACCGCGCCGATCAGCAGCACCACGACACCGGCGACGACCAGCGACCGGTGCCGGTCCGTGTGCTCGGCGACCGTGTACAGCGCGACCAGCGGCGCGCTCAACGCCAGCAGGGCGTTGTTGCCGTCATAGCCGATCATGTACGCCTCGGCCGCCAGGGTACCGACGACCAGGACCGTGCACGGCAGCCGCCGGCGCAGCAGCAACGACCCCGCCGCGACACCGGCCAGCAGCAGCGAGACGCCGTCGCGGACCTGGCCGTCGGTGCCGGGAACCAGGGTGACCAGGAAGACGACCGTCGCCACGGCGGCGTCCGCGACGTGCGGACCGCGGCCGCCGGTCGTACGGGGGTGGTCGAGGGCCTGCATGAGGACACCGTACGAGCGCGCACCGCCCCGGCACGTCGTCCGGCCGGGTCATTCGCCGGATACCGCGACCGCGGTACGCCGAAGATGCCGCACCGGGGCGACGTGGACGGCGACCGGCTTCGGCACAGTCGGGTCACCGCAGCCGCGTATCGGAAGGAACATCCATGACCAACGTGTCAGTGGCCGGCCTGACCAAGAGGTTCGGCCCGGTGGACGCCGTGCGAGACCTCAGCTTCGAGGTGACGGCCGGCGTCACCGGCTTCCTCGGGCCCAACGGCGCCGGCAAGACCACCACCCTGCGCGTCCTGCTCGGCCTGGTGGCGCCGACCGCCGGAACCGCGACGATCGGTGGCCGGCGCTACGCCGAGCTGCGCCACCCGCGCCGCACCGTCGGCGCGCTGCTCGAGGCGACCGGCTTCCACCCCGGCCGGACCGGACGCGAGCACCTGACCATCCTCGCCACGGCCGGTGCCCTTCCGCCGGCCCGGGTCGACGCGGTGCTCGACGAGGTGGGCCTGACCGCCGACGCCCACCGCCGGGTCGGCGGCTACTCGCTGGGCATGCAGCAGCGGCTCGGCCTCGCCGCGGCGCTGCTCGGCGATCCGGGCGTGCTCGTCCTCGACGAACCGGCCAACGGGCTCGACCCGGCCGGCATAGCCTGGCTGCGCGGCCTCCTGCGCACCCGCGCCGACCAGGGCCGGACGGTGATCATTTCCAGCCACGTGCTCGCCGAGGTGGCCCAGATCGCCGACCGCGTCGTCGTGGTCGGCGCCGGCACGCTCCGGTACGCCGGGCCGCTCGATCAGCTGTCCGGCCCCGGCGGGGGCTTCGCCGGACTGGAAGCGGCCTTCCTGCAACTCACCGGCGACGTACCGGCCGGCGCCTCGACGCGGGGCGGCGCGCGATGATCGTCCGCGCCGAGATCCGGAAACTGCGCACCACCCGTACGGTCTGGATCCTGTTGGCCGTGGCGCAGGCTCTCGTCCTGGCCGGGCTGGCCGGCGTCATGATCAACAATGACGATCTCGACGACGTCGAGACCCAGCAGGCCGCCATGGCACACGTCGGTCTGGTGTCGCTGTTCGCGCTCGTGCTCGGCATCATGGCGGTCGCCGGCGAGTACCGGCACCGCACCATCACCGACACCTACCTCACCACCCCGCACCGGGCCCGGGTCGTCTACGCGAAGCTCGCCGTCTACACCGTCGCGGGCGCGCTCTTCGGCGTGGCCGCCGCCGTGACCGCGCTGGCGTCGGCCGCGGTCTGGCTGACCGCCGAGGACGCGACGCTGCAGCTCTCCTCCGCGGGGCTGTGGCAGACGATCACCGGCGGGATCCTGTGGAACGCCGCCTTCGCCGCGATCGGCGTCGGCGTCGGCGCCTTGATCACCAATCTGATGGGTGCCATCGCCGCCGCGCTGGCCTGGATCGCCGTGATCGAGGGCGTCGTCGCCAAGCTCGTCGGCGACGTGCGGGACTGGCTGCCCTTCGCCCTCGGCTCAGCCCTCGACGCGCTGCCCACCGCGGTAAACGGACCACCACCCTGGCTCGCCGGGCTGGCCCTGGCCGGATACGCGGCCGCCTTCACCATCGCCGCCACAGTCACGACCCTCCGGCGGGACGTCACCTGAGGCGGAGATCTTCGGCGCCGGCGTCAGGCGGCTTCCCGGTGGTAGGCGCGCACCCGGTCCTCGACCGTCGCGCGCAGCTTGAGGAACTCGGGCAGCCGCTTGACGGTCAGCGGCCGGTCCTGCGGCAACGGCACCGGAAGGTCGGCGGCGATCCGGCCGGGGTTGCAGGCCAGCACCACCACCCGCTGGCCCAGGAACACCGCCTCCTCCACGTCGTGGGTGACCATCAGCACCGTGGTGCCGGTGTCCTGCCACACGCGGCGCAGGAAGACCTGCATGTCCTCCTTGGTCTGCACGTCCAGGGCACCGAACGGCTCGTCGAGCAGCAGCACCGAGGGTTCGCAGGCCAGCGCCCGGGCGATCGCGACCCGCTGGCGCTGGCCGCCGGACAGCTGCTTGGGCAGCTGGCGACGCAGCGCCGTCAGGCCCGTCTCGGCCAGGTACCAGTTCACCCGGCGGGCCCGTTCGGCCTTGGATATCGGGAGCAGTTCCAGGCCGAACGCGACGTTGCGCTCGACGTTGCGGAACGGATAGACGGCGCCGGACTGGAAGACCAGGCCGCGGTCCGGTCCCGGGCCGGTGACGGGAGCGCCGTCGAGGCGGACCTGCCCCGCGCTGGGGCGGGTCAGGCCGGCGATCAGGGACAGCAGCGTGGACTTGCCCGAGCCGCTGGCGCCCACGAGGCAGGTGAACGAGCCCGGTGCGACGTCGAGGCTGATCCCGGACAGGGCGGTGAAGTCGCCGAAGCGCATGGTGACGTCGGTGAGCGAGAGCATCACACCCACCTGCCCACGCGGTCGCGGAACAGGCGCAGCAGCACGTCGATCGCCAGTCCGATGACGGCGATCACCACCAGGATCGCGAAGATCCGGTCGCTGGCGAGGAAGCGCTGGCTGCGGGCGATCCGGTAACCGAGCCCGTCCTCGCTGTTGATCAGCTCGGCGACCACCACGAAGTTCCAGGCGGCGGCGGCGTTGACGCGGACGCAGTCGATCATGCCGGGGAACGCGTGCGGGACGACGACCTTGCGCAGCACCTCGCCCCGCCGGGCGCCGAGGGTGTAGGACACGTCGATCACCGGTGGGGGCACCTGGCGTACCACGTCCGCCGTCATCAGCGTGTTGAAGAAGACCGTGCCGATGAACAGCAGCGCCACCTTCGACGGCTCGCCGATGCCGAGCCAGATCGTCAGCAGCGGGATGAACGCGCTGGCCGGCAGGTAGCGCAGCAGCCCCACCACCGGCTCGAACAGTGCCTGGCCGGCGGCGAAGCCGCCCATGACGATGCCCAGCGGCACCGACACCACGACCGCCAGGCCGAACCCGATCAGGATCCGGCGGACGCTGGCCCAGACGTCGACGGCCAGCGTCCCCGACCGGGCCATGTTCAGCGCGGACTGCCACACCGCCGACGGGGCCGGCAGGAACTGCTCCGGGACCGAGCCGGTCGCCGACACGGCCACCCAGGTGACCACGGGTACCAGCACCGAGCACGCGATCAGCACGGCCTTCCAGCGGCGCGAAAGGGGCGAGCGCAGGGCCCACATCCCCGGGCGGCGGCCCGCCCGGCGCCGCGGGAGCGGCTCGGTGAACGGGCGGGCGGGCGCGACGTCGACCATGGCTGAGGTCATTTCGCGGCCTGGACGAACTTGGGCTCGAGCAATCCGTCCAGCGACGGTTTCTCCTCGGCCAGGCCGGTGGAGACCAGGAAGTCGCCGATCTGCTGAGCCTGGAAGTCGAGGTTGGCCGGGGTGCTGCCCGCGGCGAAGGCCGCCAGGTTCTGCTCGCGGGTGAAGATCGTGGTGCCGGCGTCGTACGTCTTGTAGTCGGCGGGGCTGACGCCGCCGCGCTTGGCCATGGTGGCGATGGCCTTGTCCGAGTTCTGGCCGATCCAGGCCAGCGTGTCGAACCAGGTCTGCACGACCGCCTGCACCTCCGTCGGGTGCGCCTCGACGAAGTCCGCGCCGAAGACCAGGTGGTCGGGGATCGCGCCGGGGAAGTCCTTCGACGTGGCGATCGCCTTGCTGCCCTTCAGGCCGAGCGCGGTGGTGGTGAACGGGGCGAAGACACCGACCGCGTCGACCTTGCCGGCCACGAACGCGGCCGCGGCCGCGTCGGTGAGCATCGGGGTGAACTGGATGTCCTTCTCCGTCAGTCCGGCCTGCTTGAGCGCCAGCAGCAGCAGGTAGTGGTCGACCGTGCCCTGCTCGGCGGCGACCTTCTTGCCCCGCAGGTCGGCGATCGAGTTGATGCCGGGCCGGGCGATGATCTGGTCGTTGCCGGTCGAGTTGTCGTTGACCAGCACCACCGTCTGCTTGGCGCCGCCGCTGACCGACGAGAGGGTGTCGTTGAGCGTCTGGCTGTTGGCGTCCAGGTTCCCGGTGCTGAGCGCGGTCAGCGAGTCGGTGTACGACTCGAAGTACTTCAGGTCGACCGTGACCCCGTTCTTGGCGAACAGGTTCTGCTCCTCGGCGACCTGCCAGGGGAACCACCCCGGCCAGGCGGAGAAGCCGAGCCGGACCGTCGTCTTGCCCTCCCCGGATGCGGTGGAGGTGGAGGAGGTGGCGTCGGCGCAACCCGCGAGCAACAGCAGGCCGGCCACCGCACAGAGCAGCTTCTTCATCGGTTGTTACCCCCAAGGTGGCCGGATCGGACCAGGCAGCCGAGCGTGTCGCAGATGACCCGGGTGGCCAGCAGCGCGGTGATCTCGGCGTTGTCATAAGGCGGCGCGCATTCGACGACCTCGATGCCGGCGAGCGGCCGGGCGTCCGCGACGATCTGGATGAACTTGAGCACCTCGCGGGGCAGGAAGCCGCCGGGCTCGGGCCAGCCGGTGCCGGGCACGAACGCGGCGTCGAGGCAGTCCACGTCGAACGACAGCCAGACCGCGTCGGCGCCGTCCCAGGCCACCTCGAGCGCGCGGGCGGCGGCCTCTTCGATGCCCATCTCCACGCAGTCGGTGACGGTCATGATCGTGGTGCCCCGCTCGCGGCCCACCTTCACCCCGGGCCGGGGCGCCTGCCAGCCGCCGATGCCGATCTGCACGAGGTTCTTCGGCGGAACGTTGGGCAGGTCCGTGGCATGGAACCACGGGGTGGTGTGCATCCGCTCGTCGAGGTCGGTCTCCTGGGTGTCGACGTGCCGGTCGAAGTGGATGATGCCCAGGTTGCCCTGCAGATGCTGGGCGACGCCGCGGACGGTGGGATAGCCGATCGAGTGATCGCCGCCGAGGACCACCGGGAGCGCGCCGGAGGCGTACACGTGCGCGACCGCCTTGGAGATCTGGTCGAAGGTCTTCTCGATGTTGGCCGGGATGGTGAAGACGTCGCCGAGGTCGCAGATCGAGATCGACTCGCGCAGGTCGACGCCGAGCTCGAAGGAGTAGGGACCGTACAGTGCGGAGATCTTGCGGATGCCCTGCGGGCCGAACCGGGTGCCGGACCGGTACGTCGTGCCGCCGTCGAACGGCGCACCGAGGACGGCCACGTCGTACTCCCCGCAGCGGCGCACGTCCTCCAGATACGGCGCCTTGAGGAACGTGTTGATGCCGGCGAAGTGCGGCAGCTCGCCGCGGGAGAAGGTCGGGATGGTCCGGTCCCGGATGGAGTCGGCGCCGGGCAGGCCGAGCTCCAGGCCGCGGGCTATCTCCTGCTGCCACTTCGTCGTGGGCATCCGCGCTTCGGCCGCAACCGCGAAGGCAGCCTCGGGACCGTACCTGTCGTGCAGGGTGGGTTCGGCGTCGGTCTGCTCGACGTGCGGGTGCGGGCGATCGTGGTGTAGACCCACAGGCAGCCTCCGGATGGCGAAGCCCTGGCCGGGGAGCAGCCAAGTTCTCTGGTTGCCTCCCGGGCTTTTGTCCCGCCGTGGAGCGCCCGGGGAGTCCGGGCGCCTGCACCTCTCGGACCAGACCCCCGCTGAACGGGACGGAACCCTAGGCGCGCCTCACCGGTGGTGAGTCACCTGGTATCGAAGTCGCGCTTTATTGCCCGCCCATATCCGGATCGTTACCAACTGATGTCGTCCGCCCGGCACGTTCACGGCGGCGGCGTTCCCGGCGTTGTGAGGGTTTGGTAACGAGCTCGAAGCACGAACGTCATCGAGTCGAAAAAGGACACCTCGAAACTGCCGTGCGGCGTCGCGCACGGTGGATCGCGCCGCTTAGGCCGAGGATGGGTCCGGTAATCCAATGCTACCCGGCAACCACATGACAGTGCTTCAAGATCGACAACGCGCCGGCCGCGGCGTCCGTCTGCTGTGGACCTCGATCACGCTGGCGCTGCTCGTCTGCTCGGCCGGCTGCGGTGGCGGCCAGGCTCCCTCGGCGAACAAGATCACGCTGGGCTTCAGTGCGTGGCCCGGCTGGTTCCCCTGGCAGGTCGCGAAGGAACAGGGACTGTTCCAGAAGCACGGCGTCGAGGTCGAGCTGCGGTACTTCGAGAACTACACCGACAGCATCAACGCCCTCGCCACCGGCGTGATCGACGCGAACAGCCAGACGCTGAACGACACGTTGGCCTCGAGCAACGGCGCCGCCGCGCTGAGCATCGTGCTCGTCAACGACAACTCCACCGGGAACGACAAAATCATCGCGAGGCCGGGCATCACGAGCGTCGCCGACCTCGCCGGCAAGCGCGTCGCGGTCGAACAGGGCACAGTGGACCATTACCTCCTGCTGCTCGCGCTCGACCAGGCGGGGCTGAAACAGAAGGACATCACCCTCGTGTCGATGCCGACCGACGCGGCGGCGGACGCCTTCGCCCAGGGCAGAGTGGACGCCGTGGGTGCCTTCGCGCCCTTCACCAGCGTTGCCCTCAAACGCCGCGGCAGCCGCGCCATCGCCACTTCCGCGGAGTTTCCCGGCGCCATTCCCGACCACCTGGTGGTGCGGACGACCCTGGCGCAGACCCGGCCCGCCGACGTGCAGGCCCTGGTGGACACCTGGTTCGAAACGGTGCGGTGGATCCGGGACCACCGTGACGCCGCGGTCGGCATCATGGCCAAGCGAGCTGAGGTGAGCGTGGAAGAATACCGTACCTACGACGCCGGAACCACGATCTTCACGCGCCGGCAGAACATCGACGCGTTCACGCCCGGCACCACGCCGGACCACCTGAACTTCCAGGCTGGACAGATCGTCGACTTCATGCTGACGACCGGCATGGTCGAGGAGCGGCCGTCCCTGGACGGCCTGCTGGACGGCCGCTTCGTAGATGCGGCGCCGCAACTGTGACGGCCGTCGGCAGCCCGCCGGCCGGCGGGGCCCGCAAGGGCCGCCGGGCCCCCGGACGCATGACGCGCCGGCTGCGGGTCCGGGGAAAGCTCAACGTTCTGGTGCTGCTGCCGCTCGCGGCCGTGCTCCTGGTCGCCGTTCCGTTCGTGACCGGCGAGGTCCGCTCCGCGCAGTCCGCGGCGACGACCGCCGCCCTCGCCGGGGACGCCCGCCAGCTCGGCGGCCTCGTCTGGGAGTTGCAGCGCGAGCGGTTGCTGACCGCCGGATACCTGGTCTCGCCGCAGGACGACGGAGTCAGCCTGAAGCGGCAACAACAGCTGGTCAGCGACGGCACGGCGAACCTGTTGCGCCGCCTCGGTCCCGACGCCTCCGACGAGCTCGTCGCCTCGTTGACCCGGATCGGGTCGCTCGGTGAACTACGGGCCAGCGCGCTCGCCCGCGGTGCTTCGCTGGACAGCGTGGCCCGGGCGTACCACGCCGTTGTCGAGGCGATGATCGAAGCCTTGCGGCTGGTACCGCAGCGTACCAGCGACGCGGAGGGAACCCGGCAGCTCACCGCGCTCGACGCGCTGTTAAGGGCGAACGAGGAAAGCGCCCTTCGCGGCATGGCGCTGATCGTCGCCGCCAGCGATCCCCGGGCGGGAACCCAGCTGCTGCAGAACGCCGTCATGCGGTCGGAGCAGTTGATCGAGCGCTTCGTCGAACAGGCCGACGTCAGCCAGGCCGGCCAGGTCGTGAACGTGGAACAGGGTGAGGCCGCCCGGCGTGTCGACGCGATAGCCGGAACTTTGACCGGGACGCCGCAACGGGACCTGGCGCGGTTCGCCGCCGGAGCGCTGGCCGCCGTCGACGCGCAGTCGAGCCTGCGCCGCGTGGTGCAGGACCGGGTGACCGGCGAGATCGCCGACGCGGCGGCCGGCCGGGCCACGAGCGCCCGGATCACGGCCTGGGCCGTCGCCGTCGGCACCGCCCTCGTCTTCCTGCTGGTCACCGCGCTCACCCTGACCGTGAGCCGGTCCATCGCCGGACCGCTGCGCCGGTTGACCGCGGCCGCGATCAACCTGGCCAACGTCGCCAGGGCGGAGCTGGTGCGGGTCAGCGACGAGGAGAATCTGGGCGAGCAGCAGTCTCCCCAGCTCCCGGCCATCGACGTGGCGTCGCACGACGAGATCGGCGACCTGGCGGTCGCCTTCAACATGGTCCAGGCCACCGCGTCCGAGCTGGTGGAGCGTCAGATCGTGAGCCGGCGCAACGTCAGCCTGATGTTCGTCAACATCGCACAGCGCACGCGTAACCTGGTCGGGCGGCAGCTCACCGCCGTCGACGATCTCGAACGCAACGAGCAGAACCCCACCCTGCTGGCCGGGCTCTACCGCCTGGACCACCTCGCCACCCGGTTGCGCCGCAACGCCGAGAACCTGCTGGTGCTCGCGGGTTCGCGGGCCGAGGCGCGGATCAAGCGCCCGACGCCGCTGAGCACCATCATCCGCGGCGCGCTCACCGAGATCGAGGAGTACGAACGGGTCGACCTCGACATGAAGAGCGAGATCACGGTCACCCCCGAGGCCGCCGCCGACCTGGTGCTGATCTTCGCGGAGCTGCTCGAGAACGCGACCATGTTCTCCCCGCCGGAGTCCCCGGTGCGGGTGCGGATGGAGCCCGATGAGGACGGCTGCCGCATCCTCGTCATCGATCAGGGCATCGGAATGACGCCGCAGCGCCTGGAGGAGGAGAACCGCCGCCTGGTCGAGCGGGAGCGCCTGGACATCGCGCCGACCCGCGTGCTCGGCCTGTTCGTGGTGGGCCGGCTGGCCCGGCGCCACGGCCTCACCGTCGAGCTGTCGGCCACGCCCGACGGTGGTACGACCGCTACGGTGCGCGTCCCGGCCGCCATCTACTGGATCGGGTCACCGGGGGAGCCGGCCGCACCCGTCGAGAGCGTCCGTGCGACGGCGGCGGTGCCGCTCCCGCCGGCCATCTCCGCGGCGTTCAGCCGAACCGCCGACGGGTTCGCCTGGTTCTTCGCCAAGCAGCGGGCCGCCGAACTTCCCGCCGCCGAATTCCCGGCCGGCTCACTCCCGGCCGCCGCGATCCCGCCCACGTCGCTCCCGGCCGCCGAGTTTCCGGCTGCCGAGTTCCCAGCCGCCGGATACCGGGCTGCCGAGTTCCCGGCCGCCGGATACCGGGCCGCCGAGTTCCCGGCCGCCGGATACCCGGCCGCCGAACTCCCCGCGGCCGAGCTCGCGGGCGGGCGCGATCCCGTGGCCGAGGGCGCCCGGATGCAGCAGTACCAGGCGGCGATCGGCCGAGCGGCCCCCGCGGCGGCGGCGGTGCCGGCGCAGCGTACCGGCGGCGACGCGGGAGCACTCGTCGCCACCGTCCCCGGATCGCGTACCCTCACCCGGCGCGTACCCGGCGCCCACCTGGCGCCGGCCCTGCGCGAACAGAAGCCGAACTCCCGCGCGGGCCGGCCGGAAGGCTGGCGGCCGCGCGACCCGGACGCCGAGCGGAAGACCTTCGACTCCTTCACCACCGGGTGGGCTCGGGCCACCGCACAGACCGGGAACGACGGATCCCCCACGGACCGACAGGACGAAACCACCATGGAGCGCTGGGCATGACCATCCCCACCACCGGCACCAGCGCTGCGGCGCAGAACTTCAACTGGCTGGTGAACCGCTTCGCCCGGGACACCGCGGACGTCGACGTGGTCATCGCGGTCTCGTCGGACGGCCTCCTCATCGGGATGTCGTCGGACCTGGACCGGGCCGTGGCCGACCGGCTCGCGGCCATCACCTCGGCCGTGCTCAGCCTGGCGCACGGCGTATCGGAGAGCTATCCGCTCGGCGCTCCGGACAAGGTGGTGATCGAACTGAGCCACGGCTTCATGCTGGTCTGCACGATCAGCGCGGGGTGCGCACTGGGCGTGCTGGCCTCGAGCCAGGCCAGCCTCGGCACGATCGCGTACGAGATGGCGGTGTTCGCCAACCGGGCCAGCGAGGTGCTGTCGCCGACGCTGATCGACGAGCTCCGGTACTCCGTCGGATATTGACGCCGTGACCCGCGATGGCCCGAACGATCAGGATCCGGCGCCCGGCCTGATCCGGTCGTTCATCTCGCGCCCGGCGAGCGCGGCCGGCGGCGGGCCGGCCGCGGCCGGCGGGGTGCCGAACAATTCCGACGTCGGGCTCCTCCGGCCGTACCTGCTGACGGCCGGCCGGGTGGCGCCCGTGGACCAGACTCTGGAGATCGAGGCGCAGGTCCTGACGAGCGAGCTCGGCATGGCGGCCTACTATCGGCTGACCTTCGAGCACCGCGATATCGTGCTCCTCTGCCGGGTGCCGATGTCGGTGGCGGAGGTCGGCGCGCGGCTCGGTTATCACGTGGGCGTCGCCAAGGTTCTGGTGGCAGACCTGGCGGCGCTGGGACACCTCATCGTGCGTCGGCCGGAGTCCCGTCCGGCGTTCAATCTGGAACTGCTGGAGAGAGTGATCCGTGGACTCGAAGCCCTCCCATAGCCCGTCCCGTGCCACCGTGGCGCCGCCCATGCCGGTCAAGATCGTCGTTGCCGGCGGCTTCGGCGTCGGCAAGACGACCGCCGTGCGAGCCATCTCCGAGATCACACCGCTGACCACGGAGGCCGCGATGACGTCGGTGGCGGTGAGCGTCGACGCGGCCGACGGCGTGCCGGACAAGACGACCACGACGGTCGCGCTCGATTTCGGCTGCATCACTCTCGACGAGAGCCTCAAGCTCTATCTCTTCGGGACTCCCGGCCAGGACCGCTTCGGGTTCATGTGGCGAGACATCACCAACGGCGCGCTCGGCGCCCTGGTCATCGTCGACGCGCGGCGGCTCGACGACTGCTACCCGGCCGTCGACTACTTCGAGCAGATCGATCTGCCGTTCGTCGTGGCCGTCAACCTCTTCCACGGCAAGCTGACCCACGACCTGGCCGAGGTCCGCTGGGCACTGGCCATGAAGGACGACATCCCGGTGGTCACCTTCGACGCCCGCGAGCGGTCGTCGGTGCGGGACGCGCTGCTGTCCGTGCTCGGGCGCACGAGGGACCGCGCCCGGAACCATCATCAGGGCATCCGCGTGGTCTATCAATAGCGCTCGGAACCGTCCCCGGTCGAGGTCCGCGCCGAGACCTCGGGGTGGGCTACCAAGCGAGAGCGTCGGGGCTCTTGGTCAGCGATGCGCTGTGTGGTCGTCACCGGCTGATCTGTCCAATGTCGGCCGCGACGCCGACAATCAGACCATGACCGATGTCCCGGCTGTGCACACCACCGATGAGAGTGCGCGCAGAGACGAGGCGCTCTCGAACGCGTGCAACGCCAATTTGTCCAGCCAGCCGGAGACCGGCCCGGTCGAGGGCGCCTCGCCGCTCGGCCGTCCGTGCGGGGGAGGACCCGGTGGCCTCGTACCGGAATGTGTCCGTCAGCTACAGCGGCCTGCCGGCGGTCGCCGATGTCACGTTCTCAGTGCCGCGCGGCTCGATCGTCACGCTCATCGGCCCCTCAGGCTCCGGCAAGAGCACGCTGCTGCGCTGCCTGAACCGGTTGAACGACCTGGTGCCCGGCTGCCGTATCACCGGCGACGTGCGTTACCGGGGCATCGATCTCTACGCGCCGGATGTCGACCCGGTCGCCGTGCGTACGCGGATCGGCCTGGTCTTCCAACGGCCCAACCCGTTTCCGATGTCGATCGCCGACAACGTCGCGTTCGGGCCGCGTAGGCTCGGATTCCACGGCAACATCGACGACATCGTCGAGCACGCACTACGCCGCGCCGCGCTATGGGACGAGGTCAAGGATCGCCTGCGCAAGAACGCGCTGGGACTGTCCGGCGGCCAGCAGCAGCGCCTCGTGATCGCGCGCGCCCTGGCGATCGAGCCCGCCATCCTGCTCATGGACGAGCCGGCATCCTCGCTCGATCCGATCAGCACCGCGCGCATCGAGGACCTGGTGCACGAGCTCAAGCCGAGCGTCACGATCGTGATCGTCACGCACAACTTCCAGCAGGCCGCCGCGTCGGCGACTACACCGCATTCCTGACCTCCGAACCCGACCCCCCATGGCACCATCGTGGGCCGGCTGGTCGAGTCCGGAACGACCGAGAACATATTCAGCCACCCGGACCAGAAAAGGGACCGAGGACTACGTCATGGGCCGTTTCGGCTGACCCGGTCGCGCGCCGACACCCAAGCCCGCGCACCCGAACAGAAAAATCGCACGGCGAATCAATCGCAGACGCGGTCAGCAAGCCGAGGTAATCGACGATCGTGAACCGCCGCTTGAGGCCCTTCACGCCGGGCCCGGTCGCAGGTCGTGGGCGACCTCGACCCCGTGGCTGCGTCCATGCTGTCCGGATTTGCCGAGATGAGGACGTCGTTGCAGCTGTTCGTAGACAGCCGTTAAGAGCTTGACTCGGGCGGGTGGGGCTCACGCCTGGGGAACAGCCGAAGTATCTGCGCCGCACTCGCAAATAAGGGAATGACAAAAACCAGGTACGTGCAGAAGCGAATGCATTGACTGACGAATGCCGCATCCTGGGTCGAGATCTTGACGCCCGCCAGTCGGCTGAGGCATATCATCTCAGCCAGAGCCAGAAAGGGCGCTGCCGCGATCACGGCAAGCGCTGAAATGAAAGCGAAGAGAGCCAGTCGCGGCCGCTGCTTGACGGTGTCCGGAGCTAGGCGCTCTTGCAGGAACCGGATGTAGTGCCTGAACTCGATGACGAGTGTCAGCACGATGACAGGGATAACTTGCGCGCTGGTTGCTGCGAAGGCTTCGGTCATGGCCTATAAAGTCGTCCTATTCGGTGGAGATGTCAACCGGCGCGACGACGCGCCCAAATGTGTTGCGACTCCCATATGAGACCTGGCAACTGTCGCATCGGTTTGAGAGGACTGATGCTAATCAGTAGCCGTCCATGACCACGCAGTCCTCCACTTCACCGGGGACGGAACACCTCTACGGGAGGTCGCCCACGGACTGGCGCCTGTAGTCATCGCCATCCGGATCGGCCGCGAACCGCTCTGACTATGGCGTGACTTGCTACGCTTGGTGACGCAACTGGCAAGGCTTGGCTGGCCCGCCGTGGGTGGCCTCGCCCAGGTTGGCGCCTTATCACTGATTCCGGCCCGAAACGCCCGGAGCGACGGTGTCGCGTGGGTCTTCGGAACAGATTTACGGGAAGCCGTCGGGCGCCCTACGCTTCGCGATGTGATCCGCCACTACTACCCGGGCGTCTTGCATGTGGCTCGTGAGCTCTTCGCCGAGCTGCGCCAATACTCTGGCAGCACTGCTTTCGGCGACGTGTTGGTGCCGTGGACCGAGAAGCGTGGACAGATGATCGTCGAGTTACTGGCGCCGCTGGCTCGGTACGGGTGACTGGCACCGTGAGGAGTACCGCTGGGCCGACCCACTGGAGCAGGCATACGCCCTGAGCCGGGTCAACGATGTGCTGCTGCTTGGTTTCCAGCCGGTGCTTCCGGTGGGCACCGAGCTGCCATGGGCCCACGACCTGCACCTGGACATCCGGTGGCCGACCGTGACGCTCGAGGAGTACCAGACCTTCTGCACCGCTCTTGCGATGAGCGTTGTCGACGAGCCGGACTACGACCGGTTCCTGCACGAGATCGTCACGGTCGAGCAGACCGACGATCCGGGTAGCCCGGTCGAGATCATCGAGAGGTTGTGGCCTGCGGTCATGAGCGGCGAGTTGTTGTTCTCGCGGTCCGGCGTACGGGTGCGTGGCGGCGTGCAGCATGTCGTCGCCGGCGTCGCTGACCGTGCCCCACTCGAGAACGTTTTTCTCCGGCGTTATCGTGCCACGTCAGACGACTCGCTGGGATGGGGTCATAACTCGCAGTGGAAGACAGACTTCCGCCGGGACTATCGCACGGCGACGGCCGATCACTTGAATGTCGACGGGGAATTCGACATCGATGAGGCGTCGGGCTTTGATCCGGAGCTGACGTCTGCGATTCGGGACGTTCTTCGAGATCGATACGCCAGCCCCGAGGCCGCGGCACGCACCAGCGAACGAAACGACGTCTTCACCTCCCGTTATCGAATGGCCCTTCCGCACAATCGTGGAGAGCGCTCCGTGCACTAGTTCGGCCAAGATCAAGTGCGCTCATCTGCCGCGAAGCGGGCTTGTTTATCTACGTAATGTTAGTCAGGTGCGGTGCCAACTTACATCTGAATTGGTGTCCACCGGCAGTGCGGACGATGGTCCGGCCTTCCGCCGGACGGCGTATACGCCGGCCCTTGGCTGAATGGAATCCTCATGGCACTTGTCTTAGTTAGAACGCGACGCGGGGCAGATCCTTGCCTGTTCCCCCGGCATCGCCGCCGCATCCGAACCTGCGCTGCCCGTCAGCAATGCCGAATCGCACTACTTGCGGCTATCACTCCGAAACATCGATGTGCTTTCGCATGGCACTCTGTAGATCTCGATAGCCGGACCACATCCCGTTGAGGTACTCGCCCACCCTATGTGCGATCTGTTCCTGAGCGTACCTTCCAATGCTTCTTCCAGCGAATGTGGCTGCGAAGCTTACTGCCTCAACATGCAGCGAACGCGCCATGCGGGTGACGGTCGGCGAAGCGATCAACTCGATGCTGATCAAGGTACTCAGTAGTTCATCG
>Ga0081539_10001717_pt1 | contig 35101 bp, 29 predicted proteins | sample TabmetS4T2R2_FD_71023 | JGI IMG/M metagenome (GOLD analysis project Ga0081539, IMG submission 71023) | Tabebuia heterophylla rhizosphere microbial communities from the University of Puerto Rico - S4T2R2 | ecosystem: Host-associated > Plants > Roots > Rhizosphere ... | reverse complement strand
AGGCCCCCCCCGTGCGGGCCCGCGGGGCCCGGGCCCCCGGGCCCCGGGGGCCGGGCGCCCTGCTGGGCGCGGCGGCCAACCTCGGCTCGCTCGCCGGCAACGGCGGCCCGACCCAGACGCTGGCGCTGCTGGCCGGGAGCGCGGCGATCGATGCCGGCGAAGCGCCCTGCGTCAACGCCGACGGCCAGGTCCTGAGTACCGACCAGCGCGGGCTGCCGCGCGGGAGCCCCTGCGACATCGGCGCCTTCGAAGTGCAGCCGCCACCCCCCTCCCCCGCCGCCCGACCCCGGCATCGCCACGCTTAGCGGCCTGAAGCTGAAGCCGAAGAAGCTGCGCAACGGGGAGAAAACGACGCTCAGCTTCAATCTCAGCGCCGCCGCCAAGGTCAGCTTCGAGCTGCGCCGCAAGCTGAAGACGAAGAAAGGCAAAGTCCGGCTGGTCAAGGTCGGCGGGGCACCGAAGGCGTTCAACGCGGCGGCCGGAGCGGTCAGCCGCACCTGGAAGCCGCGCGGCCTCAAACCCGGCGCCTACCAGCTGCGAGCCACGCCGGCGGGCGGCAAGACGGTCTTCGCCGCGGTGAAGATCCTGCCGAAGCGGCCCCAAGCCCGCTAGGGCGCGTCGCTTAGGGATTCCACGAGGCGCCGGCCGCGGACGCGGGCGGCGGCGCATGCCGCGCGCGAGGATCGTCCCGACCCCGAGGAAAGGACGCTTGTGTACAGGCTCTACGCGGTTTGGACCCACCCGGAGGACGTCGAGGCGTTCGAGAAGTACTACGTCGAGGTGCACGGGCCGCTGGCGGCGGCGATCCCCGGCCTGCAGAAGCTGGTCCTGACCCGGACCAGCGACACGATCGGCGAGGGCGACCCGCCCTTCCACCGGATCGCCGAGCTCTGGTTCGAGGACCGGGCGGCGCTCGACGCGGCGCTGGAGTCGCCGGAGCTGGCGGCCGCGGCCGAGGACGCGGTCGGGATGGAAGAGCGTTTCGGCGTCACCCTGCTGAGCCCGGCCGGGAGCGTGGTCGAGCAGCCGCTGGGGCCATACGAGCCGGCCGCGTAGCCAGTCGCGCGACTGATAGGAACCGGGCATGCGCAGTCTCCTCTTCGCCGGCGCCAGCCGGCCCGACCTCGTCGCCAAGCTCGACCGCGCCGGCGCCGACGCGGCGATCGTCGACCTCGAGGACGCGGTCCCGGTCGCCGGCAAGAACGAGGCACGGGCGGCGCTGCCGGAGCTGGTCGCGAGCGTCGCGCGGACCCCGGTGCTGGTCCGGGTCAACGCCGCCACCACGGAGTGGTTCGACGCCGACCTCGACGCGGTCGCGGAGCTCGGCGAGGCGGTGGCCGGCGTTGTCGTCTCCAAGGTCGAGGCGCCGGGGGAGCTGGAGAGCGCGGCCGGGCGGCTCGGCGAGGGCGCGGTCGTGATCGCCGGGATCGAGAGCGCCCGCGGGGTCGCGCAGGTCGAGGCTCTGCTGGAGGCGGGCGCGAGCGCCTGCTACTTCGGGGCCGAGGACTACATCGCCGACCTCGGCGGGCGGCGCACGGCCGAGGGCACCGAGGCGCTCTACGCGCGCTCGCGGGTCGCGCTGGCGGCGCGCCTGGCCGGGGTCGCGGCGCTCGACCAGGTGGTGACCGACTTCCGCGACGACGGCGCCTTCGAGCGCGACGCCGCCGCCGGGCGCGACCTCGGCTACCGCGGCAAGCTCTGCATCCACCCGGCGCAGGTGCCGATCGCCAACCGCGTCTTCTCCGCCTCCGAGGAGGAGCTGGCGCGGGCGCGCGGGATCCTCGCCGCCTGGGAGGAGGGCACGGCGCGCGGGATCGCCGCGGTCGAGTTCGAGGGCGAGATGATCGACGGGCCGGCGATCCGCATGGCCCGCGACACGATCGAGCGCGCCGGCTGAGCCGCCGCGGTGGGTGTGGTCGCCATTTGTTCCGCTATGCGGAACAAATGGCGACCACCCAGCCCTGAGCGCTTGCGGTTCAGCGCGGGGGCAGGGGGCAGGTCACGGTCTCGAGCTGGAGGATCGCGAGGCAGCGGCCGAAGCCGATGTACTGGCCGGCCATCATCATCAGCTCCAGCACCTGGTCGTCGTCGAAGTGCTCGCGCAGGACGGCGATGTCGGCGTCGCCGATGTTGTGGTGGTCGACCGCCATCCGTTCGGCGAACTCGACCGCGGCGCGCTCGGCCGGGCTGTACTCAGGGTTGGCGGCGAAGTCCTCGGCCCAGATCCCGGTCGCCTGCTCCTCGGGAACGGTCTCCGGCGCCAGCCGCGCCGACTGACAGGTGACGCAGCCGTTGAGGATCGCGATCCGCAGCCGCACCAGCTCCTTCAGCCGCGGGGTCAGGCGGGCGACGCCCTCGGCGTCCTCGACGTTGGAGTGCCAGGGGTAGTAGAAGGTCAGGTACTGCTCGAGGAACTCCGGGTGGGCGCTGAACACGCGGGCGACGTGCTGGGTCGCCCAGTCGCCCTCGGAAGCGCCGTCGTGCATCTCCTTGATGAAGCCGTCGAGATCGGTCTCCTCGGCGAGTGGAATCCTGGCCATTTTGCATCTCTCCTGTTCTGCGTTTTCCCGTGCTCCCGGCCCCGCCGGGATCCCCCGAACCCTGGGATCAACCTAGCCCCGGCCCGGCGAGCCCGCTGACACCGCGGTTCCCTTCTTTTGTCGGTCCTCCAGATTTTTGGCGGCTCCTCCATACCGGCCCCCGGTGCCCCTGGAAGGCGGCGGCGCGCGCCTGATTAGCTGTCGGTATCGCCACGATCGAGTTCATCGACCAGACCCTCCGGGACGGCCAGCAGAGCCTCTGGGGGATGCGGATGCGGGCCTACCAGGCGACGCCCGCCCTGCCGCACCTGAATCGGACCGGGTTCCGGGTCGCCGACCTGACCGGCGGCACCTTCTTCGTGGTGATGCTGCGCGAGTCCGGCGACGACCCCTGGGCGGCGCTCGACCACATCGTCGGCGGCCTGCCCGACGTCGAGCACCGGGCCGGGATGCGGCCGGTCGCGGTCGGCAGCTTCGGCTTCGTCCCCGACGAGATGCTCGACCTCTGGGTGGCGACGCTGGTCAAGCACGGGATCCACTCGCACTGGCTGTTCGACTGCCTCTACGACATGCCGGTGATGGAAGCCAAGGCGAAGGCGATCCGCCGGGTCGGCGGCCAGGTCGTGCCGGCGATCATGTACGGGCTCACCGATCTGCACACCGACGAGTTCTTCGCCGACCGGGCGCGGGAAATGGCGAGCTGGGAGGGCGTGGAGACGATCTACGTCGAGGACGCGCCGGGGGTGCTGACCCCGGAGCGCGCCGCCACCCTGCTGCCGGCGCTGCAGGAGGCGACCGGCGACGTGCGCCTGGAGCTGCACGTCCACAACACCACCGGCCTCGCGCCGCTGGTCTACGTCGAGGGGATCAAAGCCGGGATCGACATCATCCACACCTGCTCGCTACCGCTGGCCAACGGGCCCTCGCTGCCCTCGACCGAGGCGATGGTCGAGATCGTCGAGGAGCTCGGCCACGACCACAACCTCGACAAATCGCAGCTGAAGCCGGTCGCCGACCACTTCTACGCGGAAGCGAAGCGGATGGGCTGGGAGACCGGAGTGCCCAACGAGTACCGGATGCTGCCCTACCGCCACCAGTTGCCCGGCGGGATGACGGGGACGCTGAAAAACCAGCTGAACGAGTACGGGATGCCGGAGAAATTCCCCCAGGTCGTGGACGAGATCGTGCGCGTGCGCGAGGAGCTGGGGCAGCCGGTGATGGCGACGCCGTTCTCCCAGTTCGTCGGCATCCAGGCGGTCCTGAACGTGGTCATGCCGGAGCGCTACCAGGTGGTCCCCGACGAGGTGATCCACTACTCGCTCGGCCACTACGGTCCGCTGATGCGTCCGGTCGAGCCGGAGATCGCCGAGAAGATCTTCGCCCAGCCGCGGGCCAAGGACCTCGAAAGCTGGGAGCGCGACCAGACGCCGCTCACGGAGTTCCGCAAGCGGCTCGGCCCCAACCTCTCCGACGAGGAGCTGCTGCTGCGCTACTTCTGCCCCGAGGAGCAGGTCGACAAGATGCTCGCCGGCCCGCCGCTGCGGACCGCCCCGCACCGGGGCGGCGACGGGCCGCTGGATCAGGTCACGCGGCTGATCGAAGGGGCGAGCGAGGCGCGTCACATCTCCCTGCGCCAGCCCGGCATCAGCCTCGACCTGCGGCGCGAGGACTGAGGCGCGCGATGGATGCGCTGGCCGCGATCCGGACGATCGGGGCCAACCGCTTCTACCGGCCCGACGACGTTCCCGACGAGGTCGTGCACGCGGCGGTCGAGACTGCGCGGTTCGCGCCGCAGGGCGGCAACCGACAGCCGGTGCGGCTGGTGGTCGTGCGCGACGCGGCGAAGAAGCGGCGAATGCGGGAGCTCTACCTGCCCTGGTGGCGGGCTTACTTCGAGGCGGCCGAGGCCGGGTCCCAGAGCCTTGGCGAGTACAGCTCGGCCCGCAAGGCGCTGCTGGCGGCCAACGATTTCGCCGAGAACCTCGACCGGCACCCGCTGATCATCGTCGTCTGCGCCCGCGAAGCCGACCTCCACGTCACCGACCGCGAGCTCGGGCGCACGCCGGTGGTCGGCGGCGCCTCGATCTACCCGTTCGTCCAGAACCTCTGCATCGCCTTCCGGGCCGCCGGGGTGGCGACGACGATCACGACCCTGCTCTGCGGCTCCGAGCCGGAGGTCAAAGAGCTGCTCGGAATCCCCGACGGCTACCTGACCGCCTGCCACGTCGTCGCCGGCTATCCGGCCAAGGGCTTCCCGACCAAGCTGCGCCGCCTCCCGGTCGAGGAGATCGCCTTCCTCGACAGCTTCGGCGAGCCGATCCCCGCGCCGTAACCGGGCCAAAGTTGGCTCGGTCGGGGCCCGACGCGGCGGTCATCATCGGAGCATGAAGAGAACGCTCGCACTGGCGCTTGCCGCCCTGCTGATCATCGCCGCTCCGCTCGCCGCCGCGCCAGGCGCCGGCGCCTCCCGGATCGTCGTCCGCGAAGCCGGCAACAGGCTGGTCGCGGTCCCGGCGAGCGGTGGGCCGGCGCGGCTGCTGGCCCGAGCGCCGAACGGAGCGCTGGTCGGCTCCTCGGCCTCGGCGAACGGCAGCGTCGTCGCCTTCACCTCCCGGACCAGCGGGAAAACCAGCGGCGGACCGACGATGACCGACCGGATCTGGGTGCGGCGAGCGGGAGCGCGTCCGCAGGTGATCCGGACCGTGGTCAGCGTCGGCCGCGACCGCCAGTTCAGCCCTGTCGACGCGATCTCGCTGTCGCCGGACGGTCGCCGTCTCCTCGCGACCCAGCGCGGCGGCACGGTGCTGGCGATGCGCGCCGACGGCACCGGGGTGCACCGCGTCGCGGTCCCCGGCTTCCGCTTCTCCGGCGGACCGCACCCGAACGGATCGGGGGCGAAGTTCACCCCCGACGGGCACCGGATCATCGCCGCCCTCGAAGCGACGACGGGCGAGGCCGAGTTCGAATGCGGGGTGGCCCTGGTACCGCTCGGCGGCGGCAGCGCCCGCTTCCTCAGGACCGGCCGCAAGTCCGGCGGCATCTCCCGCTACACCGCGCCGGCCCTCTCCCCCGACGGGCACACGGTCGCCTTCCTCGAGCGCCTGCGCGACCGCGAGCGGCTGCTGGTCATGCGCCTCGATGGCAGCGGCGCCCACGAGGTGGCCCGCCCCCTGAGCTCTGACTGGTCGCTCGAGAACCCGGTCTTCTCGCCCTCGGGCCGCGCCCTTGCATTCGTCGCCGACCGGGTCTTCAGCGGCGGCACGATCGCCGCGGTCAGCCCCTCGCGGATCTACACGGTGCGGGCCTCGGGTCAGCGCCTGCGAATCGCCCAAGCCGAAAAGGTGCACCGCTACATCCGCAACCCGACCTGGGTGCGCTAGGGACTACGCCCAGACGATCTCGTCGTCCTCCAGGTAGTTGCGGATCACGCGGCCGTGCGGGAGGTCGAAGTCGTAGATCCCGTAGTAGGCATCGAGGACCTTGGTCGGGCGCAGCAGGTGCCAGGGGTCGACCGAGGAGACGGTCGGGAGGCTGAGCGAGCCGCGGCCGGCCCAGAGCTTCGGGGTCCCGTCCTGGGCGGTGTGCAGGGTCGCGGGGACGTCGAGGCGGACCAGCTCGCAGACCGAGGGCGGCTTGCCCTCCTCGGAGTTGGGGATCACGCGGGTCGAGAGGACCGGCGTGTCCTCGAGCTCGGCGGGGTCGGCGAGGCGGTCGCAGACGACGGTGGCGGTCATGATCGGCTGGCCCTTGGGGCGCTGGACGGTGAAGACCATCTGCTCGCCGTAGGGCACGTCTCCCCCGCCCCAGTTGCGCTCGAACACGGCCAGCTTCTTGGCGTAGCCCCAGATCTCGCGGCCGGCGCCGAGCGGGACCTCGTTGTCGACGAAGATGAACGGCTGGTAGAGGTAGACCTCGCCGTCGACCCGGGCGCGGATCATGATGTAGGCCTCGTGGTACTGGCCGAAGGTCGAGAACGGCACCCAGCGGGCCCAGGCGATGCAGGTCGGGACCTCGTCGGCGATCTCGGCCCCGGGCGGGAGCAGCGACTCGACGCCCTCGCGCTCGGCCTCGTAGACGATGAAGCAGTCCTCCACCCCCCGGTACAGGTACGGCGGCGGCCCGTAAAGGCTGCCGGGCCCGATCGGCTGCGAGTAGGAGGCGGCGAGTGCTGCTTTGTCCATTCGGGGGTTCCCTCTCCGTGTAGTTCTCAGTCCCGCAGTCGAGGGTAGGACGGCACGGCCCGCGCTCCCGGCCGGGAACGCGGGCCGTTGTGGAATCTCAAACTCCGTGCCTACTTGACCGAGAAGCCGCCGTCGACCACGTAGGTGGCGCCGACCACGAAGGCGGCGTCCTCGCTGGCGAGGAAGGCAATCACGCCGGCCAGTTCGTCGGGCTGGGCCCAGCGGCCGATCGGGGCCGAGCGCACCGCTTCCATCACCGCGGCGTCGCCGGCGGCGAAGATCTCCTTCGTCATTCCCGTCTCCACCGCGCCCGGGCAGACCGTGTTGGCGCGGATCCCGGAGCTGGCGTAGTCGAAGCAGAGCTGGCGGGTGAAGCCGACGATCGCGTGCTTGGACGTGGTGTAGGCGGCGCCGCCGTTGCCGCCGACCAGGGCGGCGGTCGAGGCGACGTTGACGATCGCGCCGCCGCCGTTCTCCAGCATCTGCGGGATCAGCGCCCGCGAGGTGTGGAAGACGCCCTTGAGGTTGACGCCGATGACCCGGTCCCAGACCTCGTCCGGGGTGTCGGCGGCGGGCAGGTAGTCGTCGAGGATGCCGGCGTTGTTGACGAGGACGTCGACGCGGCCGAAGCAGTCGATCGCCTTCGCCGCCATCGCCGCGACCGCCTCGGGGTCGGCGACGTCGGTGCTCAGCGCCAGGGCGCTGCCGCCGGCGCGCTCGATCGCCTCGGCGGCCGCCTCGGCACCGCTGACGTCGACGATCGCGACCTCCGCGCCCTCGAGCGCGAAGCGCTCGGCGGTGGCGCGGCCGATCCCCGAGCCGGCGCCGGTGACCAGCGCGACCTTGCCCGCGAACCGCTCCGGGTGGAACCTCTGCGGCGGGATCACAGCGAGATCCCCCCGTCGAGGGTGATCGTCTGCCCGGTCAGCATCTCCAGCTCCGGGTCGCAGAGCCGTTCGACCAGGGCGGCCGCCTCGCCGATCTCCAGCCCCCGCCCCATCGGGTTGGAGGCCGCGGCGGCGGCCAGCCGTTCCTCGTAGGTGTCCGGGAACATCGCCCGCAGGGCGGCGGTGTCGACGCCGCCGGGGGCGATCGTGTTGACGCGGATCCCGCGCGGGGCCAGCTCCTTGGCGAGGTAGCGGACGACGTGCTCGCCGAGCGCTTTGGCGCTGCCGAGGGCGCCGTATTCGGGGATCACGAAGCGGGCGCCGCGGCTGGAGAGGTAGAAGACGCTGCTGCCGCGCCCGAGCAGGTGGCCGGCCTCGCGGACGAGGTCGACGAGGGCGAGCCCGTTGACGACGATCGATTCGCGCAGCGCTGTCGGGTCGGCCTCGGTGAGCGGGCCGCGGACCGGCTTCGCCGCGCAGTGGACGAGCTGGTCGAGGCGGTCGGTCTCGGCGTGGACGGCGGCGATCACCTCGGCGACGCCGTCCTGCGTGCCGACGTCGGCCTTGACCAGGTGCGGCTTCCCGCCGGCCGCCCGCACCGCGGCGACGGCCTCCGCAGCCGCCTCGTCGTTGGCGTGGTAGTTGATGAAGACGTGGTTGCCGCCAGCGGCGAACCGCTCGGCTATCGCCCGGCCCAGCCCACTCGATCCACCCGTCACGCATATGGCCATATCGCTCCTCTCGAGGGTTCGCTATGGCGCTTCCCGAGCGGAAAACTTTCAGAAACCGTCTTTTGACCGCTTAACGCCGGGGTATCCCGTTGTGGAATCGACGAAGGCCGGCGCGAGGCCGTTCGGCGGGGACGAGGGGCCTGGATACGTTGACCGGGTGATCGACTTCGAGCTGGAGCCCGAGCTGCTGGAGCTGCGCGGACGGGTGCGCGAGTTCGTCCGCGAGGTGGCGATCCCCAACGAGCAGCGCGACGTCTCGACCCACGGCACCGACGAGGGGCTGCGGGCGGAGCTGCAGGAGAAGGCGCGCGAGTGGGGCGTGTTCGCGCCCCAGATCAGCACCGAGCTCGGCGGCCTGGGGCTCGATCACCGCGGCACCGCGGTGATCCTCGAGGAGTCCGGCTACAGCCTGCTCGGCGCCCAGGCGCTGAACTGCGCCGCTCCCGACGAGGGCACGATCCACATGCTCGACCTGATCGCCGACCCCGAGCAGCGCGAGCGGTACCTGGTGCCGCTGGCCGCCGGCCGGGTCCGCTCCTGCTTCTCGATGACCGAGCCCGCGCCGGGCGCCGGCTCGGACCCCTCGATGCTGCAGACCACGGCGGAGCGGACCGACAACGGCTGGGCGATCAACGGCCACAAGTGGTTCATCACCGGCGCCGAGGGCGCCGCCTTCACCGTCTGCATGGCGAAGACCGGCGCGGGCGCGACGATGTTCCTGGTCGACGCCGACAACCCGGGCTTCCGGATCGAGCGGGTGATCGACGCCACCGACCGCGCCTTCCCCGGCGGCCACGCCGAAGTCAGCTTCGAGAACTGCGAGGTCGGCGACGACGCCGTGCTGGGCGAGGTCGGCGAGGGCTTCCGCTACGCCCAGGTGCGGCTGGCGCCGGCCCGGCTGACCCATTGCGAGCGCTGGCTCGGCACCGCCCGGCGGGCGCTCGACATCTCGCTCGACTACGTCGGCAAGCGGGAGGCGTTCGGGCAGCCGCTCGGGGAGCTGGGGATGGTGCAGGAGAAGATCGCCCGCTCGGTGATCGACATCGAAGCGAGCCGGGCGATGATCTGGCGCTGCGCCTGGGCGCTCGACCAGGGCGAGCCGGCCAAGCACGAGTCCTCGGCGGCCAAGGTGTTCGTCGCCGAGGCGGTCAACCGGGTGGTCGACAGCGCCGTCCAGGTCTGCGGCGCGACCGGGATCTCCGGCGACACCCTGCTGGCGCGGATGATGGGTGAGCTGCGGCCCTTCCGGATCTACGACGGCCCGACCGAGACCCACCTCTGGTCGATCGCCCGGCGGACGCTGCGCGGCCACGCCGCTCGCGCGGCGGAAGCCGCCGCGACGCCGTGAGCGGAGCGGGGGCCGGTAGCCCCGACGTCGTTCGCACCCAGGCCGAAGCCGCGGCCGCGGAGCTGGAACCGCTGCTGGTCCTGGAGCCGCTGCAGGGGTTCCTCGACGGGGCGGGACTCGGCAGCGGCGCGCTGACCGCGGCGCCGATCGGCGAGGGTCACTCGAACGTCACCTTCCTGGTCGAGCGCGGCGAGGAGCGCTGGGTGCTGCGGCGCCCGCCGCGGGGTCCGCTGCCGCCCTCGGCCCACGACGTGCTGCGCGAAGCGCGGCTGCTGATGGCCCTGCGCCCGCACGGGACGCCGGTCCCGGAGGTGCTGGCGAGCTGCGAGGACCCGGAGGTGATCGGGGCGCCGTTCTACCTGATGACCTATGTCGAGGGCTGGGTGCTGACCGCCGAGCTGCCGCCCGCGCTCGACACCGCGGGGGCGCCGGTCCGGATCGCCGAGGAACTGGTCGACCGGCTGGTCGAGCTGCACCGGCTGGGGCCGGGAGATGCGGGCCTCGACGGCTTCGGCCGGCCCGACGGCTACCTGGCCCGGCAGATCAAGCGCTTCGGCGGCCTCCTCGACATGAACGCGACCCGGCCGCTGCCGGAGCTGGAACGGGTGACCGAGTGGCTTGCCGCCAACCTGCCCGAGTCCCCCGCGCCGACCGTCGTCCACGGCGACTACCGGCTCGGCAACGTGATGTTCGCCCCGACCGAGCCCCGGCTGGCCGCGATCCTCGACTGGGAGATGGCGACGATCGGCGACCCGCTCGCCGACGTCGGCTACATGACCGCCACCTGGTCGGCCAGCGCCGACCCGGTCAACGCCGTCTCCGACCTCTCCCCCGTCACCCGCCGCCCCGGCTTCCCGGGCCGCGAAGACCTCGCCCGGCGCTACGCCGAGCGCAGCGGCCGCTCGGTCGACGCCCTCCCCTGGTACCAGGTGCTCGCCCTCTGGAAGGCCGCGATCTTCCTCGAGGGCAACTACAAACGCTTCGTCGCCGGGACGACCGCGGATCCGTACTACGCGGAGCTCGAGGCCGGCGTCCCGGCGCTGGCGAAAGCGGCGCTCGAGCGCGCCAGCGCCTGAGCCTTTCCGGGTTTGAACACGCTATAGCGAGCCTAAACCCGGAAGCGCTTCTAGCCGAAGTTGTTCTGCAGCCAGGGGACGAGGATCGCGTTGACCTCGTCGGGCTTCTCCTGCTGGATCGAGTGGGCGGCGTCTTGGATCTCGTGCTTCTCGATCTGGGGCAGGAGCTCCTCGAGGCCGTCGGTGGAGCCGCGCATGAAGAACCAGTCGTCGGCGGAGGAGATCATCAGCGCCGGCTTGTCGATCACGTAGTTGGAGCCCTGGGCCTCTTCGAAGTCCACGCGCAGGGCGCGGTACCAGTTGAGGCCGCCGGTGAAGCCGGTCTTCGTGTAGGTGTCGACGTAGACCTGGCGTTCGGCGTCGTTGACGAAGGGCTCGCCGAACAGCTGCGGGTCGCCGACGAAGACGCCGGCCGGGACTTCCTGGATCTCTTTCGGGGCGGCCTCGAACTCGTCCATCGTGTAGCCGCGGCCGCGCAGCCAGCAGTCGAAGGTGTGGTTGATGTCCTTTTCGAGGATCGCCTCGCCGACGCCCGGCTCCTGGAAGGTGCGCATGTAGTGGTTGGGGCCGCGCAGCTCGTCGTAGATTTCGATCATGTCCTGGGGCGCTTCCCAGGTGAAGTACGGGGTGCAGAGGCTGCCGACGCCGAGCGTCCGCTCGGGGGCGAAGACGCCCGAGAACCAGGCCGGCATCGAGCCCCAATCGTGACCGATGAAGACCGCTTTCTCCTCGCCCAGCGCGTCGAGCAGGCCGGTCAGATCGGCGACCAGGTTCTTGACGCTGTAGGTGCTGGCGTCCGCGGGCGCGTCGGTGCCGGCGTAGCCGCGCTGGGCCGGGCAGATCACCCGGAAGCCGGCCTCCGCGACGGGGTCGACCTGGTTGCGCCAGGAGTAGGGCAGCTCCGGGAACCCGTGCAGGAGGAAGACGACGGGGCCCTCGCCCTGCTCGTAGTACTCCATCGTGATCCCGTTGGTCTCGGCGGTCTTGGGGGCGGTGAAGTCCACGGCGTCTCCTTATCTGCGATGCTGATCTGGGTTTGGGGCGAGCTAGCCCGGGAGCGTGAAGCCGGCGTCGACGCAGAGCGTCTGCCCGGTGCACATGCGCGCCTCGTCGGAGAGGAAGAAGGCGGCGGGCTCGCCGATCTCGTCCGGGTCGAGGGCGCGGCCGAGCGGCGAGCGTTCGCCCGCGGCCTCGGCGATCGCTTCCCACTCGGGGATTTCTTTGAACAGGTCGGTAAGGACGACGCCGCCGCAGATGCAGTTGGCGCGGATCCCCTTCGGACCGCCCTCGACGGCGAGGTAGCGGATCAGGGTCTCGATCGCGGCCTTGGCGGTGCCGAAGGCGGCGTAGGCGTCATAGACGCGGTGGGCGCCGAGGCTGGAGATCGCGACGATCGAGCCGCCGCCGTTGTCGGCCATCGAGGGCGCCGCGGTCTGCGCCAGGACCAGCAGCGAGCGCACATGGGCCTCCATCGTGTAGTCCCACTGCTCGACCGTCAGTTCGTCGGTCAGCCCGAAGGTGCCGGCGGCGGCGTTGGCGACCAGGTAGCGCAGCGGGCCGAGCTCATCGATCGCCTTCTCGACCGCTGTGACGTTCTCCTCGGCGACGCCGACGTCGCCCTGGATGATCGTCGCCCGCCGGCCGAGCGCGCGGATCTCCTCCGCGGTCTTCTCCGCCGCCTCTCTGTTCGTCACGTAGGTGATCGCCACGTCGGCGCCGCGGCGGGCCGCCGCCAGCGCGCACGAGCGGCCGATCCCACGCGAGCCGCCGGTGACAAGCGCGTTGCCTTTCAGCGTTCCATCCATCCCAAGCCGAACCTATCGGCCGGGAATCAGGCCGGAAGGTCGGTTCCGAGCCAGCCCTTGTAGAACCCCACCAAGTCCGGCAGGTACTCGTGCAGGACCGGGTAGCCGGGGGGCGCCGCTTCGGTCTCCAGGAGGCGGCCGGAGAGCGGGCAGTAGAACTCGCGCAGCTCCTGCCACTCGCCGTCGGGGTGGCCGAGCTTCGGGTAGATCTCCTCGTAGAGCTCGTCGCTGTCGCGGACGAACATCGGCACGTGCATCTTCCAGTTCTGGTCCCAGCGGCAGAGGTCGGCGCCGGCGTCGGTGCGGATCATCAGCTCGCCGTCGGAGCCACGGCGGACGATGTTCATCCCCTCGCCGTAGGGCAGGACGATCGGGTCGTCGTAGTCGACCCGCTCCTGCAGCAGCGCCACCCACTTCTCGAAGCGGTCGGGGTCCTTGATCCCGGACTGGATGTCCTTGACCGCGCGGCGGCTGAGTTTCTCGTCGAGCAGATCGGCGAGCGTCTCCTTGGTAACGGTGGTGGTGATCGGGACGTCGACCTGGTCGGCCGGGAGGAAGACCTCCGAGCCCTCGAGGAAGGCGGCGACCGACTGCTCCGGAGTGAGCTTGCCGGGCGCGGCGCGCTCGACGCCGACCACGGTCGGGGTGATCACGTCGAAGTCGAAGTCCTCGGGCAGATCCCAGAAGCCGCGGAACTCGGCGGCCCAGCGCGGTTCCAGGCGCATCGACTCCGAGTACATGACCTTCACGGTGTGGATCAGGTCCTGATCGAGGATTCGCTGGCGCTGCTCGGCCCACCACTCGGCGGCCGGGCGGGCGCGCTCGAGGCGGCTGTGCATCAGCCCTTCGCGGTTCTCGAGGCCGTAGGCGCGCTCGGCCCAGCGGCGCTGGATGTGGCCGCCGGCGATGTCCTCCTCGATCGCCCCCTCGGGGCGCAGCAGTGGGTCGCCGAGACCGCCGCCGCCGCGGCCGGAGGAGAGGTAGAGGTCGCCGGTTTTGACCGCGATCATCATCGTGTAGGGGTCCTGCTCGAGCTGGTGGTCGCCGGCGAACTGCTGCAGCAGGGCCTCCTCGCCACTGACGTCGCCGACCGGGTAGGCCTCGCCCGCGGCCGCCTGCTCGAAGACGTCGGAGCCGAAGACGTTGTGGACGTAGGCGCTCGGCGCCGGGTAGCCGCCGAACAACCCCGGGGAGGTCAGCATGCCCCCGGCGCCGATGTTCTCGATCTCGAAGTCCTGGGTGCCGTTGACCAGCAGCAGCGTCTCGAACGAGGAGCCGCCGCGGTGCCGGCCCCAGCCGCCGGTGTTGGGCTTGATCCGCCGGCCGAGGTAGATCATCGGCTTGACCAGCTCCCACATCTCGATGTCGCCCATGTCGCCCTCGGGGTTGAACACGGCGGCGCCGTAGTCGAGCCCGTCGAGGACGTACTTGGCGCCCTGGCCCTGAGCCCCGATCTCGAAGTTCATGAAGCCGGAGATCTGCCCGTACTGGTCGAGGCCGCCGCCCTGGGCGACGTTGCCGGGGACCGTGTAGGTGGAGACGATCTCCTCGATGTAGCCGCGCGACTGCAGGGCGCGGGAGACCGCGCGCAGGTAGCCGGTCGAGGTCGTGAACATCGGCATCCAGGGGAACGAGGACGAGCAGGGGGCTTCGCCGAGGTTCGCCCAACTGCCCTCGGTCAGGAGCAACTCGGTCGCGTAGTAGGCGCCGTCGTTGACTTTGTCGTTGCAGATCAGGGTCTGGGTGAAGAGGATCCACTGCATTCCCTGCTGGGCCGAGGGGGTGGCGTTGAAGGAGTGCCAGCCCCAGGCCGAGGAGCCGCGCAGGTCGGTGGTCCAGCGACCGTCGCGGTCGACCACGGCCTCGTAGGCGCCGTGGATGATCAGGTCGCGCTGGGCCCGTTTGGGCAGGTTCATCTTGTTCGCGTATTTGGCCTCGGTGAAGCCGGCGGAGCGGTAGCGGCCGGGGACCAGGAGGCCGCGGACGCGGGACTTGAAGTCGCGGCGGCCGTCCTCGATCGCCTCGCGCATGAACTGCTTGAAGTTCTCCTCGCCTTCTTCCAGGACGAGGCGCTCGACCGCGTCGCGGATCATGTGGCAGCCGGCCAGGCGGGTGCGCTCGTCGAGCAGGTAGAGGCCGGGGGCGCGGCTCTGCATCGAGACCCGTTTGGTGTGCCACTGGGCGATCGTGTCGTTCTCGCCGATCTTCATGCAGTGCAGGTCGATGCCGTCGTCGAAGCGGGTGGTCGGCGCCACCGGGACGCCGCCGGGGGTATAGGCGCCGATGTCCATCACGTGGATCACGCCGCCGGCCCAGCCGAGCAGCTCGCCCGGGTTGTCGGGGTTGAAGATCGGGACGAAGGTCTGGACGTCGGCGTTGTGGACGTCGCCGATCGTCGGCTGGTTGTTGGCGAAGATGTCGCCCGGCTTGATCCCCGGGTTGTCCTCCCAGCCGTTGCGGACCATGTACTTGATCGCCTCGCTCATCGTGTGGACGTGGACGATGATCCCGGTCGAGAGCGCGACGTTGTCGCCCTCCGGCGTGTAGAGGGCGAAGCAGATCTCCCCGAGCTCGCGGACGATCGGCGAGGCGCTGATGTTGAGCGCCGTCTCGCGCGCGGTGACCATGCCGCCACGGACCCGGGAGAAGAGCTTCTCGAAGTGCAGCGGGTCGGAGTCCTTCATTCCCAGCTCGCGCAGGCCGTGGTAGTGGCCGGTCTGCTCGTAGAGGCTCTCCGAGGCGGCGAGCATCTGCGCCAGGGTCTGGCCGTCCCAGCCGATCGGCGCCGACTGTTCGGGCTCGAGGACGCGGGTCTTGTCGATCGTGGCCATCGGTTCAGGCCTCCTCGGGGGTCTTGTTTTCCAGGTGGAAGATGCCGTGCTCGTCGAGCCAGGCGCGGCGGTCGGGCGGGATCGGGAAGGTCGTCGACTCGGCCTCGAGCACGGCCGGGCCCTCGATCTTGTGGCCGTTGCGGACGTCGTCCATCTCGTAGACGTCGGTGGTCGCCGGGCCCTCGGGCCACCAGACCTCGCGGGTCTCCTTGACCGGCGGCGAGCCGGACTCGCTCGGCATCGTCGGCAAGGTCGGCTTCTCGATCGGGACGGAGCCCTTGACGATCGCCTGCGCGACCAGGTACCCGAGCTCCGGCGAGGAGGCCGCCCGCGCGTACATCCGCGTGTAGGTCTGCTCGAAGGACTCGATCAGGTCGTTGACGTCGTCGATCGACTCGATCGCGGAACGCGGCGCGTCGACCTCGATGTCGACCAGCTGGCCGTAGTACTGCATGCGGACCATGTGGGTGAACTCGACCTGGTCGGCGGCGTGGCCGGACTTGCCGAACTCGTCGCGGACCCGGTCCTCGAGCGCGCGCCAGGCCTGAGTGAGCAGTCCCCCCATCGCCTCTTTTTCCTGATCGGAGGCGGTCGGCAGCAGCGGCAGGTCGACCTGGCGGTCGAAGCGGTACTCGAAGTCGGCGCAGGCGCAGCCGAAGGCGGAGAAGCCGGCGGCCCACTCGGGGACCAGGACCTGCTGGTAGGGGACGCCCTTGGTGTAGCCGGCGACGTGCAGCGGGCCGCCGCCGCCGTAGCAGAGCAGGGTGTAGTCGGCGGGGCTGTAGCCCTTGCCGAGGATGCGGCCGACGGCCTCGTTGCGGAGGCTGGTCTCGAACAGCTCGATCACCCCGGAGGCCGCCTCCTCGACGCCGAGCCCGAGCGGGTCGGCGACCTGGCGCTTGACCTCGTGGCGGGCGCGCTCGACGTCGAGCTGGACCTGGCCGCCGAGGAAGTAGTCGGGGTTGAGGCGCCCGAGCACGAGGTTGAGGTCGGTGATCGAGGCGGTCTCGACGCCGCCCTCGGGCCAGGCGGTGCCGATCATCGCCCCGGCGGAGTCGGGGCCGATCTCCGGGCGGCGCGCGTTCGGGTCGATGCGGACGAAGCTGCCGCAGCCGGCGCCGACCGAGTCGATCTGGACCAGCGGCATGTTGAGCAGGAATTTCGCCATGTCCGGGGTAGTCGTGACCTCGTAGCGCTTGCCGGTCAGCAGGGCGATGTCGAACGAGGTGCCGCCGATGTCGGTGCAGAGCACGTTGTTGAGGTCGACCCGGTCGGCCAGCCAGCGGGCGCCGACGACGCCGCCGATCGGCCCGGAGACGAGCGTGGTCGCGAGCTGGTCGGCGTCGATCGAGATCGTGCCGCCGTGGCTCGCCATCACCCGCAGCTCGAAGCCGGCGCCGCGCTCCTTGGTGCGGTCGCGGACCGCGCGCAGGGTGCCGCGCGAGGGCTCGGCCGCGTAGGCCTCGATCACCGTCGTGTTGAGGCGGGGGAAGTCGCGGCGCGAGGGGTAGAGCTCGGAGGAGACGAAGACCGGGCAGTTGCCGTTGAGGCTGCGCTTGCGCTTCTCCTCCTCGACGATCTCGCGGACCCGCTGCTCGTGGGCGGGGTTGCGGTAGCTGAAGATCAGCGAGATCACGATCCCCTCGACGCCCTCGTCGAGCAGCGCGTTGGCGCCCTCGCGGACGTCCTCCTCGCGCAGCGGCAGGACCTCGTTGCCGAAAAGGTCGATGCGGCCGCGGACGCCGTGCACGCGCTCGCGCGGGATCAGGGGATCGTTGTGGTGGTGGGTGGCGATGTGGAGGCGGTCCGCATATGAGAAGCCGAGGTAGGTCTGGATGCCGCGCTCCATCTGCAGCACGTCCTCCTGGCCGGCGGTGACCAGGGCGCCGACCCGGCGGCCCTTGCGGGTCAGCAGCCGGTTCAGCATCGCGGTGCCGCTGAACACGGCGGACTGGATGCGCGGGAAGCCCTCCTCGGGCGTCGAGTCCCACTGCCGCATCGCATCCTCGGCCGAAGCCATCAGCCCCTCGGACTCGTCCTGTGGGGTGGTTTGTGCCTTACCGACGACGAAGCTGCCGGTCTCGTCGACGATGAAGGTGTCGGTCATCGTGCCCCCGGCGTCGATCGCCAAGACCCGGGGGTCGTGCTCTCCTATTCCCATGGGCCGACAGTAGGACCGGGGCGCGGAGCTGTCGTCGGTTTCCCCAACCGATCGCGCCAGAGGCGTTTGTGGTCTGACCACAAAGGGCCTACCTTCTCCGGGTGGCCCGCAGCGGCGCGGACATCTCGCCCCCCGCCTCAAGCCGCGAGGAGATCGCGGCGATGGTCGAGACGCTGAGCGCCGAGCTCGACGAGATCTCGGCGGCGCTCGCCGACACGATCCACGAGCACCTCGACGAGCTCGACGACGACATGCGGACCTGGACCCTGCAGTCGACCCGGGCGAACCTCGGGGTGATGGTGACGCTGATGCGCGAAGGCGCCGACCCGCGCACGGTGACGGCGCCGCAGGAGGCGCTCGGTTACGCCAAGGAGTACGTCGTCCGCGGGCTCGATTTCGTGCTCCTGCAGCGGGCGTACCGGACCGCCCAGGGCGAGTTCGCCGGGATGATCCTCGGACGCCTGCGCGAAGCCACCGACGACCCCGACCACCTGGCCGAGGCGATGGTCTTCTTCAACGCCTGGATCTTCGCCTGGATCGAGACGATCGAGCGCCAGCTGACCGACGTCTACATGTCCGAGCGCGAGCAGTGGGTGCGCGGCGCGGCGGCGGTGCGGGCGGCCGAGGTGCGGGCGATCCTCAAAGGCGCGCCGGTCGACGCGGCGGCGGTCAGCCAGCGGCTCGGCTACGACCTCGACCGCTTCCACGTCGGGTTCGTGGTCTGGAGCGAGGACGGCGAGGACACGCCGGGCGGGGCGCAGGCGCTGTTCGGGGAGATGGAGCAAGTGGCCGGCGCGGTCGCCGAGAGCCTAGGAGCGCGCAGCGCCCTGACCGTGGCCCAGGGCCGGCACCTGGCCTGCTGGGCGGGCCGGCGCGAGCCGCAGCACCTCGGCGACCTACGGGTGCCGCGGGGGGCGGGCAAGGGCCTGTCGGTGGCGGCGGGGACGCCGGCGCACGGCGTCGAGGGGTTCGTCCTGAGCCATCGCGAGGCCCTGCTGGCCCGCCGGGTCGCCCAGCTGCGCGGCGAGCGCACAGCCCGCGCCACCTATCCGGACCTCGCCCTGGAGGCGCTGATGGTCGACGACGTCGAGGCCGCCCGCCGCTTCGCCGAGCGCGAGCTGGGGCCTCTGGCCGCCCGCGACGACTCCACCCTCCGCCTCGCCGCCACGCTCGCCGTCTTCCTCGACGAGGGCGCCAGCTTCGTCCGCGCCGCCCGCCGCCTCGGCGTCCACACCAACACCGTCACCTACCGCGTCCGCCGCGCCGAGGAGCTCCTCGGCCACCCCGTCAGCGACCGCCAGCTAGAGCTGCGCGTGGCGCTCCGCTTGGCGCGGCTCGTCCCCAGCTGATCCATCCGTCACTTTGCGCCCTATAGGGGCGTCAAGTGACGGATCGATCTCTGACAAAGCCTCAGTCGCTGACGCGGACCAGGAGCTTGCCGAGGTTGGAGCCGTCGAAGAGCTGGGAGAGGGCGGCTGGGGCCTGGTCGATGCCGCCGTCGACAATCGTCTCGTCGTACTTGAGCTTGCCTTCGGCGAGGAGGCCAGCGAGGTAGTTGATCGCCTCTTCGAAGCGGTCGGCGTGGTCGAGGACGAGGAAGCCGCGCATCGTGGCCCGCATCATGATCAGCTGGCCGATGTTGCGGAGGCCGTCGGCGGCGTTCGCGTCGGTGTAGGCGTTGTATTCGGCGATCATTCCGCAGAGGGAGATGCGGGCGCCGATGTTGAGGCGCATCAGGACGTGGTCCATGATCGGGCCGCCGACGTTCTCGAAGTCGACGTCGACGCCGTCGGGGGTGGCGGCGTCAAGCGCCTCGCGCCAGCCATCGGCCTTGTAGTCGACGCAGGCGTCGAAGCCGAGATCGTCGACCACGTGGGCGCACTTCTCCGGTCCGCCGGCGATGCCGACGACGCGGGCGCCGCGGGCCTTTCCGATCTGGCCGGCGATCTGGCCGACCGCGCCGGCCGCGGCGGAGACGACCATCGTCTCCCCCTCCTTCAGGTCGGCGAACTCGACCCCGAGGTAGGCGGTGATCCCGGTGTGGCCGAGCGCCCCGAGGAAGGCGGGCTCGGGCGCCGGCAGCGGGTCGGGCAGCGGCGAGAGCGGCGCCTCCATCAGCGAGTCGTCGGCCAGCAGGTGCTCCTGCCAGCCGGTGAAGCCGGTGACCAGCGCCCCGACCGGCAGGTCCTCGCGCTTGGACTCGACGACTTCGCCGATCCCGAGGCCGCGCATCACCGAGTCGAGCGGGACCGGCGGCATGTAGCCCTTGATGTCGCTCATCCAGATCCGGTTGGTCGGGTCGAGCGAGAGCAGCCGGGTGCGGACCAGGGCCTGGCCGTCGCCGAGCGCCGGGATCTCCTCTTCGACCAGCTCGAGGTCGCCGTCGGCGAGGCTCCCGTTCGGGCGGCTGCGCAAGCGCCAGGCGCGGTTGGTGCGGTCGGCCATCTCAGCCACCGACCGCCGCGGCGGCCGCGGTCGTTCCGTTCCTCGCCCCGATCCCCGCCTCGGCGAGGTAGTCGTGGACGACCCGCCCCTGCGGCAGGGTCCAGTCGAAGGTGCCGTAGATGCCGCCGACCATCGCGGTCGGGGCGAGGTCGGCGATCGGGTCGGTGGCCGAGCGCGAGTCCATCGTCACCTCGCAGCGGCCGCTCCAGATGTCGGGGCTGCCGTCGGCGCTGAGACAGGGGACCGTCTCCGGTTCGGTGCGGATCAGCTGGCAGACGCTGGGCGGCGAGCCCTCCTCCGCGCCGGGCACGTAGCGCAGGGTCAGGTGCGGGGTGGCGCCGACGTCCTCCATCGTCGCCGGCCGTTCCGGGGTCATCGTCACGCTCAGCAGGCGCTTGTCGGTCGGGCGGTCGACCGTGAACAGGAAGCCTTCGCCGTCGCCCGGGTTCGGGCCGCCGTGGCGGAAGCCGCAGTCGGCGAGCTTCTTCGGCCAGCCCCAGAGCTCGCGGCCGGCGGCCATCGGCGCGTCCGTGTCGAGGTAGATGAACGGGCAGTAGAGGTAGGTCTCCCCCTCGAACTCGGCCTGGATGATCAGGATCGCCTCGTTGTAGGTGCCGAAGGTCGTGAAGGGGTAGTTGCAGACCCAGGCGATGCAGGTCGCCGGATCGGTCGCCGGCGTCACCCCCGGCGGCAGGTGCCGGGCCACCTTCTCGGCCTCGGCCTGGTAGATCCCCAGCACCACCTTCGCCCCGCGGTAATAGTACGGCGGGTCGGGGTACAGCGGTGCGGTCACCGGCTGGTTAAAGCCGGCAAAGAAGTCATCGAGCCCGTTGGCAGTCACGCGTCACCCTCCTCCGGGCCTTCCCGGGCCCATTCGTTCCCAGTCCACCGACATTAGGTCGGGATCGGACCCGTTGCCTCGTGGCGGCGGAACGAGAGCGGGGACGCAGCTTGTGGCCCGCGCACAAGCGGGTGGTCGCCATTTGTTCCGCATAGCGGAACAAATGGCGACCACCCAGCCCTGCGGTGGGGTTACCGGCGGAGGTCGAGGGACCAGTGCTCGGTGGCGACGCGGAGGTTGGGGGCGTTGGTGGCTTCGATCAGGGCCTTGACCTCGGCCAGCTCCTTGGGCAGCAGCGGATAGTCCTGCTGGACCGGGCCGGCGGCGCGCATCGCCTCGATGTCGGACTCGGGGATCAGCGCCTTGAGGATCAGCAGGTCGTCTTCGCCCTCTTTGGTCCCATGGCGGGCGCGCAGCTCCTCCAGGCTCGGCTGCTCGGGCGGGTTCGAGGTCACCCGGCCGGCGTTCTCGGCGGCCATGATCCGCTCCATCACCGCGCCGTCGATCGGCCCCGGCGGCTCGCCGTAGTGGCCGGCGGCGTAGGCGACCACTTGGTCGGGGACGAGCTCGTAGCGCTCGCCGCCGACCACGTTCAGCACCGCCTGGGTGCCGACCAGCTGCGAGAGCGGCGTCGCCATCACCGGCCAGCCGAGCTCCTCGCGCACCCGGCCGGTCTCCGCCAGCACCTCGGCCAGGCGGTCGCTCATGCCGTGCTGCTCCAGCTGCGCTTTCAGGGTCCCGACCATCCCGCCCGGGACCTGGTGGGTGACGTTGAAGAGGTCGTACTCGCTGACCTGGTCGACCAGGTGGCCGGCGGCGCGGCCGACCGCGCGGAAGTGCTCGTCGACCGGCGCCAGCAGCGAGGTGTCGAGCCCGTGCTCGACCCCCATCAGCTCGAGATTGCGGACGACCGACTCGGTCGAGGGGGTCGAGGGGCCGTTGGCCATCGAGCGCGCCGCGGTGTGCAGGACCGTGACCCCGTGGCGGACCGCTTCCACGTAGGTCAGCCCCGAGGTCCCCATCAGGTTGTTGGCGTGGATCTCGACCGGCTTCGGCGCCGCCGCGGCGACGATCCTCGGCAGCAGCGTGCGCAGCCGCTCGACTTCGAGCACCCCGGCGGTGTCGTAGAAGAGCACGCCGTCGATCTCCGGCACCGCCGCGATCTCGGCCGCTTTCGCCGCCAGGTACTCGTCGGTGTGGACCGGGGAGATCGTGTAGAAGACCGTGCCGACAACCTCCGCCTCGTAGCGCTTGGCGATCCTCGCCAGCCGCGCGAAGTTCTCGACGCCGTAGAGCACGTCGTAGATCCAGAACGAGCGCACCCCGTGCTCGCAGAGGCGGGTGATCCAGAGGTCCATCAGCGCGTCGGGCGAGACCCCGAAGGAGATGCAGGCGTTGGCCCGCATCCCGCCCCGCATCGGCGTGCGCCAGATCTTCCTGCGCAGGAGGTCGAGCCCTTCCCAGGTGTTCTCCTGCTTGTACTTGATCAGCACCTCCATGTGCGAGGAGCCGGCGAAGTCGATCACGCTGAAGCCCGTTCTGTCGAGGACGTCGGCGACCGGCAGCGCCATCCCCGCCTGCATCCGCATCCCCCAGAGGCTCTGCTGGCCGTCGCGCAGGGTGCTGTCGAGGATCTCGACGCGGCTCGGGGGGTTAGGCAGCGCCATCGCCCGCCCCCGCGGCGCGCTCGCGCAGCGCTCCCTTCAGCACCTTGCCGCCGGGGTTGCGCGGCAGCTCGTCGATCGGCAGGTACTGCTTCGGCCGCTTGTGGCGGGCGATCGCGTCGAGGCAGCGCCGGTCAAGCTTCGCCGGGTCGAGCTCGGCGCCCTCGGCGGTGACGACGAAGGCGACGATCCGCTCCCCCCACTCCGGGTCGGCGACCCCGACCACGGCGACCTCGGCCACCGCCGGGTCGAGTTCGAGCACGTCCTCGACCTCGCGCGGGTAGACGTTGTAGCCGCCGGTGATCACCACGTCCTTGGCCCGGTCGACCAGGGTGAGGCGGCCGGCCTCGTCGAAGAACCCGAGGTCGCCGGTGTGCAGCCAGCCGCCGGCCAGCGCCGCCGCGGTCGCCTCCGGCATGTCGAGGTAGCCACTCATCACCGTCGGCCCGTCGACGCAGACCTCCCCCACCTCACCCGGCGCGACCTCTATGCCCGCCTCGTCGAGGGTGCGGACCGCGAGCCCGACCCGGGCGACCCCGACCGAGCGCAGCGCGTCCTCGTCGCCGGCCGCGACCGCGGCGGCGATCGCCTCCTTGCCGTGGGCGGTGATCGTGCAGGGCGACTCGCCCTGGCCGTAGCCGTTCCAGACCCGCGGCCCGAAGGCGGCGACCCCGTCGCGGAGGTCGGCGGGCAGGACCGGGGCGGCGCCGACCAGGATCGTGCCGATCTTCTCCGGATCGATCTCCGATGCCAGCGGGTGGGCCGAGAGCCGGCGCAGCAGGGTCGGCGGCACGAAGAAGCTGGAGCGCTCGCCGGCGGCCACGAGCCCGAAGAGCTCGTCGGCGTCGAAGCCCATCGACTCGGGCAGGACCTGGGCGCCGCCGCGCGCGACCCAGGGCAGGCACATCAGCCCCGAGGCGTGGCTGAGCGCGGCGACGTGGATGATCCCGTCGCGCGGCTCGACCGTCGCCGAGTCGGCCATGTAGGCGGCGGCCATCGCCCAGAGGTTCGAGTGCGAGAGCCGGGCGCCCTTCGGTTTGCCGGTCGTCCCCGAGGTGAAGAAGATCCAGGCGTCGTCGCCGGGCAGACGCGGCCGCGCCGCCACCGGCTCGAACCGCCCCAGCGCCGCGTCCTCCTCCGCGCCGAACACCGGCGCCGGCACCGCGACCTCGGCGAGGAGGCCCTCGGCGACGTCCGCGGTGGCGAAGCAGAGGCGGGCGTGGCTGCGGGCGACGATGTCGGCCGCCTCGCGCGCGTGCAGGCGACTGGAGATCGGCACCGCGACGGCCCCCGCGTGCCAGATCGCGAACAGCGTCTCCAGATAGAGCGGGTGGTTGGCGGCGAACAGGGCGACCGCGTCGCCCGGCTCGATCAAGTGGCGCTCGCGCAGCCCGCCGGCCCGGCGAGCCACCGCCTCGGCCAGCTGCGCCCAGGTGCGCTCGACCCGCTCGCCGACCAGCAGCGCGCCCTTGTCGGCGCAGTGGCGGGCGGGGCCGTCGAGCAGCCCGGCGAGGTTGGCTCCGTACACGCTTCGCCTCCCTCTCCGGGCCGCTCGTCGACCCTCGGTCCTTCAGCCCTAACGCGCCGCCAGCTCGGCGGTCTGCGGGGCGTCGGGGTTGTTCTTCGCCCACTGGTCGTCGTCGTAGTGGCGCAGATCGTGGACCCGGGAGGTGAACGCTTTCGCCGCCGCGTTGCACTCGTCCTGGGTCAGCTTGCCCTGGGTCGTCGTCCACTTCGCCGTTTTCGCCGGCAGCGTGGTCACCCCGGCCCCCATCGGCCCGACCCCGGACGTGAAGTCGTCGTCGGCCAGCACGGAGTAGGGAATCTGCGACCACATCTCGCTGCGCTCTTTCGAGTAGCGGGCCTGGTGGTGGGGGCTGCGGTTCTGCGAGGTCAGCGTGATCAGCCCGACCAGCTCGGCGATCGCGGAGCCGCCGTACTCGTCGTTCATCAGCGGCTTCATCCGCTGGCAGCGCTCGTCGATCAGCATCCAGTCGTCCTGCTCGTAGACGCCGGCGAAGTGGGCGACGTCTTTGAGCGTGCCGGAGTAGACCAGGAGGCCGGCGTCGATCATCTGCTCGCGGCTCCAGCCGGCCATCATCTTCCACATCTCCGCCGTCGCCGCTTCCATTTTCTCGCGCTGGTCGTCGAGGTAGTCGGCGAGTTCGGAGGCGTTGTCCATGTGCACCGGGATGTAGCCGTCGGAGAGGTAGTCGGAGGTGTAGAGCCCGACCGAGACCAGGTTCTCGTTGTTGTATGACGGTTCGGCCTCGAAGCTGCCCCAGTCGTCGACCATGTTGAAGTGGGTGTCTTTCATCTCCACGGTCAGGGTCAGGTTGTTGAACTCGATCTCGGAGGCGATCCCGTCCATCCACGGGTAGTCGCACTCGGAGAGGTCGAGCGCGTCGCGGACCAGCATCTCATTGCCGCCCTTGGTCCGGTAGGGGCCGTTGTTGCAGAAGCTCAGCCGGCACTCGCAGTGGCTGAGGAACCCGTAGGCGGAGACCGCCGCCATGAATTTGGTGAACGCGTGGTGGAGCTTGTCGCCGGGGGCGACGCCGAGCGCGTTCTCTTCGAAGAACTGCGTCTGGCGGGCCGTGTGGACCTGGTCTTTGTAGCTGCCGTCGCTCGGGAAGATGTGCGCCTCCGAGCGGTGGTAGGCGAGGTTGATCCGGCGCGTGAAGTCGAGCACGTCGATCACGTCTTCGACCGCGTCGGTCGGTTTCAGGATCCCCATGTCGATCAGCCACTGGCGGCCGCCCAGGTAGAATTGGGTGCAGACGTCCATCGTGATCGTGTTCACGTAGCTGCCGACCTGGCGGGCGCGGTCGGCGATCTCCTCGGCCGGCATCGCCGCGTCGACCTTGCGGACCAGCTCCGGGTAGCGGTACCAGGCGTTGTAGTAGGAGAGCGTGATGTAGGGGTTGACGGGGAACAGTTTCGACTCCTGCACCGTGCGCGTGGTGCACATGAAGTAGAAGGAGTCGGCGAGCTTCTGGATGTAGCTGTTGGTGTCCAGCAGGTCCTTGTAGCTGTGTTTGATCGGCATCTGTCTGCTCCTAGGAGATCTTGATGATGCGGGCGCGGTGCTCGGCCGCGGCATCGGCGTCGGCGTAGGCGTCGGCGGCGGGTTTGGAGTACTCGACGGTGACCTCGTCGCCGTCGCTGAGCCCGTCCAGCGTCGCGTTCATCAGGCAGGGCACGTTGTACTCGCGGGTCAGGATCCCGAGGTGGGAGCGAACCGTGCCGCCCATGCAGACGACGGCCTTGAAGTCGCCGAGGATCGGCGCGGTCAGGGTGCCGCCGGAGTCGTCGATGATCGCCACCGTGTTCTCCGGGACGCCGCCGGTCAGCATCTCCATCACCTTCTCGACGTCGGAGATGTAGCGGGCGGTGCCGGTGATGTCGGCGGCTTTGAAGACGTTGTCGCCGGTGCCGACGATCGGCCGCCCCTCCTCGTCGACTTCGTGCTCGCCGGTGTTGGCGATCCCGGCCAGCGGTTTGTACTTGTCCGGCTCCTCCTTGAGCGAGATCGTCGCCGAGACGTCGAACTTGTAGCCCTCGGCCAGCAGGTCGGCCTCGATCTGCGCCAGCTCCTCCGAGGTCGGTTCGAGGACGCGGCTTTCCACCGCCTCCTCCCAGCTCTTGCCGCTGGCGGCGAACTTCTCGGCGACCAGGGCGCGGACCGCGCTGTGGTACCGCTCGACCACGGGCGTCGCCGACTCGCGCGCCCAAATATCCGGATACGGCCTCGCGGCCGCCTCAGTCGTCGTCTCGCTCACTTCTATCCCTCCTCCTCGTCGAGGTTCGCCTTCTCCTGGGCCAGCCGCAGCAGCAGCGCCGCCTCGTGCTGGCCCGGAAGGCGCTCAATCGTGGGGACGCCGGCCAGCAGGACCGCCCGCGCTCCCTCCCCAGTTGCAAGTGCGGCGCCGCGTGCTGCCGCGGCCCCGCTCAAGATCTCGGTCAACGCCTCGACGTCGGGCGCGCCCTCGTCGAGCGCGGCCCCGTCGGCGTCGAGGTCGCGGGCGCCCGGCGCCTCGTCGACCACCGCGACCGGGCTCAGCTCGCGCGCCCAGCCGATCAGCTCGGTGAGGCCGGGGACGCTGGCCGGGTCGACCTCGTCGGTTGGCAGCAGGCCGGCGTAGACGACCCCGGCGGAGCCGTCGACGGTCAACTCGCGGCCGGCCATCGCCGCGGTCTCCCCCTCCCCGACGCCGACCACGCTGGGCCGGCCGAGGGCGCGGCTGACGACCGCGGCGTGCGAGGTCGAGCCGCCGCGCTCGGTGACCACGGCGCGGGCGGCGATCATCCCGCTGACGTCCTCGGGGCTGGTCGTCGGGCGGGTGAGGACGACGTCGCCGTCGGCCTCGCAGGCCGCGTCGGAGTCGCCGACCGCGATGCCGCCGGCGACGCCCGGGCAGGCGGCGATCCCGCGCGCCAGGACCTCGGCGCCGGCGGTGGTCTCCGCGGTCAGGCGCGGGGCCAGGACCGTCGCCAGCTGCTCGGCGCTGACCCGGCGCAGCGCCTCGGCGCGCCCGATCGTGCCCTCGTTGGCGAGGTCGACCGCGGCCCGCACGGCGGCCAGCGGCGAGCGCTTGGCGGAGCGGGTCTGCAGCAGGAAGAGCTCCCCGCGCTGGACCGTGAACTCGATGTCCTGGACGTCGCCGTGCTCGCGCTCGAGCAGCTTCGCGGCGTCGAGCAGGCGGTCGTGCGCCGCCGGCATCGAGGCCTGCAGGGCGGCCAGCGGTTCCGGGTCGTGGGTGCCGCTGACCACGTCCTCGCCCTGGCCGCGCGGCAGCCACTCGCCGTAGGGCTCGGGATCACCGGAGAGCGGGTTGCGGGAGAAGAGCACGCCGGTCCCGGAGTCCTCGCCGAGGTTGCCGAAGACCATCGCCTGGACGATCACCGCGGTGCCGCCGTCCTCGGAGATGCCCCAGTGCTTGCGGTAGGCCTTGGCGCGGCGCGAGGACCAGGACCCGAAGACGGTCTTGATCACCGCTTTGAGCTGCTCGTGCGGGTCGGTCGGGACCGCTTCGTCGGTGTCGTCCTCGACTTCCTGGCGGACCTGCGCGGGGGTCGCGCCCTCGCCGGGCTCGTCGAGGTCGGCGCCGAGCACGGTGTCGCCGAACTGGTGGATGAAGCGGCAGTGGGTGGAGCGGGCGAAGGCGCGGTCGCCGGAGAGCGCGGCCAGCGCTTCCTCGACCTCGTCGGTGATCCCGAGGTTGAGGACGGTGTCCATCATCCCTGGCATCGAAACCGCGGCGCCGGAGCGGACCGAGACCAGCAGCGGGTTCTCGCCGCCGCCGAAGCTGCGGCCGAGCTGTTCCTCGAGGCCGGCGATCCCGGCAAGGACGGAGCTCCAGGCCTCGGCTTCGAGCTCGCCGCCGGCCGCGTGGAAGCGGCGGCACTCCTCGATCGGCAAGCACAGCGCCGGCGGCACCGGCAGCCCGAGGCTGAGCATCCAGGCGATCGAGCGGCCCTTGTTCCCGACCACCTCGCGGTCGGGAACGGTCGCCCCGTCGAGGACGACGACCCGGTCGGCCACGGCGGTCACGGCGTCAGTTCTCCTCGCGTTCGCGCCCGAGCATCCGCAGCAGGTCCTCGTGCAGCTCGAACCAGACCGTGTGGTAGCTGTCGATGCGGGCGCCGGAGACCCAGTCGTGTTCGCCGGCGAGGACCTTGTCGTAGGCCTCGTCGAGGCGGGTCTTGTAGACGCCGAGGCGCTGGTCGAGCGCGGCGAAGCGGTCGAGCACCTTCTCGGCGCGTTCGTGCTGGTCGCCGAGGCGATCGACGATCCCGGCGTCGTAGTCGGCGTCGGAGTGGTCGTTCTGGACCCGCTCGCCGCCGGCCGCCGGCATCATCTGCCAGTCGGTGAAGAGCTTCAGCAGCTCGCGGTTGATCTTCTCGAAGCGCTCGTAGGCGTCGGAGGCCTCCGGGTTCTCGCGGAAGCCGGCGTAGGCCTTGGGGTAGCGCTCGTCGAGCCACTCGCGACCGGCCGGGGAGACCATGAACACGCCGTTGGCGCCGGCCGCGCGGCCGGCCTCGGCATGGGCCTCGAGGGCGGGCGCGACGTCGGCCTCGCCGGCGCCGAGAATCGCCGCCACGGCCTCCGCGTTGCCGGCCTTCTTGACCGCGAGTGCATGCAGGGAAAGAAGCTCCTGATCAGGCATCGACTCAGACTCTCACGCTGTTCAGCTATTCGCCACCCGACCTCCACGCGCGTTGTGGATGCTCACAAGGTGGGGACTGAAGGCGGGACCTGGGCGGTCTGAGTGGAGAGGTCGGGAGACCCTCCGACAGAGGCTCAAGTGGGGCTCACTGGCGCCCCCAGCGCTCGCCGAGCTGCGCGACGGTCTCTGGCGGAGGGTCTCCCGACCTCTCTAGCCAAACCCCCAAGAAGGGACCGTCTTAAGAGCCGACCGAGGCCCAGTGCCGAAGCAGCGCCACGGCGGTCTCTTCGGGACGCTCGAAGGGCCACCAGTGGCCGCAATCGAGGACGACGAGCTCGCCCTTCATCCGCTCGGCCAGGGCCTCGCCGAATTCGAGCGGGACGTAGGGGTCGGTGCGGCCCCAGATCACCATCGCCGGGACTTCCTGCTTCTCCAGGTCCGGCTGCCATTCCCTGCCGATCTCGATCGCCGAGCGGTAGATCTTCAGGATCGAGTCCTTGCCGTAGTCGGTCAGCCAGATGTTGGCTTCGGCATCCTCGCGCGGGACCCCGTTTTCGACCAGGTGCTCGATCCCGAACCCGGGGGTCAACTCCTCGGCCATGTATTTCTCGCCCTCGACCGGGGTCTGCCAGACCTGGGCCAGCGGGTGCCAGGGGTAGTTTTCGTCGACCGCGGCGCCGCCGCAGGCGACGGTGTTCAGCAGGTCGGGGCGGATCGAGCAGACGCGCTGGACCAGCAGCGAGCCCCAGTCGTGGCCGACCAGGTCGACGTTGCCGCCGAGCTTCTCGCATTCCTCGCAGATCCACTCGACGTAGGCCTCCTTGGTCGCGGGGAAGCCCTCCGGCGCCGGGTCGCGGAAGCCGGGCAGGTTGCCGGCGAGGACCTCGCCGTCGTAGCCGCCGAGGTGCTCCTTGACCCGGTCCCAGAGGCGCGAGCTGTCGGGGTTTCCGTGCACGAGGAAAGCGGGCATTGCGAGGCTCCTCTCAGCCGGCCGGGCCGGTCTTGACGGTCAGGTGGTTGATGTCGTTGAAGGACCGCAGCAGCCAGCTGCCGTCCGCGTGGACGACGATCCGAGTGATCGAGCCGTTGTCGGCGTGGACGAAGGCGAAGGGGCGGCTGTCGGTGGCGATCCGGCAGAGCTGGCCGATCACGGCGCCGTGGACGAAGGCGACCGCGGTCGTCTCCGGGCCGACCGTGGCGACTATCCCCTCGATGCCTTTACGTAGGCGGGCGCCGAATTCCTCGAAGCTCTCGGCGTTGGGGATCGCATCCCAGCGTTCCTCGGCGAAGACCTGCTGGATGATCGGGTCGCCGCGGCCCTGGCGGATCCGGTACTCGCCGCCCTCGAAGTCGCCGAGGAAGACCTCGCGCAGCTCGAAGATGACCTCGGGCTCGATCCCCAGCGCGGCCGCCAGCGGCGCCGCCGATTCCTGGGTGCGGCGCAGGGTCGAGGCGAAGATCCCGGCGACGTCCTCGTGGCGCAGCGCCTCGGCCGCCATCTCCGCCTGGGCCCTGCCGGCCTCGGCCAGGGCCGGGTCGGAGTGGCCGTCGACCAGCGGGAAACGGGCCCCGACCACCGCCGCTTCGGAGGCGCCGTGGCGGACCAGCACGACCTCGGTCGAGCCGGGTGGGAGCTCGTAGGGGCTCTGCTCGAAACTGTCTCTGTCTGCCATGGGCGGGACGCTACCGGCGTGGCTACGGGGCGGTGTAACCGCCGTCGACGCTCATCGCCGTGCCGGTGACGAAGGAGGCGCGGTCCGAGAGCAGCCAGGTCGCCGCCTCGGCGATCTCGCTGGGCTGCGCGAAGCGGCCGATCGGGTGGTTGGCGCGGGCCGCGGCGATCAGGTCCTCGTCGCCCCCGAGCGCATCCTCGAAGAGGTCTTTCTCGACCATCGGGGTGAGCACGTAGGAGGGGCAGATCGAGTTGACCCGGATCCCCGCCTCGGCGTACTCCAGCGCCGCCGATTTGGTCAGCCCGACGACGCCGTGCTTGGCGGCGACGTAGGCGGAGGCGCCCGGCCAGCCGATCAGGCCGGCGGCCGAGGCCATGTTGAGGATCGAGCCCGAGCCCTGGGCGACCATCGCGTTGATCTCGTGCTTGGTGCAGAGGAAGACGCCGACCAGGTCGACGTCGATCACCTGCTGCCATTCCCCGAGGTCGTTCTCGCCGGCGGGGCCGAGCGCGGCGAGGATCCCGGCGCAGTTGAAGGCGCCGTCGATCGAGCCGTGCTCGGCGACCGTCCTCGCCACCGCCGCCTCGACCGAGGCCTCGTCGGTGACGTCGCAGTTGGTGTAGATCGCGTCGCCGCCGAGCTCGCCGGCAAACGCCTCGCCTTTCTCGTCGTTGACGTCGGCGAGGACCAGCTTCGCCCCCTCCTCCGCGGCTTTGCGCGCCGTCGCCTCGCCGATCCCGCTGGCGGCGCCGGTGATCAGAATCGACTTGCCGTCGAGCATTCCCATCGCGGACCTCTCCTTACCTAGTGGCCTCAGCGAGCTTCGCCCGCAGCGGCTTCTTGTCGATCTTTCCGGTCGAGGTCTTCGGCAGCTCCGCCACGACCTCCCAGCTGGAGGGGACCTTGAAGGCGGCGAGCCGCTCCCGGCAGTGCTCCTCCAGCGCGACCACGTCGTCGCCCTCGACCAGCGCGACGACCGCGTGCACCTCCTCGCCGCGAACCTCGTCGGGGCGGCCAACCACGGCGGCCTCTTTGACGTTCGCGCTTTCCAGCAGCGCGTCCTCGATCTCCCGCGGGTAGATGTTCTCGCCGCCGCGGATGATCATGTCCTTGACCCGGTCGACGAGGAAGAAGTAGCCGTCCTCGTCCTGGTAGCCGACGTCGCCGGTGTGCAGCCAGCCGTTGCGCAGCGTCTCCGCGTTCGCGTCGGGCCGTTCGTAGTAGCCCTGCATCACGTTGTGACCGCGGATGCAGACTTCGCCGGCGCTGCCGGGCGCGGCCTCCTGGCCGGTCTCGGGGTCTTTGATCACGACCTCCTGGCCGCGGGTCGGGAGCCCGATCGAGCCGACCTTGCGCGGCCCGTAGAAGGGGTTGATCGTCGAGCAGCAGGTGCCCTCGGTGAGCCCGTAGCCCTCCATGATCTTCAGCCCGAACTTCTCCTCGAAGCGGCGGAAGAGGGCCGGCGAGAGCGGCGCCGCGCCGCAGATCACGAAGCGCAGGCTGTTGCCCTCGGCCTCCTCGGCGCCGGGCGCGTGCATCAGCGCGGCCAGCATCGTCGGCACCGAGGAGAAGGTGACCGGCTCGAAGCGGGCGACCTCCTCCCAGAACTTGGAGGCGCTGAAGCGCTCCCACATCGCCGTCTGGGCACCGAGGAAGAGCGGGATCACGGTGGTGACGACCTGGGCGTTGACGTGGAACAGCGGCAGGACCATGCCCATCGTGTCGCCGCGCCCGACCGGCAGCGGCTCGCCCAGCTGCCAGGCGTTCATGAGGAGGTTGCCGTGGCTCAGCATCGCCCCCTTGGGGCGGCCGGTGGTGCCCGAGGTGTAGACGAAGGAGGCGATCTGCTCGGGGCCGAAGTCGGCCGGCTCCTCGACGCTGCCGTGACCGCGCAGCGGCGCCGCCAGGTCGCCCGCGGGGGCGACGACGAGCTCGCGCAGGTTCGGCAGCTGGTCGCGATGGTCCTCGAGCCCGGCGGCGGCGTCCTCGGTGGCGACGATGCAGACCGCCTTCGAGTCGCTGAGGATCCCGACCTGCTCGCGGCTGGTCAGCGCCGGGTTGACGGGATTGAAGACGGCGCCGAGCTGCAGGATCGCCCACCAGACCTCGAGGTAGTGCGGGCTGTTCGGCAAGACGACGCCGACCACGTCGCCCTCTTTGACCCCGAGCTCCCGCAAGCCGCCGGCGACCTCGGCGACCCGGCCGGCGAACTCGGCGTAGGTCCACTCCTGGTGGGCGTCGCGCACGAACCGCTCCCCGCCGATTTCGCCCGCGCGAGCGCGGAGGAGCTCCGGCAGCGTGCGGGCGTCGGTCGAGAGGGCGCGGGCCATCGGGACCACTGTCGCACTACGGGGGCGGGGTGTGGCGAGGCCGGGGCGTGGGCTTTGTGCAGATCACTAGGGACGACAGGGCCACACCGCACACCCACAGGGCAGGTAGGTGTGCGGTGTGGCCCTGTCCCACATTCCGGACCGACCTTTGCCCGGTATGCGGGCATAAGTCGGACCGGAACGTTCCGGTGGGAGCTTGCCGCGCTATTCGCGGATAACCCCCACCGCAAGCTCCACCCAATTCGCCGCGCACCCCCGGGCCGGTAGCCACACCTACCTGCCGCAGTGGGTGTGGCTACCGGCCCGGCGTCCCTCGGCTTTAAGCGCCGACGATAGTCAGCGACGTGGCGGCCCTAGGACCCACTGGGTTGCCGCACAACGCCAGCCCCACTCTCGCGCCCGGAACCTGCCGCCGCCCCGCGGTCCCTCGCAACTGCTGGCAGAGCTCGATCAGTTGCAGGAGGGGGCCGCTGCCGGGGGCGCGGCCCTGGGCGAGGCTGCCGCCGCTGGCGTTGACCGGGACGACGCCGCCGAGCTCGGTGAAGCCGGACTCGACGAGCTCGGGGCCGCGGTTGGCGGGGGCCAGCTCGAGCGCTTCGTAGGCGGAGATCTCGGTCGCCGGGGTGAGGTCTTCCACCTCGGCGAGGTCGACGTCCTCGGGGCCGAGGGAGGCGCCGAAGTAGGCGAGGCCGGCGGCGCGGGCGACCGCCGGCTGGCCTTCCTCGGCGCTGAGCAGGACCGAGGCGGGCAGGCGCGGGGCGCGGGGGCCATCGCGGCGACCGCGGTCGTGGCGGCCGAGGACCACGGCGGCGGCTGCCTGGGCGGGTCCCGGCACCATCAGCTCCCGCAGCGGCCGGCTCAGCTCGGTGCTGGCCAGCACCTCCTCGACGGTGACGGCGCTGCGCAGCAGGGCGCGGGGGTTGGCGGCGCCGTGGCCGCGGTTCTTCACCGCGACCCGGGCCAGGTGCTCCTCGGTGGCGCCGGAGCCGCGCAGGTAGGTACGGGCGTCGGAGGCCAGCTGATCGAGCGGCAGGACCGCGTCGCCGAGCTCCGGGCGCGGATCATGGCCGACGCAGACGGCGACCTCGCTCTCCCCCGTCGCCACCGCCGCCCAGGCGGTGTGCAAGGCAAGCGCCCCGTGGGCGCTGGCGCAGGCGGTCGAGCGCACCTTGCGCCCGAGCGCGTCGAAGCAGCCGAGCGCCGCCGACCACTCGCCGCAGGAGAGGGCCAGGCTGTCGACCTCGCGGCCGGAGAGGCCGGCGTCTGAGAGCGCCGCGGTGACCGCGTCGTGAGCCAGCCAGCGCGCGTCGCGTCCTTCCCTCGAGAGGGACGTCGCACCGACTCCCAGCAGGTGAACCCTCGGCACCTCCCGAGCGTAGGAGGACGCCCCGGCCCGCGGGCAGGCGTTTCGGCGGGGCGCTTCGGTTACTCCAAAAGGGTCCCGCGGTTCCTTTGTCCTGGCTGAGAGGACAAAGGAACCGCGGGATCTCTAGACGGCGGTTTCGACCACCTCCAGGGACGGGGCCTCGGCGGCCGCGGCCGGGGCGGCGCTGATCCCGCTCGGGAGCCGGCCCTTCAGCATCAGGACCAGCAGCGAGAGGCGGGCGCGGAGCTGGGCGTCGGGGTCGTGCATGATCGCCAGCCCGGTCAGCTCCTCGACCCGGGAGAGGCGGTAGCGGATCGTGTTCTCGTGCACGTCGAGCGCCGCCGCCGAGCCGCGGATGCTGCCCATGTTCTCGAAGAACGAGCAGAGCGTGGTCAGCAGGTCGGCCTTCGAGTGCTCGCGGACCAGCTCGCCGACCGTCTGCTCGGCGAAGCTGGAAACGGCCTCCGCGTCGGAGCTGGAGAGCAGCAGGCTGCCGACCCCGAGCTCCTCGGCGGTGAACAGCGCCGGCCCGCCGAGCGGCGAGAAGCGGCGCACGCACTCGGTCACCTGGCGCGCCTCGCGGTGCGCCGTGCGGTAGCCGTCGAGGGTCGAGTAGACCGCCGAGACGCCGCCGATCAGCGCCGGGTCGAGGTGGCCGAGGACCGCCTCGAAGACGTCTTTGTAGTCGACCGCGCGATCGCCCCCCTCCCCGCCGACCGGCAGCTCGACCAGCGCGGCGGCGGCGCAGTTGACCGCCGTCACCTGGACCTTCAGCTCCGGGGCCACCTCGTGGAAGGCGGCGGCGACGGCGCGGAAGTCCGGCGCGTCGTCCTCGTCGCCAGAGCGGGCCGCGAGCAGCATCACCACGCGCGGGGCTTCGAGGTCGATCCCGAGCCGCTCGGCCCGGCGCTGGACGGTGGTCAGGTCGGAGGCGCCGCCGAGCAGCTCGGCGGCGAGCGAGGAGCCGGCGTTCCAGTCGGCCTCGACCGCGTTGCGGTCGGCGCTGACCTGCAGCGAGATCAGCGCCGCCGCCCGCCGCACGGCGATCATGT
>Ga0081539_10001716_pt1 | contig 35112 bp, 35 predicted proteins | sample TabmetS4T2R2_FD_71023 | JGI IMG/M metagenome (GOLD analysis project Ga0081539, IMG submission 71023) | Tabebuia heterophylla rhizosphere microbial communities from the University of Puerto Rico - S4T2R2 | ecosystem: Host-associated > Plants > Roots > Rhizosphere ... | reverse complement strand
GCGCCTGCAGGCCGCGACCAGTGAGGGCGTTCGCACGCTGATCGTACGCGCCGGCAACTTCTTCGGCCCGAAGGCCGGCAACAACTGGTTTTCGCAAGGCCTGGTCAAACCCGGCCGGCCTGTCACGTCGGTTGCAAACCCGGGTGCGCACGGCATCGGCCATCAATGGGCCTATCTGCCGGACGTCGCCGAAACGATGATCCGGCTTGCCGAGCGCGACGATCTTCAGGATTTCGCGACATTCCACATGGACGGGCATTGGGACGCCGACGGCACGCAAATGATCGCCGCCATCGGCCGCGTTGTGGGCGCACCGGTCAAGGTTCGTGCCTTTCCGTGGTGGCTGATCACGCTCGCGGCACCGTTCGGGGCGCTGTTTCGCGGGCTGCGTGAGATGCGCTACCTCTGGCAAACGCCGGTCCGCTTGAACAATGCGCGGCTCGTCGCCAAGCTCGGCCACGAACCGCACACGCCGCTCGACGAGGCCGTGCGGGCGACGCTGATCGGGCTCAAATGCCTCCCGATTGAAGGTGCTGCGGCCTGATGCTACGGAACACCCGGCCGCAGGCGCGTCTTCGAATCGCGCCGCGGCTGAGGAGCTCATGACCATCCGCCTGCATCGCGGCGACCTGCCGGATCTCGCGCGCTATACCGGCGCGGTCGCGATCGACACTGAGACCATGGGGCTCGAACCGGTGCGCGACCGGCTCTGCGTCGTGCAGCTCTCGCCCGGCGACGGCTCGGCCGACGTGGTGCAGATCGGCCGCGAGCTCGCACCGGCGCCTCATCTGAAAGCGCTGCTGGCCGATCCGGCCAGGCTGAAGATCTTCCACTTCGCGCGCTTCGATATCGGGATGCTGTACAAATGGCTCGGCGTGATGCCGCAGCCGGTCTATTGCACCAAGATTGCTTCGCGGCTGACCCGCACCTACACCGACAAGCACGGGCTCAAGGACCTGACCAAGGAGCTGCTCGGCAAGGACATCTCCAAGCAGCAGCAATCCTCGGACTGGGGCGCCGAAACGCTGACCGAGGCGCAGGTTACCTACGCGGCCGATGACGTCCTCAATTTGCATGCCCTGAAGGACAAGCTCGACGTGATGCTGGCGCGGGAGGGCCGCACGGAACTCGCCGAGGCCTGCTTCAAGTTCCTGCCTGTCCGCGCACGGCTGGACCTCGGCGGATGGGCCGCCGAGGACATATTTGCACATTCTTAACCAAGCGGTGGCAAGGACGGCAGGAAGCACCGCGCGAGCTGGTGTCCCGCCCGACAAGCCACGGCAGTGAAGTCGTTTTGCTGCCATTTGCCGCCGCGGCGAAGCCACATTCGCAGGGGATTTTGGCCGCTGGGCGCCGTATGATCGGTGGATGCGGGAGCCTCTTCAGCAGGGGAACGGCGGGGAGGGCATGAGCCGTCCGATCACCGCAAATGCACTCGATGCTTCGGCGCACGGCTGGCATGCCACCGGGCGCGCGAACCTTGAACGCACCGTGCGCATCGCCGGACGGCACAGCCGGATGGTCCGCATCATCCGGGTCGGGCTTCCGATCGCGATCGCGGCCGCGCTCATCGGATATATCGGGAAGACTTATTTCAACCCGATGGGCGTGCTCGCCTCGGCCCCGAGCGTGTCCGGCAAGCTCGCGGTCCAGGGCAGCAAGATCACCATGGAGCTGCCGAAGATCGCCGGCATCACGCGCGATCAGCGTTCGTACCAATTGACCGCCGAGACGGCGGTGCAGGACATCACCAAGCCGGATCAGGTCGAGCTGATGAACCTGCGCGCCGAGATGGAGATGGCCGGCGCCGACATGGTGGTGATCACGGCGAAGAGCGGCACCTACAACACCAAAGGCGACCGGGTCGTGCTGCGCGAGCACGTCGTTGTCACGTCGACGCAAGGTTACAAAGCTAAACTGCGTGAAGCGGTCGTCGACATGAAGAAGGGCAATGTCGTCTCCGAGCAGCCGGTCGAAGTGCGAATGCCGAGCGGGCTGATCAACGCCAACGGCATGGAAGTCGAGAATTCAGGCGAAGTGGTTCGTTTCACGCGCGGCGTCGTGTTCGATGTCGATGCTGAGGAGTCGCCAAAGAAATGACGAAACTGTTTTCAGCCATGACATGGCTCAGCGGCCCGGCGCTGATGTTCGCCTGCGCCGCCGCGGTCGCGGCGCAGCCGGCGACGCAACAACCCTCCGGCGCGATGCAAGGCTTCAGCCCGAATCGCGATCAGCCGGTGAAGATCACCGCGAACACGCTCGAGGTGCGCGACAAGATCCGCCAGGCGACGTTTTCGGGTGACGTGAAGCTCGTGCAGGGCGACACGACGATCACCTGCAAGGCGCTGATCGTGTTCTACGAGGATACGCAGTCTCAGCCGGCCGCCAAGAAGGCTGCGCCGGCGGCGGACACTCAGCAGACACAGAAGGGCGCAAGCCAGCAGATCAAGCGCGCGGAGTGCAAGGGCGACGTGCTGATCGTTCAGAAGGATCAGACCGCAAGCGGTGAAACGGGCGTGTTCGACATCAAATCGAATGCGGTGACCCTCACCGGCTGCGTGGTGGTTACGCAGGGTCAGAAGGTCATGCGCGGCGATCGCATGGTGGCCAATCTCACGAGCGGGGTCACGACAGTTGACTCGCCCTCGGGGGCGAGCAAATGCGGCGGACGCGTCGAGGTGATGCTGCCGCCGTCGGCTCCGCAGACCACTCCGGGCACGCCGGCGGCGCCAACGCCCCCAGCACCGCCAAAGGCGGCGCCAAAAGGGCCCATTCGCATCAACTGATCGTGTAGCGCCCGCCGGGCGCCTCGATATTGGCGAAAAGTACCGCCATTTCAAATTCTTGCGTGACGGCCGCGAAGGCGCAATGGTGCGCCGCGGAGAGCGTGATCCCGGAAAGTGGATACCGGTTTCCGGGAAAGATCATGCTCCACGAATAACCAAGAGCTTTGGAGCGGCCTGTTGGGCATTCTCGATCCCTTCCGACGCGGGAAAGCGCGGCGCACCGTGGCGCCGACGTCCGACGTGTTTCGCGTCGACCTTGGGCCGGTCAAGGAGCGGATGCCCAACGGCCATGCCGAGCGCATGCCCCACACGACGTCGGAGCGCATCTCGCTCGGCAAGGCGGCCAAGCGCGCGGCCCCGCAACCGATCGGGCGCGCGGCGGAGCGCGACTTCGACTGGCAGTCGGTGCAATCACCGGATCGTTGGCGTGATGACCCGCCGCAGGATGATAACGACCGGTTCGACCACAACGGCTACGAAGAGCCTGTGCGCGCCTTCGAGCCGCGCCAAACGCGCACGAACCAAGCACCCGCGCGTCACGCACGCGCGTACCAAGCGCCCGCATACCAGGCGCCCGCCGCTCCGGCCGCGCCACGCCGCGCGCCGCACGAGCTCGCCGACGTCATTCCGGAATCCGGCGCACTCACCGTGCAAGGCGTGCAGAAAAGCTTCGGCAGCCGCATGGTGGTGCGCGGCGTGAGCCTGAGCCTGCGCCGCGGCGAGGCCGTCGGCCTGCTCGGGCCGAACGGCGCCGGCAAGACCACGGTGTTCTACATGATCACCGGCCTGATCAAGGCCGATGCCGGCGCGATCCAGTTCGACGGCCACGACATCACGCATTTGCCGATGTATCAGCGCGCGCGGCTCGGCATCGGCTATCTGCCGCAGGAAGCCTCGATCTTTCGCGGCCTCAATGTCGAGGACAATATCCGCGCGGTGCTCGAAGTGGTGGAGCCGAGCAAGAAGAAGCGCGAGCGCGAGCTCGATCAGCTGCTCGACGAGTTCAACATCACGCGGCTGCGCAAGACACCGTCGATCGCGCTGTCCGGCGGCGAGCGGCGCCGCACCGAGATCGCGCGCGCGCTCGCGACGCGCCCGGCCTACATGCTGCTCGACGAACCGTTCGCCGGCATCGATCCGATCGCGGTCGGCGACATTCAGAACCTGGTGCACCACTTGAAGCAGCGTGGCATCGGCGTGCTGATCACCGACCACAATGTGCGCGAGACGCTGGGTCTCACTGACCGCGCCTACATCATCTATTCAGGCGAGGTGCTGCGCGAAGGCCGTGCGGACGAGATCATCAACGATCCGGAAGTGCGCCGCTTGTATCTCGGCGAAGAGTTCAGGATGTAGTTGCCGCGTCGTGCGCCGCCGCCCGGCGGCCGCAACGTTAACGTCGATCCCCAACTGGTATTTGGCCGGGGTATACAGGCGCCCGAGAAAGCGATAAGCAAGATCCGGACCAATTTTGCACCGCAACATGGCGCTGACGCAGAGACTCGAATTCCGGCAGAGCCAAGCGCTCGTGATGACGCCGCAGCTGATGCAGGCCATCAAGCTGCTGCAGCTCTCCAATCTCGACCTCGCGGCCTATGTGGAAGGCGAGCTGGAGCGCAACCCGCTGCTCGAGCGGACCGAGGGCCCTGCGGACGGGGCCGCGCCGAGCGACGCGAACCCGAACGGCCATGCCGAGGCTCCCACCGAGGAGGCAGGCGATTGGGCGAAATCCGACGTGAACGGCTCGGCGGCGATCGAAGACTCCTTCGACACTCCGATCGAAAACGTCTTCCCCGATGCCGAGGCGCCCGCGCGCCCGGCGCAATCGGAGCCTGCCGCCTATTCGGAATGGGCGAGTGTCGGCTCGGGCGGACGCGATGACGCCGACTACAATCTCGAAGCCTTCGTGTCGGCGGAGCGCACGCTCGCCGACCATCTCGCCGAGCAGCTTTCGCTCGCGGTCGCCGATCCGGCGCGGCGCATTATCGGCCAGCACCTGATCGATTCGGTGGACGAGGCGGGCTATCTCGCTGCCGACCTCGCTGGCGTCGCCGAAAAGCTCGGCGCGCCGCACTCCGAGATCGAAGCCGTGCTCGCCATTTTGCAGGGCTTCGATCCGCCCGGCGTCTGTGCGCGCAATTTGAGCGAATGCCTCACCATTCAGCTCAGGGAGCGCGACCGCTTCGATCCCGCCATGCAGGCGCTGGTCGCGCATCTCGATCTCGTGGCGCGGCGCGATTTTGCCGCGTTGCGGCGCTTCTGCGGCGTCGATGACGCCGACCTTGCCGATATGATCAGCGAGATCCGAAGGCTCAATCCCAAGCCCGGGCTCGCCTTCGGCTCGTCAGTGGTGCAGCCGATCGTGCCGGACGTGTTCGTGCGCGCCGCACAGGATGGAAGCTGGGTGGTCGAGCTCAACTCCGACACGCTGCCGAAGGTGCTGGTGAACCAGAGCTACTATTCGAAAGTGTCGAAGACCGCGAAAGGCGATAACGACAAATCCTATCTCGCCGATTGCCTGCAGACCGCGACCTGGCTGATCCGCGCACTCGATCAGCGCGCCAAGACGATCCTGAAGGTGTCGACCGAAATCGTACGGCAACAGGACGCGTTCTTCGCGCATGGCGTCCAGTTCCTGCGCCCGCTCAATCTCAAGACCGTCGCGGATGCGATCGGGATGCACGAATCGACCGTGTCGCGCGTGACCGCGAACAAATACATGGCGACGAGCCGCGGCATCTTCGAGCTGAAATACTTTTTTACCTCCTCGATCGCGGCCTCCGACGGCGGCGAAGCGCATTCGGCCGAGGCTGTGCGGCACCGCATCAAGCAACTGATCGACGCTGAGGCGGCGGAGGATGTGCTCTCCGACGACACCATCGTGGAGCGCCTGCGCGAAGCCGGCATCGACATTGCCCGCCGAACAGTTGCAAAATATCGCGAAGCGATGCGGATTCCCTCCTCGGTGCAGCGGCGCCGGGAGAAACAGGCGCTCGCAAGCGCGGGGTCGTAAGCGGTAACCAATAAGTCGCGTTGACGAAGACTTGACACCTTCATACGTGACCATAAGCCCGCGGCGGGCCGAAGAGCGGAGGCACATATGCCGTTTCGCATCTCGGGTAAAAATCTCGACATCGGTGAAGCCCTGCGTGAGCGTGTGAACGCACGCATTGTCGAGGCGCTGGGCAAGTACTTCGACGGCGGCTATTCGGGTCACGTCACGGTCGAGAAGGAGGGGTTCGGATTCCGCACGGAATGCGCGATCCATCTCGATTCCGGCATGACGTTGCACACCGAGGCGAATGCGGCCGATGCCTACGCAAGTGCCGACCAGGCCGCGCTGCGCATCGAGAAGCGGCTGCGCCGCTACAAGCGCCGCCTCAAGGATCGTCATGCCGCGCGCCCCAACGGCGCCGGCGTGATCGACGCGCCGAGCTATGTGATCGAGGCCCTCTCGCTTGACGCCGAGGAAGAGGTCACCGAGTTCAATCCCGTGATCGTGGCGGAATCCACGACCGCGCTGAAACAGCTCTCGGTGAGCGAAGCGGTGCTGGAACTCGACCTGACCGGCGCGCCGGTGGTGGTCTTCCGTCACGCGAGCCACGGCCGGGTCAACCTGGTCTACCGGCGACCCGACGGAAATGTCGGCTGGATCGATCCGCCCGCGGTTCAGTCCGGCACCCATTGACGCCGTCCGGCCGCCCCTATAAACCGCCGCCTTCCCGCCAACAGACCCGCTCATTCACCCGGACCGGTTGCAATGCCGCTCACCGATCTCGTCGCGCCGAATGCCATCATTCCGGCGCTCAAAGTGAACGGCAAGAAGCAGGCGATCCAGGAGCTTGCGGCACGCGCCGCAAAGCTGACCGGGCAGAACGAACGGCTGATTTTCGAAACGCTGATGCAGCGCGAGAAGCTCGGCAGCACCGGGGTCGGCAACGGCATCGCCATTCCGCACGGCAAGCTGCCCAAGCTGGAGAAGCTGGTCGGCTTTTTCGCGCGCCTGGAGCGGCCGATCGATTTCGAGTCGCTCGACGGTCAGCCGGTCGATCTCATTTTCCTGTTGCTGGCGCCGGAGGGCGCGGGCGCGGATCACCTCAAGGCGCTGGCGCGCGTCGCGCGCCAGCTGCGCCAGGCCGACGTCGTGGCGAAGCTGCGCGAAACGCGCGATGCCGACGCGCTGTATGCTGTGCTGGCACTGCCATCGTCGGAAGCCGCGTAACCACGCCGCACCGCACCCTTCCATCTACTCTGGACACCGCCGCGGGTGCCGCGCGACAGTCCTTCCGACAAAAAAGTCGGGAGGATCGCGATGCTCGCTGTCGCAAGACGGGTGGCGCTCGCACTTGGCCTGGTTGCCGGATCGGCGCTCGCTTCGCCGGGTCACGCGCAATATCCCAATCGGCCGGTCACGATCATCGTGCCGCTCGCGGCCGGCAGCGGCATGGACGTGCTGGTACGTCTCTATGCCGACCGATTGCAGACGGTTCTCGGCAAGCCCGTCATCGTGGAGAATCGGCCGGGCGCCTCGCTGATGCTCGCCGCGAACGCGGTCGCGACCGCGCCGCCGGACGGGCACACGTTGTTGGTCTCGACCTCGTCCGCGATGGCGATCAACCTGACCTTGTTCAAGCAGGTCACATACGATCCCGATCGCGACTTCGTCCCGATCTCGCTCTATGTGAAGTCGCCGTTCATCCTGGTGGTCAATCCCGGCCTTCCGGTGAAGTCCGTTCCCGAGCTGATCGCTCATGTGAAGCAGAACCAGGGCAAGCTCAGTTTTTCCTCGCCCGGCGCCGGCGTCGCGCAGCACCTGTCGATGGAATACTTGAAGAACCAGTTCGGCCTGGAGATCACGCATGTGCCGTATCGGGCGACGCCGCAGTCGATCCAGGACATCGCGGCGGGCCACATCCAGATGGGCTTTGCCGAAGCCGGCGCGTCGATCCCGCTGATCCGGGAAGGCAAGCTACGCGCGCTCGCCGTCTCATCGACGATGCGGCTGCCGCTGTTGCCGGATGTGCCGCCGTTCGCCGAAGCCGCGCCCGCGCCAGGATTTGAGGCGGTGTCGTGGCACATGCTGCTCGCACCGGCGAAGACGCCGCGCGAGATCGTCGATCGGCTGCACGATGAGATGAAGCGCATCATCGCCGAGCCGGAGATCAAGCAGAAGATCGAGACGATCGGCCTGATCCCGTTCGAGACACCGGGAATCGAGGAGCTGCGCGCCTATCGCCGTGCCGAACAGGACAAGTGGGGCACGCTCGTAAAGAAGCTCGGGCTCGAGGGGTCGCAGTAGATTGCGCTGCTCTCTTACTTCGTCATGCCCCGCGAAAGCGGGGCACCCAGTAGACGACCGGCTGTCGAAGCTGGCGAGAGTTGGCGATTACTGGGTCGCCCGCCTTCGCGGGCGATGACGCAGCGCGTCAGTGCACGCGCACGGTTTCCAGCGCGTGACCATCGGCGTCGCGGGCGGCCTGCTCGAAACTGTCGGTGATGCTCAAGGGCGTGCCGTCGGCGGCATGCAGGACGAACACCGTCAGGCCTGAAATCAGTGCCGGTGCTTGCGGATAGAGCAATTCCGCCTCCTCCGAGCGCATTTGCCGCACATAGGCGACCGCATTCGCCCCATAGGCCGCAAAGGCCAGCGGTGACATCAGCGGATACTGCCTTCCGGTGCGATAATTCATGACACGGGCTCCTGCTCATTGGTCGAGCAGGGCCCGTGCCGGGTTCACAAGCGACCGGCCTGCGGCCGTGTCTGTGATTGGGATCACACGTTGTTTGGCGAATGCATCAGAAACGTGATGCACCCACGAAGTCAGTGCACGCTGAGCGTCTCGAGCTCATTGCTCCAGGCGTTCGCAATCGCCGCTTCGCGGCTGTCGGTGAGCATGATCGGCGTGCCATCGGCCGCGTGCAGCGCGTAGAGCACCGAGCCGGGCTCGAGCTCGGGGGCCTGTGGGAAGTGCTTCTGCACATCCTCGGAGCGGATCGTCTTGACATAGGCGAGCTTGCCACCGCCCAGCACCTGCAGGGCTTCGGGCGAAATCTCGTGGATGTCGAACGTATCGTTCGCGTCGTTATTTGTATTCATGGCCCTCGACTCCTTTCTGGTCGATGCCTCCTGCCGTCACTCATGGTTCCTGATGGCGACCGTCTTGATCACGCGTTCGGGCTCTGGACGCGTCAAATCGATCGACAACAGGCCGTTCTTCAAATCCGCTCCCAGCACTTCAATGCCGTCAGCCAGCACAAAGGTCCGCTGGAACTGACGCGCCGCGATGCCGCGGTGAAGATACTGTCGGGTCTTGTCGTCCTGCTGCCGGCCGCGGATCACCAGCTGGTTCTCCTCGATCGACACATCGAGCTGCTCGCGCGTAAAGCCAGCTACCGCCAGCGTAATGCGCAGCCGCTCCGGATCGCGCTCGTCTCGCGGCAACCGCTCGATGTTGTAGGGCGGATAGCCGTCGGCCGCCTTGGTGACGCGGTCGAGGACGCGCTCGATCTCATCGAACCCGAGCAGGAATGGACTTGAGAGTGACGGAACTCGGGACATAGCTTTCCAAAGTCCTCCTTCGAGCGACTTTGAGAGGCCCGTAAGGCGCCTCTGCCGGCGCGGACGCGGCACTCTGCCGAACCCGGTCCGATCGCCCAAATATGGGGCGGGCAGGTTAAGGCTTCAAGAAACTAGCATTCCTTTTTCGGATCAAGGTGTTAATCAGATTCGGCGCTGCCCGTCAGCGCTGAACACGTGCAAATTTGCCCGATTTGCGATGGCCGCGGCCCGTTCGCCTGGCGCCGGCGCCTGGGTTCCGGGCGTCCTGACGATGATGGGATCGCCGCGATCCAGGGTTCCATAGACGAAACTTTCAGGCCCGACGCGCTCGACCGCCGCGACGGTCAGCGGCAACGCGATCGCTTCGGATGGCTTGGTGCCGGCCGCCACAAGCTCCAGGTCCTCGGGGCGGATGCCGACAATGGCGCCTTCGGGCGGAATACCCGCGTTGCCGAGCAGCAAGGCCGGCTCGGCGCCCGACATCTTCAGCAGGTTCATCGCCGGCGCGCCGATGAAGGTGGCCACAAAGGTTGTCGCCGGCTTCTGGTAAACCTCGAGCGGCGCTCCGATCTGCTCGACCTTGCCGGCATTCATCACCACCAGCATGTCGGCGAGCGTCATCGCCTCGAGCTGGTCATGCGTCACATAGACCGAGGTCGTGCCGAGCGCCTTTTGCAGCTTCTTGATCTCGACGCGCGTGGTGATGCGCAGCTTGGCATCGAGGTTGGAGAGCGGCTCGTCGAACAGAAACGCGGCTGGGCGGCGCACGATCGCGCGTCCCATGGCGACGCGCTGGCGCTGCCCGCCGGAGAGCGCGCGCGGCTTGCGGTCGAGCAGCTGCTCGATCTCCAGAATGCGCGCGGCCTCGCGCACGCGCTTGTCGATCTCGTCCTTCGGAGTTTTGCGATTGCGCAGTCCGTAGGCCATGTTGTCGTAGACGCGCATGTGCGGATAGAGCGCGTAATTTTGAAACACCATCGCAATGTCGCGTTCGGACGGCTCGACATCATTGACGACGCGCTCGCCGATGCGGACTTCGCCTGCCGACACTGTCTCGACGCCCGCGATCATGCGCAACAGCGTCGACTTGCCGCATCCCGAGGGTCCGACCATGACGCAGAAATGGCCGTCCGGCACTTCGAAGCTCACGCCCTTCACGGCTTCGACACCGCCGGTGTAGATCTTTTTGACGTCCTTGAGTGTGACTTCAGCCATTTTGGTCCCCCGGCGGGGTGAATGGTCAGTAGTGAATGGTGAGTGGAAGCTCGCAAATTTTCATTCACCACTCACTATTCACTATTCACCTCACTTCTCCGTCTCCACCAGTCCGCGCACGAACAGCTTCTGCATGCCGATCACCACGGCGACTGGCGGCAGCATCGCGAGCATCGCGGTCGCCATCACGATCTGCCATTCGGTGAGCGCGTCCGACGTCACGATCATCTTCTTGATGCCGATGACGATCGTCTGCATATCGTCGCGTGTCGTGATCAGCAGCGGCCAGAGATACTGATTCCAGCCATAGATGAAGAGGATCACGAACAGCGCCGCCATGTTGGTGCGCGCGAGCGGCAACAGCGTGTCGAAGAAGAAACGGAACGGCCCGGCGCCGTCGATACGCGAGGCTTCGACCAGCTCGTCCGGCACGGTCATGAAGAACTGGCGGAACAACAATGTCGCGGTCGCGGATGCGACTAGCGGCAGCGTCAGGCCCGCATAGCTGTCGAGCATGTTGAGATCGGAGGCGACCTTGTAGGTCGGATAGATGCGCACCTCGACGGGCAGCATCAACGTGATGAAGATGATCCAGAACATGCTCATCCGCAGCGGGAAGCGGAAATACACGATCGCGTAGGCCGAGAGGATCGAGATGAAGATCTTGCCGCCGGCGATCACCAGCGCCATCACCAGCGAATTGAGCAGCATCGTGCCGACCGGCTCACGCGTCGTGCCGCTCGTGCCGATGAAGATCGTGCGATAGTAGTTTTCGAGGAAGCGCCCGCCCGGCCACAGCGGCATCTGGCCGTTGGCGATGATGCTCGGCTCATGGGTCGAGCCGACGAAGGCGAGATAGACCGGAAACGCCACGATCGCGATCCCGATCCACAGGATCACGTGCGGGACGATATTCCCGAACGGGCGGTTCTCGACCATCAGCGCGTCCCGGACGCTGAGTATTTGGCGGTCCTGGGTCTGCAGCGCAGCACCATAGCGCGTCGCAGACGCGCGTAAACGCGCTTGTGGTGCTGCGCTGCACCCGGGATACAGTCCGTGCGAAAGCGCATCATGTCCCCCACATGTCCCGGTTCTTCAGTGTCGCGGCGAGGCCCTCGGCACAGACCGCCAGCAGCTTCTTGCCCTTGTCGGCATTGGCGCGACGCGCGTCGCCGACGACGCCGCTCGGCGTCAGATCCTTGAACGAGTCGAAACGGTTCGCCGGAAACCCCTTGCGCGGATCGCCGTTGAGCAGGCCAAACGCCTCACCAAGGCGCTCATGCTTCACGGTCTGCGGCGCCACCACCATCATCATTGAGGACTCGACCTCGCAGGCGTGATGCACCGACTTCTGATCTTCGAGAAATTGCGCGAGATCGGCCTTCGACATTTCGAAATAGGTCGTGGCGTAGAGCTTGAGCGGGAATTCACGCGCGAGGTCCGGCAGGAAGGCATTCAGCGCCGCGATGTTGCCCCCATGACCGTTCACGATGAAAACACGCTTGAAGCCGTGCCGCGCGATGCTTTTGACAAACGCGCGCAGCACCGCCTGATAGGTCGGAATATCGAAGGTGAACGTGCCGCCGAACGCCATGTGGTGCTCGGCCATACCGCACCATAGCGTCGGCGCGACTACCACCGGCACGTCCTGCACGGCGAGCTCGGCGCCGGCCTGGCAGACCGCTTCGCACAGGAAGGTATCGACGCCGACCGGAAGGTGCGGGCCATGCTGCTCCATCGAGGCGACCGGAAGCACCACGATCGCGTTCTCGGCCGCCTTGGCACGCAGATCCTCCGCGGTCAGCTCTTTCCACATCACCGAACGCATCAATACGTCACCTTCTTCTCGACATAGCGGAACTGGACCGCCGTGAGGCCGATCACGATCATCATCAGGATCACCGATTGCGCCGCCGAGCCGCCGAGATCGCCGCCGAGGCGTCCGTCGGCGTAGACCCTGTAGACCAGCGTCTCGGTCGCCTTGGCGGGCCCGCCGCCGGTCATCGCGTCGATGGTGCCGAGCGTATCGAAGAACGCGTAGACGATGTTGACGACCAGCAGGAAGAAGGTCGTCGGCGAGAGCAGCGGGAACGTGATGGTCCAGAAGCGCCGCATCGGGCGCGCGCCATCGATCGCGGCGGCCTCGGTCACGCTGCGCGGGATCGCCTGCAGGCCGGCGAGGAAGAACAGGAAATTGTACGAGATCTGTTTCCACGTGGCGGCGAGCACCACCATGATCATGGCGTGGTTCTCGTTGAGCAGCGGATTCCAGTCGATGCCGAGGTAGTCGCGCAAGCCCCGCGCCACGATGCCGAGCGAGGGCTGAAACATGAAGATCCACAGCACGCCGGCGACCGCGGGCGCGACCGCGTAGGGCCAGATCAGCAGCGTGCGATACACCCCGCCGCCACGCAGCTGCTTGTCGGCCTGCGTCGCGAGCAGCAGCGCGGAGGCAAGCGACAACACCGCGACCGAGCCGGAAAAGACCAGCGTGGTCCAGATGGTGCGCAGATATTCGGGCTGGCTCAACAGCTCGCGATAATTGTCGAGCCAGATGAAGCTCGACGACAATCCGAAGGCGTCCTGCAGCAGGAATGACTGCCAGACGGCCTGGCTGGCGGGCCAATAAAAGAAGACGATCGTGACGACGATCTGCGGCACCAGCAGCGCATAAGGCAGCAGGCGGTGGCCGAAGATCGCGCGCTTTTCCATGGGCCGCTAGTGGCTTGCGCTAGTGATGTGGGGCTGGCGTAACAAATTGACCGCGCGTCATGCCAATGCCAACCTTTCGTTGCACCAACTCACTGCCATTTTGAAGCACGGAGTTGCAACTCCACAACAACGGGAGGAGGACCCATGTCGGACCAGAACAAGACCGTATACGACGCCGACGAACAGAGCCATGACATTGATGCCGGCCGGCGCGCCGTGATGACCGCCGCCGCGGGCGGCGCACTTGGAGCCCTGTTCGGGCTCGCCCCGGCTCCCGCACAAGCGGCTTCCGGAATTGGATTCGTCGGCACCGCGCAGGCCCAGCCTGCCGCCGGGGCGACGCCGGTCGGCGCCGCCTGGTGGCCGTCGCGCTGGGGTGCCGACGACCAGGCCGGCGCCAGCAACTGGATCACGCCCGAAAAGGTGCTCGATGCGATCAAGCTCGTGCGCACCGGCAAGATCTACGAGATGGGCCGGATCTACGAGTCCTCGATGCCGAAATTCGGCGAGCGCGCCTTCACGTTGCGCATTCCCGGCGGCCCGACCGGCGGCCCGCTCGGGAACAACCGCGTCATCTGGCACGACGAATTCCTCGCGACCGAAATCGGGCAGGTCGGCACCCAGATGGACGGGCTCGGCCACATCGGCGTCGCCGTCAAGGGCGAGGACCGCGCCGAGATGCGGTTCTACAACGGTATGACGGTCGCGGACATCAGCAACGCCTACGGGCTGAAGAAGCTCGGCATCGAGCACGTCAAGCCGATCTTCACCCGCGGGCTGCTGATCGACATGGTCGCCGTCAAGGGCCGCAACATGAATATCGGCGAAGAAATCACCGTGGCCGATATCGAGGCCGCGCTGCGGCGCCAGAACGTCGCTGCCGACGCGCTCAAGCCAGGCGACGCGATCTTCTTCAACACCGGCTGGGGATCGCTCTGGAACAAGGACAACGTCGAATTCGGCAAAGGCGAGCCTGGCGTCGGCTTGGCCGCCGGTCAGTGGTGCATCGAGAAGCAAGTGTGCCTGGTGGGCGCGGATACCTGGGCGGTCGAGGTCGTGCCGAACCCGAACAGCAATCTGGCGTTCCCGGTGCATCAGGAGTTTCTCACCAAGAACGGCATCTTCATTCACGAGAACCTGGACCTCGCGCCGCTGGCGGCGGACAGCGTGTGGCAATTCCTCTACGTGATGACGCCGATACGCATCAAAGGCGGGACCGGATCTCCCGGCCGGCCGATCGCGATCGTCTGAACCGGTGTCCCGGACGTGGCGCAGCACGAAGTGGTGCGCCGCAGATCCGGGACCGTTCGAGACTGTGGCGGTCCCGGGTCAGCAGCGCAGCGTTGCACGCTGCGCTGCGCCCGGGACACAGTTCTACTTCGCGACCGTTCGTTCGAACTGCCGCAGCATCGTGTTGCCGCGCGAGACCGCGGTGTCGAGCGCTTCCTTCGCGCTCTTCTTGCCGGCGAGCGCAGCCTCAAATTCCTCGGCCCACACGTCACGCAGCTGCACCATGTTGCCGAGCCGCAGCCCGCGCGAGTTTTCGGTCGGCTCCTTGTTGGTGAGCTCGAGCAGCGGCGTCTCGAGATAAGGCGCATCCTTGTAGTAGCCCGACTCCTTGGTCTTGGCGTAGGCCGCCTTGGTGATCGGCAGATAGCCCGAGGCCTTGTGGACCGCGACCTGCCTGTCGGTGTCGGAGAGGAACGCGAAGAATTTCGCGACGCCCTTGTACTCCTCGGGCTTCTTGCCGCCCATCACCCACAGCGAGGCGCCGCCGATGATCGAGTTCTGCGGCGCGCCCTTCTGGTCCGGATAGTAGGGCATCGGCGCCGCGCCGAAATCGAACTTCGCGTTCGCCTTTACGTTGCCGAAGAAGGCCGACGAGGTGAGAAAGATCGGGCATTCGCCCGAGGTGAAGCGGCCTTCGCCGGTATTGGTGCGGCCCGAATAATCGTAGGTCTTGTCCTTCTGCAGCTCGACCAGATGCTCGAGGTGCTTCACGTGCAGCGGACCGTTGAAATTCAACACGGTGTCGAAGCCGTCGAGGCCGTTCGCCTTGGTGGCGAGCGACACGTTGTGCCAGGCCGACATCTGCTCGACGTTCACCCAGGTGACCCAGGCGTTGGAGAAGCCGCAGGTCGGATGGCCTGATGCCTTCAGCTTCTTGGCCGCCTCGAACACCTCGGGCCAGGTCTTCGGCGGCGCGTTCGGATCAAGGCCAGCCTTCTTGAAGGCGTCCTTGTTGATCCACATCACGGTCGAGGACGAGTTGAACGGAAACGACAGCATCTCGCCCTTGGAGGTCGAGTAGTAGCCGGTGATCGCCGAGAGGTACGCGCTCGGATCGAACTTCTCGCCCGCCTCCTTCATCAGCACGTGCACCGGCTTCACGGCGCCGGTCGCCGCCATCATGGTGGCGGTGCCGACCTCGAACACCTGCATGATGTGCGGCGCGTTGCCAGCGCGGAACGCCGCGATGCCGGCATTCATCGTGTCGGCATAGCCGCCCTTGTATGTGGGCACGACCTTGTAGTCGCCTTGGGAGGCGTTGAAGTCGTTGGCGAGCTTGACGATGAGGTCATTGTTGCCGCCGGTCATCGCGTGCCACCATTGCAACTCGACGACGGCATGCGCCGGCGTTGCCAAGCTGACTGCCAAACCGAGCGAAGCGGCCGTGGCGGCTCCCAGCGTGAAGCCACGAAACATGTTGTTCTCCCTTTATTATTCCCCCGTGGTCGGTCCACGGAACCTCATGTCCGCCTAACAACCGGCGGTGACGCTCCCGTGACGCGCGTAGCACATTGTAGAGCGGGGTTGGAATGCGACGGAAGGGGAAAGCGGCGCTCGCGGCCATCCTTCGAGACGCTGCCTTCGGCAGCTCCTCAGGATGAGGTCCTCATGGTGAGGAGGCCGCCATAGCGCGTCGTTAGGGGCGTTCACGCCCGTCTTCGAGGGGCTATGGACGCGCGTATACGCGCTTATGGCGGCCGTCTCGAACCATGACCCAAATCACGGATTCGCCTTCTCGAAACGCCGCAAAATCTCGTTGCCGCGCCGCACCGCGGAATCGAGCGCCGCCTTCGGCGTGACCTTGCCGGAAATCGCCTGCTCCATCTCGTCCTCGATCACCTCGCGGACCTGCACGAACGAGCCAAGGCGCAGACCTTTGCTGTTGGCGGTCGGCTCCTTCAGGGTGATCTGCTTGATCGAAATGTCGGCGCCCGGATTGCGATCGTAGAAGCCCTGCTTGCGTGTCAGCTCATAGGCGGCGCGGGTGATCGGCAGATAGCCGCTCTCCTGGTGCCAGCGCGCCTGAATCTCCGGCCGCGAAAGGAAAATGAAGAACTTCGCCACGCCCTTGTATTCGGCGATGGGACGGCCCTTGAGCACCCACAGCGTCGCTCCGCCGATCATCGCATTGTGCGGCGCGGTTGCGACATCCGGCCAGTAAGGCATCAGGCCGTAGCCGACCTCGAACTTGGCATTCGCCAGAATGTCCGGCCGCGTCGCCGATGACGTGATGTACATGCCGCACTGGCTGCCGAGGAATTTGCCATCGGCCCGGTCGCCGCGACCACCGTAATCGAAGATCTTCGTCTTCTGCCACATCGCCAGCGCCGCGAGGTGCCGCGCGACAATGTCATTTGAAATCAACAGCTCGGTGTCGAGCCCACCAAACCCGTTCGCCTTCGAGGCGATCGGCACGTCGTGCAGCGCCGAGAAGGTCTCGACGTGAATCCAGGACGGCCATGCCGTGGTGAAGCCGCACGGCACGCCCGCCGCCACCAGCTTCTTGGCTGCCGCCTCGAGGTCGGGCCAGGTCCGCGGCGGCGTCTCGGCATCGAGCCCAGCGACGCGAAACTGGTCCTTGTTGATGTAGAGGATCGGGGTCGATGTGTTGAACGGAAACGACAGCAGGTTGCCGCCGGAATCCGCGTAGTAGCCCGACACGGCCGGCACATAGGCCTGCGGATCGAAGCTCGCACCCTGCTCGCGCATCAGCTGATGCACCGGATAGGTCGCCCCCTTCGCGGCCATCATGGTGGCGGTCGCGACCTCATTGACCTGCACGATCGCGGGATGCTGTCCGGTGCGGATCGCAAACAGCGCCGCCGTCATCGTCTCGGTGTACGGGCCCTTGTATTCGGGGACGATTTTGTAATCGCTTTGCGAGGCGTTGAAGTCGGCCGCGAGCGCATCGACGATGCGCCCGAGCTCGTTGCTCATCGCATGCCACCAGCGGATCTCGGTGGCGGCCCACGCCGGCCCTCCGGCCAGCATGCCGGCCAACATACCAGCCACGACGATCGCGAAAAGCCAGCGCACGCCTTGCCCCCTGTTCGGTCCTCGCCTCATCCTCTAGACCATGACCCGATCAAATTGAATCAGGTCTTGGTCTAGAGTCGTTTGTTTGGTCGCATTTTCTGCGGTGAACCAGTTCCCACTTCGCCGGAAAATGCTCCTAAGCATGCAATCGATCAGCGCAAGCGCACAAGAGCAACACAGGAGCAGGCCTTGAAAATCGCCATCATGGGTTCGGGCGGAATCGGCGGCTATTACGGCGCGCGCTTGCAGCAGGGCGGCGCCGATGTCACTTTCATCGCGCGCGGCGAGCATCTCAACGCGATGCAGCAGAACGGCCTGACGCTGGAAGGCGACCGCGGCGTTCATCTGCCGACCGTGAAGGCGACCGATGATCCGGCGACGATCGGCCCGGTCGACCTCGTGCTGTTTGCCGTGAAGCTGCGCGACACCGAGGCCGCCGCGCATGCGATCAAGCCGATCCTGAAGGACGGCAGCGCGGTGATCTCGCTGCAGAACGGCGTGCAGAAGGACGACATGCTGGCGCCGATCGTCGGGCGCGACAAATTGATGGGCGGCGCCGCCTACATCGGCGTCGCGATCGCGCGTCCCGGCGTCATCCGCAAGACCGGCACGCTCGAGCGGCTTGCGTTCGGCGAATATGACAACAAGAAATCACCGCGCGCGCAGGCGTTTTTCGATGCCTGCAAGGCCGGCGATATCATTGTCGACATCCCGGCCGATATCACACTCGAGCTCTGGCAGAAGTTCGTGATCCTGGTCGCGATGTCGAGCGTGACGGCCTCGATGCGCTCGACCATTGGACCGATCCGCGCCAACGCGCTCACGCGCCAGTTCGCTTTGGACATTATGAAAGAAGTCGTCGCGGTCGGGCGTGCCCACGGCGTCGCATTGCCGGAGGATTTCGCCGAGAAGCGCGTCGGTAGCGTTGACGCGCTCAGTCCCGACATGCGCGCCTCGATGGCGCTCGATCTTGAGCTCGGCCGGCCGCTGGAGCTGCCCTGGCTTGCCGGTGCGGTGGTCGATCTCGGTGCGCAGAAAGGCGTGCCGACACCGTGCTGTCGTGCGGTGCGCGATATTCTGGCGCTCTACGTGGACGGAAAACCCGCCTGAGGGGTTGGTTCACTAAGCCGTGCGTTGACAGCGACGCGGCGCCGGCCGCGTATTTCGCCGCGGTCGGTCACGACGAAACGAGGAGAGAGGTTTTCAATGTCAGCTCAGCCGCAACTTGCACCCGATATCGAAGGTCTGGCGCGCCAGGTCGATCCGCTGTCGCGGCGCGGCTTCTTCATGAGCTCGGCCGCTGCCGCGGCGGCAGGTTACACGCTCGCAGCCGGCCCGGTGAACGCCCAGGCGATCACCACCGACACGACAGGCCTCACCGATGGCGAAGCCAAGATCAAAGTCGAAGGCGGCGAGATGCCGGTCTACTTCGCCAGGCCGGCGAATGCGCAGAACGCGCCGGTGATTTTGGTGGCGATGGAGGTCTTCGGTCTGCACCAATACATCAGGGACGTGACGCGTCGGCTCGCCAAGCTCGGCGCCTTCGCGGTCGCGCCGGACTACTATTTCCGCAAAGGCGATCTTACCAAGATCACGGAGACATCACAGCTGTTGCCGTTGGTGAATGCGAAGCCCGACACGGAGCTCCTTGCTGATCTCGACGCGACTGCGGCCTGGGCGAAGTCGCAAGGCGGCGATGCCGCCAAGCTCGGCATCATGGGCTTCTGCCGCGGCGGGCGCACCGTCTGGGAATACGCGGCGCATAGTCCGAGCCTCAAGGCGGGCGTCGCGTTCTATGGGCCGGTGAACGATCCCGAGGCGCAGAAGGCAATCTGGCCGAAGGCGCCCTCGCAACTCGTCGGCGAGATGAAAGCGCCGGTGCTCGGGCTCTACGGCGAGGCCGATCAAGGCATTCCAGTCGCGCAGGTCGAAGCCATGAAGGCGGCGCTTGCGGCCGCGAACAAGCCGGCCGAGTTCAAGATCTATCCGGGCGCGCCGCACGGCTTCCATGCCGACTATCGGCCAAGCTACCGCAAGGACGCCGCCGATGACGCCTGGGCGCAACTGACGGCCTGGTTCAAGAAGCACGGCGTGCTGAGCTAGGACGATCGGGCGCGTAGGGCGGGCAAAGCCGTAAGCGCGTTTACGCGCGTCTGCGACGCGCTATGGCGTGCCCGCCGCGGCCCGCCTCACCGAGATCGGCGGGCACGCGCGCCCCGCTTCGCGGGACGCGCTTTGCCCGCCCTACAGAATGATCAACTGAATTCACTCACCGCCTTGATCAGCCTCTCGAGGTCTTCGGGCCGCGAGAGGCGGTGGTCGCCATCCTTCACCAAGGTCAGCACCACGTCGTCCTGCGCGAGACGCGTGGTCAGCTCGACGGCGTGATTCCACGGCACATCCGGATCCTGCACGCCCTGCAGGATACGCACCGGGCAACCGGTCTCGATCATGGCGCCGAGCAGCAAGTGATTGCGCCCTTCTTCGATCAGGCCGCGCGTGATCGGATAAGGATCGCCATACTCCGACGGCCGCAGCCAAACGCCGGTCTCCTCGATCTCGCGCTTCACCTTGGCGGGAAAGCGCTGCCACATCAGCACCTCGGTGAAATCGACGGCCGGTGCGATCAGCACCAACCCGGCAATGCTGGCTCGGCTTGCCTGCCCTTCGGCTTTGCGCCGGCGCAGCGCGCGCGCGAGCAGAAGCGCGATCCAACCGCCCATCGACGAGCCGACGACGACCTGCGGGCCGACGCAATAGGCCTCGAACACCGCCAGGCTGTCGGCGAGCCAGCGCCCGATCGTGCCATCACGGAAATCGCCGCCGGATTCGCCATGCCCCGAATAGTCGAAGCGCACGCAGCCGCGATCATTTTGGCGCGCCCAGGCGCTCAAGGCCTCGGCTTTGGTGCCGTGCATGTCGGACTTGAAGCCGCCGAGCCAGAAAACCGCCGGCCCCCCTGCAGACGGCGGGCTTTCGTCGCGCCGGACCGCGATCGCCCGCTCCTCGGAACCCGTTCCTAAATTGAGAAAGCTCAGGCTAGAATGGGTCATAAGCTCAAGGTCCGAACCACGCTCAGTTGCACGACTTGGGCTGCGCGCCACCATGACGGACCGACGGGGGATGGCCGTGACGGATCGCTGCGGGTCGAGCGGCGCCATGCGAGCGTGTGCTTTTCGCCGCAATGCGGAGCGGAGCGCAAGAGGCGAGGCAGGCTGCCGTAACGGCAGCAAGGTGCCCCACGCCGATAAGGATCGGCTGATGCCCCGAACCCAGAGAGCGACCGGTGTGCTTCGATTCCGAAGTCCCCGAGGAGTTTGCGGCGACCTGTTGCGAACTTCGGAATCGGGACACCAGCCATGGTGTTGACCGATTCCCGGTCGCGTGACTTTCGCCAGCAGCAAATGCGCGGCCTGCCCGGCGCGACGGTCCTGCAGGTCCTCCCCGCCCTGAACGAGACACCGGCCGCACGCGCGGCGGTCGATACCGCGGTCGCGCTGCTGCGCTCCGGCGCGCGCGTCATCGTGGCGTCCGAAGATGGGCCGCTCAACAGCGAGCTGCAGGGCCTCGGCGGCGAATGGGTGCGGCTCGTGACCGAGGGCGCTAATCCGCTGACCGCCTCGCGCAACACCCGCACCCTGACGAGTCTGGTGCAGGCCGAGCGCGTCGACTTGATCCATGCGCTTGGGGTCGGCCCGTCGCGCAGCGCCGTCGGCTTGAAGAAGCGCGCCGGCGTGTGGGTGGTGCACAGCTATGATGGCGCCGACCTCAATCGTTTTTATCGCGACAGGTCCTATGCGCGCGCATTGCTTGCGGGCGACCGCGTGATCGTGCCGTCGCACTATGTGGCAGATCAGGTCGCGACGCGGCATCAAGTGCCGCGCGAGAAGCTCGCCGTGATTCCCCGGCGCATCGAAGGCACGCGTTTCGATCCGCCGGCGATCAGCCCCGAGCGCGCGATGGTCCTGCGTCGCGGCTGGAAGATCGTACGCGGCCAGCGCGTCGTGCTGGTGCCCGGCCGCATCGATCCGGCCAAAGGGCAGCTCACCATGGTCGAGGTCGCGCGCATGCTCACCAATGGCGGCTTGCGCGGCGTCGTCTTCGTGCTCGCCGGCGACAACCGGCAGCATTTCGAATACGCGCGCAAGATCGCCACACAGGCCGAGGCGCATGGCGTCGCACATCTCATTCGCCAGATCGGCGCGTGTCCCGACATGGCCGGCGCGTATCTGGCGAGCGATTTCGTCGCCATTCCGCAGATCGAACCGCCGGCCTTCCCGCTTGCCGCCGCGGAAGCGATGGCGATGGGACGTCCGGTGATCGCCACGAATGTCGGCGCGATCCCGGAAATCGTGCTCGCGCCGCCGCAGGTGCAGGAAGCCGAGCGCACCGGCTGGCTCGCCGAGCCGGACGATGCGTTGAGCTTCGCACGCGCGATCGCCGCGGCGCTCGCCGCCGAAGCTTGGGCCTATAACGCGATCGGCACCCATGCGCGGCATCTTGCGGCGAGATTTTTTATGCCGACGCGCACCGCCGCTGCGACGCTCGCGCTCTATGCGCGTCTGTTCGAAGGGCGCGGATGACCGATTGCGCGCGAGCGCATTAGGGATTATCAAATTCCGGGGACGTGGTGATCAGGTGGTGAGCCGATTCGGGGTGAAGGCGGCTCACGCGCGTGGGACATGAGGCGACGAGTGATTTCGCGCGCGACTGCAACACGGTTGCCGCTCGCCCCCGGAGCGGATTCTGCCGAACAGACAACGAAAGCACGCTTGTCCGGTGAAGTGGTTGCGTTCACACGGCCGCTGACGGCGCTCATTCTTGCGCCGACGCTGCATGCCGGCGCAGCCGACGCCGGTGCGATCGATCTCGTACGCATTCTGCGGCGCAACGGACATCGCGCGATCGTGGCATCGAATGGCGGACGCCTTGAAAGCGACGTCGCCGCCGCCGGCGCGGAGTGCGTGCGGCTCGATCTCGCCAACTTCAATCCGATCTTCATCGCGCGCGCCGCCTTTGCGCTCAAGCGCCTGGTGCAGGAGAAGCGCTGCGACGTGATCCACGCGCATGGACGCGCGGCGGCGTGGGCCGGGTATCTGGCATCGCGCATGACCGGCGCGCCGCTGATCACGACCTGGCACAAAGGCTACCGCGAACAGAATCTGTTCAAGCGGCTCTACAACAGCGCGATGGTGCGCGGCGAACGGGTCATCGCGGTGTCGGATCAGATCGCCGAGCTGATCAGCGAGCGTCACGGCACGTCCGCCGAGAAAATCGTTGTGGTGCCGGCGAGCATCGATCTCGCACGCTTTGATCTTGCCGTCGTCTCGGCCACACGTGTCGAGGCGATCCGGCGCAGCTGGGGCGTCAAGCCCGACACCAAGGTGATTCTCGTCGTCGGCCGCATGCTGCGCCGCAAAGGGCACCATGTCGTGGTCAAGGCGGTGCATCGGCTCAAAGCCCGCGGCCTGAAGGATTTCGTCTGTGTGTTCGCCGGCGAAGATCAGGGCCGCACCCACTATACCGGCGAGCTCTGGGACCTGATCAGCGCGACCGATACGGCCGACGTGGTGCGGCTCGCCGGTGCCGTGGAGGACATGCCGGCGGCCTATGCGGCAGCGACCGTCGTGGTTTCGGCCGCGGTCCAGCCGGAAGGGCTGCAGCGCGCCATCCTGGAGGCGCAGGCGATGACCCGTCCGGTCGTGGTCTCCGACCTCGCGGCCGGGCCGGACGTGGTGCTTGCGCCCCCGGCCGTGCCGGAGGAGCGCATGACGGGTTTGCGGGTTCCAACGGACGACGACACGGCCCTGGCCGCGGCCCTCATCCGCTTGTTTTCATTGAGCGATGCGGTCCGTGGCGCGATCGGCCGGCGCGGCCGGGAGTGGGTCGCAGGCCACTTCGACGCCGCCAGCATCGAGCGCGCAACACTCAGCCTCTACGCCGAGGTCACCCGGCCCAAGGGGTGATCCAAGGGCGATCCAAGGGTGATCAAAGGGTGATTTTTCGCCAACTATTCACTGCGAGAGAATTTTCCTCTGGCGTTGACTTAAGGGCCGTTTATCACGATCTTCCAGTCGCCGACGCGTGATTTGCCGCCAGCTTAAGCCTCTGGCACGCTGCTGCAATCCGTCGGATTCGTCGCAACAGCAGAGGAGTTCTGAGCCATTCGCCGCCCGATGAGAGCACAAGAGCCGGTCCGCAAAGACGGTCCGCGCGTCAACGAGGAGATCCGCGTCCGCGAAGTCCATTTGATCGACAAAGACGGTGGCAACAAAGGCACTGTTTCGATCGCGGAGGCGCTGCAGGCCGCGCAAGAAGCCGGCCTCGACCTGGTCGAGATTTCGCCCAACGCATCGCCGCCGATCGTCAAGGTTCTCGATTACGGCAAGTATAAATACCAGGAACAGAAAAAGGCCGCCGAGGCGCGCAAGAAGCAGAAGGTCGTCGAGGTCAAGGAGCTGAAGTATCGCCCTATGATCGACGACCATGATTACGATGTGAAGATGCGCGCGATGCAGCGGTTCTTCGAGGAGGGCGACAAGGTCAAGATCACGTTGCGCTTCCGCGGCCGCGAGATGGCGCACCAGGAACTCGGCACCAAGCTGCTCAATCGCGTCAAGGAAGACACCACCAAGATCGCCAAGGTCGAGATGGAGCCGCGCTTCGAGGGGCGCCAGATGGTGATGATCCTGGCGCCGCGCTGAGCTTACGAAAATACCGCGAATTCTAAGCTTGCCGGCAACGCCCGCGATACTATTCGCGGGCGTTTCGCGTAGACGGCTAATGCGTCACAAGGCAGAATCCGTACCGATTCTTCGCGCGACTGGACTGACGCGCGACTTTCGAACTCGCGCAGCTCCATGCCGCAGCGTGGATTGGATGATCGACTGACCTTTTTGTCCCACTCGCCGGCGCGAGCGGCCGACCGGCGATTGGCGCTTGCGGTCGCGATCCTCTCGGCGCTGATCTTCGCGATCATCGCGCCCTTCGCGCAGATGCAGCTGCCCGCCGTGTGGGCCTTCATCCCAAGCTATCAGGCGGCGCTCGCAACCAATGACCTGATCACCGCGGTCCTGCTCTATGGGCAGTTCGCGCAGCTGCGCTCGCGCGCGCTGCTGCTGCTGGCGGCGGGATATCTCTTCACCGCGCTGATGGCGATCGTGCATGGGTTGACGTTCCCGGGGCTGTTCGCGCCATCCGGCCTCCTCGGCGCGACACCGCAGAGCACGGCGTGGCTTTATATGTTCTGGCACGGCGGGTTTCCGCTGCTGGTGATCGGCTACGCGCTGACCAAGGGCCGCAGCGACAAGGCGGACGAGATTGGGCGGATTGGCGCAAGCATTGCGGCAGGCGTCGTCGCTGTTGCTTGCGCGGTCGGTCTCTTCGCCTTCCTCGCCACGGCGGGAAGCGGCGCGCTCCCGCCGATCATGTCCGGCAACAATTACACCGGCGCGCTCATCTTCGTCGTCTCGACGGTGTGGTCGCTCAGTCTCGCGGCGTTGCTGGTGCTGCTGTGGCGCCGACCGCATTCGGTTCTCGATATCTGGCTAATGGTCACGATGCTGGCCTGGCTGTTCGACATCGCGCTCGCGGCGGTTCTGAACCAGGGCCGCTTCGATCTCGGATTCTATGCCGGGCGCGTCTACGGCCTTGCGGCCGCAACCTTCGTGCTGATCGTGCTGTTGATCGAGTCGGGCGCGCTCTATGCCCAGCTCGCGCGCGCGTTCCGCGCCCAGCACGAGCGCGACACGGCGGAAATATCCAGCATCAATGCGCGTCTGCGCACCGTGCTCGACTCCTCGCCGTTGCCGATCTTCAGCCTCGATCCGGCCGGTCGGGTGGCGAGCTGGAATGCGGCGGCCGAGCGCATCTTCGGATGCGCCGCATCCGACGTCATCGGCCAGAGCCTGTCCTCGCTGCAGCCGGACGGCGGTGCATTTGACGACGCGGGCAGGCGCGCGAGCGCAGGCGAAACGCTGCGCGATCTGCGTGCCCAATGGCGCCACCGCGACGGCCGCGTGCTCGAGATCAGCGTTTCGGCGGCGCCGATCAATGGGTCGGACGCGAAGCGAGGCGGCGTCGTCTACGTCGCAGAGGACGTGACCGAAAAGACCAAGCTCGAGCGCCAGCTGATCCAATCGCAGAAAATGGACGCGGTCGGGCAATTGACTGGCGGCGTCGCGCACGATTTCAACAATATCCTGACCGTGATCACCGGCACGATCGACCTGTTGCACGATGCGCTCGCCAGTGAGCCGCAGCTCGCCGCGGTGGCGCGCATGATCGACGATGCGGCGACGCGCGGCGCCGAGCTGACGCGGCAGCTTCTGGCGTTCGCCCGCAAGCAGCCGCTGCAACCGCAAAAGACCGATCTCAACACGCTGGTCGCCGGCGTGACCAAGCTGTTGCGCCCGACGCTCGGAGAGCAGATCGAAATTGAAACCGCATTGGCGCAAGACGCCTGGCCGGCGCTGATCGATCCAAGCCAGCTCACCAGCGCGTTGCTCAATCTCTCGATCAACGCGCGCGACGCGATGCCGCACGGCGGCCAGCTCACGCTCGAGACGCGCAATGTCGTGCTCGATGAGACTTACGCGAAGGAGAACGCCGACGTCGTCCCCGGGCCCTATGTGATGGTCGCGGTCAGCGATACCGGCACCGGCATTCCGCCGGAGGTTCGCGACAAGGTGTTCGACCCGTTCTTCACCACCAAGGAGCCGGGCAAGGGCACGGGGCTGGGCTTGAGCATGGTATTCGGCTTCATCAAGCAGTCGGGCGGGCACATCAAGATCTACAGCGAGGTCGGGCATGGAACCGCGGTGAAGATGTACCTGCCGCGCGCCGTCGGTGTGGCCGATGCGGCCGCCGAGGCGGTACCGGCGAAGCCGCGCGGCGGGACCGAAACGGTTCTCGTGGTGGAGGACGACGCGCTGGTGCGCACCAATGCGGTGATGCAGCTTGCGAGTCTTGGCTACAAGACGATCGAAGCGACGACCGGTCCGGAAGCGCTGCGGCTGGTCGACCACAATGGCGGCATCGACCTGCTATTCACCGACGTGGTGATCCCGGGCGGGATGAACGGCCGCGAGCTCGCCGACAGCATCAAGCGCAAGAAGCCGGACATCCGGGTGCTGTTCACTTCGGGCTACACGCAGAACGCCATCACGCACCACGGCCGGCTCGATCCCGGCGTGCTGCTGCTCGGCAAGCCCTACCGCAAGGTCGATCTCGCCCGCATGGTGCGTGTGGCGCTGGATTGAGACGATCTGGATCTGGAGCCCGGATGAAGTCCAAAGCGCGTCATAACGCGCTTTGGCGAAATCCGGGTGCCACAATGACGGTTGATCCCGGATTTCGCGTCGCTCCATCCGGGCTACGGCCGCTACGAACTCAATACTCGCGCCGCTCCGCGATCCAATGTCCGGCGCATTGCTGGTTCGGCGAGGCGCCGCTCCAGCGGCCACCGCCGGAGACCTCGGTCAGTCGGCCGGTGCCGACCGCCTGCTGGTCGCCCTGGCGCACCTGGACACTCACTTGCCCGCGTGGACCGACCTGCCCTGAGATATCGACGCCGGCGCCGCCGCGATAGAACACGCGACCATTCTGGATCTCGACACCGTAGCGATAGGCGCGGTCACATGATCCCTGGTCGGTGATAACAACCACACTCCATGGTCCGTCAAAGCTCATGCTCGCCGCGCGCGGCGCCGTGCGCGCCGACGCACCGACAGATAACATTGTCGTCAAAACCACAGCGCCGAGAACACCGCTGCGCCACAATCGGTACGCTGACATCGACATGTCTCCTGTTGCGGGGCTGACGCGCGTAAGGCAAGCGCCGAGCCCGTCATCCAAGAAATCAGTGGCCGTCAGAGATGTTCCACGCGGAGGCGGTTCCCGTCTCACGGGTTCTTGTGCCCGTAGTCCAGCAATCCGGCGTCGCGTCTTGGCGGATGCGCTTTCATCGCCTCCTCGTTCGGCGCGATGCCCCAGCCCGGCGCGTCGGAGATGACCAGATGCCCGTCCTCGATCTTCGGCACGGTGGTGAACAACTCGTCATCCCAGGGCAGACGATCGACGTCGATCTCCATGATGCGCAGGTTCGGCACCGCCGCCGCGAAATGCGCATTCATCATGGTGCAGAGGTGGCCGTAGAAATTATGCGGCGCGACATTGATCTCGTGCGCTTCCGCGGCGGCGGCGATCTTCATCGACTGCCACACGCCGTTCCACGGCGTGTCGATGATCGCGACATCCATGGCCTGCTCGCGAAAGTAAGGCAGAAACTCGCGCAAGCCGAGCAATGTCTCGCACGATGAGATCGGATGCGGGCTGTAGCGGCGAATGGCGCCAAGCGCCTGCGGTGAATAGGTATCGATCTCGACCCAGAACATGTCGATGTCGGCGATCGCGCGCAGGATTTTCAGATAGCCTTCGGTCTTGGCGTTGAAATTCAGGTCGAGCAGCAGCCCGAGATCGGGTCCGAGCCCATCGCGTAGCGCTTCGAGATGCATGCGCAGATTGCGCAGCACGACGGAATCGATGTTGAGCTCGGGAAAGTACGGCGAGCCGAAACCCGGCCGATAGCCGCGCGGGCGCCCGTCCTCATAGATGAAGATGTTGGTCTTGGCGGCGCGAAAGCCCTTCTGGCGCACCTCGCGGCCGATCGCCTTCACGCCATCGAGATCCGTGATCTCGGGCTTGTAGTAGGCCGCGTGGTTGATGCGCCAGGTCGCGCAATGCGACCAGTAGAGCGGGATCTTCTCGCGCAGCTTGCCGCCGAGCAGCGCGTAGACCGGAAGCCCGAGCGCCTTTGCCTTCGCGTCGAGCAGCGCGTTTTCGATCGCACCGATTGCCTGCGCCACCACGCCGCCGGCGGCGGGCCGTGTCGCGGCGTAAAGCTCGGCATAGATGCGCTCGTGATCGCTGACGCGCTGGCCGATCACTTTTGCCGACAGGCGCGCGATGACAGCGCCAATTCCCGGCGAGCCGAAGTCTTCGGAAAATTCGCTCCAGCCGACGATGCCGGCATCGGTGCTGAGCTTGACGAAGTGATAGTTGCGCCAGCCCGCATCACAGGCGAGCGTCTCGATCGCTACGACCTTCACGACGTTTCCCCATTCGCGCCGCGCGTGATCGTGCGGCCTTGCCGGGAGACCTTACACGAAGCGCGAAGCTTAAGACTCGCGCGCGCGTCAGCCGCACATCGCGTTCAGCGCATGGACGCGCGAGCGCTCCGCCTCGAGCCCGCTCATGGCGCGCGCTGCGTAGCGCGTGCGCGCAAAGCGCCGATCATTGGCGAACACCTGCACCGGGCTGAGCGGCGAGATATCGCCATTGCCGTCACGCGCGGCGTAGCGGAACGCACCGCTGCAGTATTTCGGCGCGCTGGTCACCGGCACCAGCAGGGTCCCGGCCCAGTTGATGCTGGCAAAGCTCTGCGATGGCAGGGAAAACAGGATCGCCACGGCAAGCGGCAGGGCGAGCGTTGGGACCGAAACGCGGGTTGCACGCGATGGGGACATGATCGCCTCCTACCGATGCGATGTCTCCCCTCCCTCTCGTGACGCCCTGGCAGTTCGGTCGCTCGGCCGCCGATATAACCCCTTACCGCGAGGGCCGGTTCCGGCCCGAGCATGCGAACCGCCACGCTCAAGGGTCCCACCGGCTGGTTAACGGTCTGTTTCGGCATGGATTCGGCGAAATGCGGATCAAGCCGCGCTCTCGCTACGGAATCCGGTGTCCAAACTGTTGTTTTTTGCAACCGCCTCTGCCATAAGCGCGCCTTCCGTCGCCCGGCTAAAGGGCTGCCGTGGCGGCGACCGTGCCAGAGCGAACCGACTTTTTCGGATGCGCTCGAGAAAGCACACACGCTCGATGTCGAGCTTATGCCGGTGAACCGGGCCTTTGGCTCGCGTTTGTGGGCGCAACCAGGAGAGCCAAATGCCCAAGATCAAGACCAAGTCGGGCGCCAAAAAGCGCTTCAAAATTACCGGCACCGGCAAGGTGCTGGCCGCCCACGCGGGCAAACGTCACGGCATGATCAAGCGGACCAAGAAGCAGATCCGCCAGTTGCGCGGCACGAATGTGCTGTTCAAGACCGACGGCGACAACATCAAGAAGTACTGGATGCCGAACGGCTGATCGCCGCGTCATCCATCTGAACCGTCATCTGCAATTTCTGGAGATCAGCCATGGCTCGCGTCAAACGGGGCGTCACCGCCCATGCGAAGCACAAGAAAGTCCTGAAGGCCGCGAAGGGTTATTACGGCCGCCGCAAGAACACGATCCGCGTCGCCAAGCAGGCGGTCGAGAAGGCGAACCAGTATGCCTTCCGTGACCGCAAGCGGCGCAAGCGCACGTTCCGCGCGCTCTGGATTCAGCGTCTCAACGCTGCGGTGCGTCCCTTTGGTATCACCTACAGCCGATTTATCGACGGGCTCGCCAAGGCCGGCATCACGGTCGACCGCAAGGTGCTGTCCGATCTCGCGATCCACGAGCCGGCAGCGTTTCAGGCGATTGTCGAGAAGGCCAAGGCGGCGCTGCCCGCCGCGGCCTGACGCGCACGGCTGGACCACAGGCGGCCGGCTACTTTCGCCTGCCTGCCGCCTTCTCGCTGCCGAAGCGGCGCGCATATTTGCGCGCCAGCTCGGCATAGCAAAAGGCCTCCTCCGAGCGGTACAGGCTGCCGGTCTCGCGCGCGTATTTGCGCTCGCAGGCTTTCTGCTCCCGCCCGTAGGCCTTGCGCCGGCTTGCGGCGAGCCGCGGGAGAAAGTCCGCCTCGCATTTCTCGATGACAATTCCGCCGAGCGTGACATCGATCATCGAGCCGAAGCCGCAGGAGCCGAAGATCGTCATGGCGGCATCGCAAGTCGGCGCTTTGTCGAGGGCCGCCCTGACCGCCACTGCGCCCTCGACTGGACAGTCGGCCGCCCGCGCCGGCGAAACGACGATCAGGGCCGCGCAGGTGCAGAGCAGGAGCGTGGATTTCGCCGGCATGGCGGGCAGGATCGCATGCGGCGGCGGCCCCGCAAAGCGACGAGTCGCAAGGGCTTGACCGGGGCGCTGCCGGACGGCCAAAACCGGGCGCTTTCGACGAGGATAACGATGATCGACCCCGCCTATGTGCGGCGCATGGCGCGCTACAATCGCTGGCAGAACGCCAATCTCTACGGCGTTGCCGACGCGCTCCCGGACGAGGAGCGCCGGCGCGAGCGCGGCGCGTTCTTCGGTTCGGTGCACGCGACGTTGAGCCACCTGCTCTGGGGTGATCAGATCTGGATGAGCCGCTTCGCCGGCACGCCGCGGCCGGAGGGTGGAATTCCGGCCTCGGTCTCGCTCTTTCCCGAATGGGACGCGATGAAGCGGACGCGCACGGTGTTCGACGAGACGATGATCGCCTGGGCCGACGCGCTCGATCCGAGCTGGCTCGCCGGCGATCTCATCTACTACTCGGCGAGCGCGAAGCGCGACATCACCGCGCCGAAATGGCTGCTGGTGACCCACATGTTCAATCACCAGACGCACCATCGCCGCCAGGTGCACTGCCTGCTGACCCAGGCCGGCTGCAAGCCGCACGACACCGACCTGCCGTTGATGGCGGAGTAACACGAATGAGCGACGTCAAAACCCTGGAGCCGGAAATCCTTTCGGCGATCTCCGCGGCGAACGATGAAGCCGCGCTCGAATCCGTACGTGTCGCGGCGCTCGGCAAGAGCGGCTCGGTCTCGGCGCTGTTGAAGACGCTCGGCGGCATGACGCCGGAACAGCGCAAGGAGCAAGGCCCGCTGATCAACGGGCTGAAAGAGCGCGTCACCGACGCGATCGCGGCACGGCGCAATGTGCTGGCGCAGGCGGCGCTCGACGCGCGTCTCAACAGCGAGACCGTCGATGTCACACTCCCGGTGCGCGAGCCGCCGGCCGAGGTCGGGCGCATTCACCCGGTGAGCCAGGTGTTCGATGAGCTCACCACCATCTTCGCCGACATGGGCTTCGCGGTCGCCGAGGGGCCGGACATCGAGACTGATGATCTCAACTTCGGCAAGCTCAATTTCCCGGAAGGCCATCCGGCGCGCGACATGCACGATACGTTCTATTTCGGCCCGAAGGCCGACGGCTCCCGCATGCTGCTGCGCACGCACACCTCGCCGGTGCAGATCCGCACGATGCTGGCGCAGAAGCCGCCGATCCGCGTGATCTGTCCGGGCCGCACCTATCGCTCCGACAGCGATCAGACCCACACGCCGATGTTCCATCAGGTCGAGGGGCTGGTCGTCGACAAGAACTCGCATCTCGGCCACATGAAGTGGATCCTGCGCGAGTTCTGCAAGGCGTTCTTCGAAGTCGACGACGTGAAGATGCGTTTCCGCCCGTCGTTCTTCCCGTTCACCGAGCCCTCGCTCGAAGTCGACATCCAGTGCCGCAAAACCAAGGACGAGGTGCGTTTCGGCGAAGGCGACGACTGGATGGAGATTCTCGGCTGCGGAATGGTGCACCCCAACGTGCTGCGCAATTGCGGGCTCGATCCCGACGTCTATCAAGGCTTCGCCTGGGGCATGGGGATCGATCGCATCGCGATGCTCAAATACGGCATCGCCGACCTGCGCCAGATGTTCGAATCCGACGTGCGCTGGCTGACGCATTACGGCTTCCGTCCGCTCGAGGTGCCGACGCTGGCAGGAGGGCTGAGCGTATGATCCCGCGCGAACTCAGTCGGCCTCCCTCGCCGCGTGCCGAAAGCAAGCGTGTGCCTGTGTCAGAGCCGCATACTCCCCCTCCCCCGCTCGACGTTGTGACCAATCGCACTGGCGTGCTGGAGACGATCGCAGCCGCTGTGCGTGATGCACGCGCCCCCTCCCTCCCCTCCCCCGCAAGCGGGGGAGGGGGAGTATGCCGCGCTGGCGGTGCATACGGCCGCGCCGACGGAGTGTCCCAATGAAATTCACTCTCTCCTGGCTCAAGGAGCACCTCGACACCGACGAGCCGCTCGAGAAGCTTGCCGACAAGCTCACCATGATCGGGCTCGAGGTCGAGAACATCGAGGACAAGGCCAAAGCGCTTGCGCCATTCGTGATCGCGAAAGTGCTCGAAGCCAAGCCGCACCCGAACGCGGATCGGCTGCGCGTGTGCCTGGTCGATACCGGCGACGGCAAGCCGATCCAGGTCGTGTGCGGCGCGCCGAACGCGCGCACCGGCATGACCGGCGTGTTCTCAGCCCCTGGCACCTACATTCCGGGCAAGAAGATCACGCTCGGCGTCGGCACCATCCGCGGCGTCGAGAGCCGCGGCATGCTGGTTTCGGAAGCCGAGCTGGAATTGTCCGACGACCACGACGGCATCATCGATCTGCCGCCGGAAGCACCGATCGGTGCGCCTTACGCGAAATGGGCCGGCCTCGACGATCCGGTGATCGAGATCAACCTGACTCCGAACCGCCCGGACTGCACCGGCGTGCACGGCATTGCGCGCGATCTTGCGGCGGCCGACATGGGCAAGTTCATCGATCCGGCGCCGAAGCCGGTGAAGGGCGCGTTCCCCTGCCCGGTCGCGGTGAAGATCGACGCGCCGGACTTGTGTCCCGGCTTCGCGCTGCGGCTGGTGCGCGGGGTGAAGAACGGCCCGAGCCCGGAATGGCTGCAGAAGCGGCTGACCGCGATCGGGCTGCGCCCGATCAACGCGCTGGTCGACATCACCAACTTCATGACGTTCGATCGCGGGCGGCCGCTGCATGTGTTCGACGCCAAGAAGGTGCACGGCAATCTGACGATCCGTCGCGCCAAAGCGGGCGAACGCCTGCTCGCGCTCGACGAGCGCACCTATCAGCTCGACGACAGCATCTGCGTCATCGCGGACGAGAAATCCGTCGAGTCGCTCGCCGGCATCATGGGCGGCGAACAATCCGGCTGCGACGCGAATACCACCGACGTGCTGATCGAGTCGGCGCTGTGGAATCCGCTCAATATCGCGCAGACCGGACGCAAGCTCGGCATCAATTCGGATGCGCGCTATCGCTTCGAGCGCGGCGTCGATCCGAACTTCATGGTGCCCGGGCTCGAGCTCGCGACACAGATGGTGCTCGACCTCTGCGGCGGTGAAGCGTCGGAAGTCGTGGTCGAAGGCGCGCGCAACGCCGAGGACCGCGTCATCGATTTTCCGGTCACGGAGGTGAAGCGGCTCTCCGGCCTCGACGCGCCGCTGCCGGAAATGCGACGCGTGCTCAATCATCTCGGCTTCTTCCTCGCCGGCACGGGCGAGACCGTGAAGGTCGCGATCCCGTCATGGCGGTCCGATGTCGAGGGCAAGGCCGATATCGTCGAGGAGGTCGTGCGCATTCTCGGCGTCGATCGCGTGCCGTTCACGCCGTTCGATCGCGGCGACGCGCCACGCAAGCCGGTGCTGACGGCGCAACAGGTGCGCACCCGCAAGGCGAAGCGCGCGCTTGGCAGCCGCGGCCTCACCGAGGCGGTGACTTGGTCGTTCATCGGCAAGGCACCGGCCGAGCTGTTCGGCGGCGGACAGGCCGAGCTTGCGCTCGCCAATCCGATCGCGGCGGATCTCTCCGACATGCGGCCGAGCCTCGTTCCGGGATTGGTCATGGCCGCGCAGCGCAATGCCGACCGCGGCTTCCCGGACGTCGCGCTGTTCGAGGTCGGGCAGGTCTTCCGCAACGATCAGCCCGAGGGCCAGCTGACGACCGCATCCGGCGTGCGGCGGGCGCGCGCGAAGGCAAACGGCGCGGGCCGCCATTGGAGCGGCAACGGCGAAGCGGACGTGTTCGACGTGAAGGCCGATGCGCTCGGCGTGCTCACCGCCGCCGGCGCGCCGCCGCAGGCGCTGCAGATCGTCCCCGGCGGGCCGAGCTGGCTGCATCCGGGGCGCTCCGGCACGATCCAGATCGGACCGCAGAACGTGCTCGGCTATTTCGGCGAGCTGCATCCGCGCGCGCTCGAGGCGCTCGATGCCGAAGGGCCGCTGATGGCGTTTGAGATGATCCTGGAGCGCATCCCGGACGCGAAGGCGCGGCCGACGCGTGCCAAGCCGCAGCTCGAGCTGTCCGCGTTCCAGCCGGTGACGCGCGACTTCGCCTTTGTGGTCGACAACAAGGTGAAGGCTGGCGACATCGTGCGCGCGGCGCAGAACGTCGACAAGAAGCTGATCACGGGGGTGACCGTGTTCGACGTCTATGAGGGTCAGAATATCGAGGCCGGCAAGAAGTCGATCGCGATCGCGGTCACGCTGCAGCCGCGCGAGAAGACGATGACCGACGAGGAGATCGACGCGGTCGCGGCGAAGATCGTGGCCGAAGTGTCGAAGCGGGTCGGGGCGAGTCTAAGGGGCTAGCGGTTGATCACGAGCGCCACCGCGAACTCGGCGTGCTCCCTCCCCCCTTGCGGGGGAGGGTTGGGGAGGGGTCGAGCTTGTCGCGCCGATCGCGCTAAAAAACACTGACCCCCCCCCCCAAACCCCACCCCCCCAGGGGGGGGGGAAACCGCCGGGCCACGAATAACCCCCCCC
>Ga0081539_10001715_pt1 | contig 35136 bp, 22 predicted proteins | sample TabmetS4T2R2_FD_71023 | JGI IMG/M metagenome (GOLD analysis project Ga0081539, IMG submission 71023) | Tabebuia heterophylla rhizosphere microbial communities from the University of Puerto Rico - S4T2R2 | ecosystem: Host-associated > Plants > Roots > Rhizosphere ... | reverse complement strand
GCCAGGTGCAGATCGACGGCGTGATGTTCGCCTCGTTGCTCGCCGGCATCGACTTCACGGCCGCGCGGCGGGGCTGGTATCGCCGCGCGGCGTGACAAGGGAATTGGCGCCGATCTCTCGTTGTGATCTGTAGCCCGCGTGATCGACGTGGTCGCGCTGCAACGAGAGAACGCCGAGCTTCGTGCGCTCGTCAAGAAGCTCACGGAGCAGCTCGCGAAGTTGAACGACCGCGTCACCGAGTTGCTTGCGGTGGCGCAGCGACGGCAGCGCAAGGCCGGTGCGAAGCCGCCGCCTGAGCCGCCGCCTCCGCCGCCGCCGCTCGCCGGCGACGCGAAGCGCTCCTTCGAGGAGCGGCCGACGCCACCGACGAAGCCCGTCGAAGCGCCGAAGCCGTGGGCGTAGGCGAAGAGTGGCGCGCGAAACGCCGGGTCGTCGGTCGGGCCTTCGGACGCGGGCCAACCGTAGTTTGCGCCGGGCGAGCCGTCGTTAATCTCCTCCCAAGCGTCTTCGCCAACGTCGTTGATGAAGAGATGCGACGTGCCCGGCTCTATATCGAATGTGAAAGGGTTGCGGAGGCCGAGCGCGAAGACGGCGCGACGGTTGTCGTCGGCGGTGTTGAAGAAAGGGTTGTCAGTTGGGATTGAGCCGTCCGGGTTGATGCGTAGGATTTTTCCGAAGAGGCTTTCGAGAGATTGCGCGTTCGGCCCCAGCGCGTTGTCGCCGGCGGCGATGTAGAGCTTGCCGTCGGAGCCGAAGTGCATCGCGCCGCCGTTGTGTGTGGTCGCGCCGCTCAAGTCGTCGAGGCGGAAGATGAGAGTCTCGCTGTCGGGCGCGGCAAGGTCGCCGTCGGCCTTGAAGCGGCTGACGCGGTTGTGGCGCGGCGAAGTGGCGACTGTGTAGTAGATATAGACGAAGCCGTTCGAGGCGAAGTCGGGGTCGAAGGCGACGCCGAGAAGTCCGCGTTCGCCCGTCGAGTCAACGTCAACCGTGAGAAACGGCGTCGGCAGGAGCGCGCCGTTTTTGATGACGCGGAGTTGCCCGCTCTGCTGGCAGACGAAGAGGCGACCGTCGGGCGCAAAGGCCATCGCGGTCGCGGCAGTGAGTCCCGTTGCAATCCGCTTTTCGGTGAAGCCTTCGGGGAGCGTCGCGGCGCGCTCAGCCTGCGCGAAGGCCAAGAGGATGAAGGCGACGATAAAGAGACGGCGCGCGTGGGTCTTTAACTTCGAGATGGTACGCGAGTAAGTCTCACCGCAAAGGCGCAGAGGACGCGGAGACAGCGCAGAGAGTTTAACTGTCTCTGCGCCGACTCTGCGACCTCTGCGACTCTGCGGTGAACTCATCTCACCCTACACTCGTTAAAAAAGCCGCGTCACCGAAAACGGCTGGGATTTTACCAGAGCCTGTGCGCTTCTGGCGCGAACGCCGCCGGTCGGTTAGAATGTCGGCGCTCTGGAGAGCCTGCCGAATTCTTAAGCGTTAACCCAAAGAAAATCCTTTTACGTGAGGTAAAAACGTGCTCCGAAGATTCCCCGTCTGCCTCCTGATTCTCGCATTCTTACTGACCACGAACGCACCCGCACAACAACCCACGCCCACGCCCTCGGACAAAGACAAACTGCAAGACGCGCAAAAACGCATCAAAGCGCAACTCGGCGCGCACTGGGAACTCTGGATGCTTCAACAGGGCGGCATGACGCCGCTCGAAGCCTTGCGCTGCGCGACTCTCTACGGCGCGCAGTATCTCGGATTAGACGCCGACAGACGAGACCTACGGAGCGCTCTTTGGTCGCAGGCGGCAACGAGTCCGCGCAAGCGGACGGCCAGAATAAAGCCCCGCGTGGAGCGCGAGCGGAACGCGGGGTCAATGTTGTCCAGAAGATTTTGAGTCCGCGTGAGCGGACGACAGAGGATTGGCGATATGAGCCAACCTCTGCCGCCCGCTAGCGCGGGCTTAGGTTGAAATTAATCGTATCGTACCCCAGACTCCGCTTCGCTACGTCCGGGGCTTTACTCTGGCCGTCCGCTTGCGCGGACTCGCACCACCTCTTCTGTAAAATCTGACGTTGAGGAACAAGATGAGCAGACAACTTTCACGCGCGCGCCTCTTCGTTTGCGCGCTTCTTCTGGCCGCTGCCGCACTGCCCGTCTCCGCGCAAGTCAAACCGGGGCGCGACCCCAACCAGCCCGTTGACGAGGAGTACACGCGAAAGATACGCGAATACACGACCGAGCCGTTCTTCCTCTCGCCGCTCGTTGACTACCTCCCGGCATCGAAGACTGTCCCGACGCCGAAGGCCGTCTTGGGCGATGTTGCGGGCGCGCCCGGAAAGCTCCCCTACTCGGCTGACGTTTATCGCTACATGCGCATGCTTGAGAAGGCAAGCCCGCGCGTCAAAGTCTTCTCAATCGGCACGACCGAAGAGGGACGCGAAATGATCGCCGTCGCCGTCGCGTCGGAAGCGTTGATTGCGCGACTCGACGAGAACCGCGCGCGCCTCGCCAAGCTCGCAGACCCGCGCACGATAGACTCCGACGACGCGCAGGCCGACGCGCTCGTCGCGCAGTCAACGCCCGTCTATTACATCACGGGAGCGATTCACTCGCCTGAGACGGGCGCGCCGACCGCGCTCATGGAGTTGGCCTACCGCCTCGCCGTTGACGAAAGCCCTTACGTAAAAAATATTCGCGACAATCTCATCACGCTCATCACGCCCGTCGTCGAAGTTGACGGGCGCGACCGCCAAGTTGACGTCTATAACTGGCACATCGCGCACCCCAACCAGAACTGGCCGCCGCTCATCTACTGGGGTCACTACGTTGCGCACGACAACAACCGCGACGCGATGGGGCTAACCCTCAAGCTCACGCAGAACGTCCTCAACCAGTATCTACTCCAACACGCGCAGGTGCTTCACGACCTTCACGAATCCGTTCCATATCTCTACGACAACACGATCGGCGACGGCCCCTACAACGCTTGGCTCGACCCTATCTTGACAGACGAGTGGCAGATGATCGGCTGGAACAACGTCTCCGAGATGACCAAGTTCGGCATGCCCGGCGTCTTCGCCCACGGCACGTTCGACACTTGGTCGCCCGGATACCTGATGTTCCTCGCCGCCACACACAACGGCATCAGTCGCCTCTACGAAACCTTCGGCAACGCTGGCGCCGACACCGTCGAGCGCACGCTCTCGCCCTCGGAATACACGCGCACGTGGTATCGCCAGAACCCGCCGCTGCCGCGCGTCCGCTGGTCGCAGCGCAACAACAACAACTACCAGCAGACGGGCCTGCTCACGTCGCTGCAATACTTCGCCGCGAACGGCAAACTCTTCCTCAAGAACTTCTACCTCAAGAGCAAGCGCTCCGTTGATAAGCCTCGCAACGAAGGCCCGGCGGCCTACGTCTTCCCCGCCGACGACCCGCGCCCCGGCGCGCAGGCCGAACTCCTGCGCGTCCTCCAACTTCAAGGATGCGAAATCTCGCGCGCGACCGCGTCGTTCACGATTGCCGTCAAGTCGAAGAAGAAGTCGAACGCGACGCCGACACCGACTCCTTCAACTGCGTCGAATGCGAACGCGCAAAGCGCGCAGCAGGCGACGCCGAACAACCAGCGTCGTGAGTCGGGCGAGCAAGCGAACTCGAACCAAGCCGCGCCCGCCGGACAGTCCGCCGCGGGCAAGACGACCACGGAGACGCGACAGTTTCCCGCCGGAAGCTACATCGTCCGAATGGATCAGCCGCACAGCCGCATCGCCGACGCTCTGCTCGACTACCAATACTGGAGTCCGAACGACCCGCAGCAGCAGCCCTACGACGACACCGGCTGGACTTGGGGCGAGCTTTATAACACGCAGGTCGTTCGCGTCACCGACGCGTCCGTCCTCAACGCTCCGATGGAGCGCGTCGCGGGAACTGTCCGCGCTGAGGGCGGTGTTGAAGGCACGGGCGCTGTCTTCGTCGTCAACCACAACGCCGACGACGCGCTCGTAACGCTCCGTTATCGTCTGAAGAACGCCAACGTGGTTGCCGCCGAAGAACCTTTCAAAGCAGCCGGGAAAGATTTCAACCGCGGCTCTTTCATCATACGCAACGTCTCGACGGCTGACATGAAAGCGGCGGCGACCGAACTCGACCTCCGCGCAGTCGCGCTCGCCGCCGCGCCGCCCGTCAAGACTCATCCCGTTCGCGCCGCGCGCGTCGCGCTCATGCACACGTGGCTCTCGACGCAGAACGAGGGCTGGTGGCGCATGGCCTTCGACAAGTTGGGCGTCCCATACGACTACATCAGCACGCAAGACGCCTCGCGCGACGCGAACTTGAACGCCAAGTACGACGTGATTGTGTTCGCGCCCGTAGGCCGTGACCCGCGTTCAATCGTCGAAGGGATGCCGATGTACGGCAACCCGCTCCCTTGGAAGACTTCGGAGTTGACGCCCAACATCGGAAAGATTGACTCGACCGACGACATGCGACCCGGCCTCGGCCTCGCGGGCGTCGAAAACCTTCGCGCCTTCGCGCGTCGCGGCGGCGTACTCATCACAGCGATGGACACGTCCGACTTCGCAATCCAGTTCGGCCTCTCGCAAGGCGTCTTGCTCCAACGTCCGCAGCGCATGAAGTTAGTCGGAACAATCCTTCGCTCGAAGCTCGTTGACGCGTCGAGTCCAATCGCCTACGGCTTCACCGACTCGCTCGCCGTCTATGAAGACGAGGGCTACATCTTCAACCTCTCAAACCTGACGGGCGGGCGCGGCGGTCGCCGCCCCGCAGAGGAGCGCGAGACGGGACGCGGCACGCCCGACGACCCCGATGTCGTGCAGGGACGCCCGCCCGTGGAAGCGCCTGAGCCGCCGCGCGCGGAAATCTGGCAGGCGATGCCGCTCACCCCGGAGCAGATGCGCAACAACCCTTACGTCATCCCGCCCGCCGAGCGCCCGCGCGTCGTACTTCGCTACGCCGACTCGCGCGACCTTTTCGTCTCCGGCCTGCTCGACGGCGGCGGCGAGATTGCGCAGCACGCGGCGGTCGTTGACGTTCCAGTGGGAAGCGGCCACGTCATACTCTTTTCAAACAACCCGGTCTGGCGCGGCGAGACGCACGGCAGCTACTTCCTCGTCTTCAACGCGATTCTCAACTTCGACAGCCTCAACGCTGGCCGCAAGCTCGACGAGAAATAGACACATCGCGCGCAGTTCACCGCCGAGGCGCAGAGGTCGCAGAGTTAACGCAGAGAGTTTAACTGTCTCTGCGTCGCCTCTGCGCTTCTCTGCGCCTGCGGCGGTGAATAATTCTCTAAATTACTGCTTCCACATTTCAAACTGACCAGCTACCCTCGCGTTTATGCGCGACGACTGCGCGAAGGCAGCAGGCGGCCCGTGCGTTCGGCATACTCGCGATAGTCTTCACCGAAGCGCTCAAGCATCATCGCCTCCTCGCCGCCGATACGCGCGTAGAGATGTAGGAGTTGAATCGCGCGCGGCACGGCGACAACCCAGTTTGCCGCGAGCAGGGAGAGGCCGAGCATGTAGCCGAAGAGGGCTGTGTACATCGGGTGTCGGACGCGCGCGTAAGGGCCGTGCGTGACGAGCCGGTGTTCGTCGCGCAAGCACAGGCTCAGAGACCAGTGACGCCCAAGCGCGCGGTGTACGACGACGAGCAGCGCGAGGCAGACTAAACTGAGTGCCGCGCCGCCCAAACGCAGCCACGCGGGCAAGTGAAACGACAGCCGCGCGACCCAAGCGGGATGTATCGCGTAGAGCAATGCGCTCAGAGGGATGACGAAGTTCAACAACGCGCCGGCGACGGAGTTGACGCGTCCTTCGCGCGCGGCGTCTTCGCTCAAACTGCCGGAGACCCGTCCGCCCGAACGTATTACGCGCACGCCGTAGTGTATTCGTATGACGACGAAGAGAAGATATAGGCCGAGCAGCGTGAATCTGAAAAACGACTCGTCAGACATGTTCGTTCTCCTCCGGCGCGTGATTGTACCGCGCGTCGCGCGGGTTCGTAAGCGACAATATCCACTCGTCCGCGGTTGTCCGCCGCCGCCGCTTCGTCGTATGCTCGAAGCCTGTAACGCCCGACTCTCCCGCGAGCGAGTTCGAGAGTGAACCGGATGAACGACTCACACTTCGAGCGCGTAGTTTGCCTTCTGCGAATGGAGGCCGAGGCCGTCGAGCGCACAGCCTCGCGCCTAGACGCGGCGACCGTCGAGCGCGCGGTCGAACTACTGGCCGCGTGCCGTGGCAAGGTCGTGGCTGTCGGCGTCGGCAAGTCGGGCCACATCGCGCAGAAGGTCGCGGCGACGCTGACGAGCACGGGCACGCCCGCCGTCTTCCTGCATCCTTCCGACGCGCTGCACGGCGGCGTCGGGTTGGTTAACGCCGACGATGCTGTTCTGGTCTTCAGCAACAGCGGCGAGACCGCCGAAGTTCTCGAACTCCTGCCCTATCTTCAACACCGCCGCGCGCCCGTCGTCGCCGTCGTCGGCAATCTGAACTCGACGCTCGCGCGCCGCGCCGACGTAGCACTCGACGCGTCCGTGGAGCAGGAGGCTTGTCCTTTGAATCTCGCGCCGACGACGAGCACGACCGTTGCGCTCGCCATCGGCGACGCGCTGGCGATGACCTTGATGGAAGTAAAGCGACTGACGCCGGAAGACTTCGCGCTCAACCATCCCGGCGGGCGTCTCGGCAAGCGTCTGACGCTGAAGGTCTCAGACCTCATGCACGGCGGCGAAGAGAACCCGACGGTCGAGGCGTCGGCGACGCTGGTCGAAGTGGTGCAGGCGATAAGCCGGGGCGGATTGGGCGCGGTCAACGTCTGCGACGAAGGCGGACAACTTGCGGGCATCGTCACGGACGGCGACGTGCGTCGAACACTCCAGCGCGTGAGGCTCGAAGACCTCGCCGCGTTGACGGCGGACGCGATGATGACGCGCGCGCCCGTCGTCGTGCGACCCGAAATGCTCGCGCACGCCGCGCTCCAACTGATGGAGAATCGCCCTTCGCAGATCGCGGTTCTCCCCGTCGTCGAAGAGAGCGGGCGCTGCGTCGGACTGCTACGTCTTCACGACATAGTCCGCAGCGGACTCTGAAGAACGCGGGCGCGTTTAATAAAACTGTAGGGGCAGGGCTTGTCCCTGCCCGTCTCGCACGACGACTTGCAATCGGGATTTGAATCGCGGGCAGGGACAAGCCCTGCCCCTACATTAATACAGGGCAAGGCGTGAGAAGAATGAAGGCAATACTGTGTCTGTTCATGTTGGCGTTCGTCGTCGCATCGTCGCATCCAGCTTCGGCACGTGGCGTCGTTTCGCGCGCGGAGCGCGTGAGTCCGGCGGGCGAGGTGGTGGTGGTTTTGAACGAGGAGTTTTTGAACTCGCTTCTGGTGGCCGTCGCGTCGCAGCCTGAGCCGCCGAGCTTCCCTCTGTCGAAGGAGTCGGACGCGAACAAGAAGTGCGCGAGCGTTGTTCACCTTCTGCGCGAATCTGGCGGCACGCGAACGGGCGTGCGCTTCATTGACGGGCGCATCACCGCGCCACTCGCCTTTCGCGGCTCTTACAGCGCACCGCTCTTGGGCTGCCTCAACTTCGAGGGCTGGGCCGACGCGGCCTTCGATTTACAGTTCGACCGGTCGAAACAGACCTTGAACGCGCGCGTCGCCGTGCGCGAACTCAAGCTGAAGAACTTTCCAACGTCGCTCCTCGGCGGCGGCCTGACCGGAATGGTGCAGGACGCGATTGACTCGCGCGTCAACCCCGTCGAAATCCTTCGCGCCGAACAACTCGGCTTCCCCGTCATGCGCGGCAACAACCTGCGACTGCGCGCGCGCGAAGTGCGCCACGAAATCGCCGGCAAAGAACTGCGCCTTCACATCATCTACGAAACCGTCTCGGCGGAGTAGATAGAAAGGGTAAGGGGTAAGGGGGAAAGGGTAAAGGACGGAAATCCTCCTTTATCCTTTTCCCCTTACCCTTTCCCCCTTACCCTTTCCCCTTTCCCCTTTCCCCTTTCCTTCATCTTACCGTTGCTACGCCCACGCCCACGGGCATATCAACTATCTCCCAAGCCGACTCGTCGCGCAGTAGTTTCGACATGAGCGCGGCGTGAAGGAGGTGGCCGCTGCGCTCGGCGCGCACGCGTCCGACGAGCGGCATACCCAGAAGCGCGAGGTCGCCGATGATGTCGAGGATTTTGTGGCGCACGAACTCGTCCGCCAGTCGGAGCGGCGTTTCGTTGAGCATCCCGTCGGGCGTGAGCACGATTGCGTTCGAGAGCGAGCCGCCGCGTATGAGGTTCGCGCGCCGCATGGCTTCAATCTCTTCGGTGAAGCCGAAGGTGCGCGCGGGCGAAATCTCGCGCAGGAAAGCGTCCGCGTCGAGCGCGTCGAAGCGCATGTGTTGGACGCCGATGAGCGGGTGCTTGAAGTCAATCGTGCAATCAATCTCGAAGCCTTCGTGCGGCTCGACCGAAACACGCCGGTTGCCCTGTTCCACTTCGACCGCGTGCCTGACGCGCAACGCGCAACGCGCGGCTGGCTGTTCGACGACACCTGCCCTCAGAATCATCGCAGAGAAATCGTCCGCCGAGCCGTCCATAATCGGAAGCTCAAGGTTGTCAACTTCGGCGTACACGTTGTCAACGCCGAGTCCGCGCAGGGCCGACAGAAGATGCTCGACCGTTGAAAGCATGACGCCCGTGCGCATCAGCGTCGTTGCGTAGGAGCAGTGTGCGATGCACTCGACGGAGGCTGGAATCTCGAAGTCGTCGAGGTCTGTGCGTACGAAGACGTGGCCCGTGTCGGGCGGCGCGGGCCTGAGCTTGAGACGGACGGGGACAGCCGTGTGTAAACCCAGTCCGCTCGTCTCGACCGCGGCGGCGATGGTCGTCTGTTTTATCAAGCGAGGCGTTCCGGCCTTTCCGTTCGAGAGCTTTTGAAGGAGCGTCAAAACAGGAGCAAGGCTCGTGCCGTCTTCGACGCCGGCGAAAAGTCTGAAATAACGCTCGACGATTCGTTGCTTGAGTCGTCAATCTGTAGCGCGCGTGCGACAGTCGGCTCAGGCGCGTGTGGCTGTTGAGCCACACGCGCGGCGAGTTGCGCTTGAAAGTAAACTTGTATGAAATCAAGTGCCTTGCGTGCGCCGCGAAGACCGCCGATAATGACGACCGAATATCGGAGCGGAAAACCATGAGTACGTTAACAACAGACTATCTCGACCTAATCCTCGACCTTATCGAACGACTGCCCGCAGGCGCTTCGCTCCGGCTGCAAAACGTCGGTTGGGATGAGTACGAGCATCTGCTCACACAGATGCGCACTCATCACCGCGTTAGCTACGACTGCGGGAGGTTGATGATTATGAGTCCGCTACCGGAGCATGAAGAATACAAAGAGACGATTCTCAGGTTAATCAGTGCTCTCTCCGAGGAGCTTGGTATCAATCTTGAAAGCAGAGGCCAGACGACCTTCAAGAGCAAGCAACTGAAGAAAGGCGTCGAGCCTGACACGTGCTTCTACGTCCAGAACGCCGCGCGCATCATCGGCCAGCGCACCATCACGCTCGGCGTTGACCCGCCGCCCGACGTTGCCGTCGAGATTGACACGACGAACGAGTCGCGCGGCAAGTTCCACATCTACGCCGCGCTCGGCGTCGCCGAAATCTGGCGCTACGACGGCGAGCGCATCTACTTCTATCAACTCGAAGGCGCGCAGTACGTAGAGATTCAAAACAGCGTCGCCTTCAACATCCTCACGCCCGCAGACCTCGCGCAGTTCGTCGAGCAGAGCAAGACCGTGGGCCAGACCGCCGCGCTCGCGGCCTTCCGTCAGATGCTTCGCTCACGCAAGCCGTGAATCGTAAATCGTAAATCGTAAATCGTGAATAGAGAAGACAGTTTTTCTCTATTCACGATTTACGATTTACGATTCACGGCTTTTCACGATTCACGATTCACGATTCACGTCTTTTCGGCTATCATCGAAGCAAATGCCGTCGAAAAAATCCGCTAAGCCGAAAGAGCCGACCGAGCGCGTCTTTCTGATTGACTCGTTCTCGCATATCTTCCGCGCGTTCTTCGCGCCGATGGGCGCGCGCACAGAGCCTCTGACGAACAGCAAGGGGCAAGTCACGCAGGCCGTCTTCGTCTTCACGAACATGCTGCGCAAGCTCCTCTCGGACGAGAAGCCGCACTACATCGCGGCGGTCTTCGAGTCGGGTGTGCCCACGTTCCGACACGAGATGCACGCGGGCTACAAGGCCAACCGCGCCGCGCCGCCCGAAGAACTTGAGTCGCAAATCCCTTACATCATCCGCGTCTGCGAGGCTTACAACATCCCAATCCTCAACGCGCCCGGCTTCGAGGCCGACGACGTAATCGGCACGCTCGCGGTTCAATGCGCCGAACAGGGCTTGCAGGCTGTCATCGTCTCGAACGACAAAGACATGACGCAACTCGTCAGCGACCCCTTCATCGTCGCCATGCGCAACAACTCGCAGAACGTGAAGCGCAAAGAACCCGTGCCGCCCGTCGAGTGGTGCGACGAGGCTTGGGTCGCAAACAAGTTCGGCGTCCCGCCTTCAAAGATTGTTGACCTTCTGGGACTGATGGGCGACTCGGTTGACAGCATTCCGGGCGCTCCCGGCATCGGCGCGAAGGGTGCTGTCCAACTCGTGCAGCAATTCGGCTCAATCGAGAACGCGCTCGAACACTGGGAGGAGGTCAAACACAAGACCTACCGCGAATCCTTGCGCGACAACCGCACGCTCATACTCCAGTCGAAAGAGCTTGCGACGATTAAGACCGACGTCAATATCAAACTCGACCTCGAACGCCTCCGCTGCAAAGCCCCCGACCGCGCCGCCGCCTACAAACTCTTCCGCGAACTCGAATTCCAAACGCTCACGCGCGAGTTTGCAGACGCCGCGACCGAGCTTGACGCGGGCGCGGCTGCGAAGACTTACAAAAAACTTCGCACCGTCGCCGAACTCGAAACGCTCGTGCGCAAACTCTGGGACGTTGAGCACTGGGCCTTCGCCGTCGCCGGCTCGACGCCCGCCGGCGCGGGCCAGCAAACGAGCGTGCGCGAGGCAGAGCCGCCGACGGGACTCGCAATCTCTTACGCTCCGAACACATCGCACTTCATCAACTTCGATGAGTTTGAAGGCGGACGCGAACAGGCCGTCTCGATGTTGCGCGACGTTCTCTCGAACGGATTGCTCTCGAAGTCAGTCCACGATTTGAAGCGCGCCGTCGCGCTGCTCTCCGCGGTCGAAGTCGAACCCGAAGGCGTGACGGACGACACGCTGCTCGCCGCGTACCTGCTCGACCCCGTGCGGAGTCGTTACGACTTGGGAGACCTCGCGCGCGAGGCCGTCGGCAGCGACGGTTGGACTGAAACGCAGGGCGAAGGCTGGACGCCGGAGCATTGGCGCGCAGCCGAGGCCGCCGACTTCACCGCGCAGGTGGCCGACGTTCTACACGGACGCATACTCGAACACGGACTCGAAGCCATCTACAACGAAATCGAACTGCCCATAGCGCCGCTGCTTCAACGGATGGAGCGCGCGGGGCTTCGCGTTGACACGTCGGTGCTGGGCGAACTCTCCGCTCTCTTCGGCGCGGAGCTTGAGAAGTTGACCGCGCAGATTTACAAATCGGCGGGGCGCGAGTTCAAAATCAACTCGCCGAAGCAGGTCGGCGAAGTTTTGGAAGAACTGAACATCAGCACGGGTCGCAAGACCGCGACGGGCCAAGTCTCAACGAGCCGCGCCGTGTTGGACGAACTCGCCGCGCAAGGTTACGAGTTGCCGCGTCTCATCATTGAGTACCGCGAGTTTGAGAAGCTGAAGGCGACCTACACCGACGCTCTGCCCGCGCTCGTCGGCCCGGACGGACGCATACACAGCCAACTCAACCAGACCGTTACGGCGACGGGAAGGCTTTCGAGTTCAGAACCCAATCTGCAAAATATTCCGATTCGCACCGAACTCGGTCGGCGCATACGCCGCGCCTTCGTCCCCGACGCGGGCAACGTCTTCGTCGCCGCCGACTACTCGCAACTCGAACTGCGCCTGCTCGCGCACATCACGCGCGACCCGCAGATGCTCGACGCCTTCCAGAAGGGCGACGACATACACGCGCGCACCGCGCGCCTCGTCTTCGGCGCGAAGACCAAAGAGGAGTTGAAGGAGAAGCGACGCTTCGCCAAGATAGTCAACTTCGCAATCGCCTACGCCGTCGAGCCGTTCGGACTCTCGCAGCGCGTCGGCATCTCGCGCAAGGAGGCGAAGCAGGTCATCGAAGACTATTACAAGACCTACGCGGGCGTACGTCGCTTCATGGAAGAAGTGCCGGAACAGGCGCGCGAGACCGGGGTAGTGCGCTCAATCTACGGACGCCTTCGTCCCGTCCCGGCAATCAACGACCGCAACGGCAACATACGCGCGCGCGCCGAACGCGAGGCCATCAACATGCCGATTCAAGCGAGCGCGAGCGACATCGTAAAGATTGCGATGCTCAAGACCGACGAGGCTCTGCGCGCGGCGGGCCTGAAGGCGCAGATGGTGATGCAGGTTCACGACGAACTTCTCGTCGAAGCGCCGAAGAAAGAGGCCAAGCAGGTCGCGGAAATCTTGAAGCGCGAGATGGAGACGGCGGTCGAACTGGACGTCCCGCTCGAAGTCGAGGTCGGCACGGGCGGAAACTGGATGGACGTGAAGAAATGAAAAGCCGTGAATCGTAAATCGTAAATCGTGAATAGATGAAGACAGGTTCTCTCTATTCACGATTTACGATTCACGATTTACGATTTACGATTCACGATTTACGAAAAAGATGTCTGAGGACGAGAAGAAAGAGAGCGGGCGCGTAGTCTATAGCCGCATCGAGGGGGCGGAGGGCGAGGGGACTGCGCAGGCTCTGAAGGCGCGGCTGATTGAGTCGGTCGAAGCGGGCGCGCCCGCTTCGCTTTGGCAGGCGCTCGTCCCGCTTCTGATAGGCTTCGGGCTGATAGTCGTGCTCGTCATCGGCCTCGGCTACATGAGCGCGGGCAAGGTTCAGGAGATACGCTTCTCCACGCAGCGAGAGGAGCGCGCGCTCGGCGAGACGCAGAGTTACCTGTTGAATCTGCGCCTAGCCTTGAGCAACCTGAACACCGAAGCGCGCATACGCGGACGCATCGAGGCGGGCACGCAAGGCGTCTTCCTCCCGCCGACTGAGTTGCGCCTCCGCAACGCGCGCGACACCGTGGAAAAACTCCTGCCTGAGTTCGACACGCTGCGCCTGCGCGACGAAGCGAAGAAGCGCGAGACGCGCGAACTCCTCTCGCAGTATGTCGAGATAAGCCGCGACCTCGACGAATACTCCACCAAAGGCTTCGCCGCCAACCGCATCCTCGACGAGCGCTTGCAATCGCTCATGGACGAAGTCAGAAGCGAGCGTTTGCAACTCGACGAGCAACGCGACGAAGCGCTCCGCGAGACGCAGGGCGAGATAAAGTTTCTGATGTGGCTCGCCGCGCTCACCGGACTCGTCGTAGCCACCGGCACTTCGCTCGAAGTCTGGCGACGCTTCCGGCAGATGCGGCGCGGGTTGGCCGCGCTCAAGCGCGAGCGGCAGTTCAACTCGCAGATGCTCGAAGGGATGCCGAGCGCGGTCGCGGCGGTTGACCGTCAGGACAGGATACGCGCCGCCAACGCGGCCTTCGCCGCGGTCTTCCCCGAAGCGTCGGTCGGCGATTCGATTCACGACAAGTTCACGACGCCCGACGGCATGAAACTCCTCGCCGCCGCAACCTCCACGCGCGTGACGCTCACGGCCTACCGCGGTCGCTTCCGCCTCGCCTTCAGCGGCGCGCGCGACGGCGTGCGCGCCTTCGACGTTTATTCGTCGCCGCTCGAAATCGAGGGCGAACAAGGACAGCTTCTGACGCTCGTTGACGTTACCGAGGCCGCCGAGGCCGAACAGGAGCTTCGCCGTCAGGAAGCACTCGCGGCTGTCGGGCAGGCCGCGGCGCAGGTCGCGCACGAAATCAAGAATCCTTTGGGAAGCATACGCCTCGGCGTCGCAATGCTGCGCGACATGGCTAAAGACCGCGAGTCAATCACGACGATTGACTTAGTGGAACGCGGCATCGAGCATCTCTCGAAGCTCACGCTCGACGTTACGCAGTTCTCCCGGCGCAAGCAACTCACGCTCTCCGAAGTTGACTTGGCCGAACTCGTCAGCGAAAGCCTCGACTTAATATCCGACCGCCTCCAAGAGAAGCGCACGCCCGTCGAACGACGCCTGCCGGAAGAACCCTTGCGCGGCCACTGGGACGAAGACCAACTGCGCCAAGTCTTCGTCAACCTCCTCGCCAACGCCGTTGACGCAAGCCCCTCCGAAAGCCCCGTCGCGGTCGCGGTCGAGCGCACGACGCTCGCCGCGCGCTCGCGCGGAAACACGGATGAGTTAAAGCAAACGTCGGGCGTGCGCATTGAGATTGCGGACAGGGGCGCGGGAATGGACGCCGAGACGCGCGCGCGCATATTCGAGCCGTTCTTCACGACAAAGAAGCGCGGGACTGGACTCGGCCTCGCCATCGCCAAGCAGATCGTGGAGCAGCACGGCGGAACTATCCGGGCCGAGAGCCGACCCCAACAAGGCACGCGCTTCGTCATCGAACTCCCGCTCTCGCCCGACGCCGCTTGAGCCGAAACCGACGCTTAATCCCTCGCCTTCCGGGCCGGCGACGAGTAGTGGGTCAGTTAGAAAAAGCACTCACCACAGAGAACACAGAGGGGGCACAGAGAAAAAAGAGGTTTTCTCTGTGCCCCCTCTGTGTTCTCTGTGCCTCTGTGGTGAATGTTTTGATCTGTGCCAGCCCTGACGGTTGAAACTGACCCACTACCCGGCGACGCGCGTATTTGGCGCGCGCGGCAAAGTCGTTTACAATGCGCTGGCAACCCTGTGCAGTGCCGCCCCCGGCACGCCCATCCAAACAAAACGGAAGGCACGAACGAGGCCCACAGTCGGCTTCGTCCGCCCCTTATAGACTTGCGAGAAAGGCCATGAAGAAAAACTACACGTTCGCTCTCTTCGTCCTGCTCACGCTCGCCTTCACAGCCTACGGGCGCGAGGCGAGGCTCATACGCTACCCCAACTACCACGACGGGCGCGTCACCTTCAGCTACCTCGGCGACATCTGGGTCGCCAACGAGGACGGCTCGAACGTCCAACGCCTCACAGTCCACAAGGCGCGCGACGTTTACCCGCGCTTCTCGCCCGACGGCAAGTGGATTGCCTTCTCCTCAGACCGCAACGGCAACCTCGATGTCTTCATAATCCCCTCGACGGGCGGAACTGTGAAGCAGTTGACCTCTCACTCGGCGGACGACACCGTTCTTAACTGGACGCCCGACGGCACGCGCATACTCTTCTCCGCCAACCGCGGCGAGTTCTTCATGCCGGTGCTCTACACGGTCTCTGTTGACGGCGGAATGCCTGTGAGCGCGGGCGCCGACATGGGCGTGCAAGGCTCTTACTCGCCCGACGGCAAGCATCTGGCCTACAACCAGAAGGCGCAGGTCTATTGGCGCAAGTATTACCGAGGCTCTTACCAGTCGGACGTGATTGTCGAAGACATCGCCTCGAAGAAGTTCACCAACATCACTGACTTCGAGGGCCTCGACTCTTGGCCGATGTGGGCGCGCGACGGCTTCATCTACTTCGTCAGCGACCGCGACGGAAACGGCCTGACCAACATCTGGCGCGTCCCCGAATCGGGCGGCAAGGCCGAACGCATCACCACGTTCAAGGAGGGCGACGTGCGCTGGCCCTCGATAAGTTCGGACGGAAAAACAATCGTCTTCGAGCACGACTTTCAAATCGCCAAGCTCGACTTGGCCTCCAAACGCGTCACTCCGCTCCGCTTCGACATCGCGGCGGAGACGCAAGAATCTTCGAGCGAGGTGCGCGACTTCAACTCGATGGTTGACGACTACGACCTCGCGCCCAACTCGCGCCGCGTAGTCGTCACTGTCCACGGCGAGATTTTCACAGCGCCCGTCGAAGAGGGCGACCTGCGGCAGATAACCGACAGCGCGGCGCGCGACCGCAACGTCACATACTCGCCCGACGGGAAGTGGATAGGCTTCGTCTCCGACCGCAGCGGTCGAGAGGAGATTTACGCCGTCTCGGTTGACGGCGCGGGCGAGCCGCAAAAGTTGACGAACATAGACGCTCTCAAGAACAGCTACGCTTGGTCGCCCGACTCTTCGCAGATTGCCTACACGTCTTCGGACGGAAAACTCCGCGTCGTCAATGTGGCGAGCAAGGAGTCGAAGGACATAACTGAATCGCGCTTCGGCAACATAGGCTCGCCCGCTTGGTCGCCCGACGGCAAGTGGCTCGCCTACTCGAAGCCCGACGCCTCGCGCACGACCGACATATACCTTACGCCCGCGACGGGCGGCGACGAGAAGAAAGTGACCTTCGAGTCGTTCAGCGAGTCAAGCCCGCGCTTCTCGCCCGACGGTCGCAAACTCTACTTCGTCCGCAACGACAGCACCTCGTTCAGTCAGGCCGCCGGGCTGCCCGCAATCCAACTCTTCGCGGTCGCGCTCGAACGCTTGGAGCGCGACCCCGACGACCCCGAAGAGCGCGCCGAACAAGAGGCGGCTCAGGCCGAACAGCAACCCGCAGCGCCGCCCGCGGGCGAGGGCGGCGGCGCGGCGGCGGCGGGCGCTCCGGGCGCGCGTCGCCCCGCAGGGCAAAAGCCGCCCGTCAAGCCCGTAAACATTGACTGGGCCGGACTCAAGCGCCGCACGAAGCAGTTGACGCGGATGCCTTTCCCCGTCATTGACTACTCGGTCTCGCCCGACAACAAGACGCTCGTCTTCGCCACAATCGAGCCTGCCGGACTCACGAACGTCCCCGTCATCTACTCGATTCAAGACGACGGCAAACGCCTGACGCGCGTGACGGCGGGCACGCCGCCAAGCGGCGAAGGCGGCGGCGGCGGAGGCGGCTTTGGAGGCTTCGGCGGCGTCTCGAATCTCAACGTCTCGCGCGACGGTCGCACGCTCTATTTCCAAGAGGGCGATTTCATCTATTCGATTGCGATGCCGCCGCCCGCGCCCGCCGGCGCGCCTTCGGGCAGCGGCGCGGCCTCGTCCGCCCCGCGTCGTCGCATCAACTTCGTCGCAAAGGTCAGGATTGATCGTCCGGCGGAGTGGGCGCAGATGTTCGACGACGCTTGGCGCACGATGAAGTATCGCTTCTACGACCCGAAGATGCACGGCTACGACTGGGACGCGATGCGCGCGAAGTATCGCCCGTTAGTCGAGTACGTCGGCGACCGGCAGGAGCTTCTCAACATCATCAACGAGATGATAGGCGAACTTAACGCGTCGCACACGGGGGCCGCGCCTCCGCCCGCGGGCGCTGCGCGCGAGACGAGCGCGGTCTCGACGGGCCACCTCGGCGTCGAGTTTGAGCCTGACTCTCAGGCGGGTCGCTACCGCGTCACCTACATCTACGAAGACGGCCCGGCTGACAAAGACTGGGTGAAGGTCAAAGTGGGCGACTATCTCATCGCGATTGACGGGAAGCCCGTGAAGGCCGGCGACGAATACTGGTCGCTTCTGAACTACCGTCTGAACCGCAAGGTCGCCGTCACGTTCAACGACAAGCCAACGGAAGAAGGTGCTTGGCGCACGCGCATCGAGCCGACCTCGATGTCGAACTACGCGACGCTTCGCTACGAGCGCTGGGTGAAAGAACGCCGCGCGGTTGTGGACAAGCTTTCGGGCGGTCGCGTCGGCTACGTTCACATACGCGCGATGGATCCGCCCTCGTTGCGACGCTTCGAGAAGGAGTTGCGCGAGTATCGCAACAAGGAGGCGTTGGTGATTGACCAGCGCTGGAACGGCGGCGGAAACATCGAGCAGGAGTTGTTGGCCATACTCGTCCAGCGCCAGTATCAAGTCTGGCAGCCGCGCGGGACGGAGGCCACGTCGCGCCCGCTCTTGGGCTTCTTCGGCCCGAAGGTCGTTTTGCAGAACTGGCGCTCGGCGTCGAACGCCGAGATGTTCCCGGCGGGCTTCCGCGCGCTCGGACTCGGCAAAGTCATCGGCACGCCGACGATGGGCGCGGTCATCGGAACGGGCAGCTACTCTCTGGTTGACGGCTCGACCGTGCGAACGCCGGGCACGGGCGTCTTCCTCTTCGACAAGCAGCAGACGAACATGGAGAACTACGGCGTGCGCCCCGACATACTCGTTGACAACACGCCCGAAGACAATCTCGCGGGCCGCGACCGCCAGTTGGAGATAGCCGTCCAAGAACTGCTCAAGGAACTTCAGAGCGGCGGCGGACGCCTCGCCGACCGCTAACACACGCGGGCGCGCAGCGCGCATCGCACATCACGAACAGACGAAAGCGGCAGCCGGACGACTCTGTCCGGCTGCCGCTTTCAACAGTTGCGCGTCCTCAATCGTGTGGGCCGACCCGGATGCCGCTCGCCCAGAACACCTGCGGCGGCCCGTCCTTCGGGTGGTCGCGCCGGAGGGAGCGCCTGTGACGCCCCAGCATATTGAGGGCCGTCTCATCCAGAGAAGTTCCCCGCTGAATCAAGTCTTCGACTTCAGCATCCGTAACCGGCAGGAGTGTCCAATACTGCGGGTCGTTACCATCCGCCCAATCAATCATCTCTGTAAAAACTGAGACGTAACGCTGCTCACAGCGTCGGCAGGCGAGTATGGCGACGATGAAATGAGATTCGTCAATCAACTCTTTCAGGCGACTGAGGCCGGCGCGCGCGTCCCAAGCCGCGCGTGCGTCGTCGGGCCAGCAAAGGTCACAACCGAACTCCAGTGTCCGCATACGCTCTAACTCGTCGGCCTCGTCCGCGAGTATTTAATAAGCCGCCAAATTAAGCTTGGTCGAAGTTATAACGCGCGGAAGGCGCGTCGCGCGGCCTCGACCGTTCGGTTGAGAAGTTCGTCCGTGTGAGCGACGCCGAGGAACGCGGCCTCAAACTGCGACGGCGCGAGATAGACGCCTTCCTCAAGCATCGCGTGGAAAAATTTGCCGTATCGTTCGCGGTCTGACTTCGCGGCAGATGTCCAATCGTTAACCGGCTCGGAAGCGAAGAAGGTCGTGAACATCGAGCCGACGCGATTCGTCACAGTCTCAACTCCCGCCTCGCGCGCCGCCTCCATCATTCCTTCGCAGAGACGGCCCGCCGCCCGTTCCAGTCGTTCGTAAATTGAACGGTCGCGCAGGCGTCTGAGCGTCGCAAGCCCGGCGGTCATTGCGAGCGGGTTGCCTGAAAGCGTCCCCGCTTGATAGACAGGCCCTGCGGGCGCGATCTGTTCCATCACGTCGCGCCGACCGCCGTACGCGCCGACGGGGAGGCCGCCGCCGATGATTTTGCCGAGCGTCGTAAGATCGGGCGCGACGCCGTAAAGCTCCTGCGCGCCGCCGCGCGCCAGACGAAAGCCCGTCATCACTTCGTCGAAGATGAGGAGCGCGCCGTGCCGGCTCGTGATGTCGCGCAAACTCTGCAAGTAGCCCTCGCGCGGCGCGACGCAGCCCATGTTGCCGGCGACGGGTTCGACGATGACGGCGGCGATAGTTTGTCCGTGTTCGTCGAAGACGCGTTCGAGCGCGCCGGTGTCGTTGAAGGGCGCGGTGATTGTGTTTTGAGCGACGGCGGCGGTGACGCCGGGGCTGTCCGGCAGGCCGAGCGTGGCGACGCCTGAGCCTGCTTTGACGAGGAGACTGTCGCCGTGTCCGTGGTAGCAGCCCTCAAACTTGACAATTATGTTCCGCCCCGTGAAGCCGCGCGCGAGACGAAGCGCCGACATCGTCGCCTCCGTCCCGCTGTTGACCATCCGAACCATCTCAACGGAAGGCACAGCGTCAATAATCTCTTCGGCCATCTCGACTTCCAACTCGGTCGGCGCGCCGTAGCTCGTCCCGCGCGTGAGCGCGTCGCTGATGGCTTCGACGACTTCCCGGTCGGCGTGTCCGAGAATCATCGGCCCCCAAGAGCCTACGTAGTCAATGTAGGTGCGACCGTCAACGTCGGTCATCGTCGCGCCGCTCGCGCTCGCAATGAAGCGCGGCGTGCCGCCGACGCCACGGAAGGCGCGGACTGGCGAGTTCACTCCGCCCGGCATCAACTCCACGGCGCGCGAGAAAAGTTGCTCCGACGTTCTTCGCGCGCCGGTCGAAACGTTCTTTGCTTCACTCGTCATCGTTTGTTCTCGCTCTCAGTCAATCAGTTCCGCGCAGTTCGAGTCTTCAAACGCCATCCAGATTCTTTCGAGGCTCGACCAACAGAGCGCGGGCGAGCGTCCGCTCGACCATTGCCGCACGGGAACGAAAAGCTCGCGCGGAATCTGCAAGCCGTAGTCTTGCCGGCGCAACTCACAAGCGTAACCTTCGACGCCTCGCTCCGCGAGCGTTTGATGATAACGGCGAAGGAGCTTTTGCTCCAGCCGCGCGAGTCGCCGGTAGTGGGTCAGTTTGAAATCCAACTCACCGCCGCAGGCGCAGAGGACACTGAGATTGCACAGAGATGAATTGATATTAGGTCGCTACTCCGTAAAAATAAGAATTGACAAAGGGGGGGCAAGCGAGTAGTTTCACGGCTGAAATCCAACGGTCGCCTGAAGGTTCGGTCAGCCACGTCGAGACCTTCAAACGCCTCAAAAGACCGGCGGCTTCCGGCGCGCCGGCTCAAAACATTTCCCGCGCACGAACGCACCCAGCCCCGAAGCGCGTTCGCTCACCCACGGAGGACGTAATGGACTCTAACCCCCAGAACCCCGCCGCAGACACACAAATCATCGAACCCGTCGAGCCTGAGATTAACGGCAAAGACAATCCCAACGCCGTAAAGAATGTCGAGAGCGTGCCCAACCCCGACGGAGCGGGCGGCGAAGACGACGGCATCGCGTCCACGTTGATGTCGTGGACGCGAGAGGCGCGAATAAATCTTAAGAGAAAATTGGATACAGACAAAAAACTTTCGTTTACGGAGAAGCAGCGCGACGACCTGAAGAAAATTTTAAACACGCTGGACAGAAGCGAGTTGGTCATCAAGAACGAGTCGGCGCGGCGGATAAAGATAAAGGCGCAACAAGGAAACCCGGTGCTTGTGCTTGCGTCGCTCGAAGAGCGAAGGGTCGGGGCGGATGAGCTTGAGCAGTTTCGATACCAGCCGTGGCAGCAGTTGAACATACTGAAGGTCGAAGAAGAGAAGCCGCCCCCGGAATCAACGCTCCTCGGCGCGATACCCGGACTCTTCATCATGTATCTCATCGCCGGCTGGGTTACGAGCAAGACTTTGCAGGCAACCGTCATCTGGGGCTGGACGCTCTCCACTTGGTACTGGGTCGTCGGCCTCGCGTCGTTCGCCGTGCTGACGCTTGGAGCGTCAATCAACAAGACGAAGAGGTGGTCAACCGTCCGACGCGCCACGGCGCAGATATTCAGCCTCTTCATAACCTTGACGGTCGGCCTCGTCCTGCCCTTCGCCACCATCCTCTACTACAACGACATGCCGCGGATTTTGAGGTCGCTCAACTCGCTCACGGTCTTGGGCTACGCCTTCCAGTGGCTTTTTATCGCAATGGCGTCGCTTCTGCCCGCGCTGCTCTACTACTTGTTTGACCGACACCAACTCGGCACGCTCCTGTCGAAGTTTCAACGCGACGTTTTCCGCCTCGACCCTTACGTGACGACGCTCGCCGACGTGCGCTCGAAGTATGGCAAGCAGATGGACGAGATGTTCGGCTCAAGCGGCGCGGGCCATTCGGGGAAACTCCTTTCCGACACGCGCTGGCCCATCCTCGTCGCCACGGTTCTGATGACGCTCGGCTGGTTTCTCACGCTCCTGCCCTTCAATCCCACGACGGAAATCACCGAGCCGAGTCAACTCTACATGTTCTTCACGCCGCGCAACGTCCCGATGGCATACGGCTTCTTGGGCGCGTACCTCTTCGGCATGACGATGATTCTCCGGCGCTACATGCTCGGCGACCTGCGCCCGAAGGCTTACACGCACACCGTCGTCCGCATCCTCACCGTCTTCATACTCGCGTGGCTGCTCGCGGAGATTCAGATTAACGTCCTCAGCCAAGACAGCGCCGTGGCGAAGGCTATCCTGAAGGGCAACCCGCTCCTGCTCATCGCGTTCCTCGCGGGTATCGTTCCAGAAACCGTGCTCACCTTCTTGCAGGAGAAGATTCGCCCGCTCCAAATCCTTCGCGGCACAAATCTCAAGGAGAAACAGCCGCTCACCAAACTCGAAGGCATAGACCTCTACGACCGCGCGCGTCTGCTCGACGAAGGCATCACGAGTATCGAAAACCTCGCGCACCACGACATCGTTGACCTCATGCTCCAGACGCGCATCCCCACGCCGCGCATCGTTGACTTCTTCGATCAAGCGATACTCTTCCTGCATCTCGGCGGCGACGAAGAGGGCGACGACGACAAGGAGAAGACGACGTTTGAAAAGCTGCGTAGGTACGGCATACGAACGGCGACCGACCTCAAGAACGCCTCGCTCGTTCCCGAAAGGGCCGCGAACGCGGGCGGCAACGGTCAACAACCCGCTTCGGAGTTGGATAGAATCATCACCCCGGAGCGACGCGAAATGGTTCTCGAATCAATACGCGACGCCGAGTGGTTCGACTTCATCACACACTGGCGGCAGGCGAGCGAGCAGGAGAACTACACGCTCAGCGAAGAAGACCTCTACACCGACGCCGACCCGAACGCGGAGAAGACCATCGCCAACCCCGAAGTGATTTTCCGCCGCGACTTGCCCGGCCTTGCGATGACGGCGGGGATTCACGGCGTCGTGTAATCCGAAAGAAATTTCAACACAGAGGACACAGAAGACACAGAGAGCACCGCAGTTAAATTCAGTTAACTCTGTGCCTGCGGTGTACTCTGTGTTAATCCTTTCCCGGTAAATTCATTCGCAAATCGTTCTAATCAACGGCTCACACGCGCTCGACGTCTTCGCGCGGCTCGACGAGAAGCGTGCGGAAAGACGAAAGATAGACGAGGCCCGGCTGCGCGCCCTTCGGTTTTGAGACGAACTTGCGCTGCGTGTAGTTGACGGCGACCTTCGCGTCCTTGCGCGCCTGACTGAAGTGGGCGGCGAGTTGCGCGGCCTCGACAATCGTGCGGTGCGGCGGGCTTTCGTCGCGGCTTCTGTGGCGCACGACGACATGCGAGCCGGGGTAGTCAGCCGCGTGCAGCCAAGTGTCGTAAGAGCGCGCAACGCGGAACGTCAGCCGGTCGTTCTCGCGCGACCCGCGACCGACGAGGATTTCGTATCCGTCCGACGAACGGTAAGTGCGAATGCCTCGAAGTTTCTCGGCGTCGCCTCTGCCAACGCGCCCGTCGCCTTTGCGAGAACTCCGCGCGCCGCCCTGATTCCGCGCGCCGCCTTTCTTCTTCTCGCGTCCTGAAGTTTTAGACTTGTCGCCTTTCTCATCCGCGAAGGACGCGAGCGCGCCCGCGTCTCGTGTGGCGACGATTCGCTCAAGTTCGACTCGACGCGCTTCGAGCGCGTCCAACTCGCCTTCAATCGTCTTCAACCTCTCCGAAATCTCCCGCGCCGCGCGCTTCGCCTTCCCGTAGCGAGCGAACCTGTGCGCGGCCTCTTCCTGCAAACTCCTTCGCTCGTCAATCTCAAGCTCGACCGCCGGCGCGCCCTCCGCGTAGAAGTCTGTGAGGCGAACAATCGTGCCGTTGCGTACGGCGCTTCCGATGTTGGCGAGTAGTAGTTCGCCCGCGCGACGGTGCTCGTCCGCCGCGCCGTGCGAGGCGAGGTCGCGCGCGAGGTTGTCGCGCAAGCGCCGAAGCTTTGAAATCTCCTTCCGGACGCGCAACGAGACGGACGCCGCCCGCGCGTCGAACGCGCGCTCGCGCTCAAGTCGCGTGAAGTGTTCGTCGAGCGCTTCGGAAAGCGAACTGAAGCCCGCGCGCCCGACGCTCAACTCTTTCCGCGACGACTCCGAAACGTCTTTAGTCGTTGCTTCCGAATCGTTCGGCATCGTTGCCGAATCGTCTCGTCGCGTTACCGAATCATCGTGCTCAGCCGCCGCCGCGCCGCCGCGCGCGGGCGCGCTGTAAACGTCGCCCGTCTCCTGTCCAGCGCCGCGCGCTGGCCGGAGCGAATCTTTAACACGCCCGCCTTCATCGAGCAGGAAGAGGTTGGACTTGCGCCCCGTCAACTGCGCGACGAGCGTCGCGGCGTGCTCGCCGCCCGTCTCTTCGGGAACGACGAAGTTAAAGCGCACGACGCGTTCGCCAGCGTCCTTCGAAAGCGATTCAAGACGCGCGCCGCCGAGCGCCTTGCGCACGACGAGTGCGAAGGGCGTGGGCGCGCTCGAAACCTTCTCCAACTCGCGCACGGCGCGCGCGATCATGTAGAGACGCGGTTGAGTCGGCTCGACCGAAACGAAGAGGTAGCGCCCGTCGCCCGCGCGGAAGTCAACGGCGACCGACGTTGCCGAAATCTGAAAGACCTTTCCCCACCGTCGGCCCGCGAGCAAGGGCTTGAGTTCGGCGACTATCTCCTCGATGAGCCTGTCGTTCATTGCGACGACAGGCTAACAGACTTCAGTTAGAAGATGAAAAGAGACGCGCGGCGGGAGCGAGGTACAGTACCGCGAGCGGTAGCGAGCGGGTAGTCGTCACAAAATAAACTTTGTGACGACTACCCGCGAGGCTTCCGCTCGCGGTACTGTAAGTTCCTTAATTCTTGACGACGACCGTGCCGGAGAGTATGTCGTGCGCGGTGCGGCCTTCGGCGTCGAAGAGCGAGTAGAGGATGCCGAGGCCGAAGGTTGCGAGCGAGAGCATGTAGATGAGCGCGCGGCGGACGCACTGCCAAGTCGTAGGCACGCTCGCCTTGCGCGCGTCAACGGCGTGGAGCGAACAGAGGCGCATGCCCCAAGTGCGACCGGCGAGCGCGACCGAGCACGCGTCGTAGAGAAACATCACGACGAGGACGATGCCGCCCATCACGCCGCTAACGCGCGGGTCGCTCCAGTTGCCGATGGTCAACTCGATAATCGCCGCGAACGGCGCGCAGAGGAAGGCGACGAAGAAGAAGTCGGCCAGCGCGGCCAACAATCTTTTGGCGCGCGGGGCGCGGTCGTCGTAGTTCATTTCGGGTGCGGCGACTTTCGGAAGAGGATCGAGGCCGTGACGTTCGAGCCAGAATTCGTCAATCACGCCCGCGAGGTGGCGCGGCTGGCGCGCGTTCACGGCGGCCTCCGGCGCGGACGAAGTTGAAACAACCTCCGGCGTTTGCGTCTTCGATTCGACCGCGGGCGTCGCGGCTTCGACCTTCTCGGACGGAGCGCTCGCGTTCGTCGCTTCACGCGCGGGCGCGGCGGCTTGCGCGAAGGCCGTCGAATCAGTTTGCGCGGACGTTTGAGGCGCGGTCGGCGCGGAACGCTTCGGCGGGACGACGACGAGCGTCGAGCCGCGCGCGGCGTCGCCTTCCGACTCGGCTGTCTTATCGGCGCGTCGCGGCGCGGTCTTCGCGGCGGCGGTGCTCGGATTCGTTAAATCGGTGTTCTGAGTCTCGGCGCGGCGCGCGGGCGCGGCTTGCTCGAAATCTTCGGGCTGCTCTTCGAGGACGCGTGCGGCGGCTGTCGCGGCCTGCGCGCGGTTCGAGCCTCCGGTGCGCGCAACGGGCGTCGCGGCGCTCTGCGCGCGTGCGCGTTCGATGCGGCGAAGTGCGGCGGCGACTATCGGGTTTATCTCCGGCTCGTCGGGCGTGGGGACGAGTCCGAGTTGTTTCGTCTCGGAGGACTTATGCTTGGGAGTCGCCGTGCCTTTCCGCGCGGCGTCGGCTTCGAGCGCGGCCTCCGCCTCATTCTGACGCGGCGCGGTCTCAGGAGACACTTCGGCTTCGACGGCAGCCTCGCGCGCGCGCCGCTGCTGGATTTCGCGGAAGCGCTCGCTCAACTCTTTGCGCCAAGCGGGACGGTTGCGGTTAACGCCGGGGAATTCGAGGAGCGTCGAACTGTTCGCGCTCTGCGTCGTCGTGGAGTCGGAGTTTTCGGTCATATCGTAAAGAAGTGGCCGGGGGGCGACGCACGGTGTCTTCGGACGGTTTGTAGTGTCTCCTGTCGTTTGCTGAAAACGTTGTACGTTGGACGTTGAGCCGATGCTGTAAACCCAAGTCCACTGCGGAGTCGCGGGGGATGCTATCAGAAATTACTTTAAGTGGTCAACCAGAAAATATACAAGGCGCTGTATTTGAACGCGCGGCGGGCACAATATTTTGGAGGGCGATTCAGATTGAGGATAGATTGTTTCGAGACCTTCGAGGCTCACGCGGGCGTGTAAAACTTCACCGAAGCATCGTGCCGATTCGACTCCAGCGCGTGTTGTTCACGAAGTCGGAGACGTAGTTGAAGGGGAAAGGGGCGTCGCTTGAAGGGGCGTGTTTGTCGTAGGAGTAGATTACGAACAACGCGCGCCCGACGACGAGTTCGCGCGGGACAGGCCCCCAAACGCGGCTGTCGGCGCTGTTGTCGCGGTTGTCGCCCATCATGAAGTAGTGGCCTTCGGGGATTTGGAAGGGCTTGCCGACGGCGTAGTCGAAGCCCGCGGAGTGTGGCGACGGGGAGAGATAGACGGTGTAAGGCTCGCCCGCGCGGTTTCCCTGCGTGGAGAGTTCTTTGAGTTCGGCGTTGTCGCTGCCGAGATTTCGGTCGCGCGCCGTCAGGCGGTATTCGGGCAGAACTTTTCCGTTAATCAAAACGTCCGCGCCGCGCACTTCGATGGTCTCGCCGGGAAGCCCGATGACGCGTTTGATGAAGAGGGTTTTGAACTGGACGATCTTTTCGTTCGTCCCCGTAGTTTCGCCCGTGCCGATTTTCGAGGGATACTTGAAGACGATTATGTCGCCGCGACGAATCTCTCTCTGCGGGAGGAAGGGCGCGTGCGGGCCGGGCGCGAAGATGAACTTATTGATAAGAAAACGGTCGCCGACGTAGATCGTGTTCTCCATCGAGGCCGAGGGGACTTCCGCGGCCTGCGCGACGAAGGTCATGAAGAAGAAGGCCATGACGATGACGACCGCGAGCGATTCCGAGTATTCGCGCAGAAGCCCGCGCGCTGGCCCGCGCGTTTCGACGGCGGACGCGGAGTCGCCCGTCTTCTCTTCTTCCTTCTCAGAAACTGAAGCCACCCGAAACGCGCCTTTCGTTAACAGGAGTCAGAAGTAAGAGGAGAGAACACCGATGCCTTCATCAATAAATTGAATTTCAAAGCTCTTCATTCTGACTTCCGTCTTCTGACTCCTGACTTCTTTTCACAGTCGTTGTCGTCCCGCGAAACCCGCTTCAAGGTCGTGCCACCAAGCGAGACTATCGCCCTCGCCCAACTGCCAGCAGAGAAACACCATGCGGCCCTCGCGCATCGAGGGGAAGTCAATGAGTCCGCGCCCGTAGTCTTTTATCTGGACGCCGAGTTGCCCGACTTCCGCGACCAGTTCGTAAAGCTCGAGGAGCGCGGCGACGTACTCCGGCCCGCCCTTCATGCCGCCGCCGCCGCTTAAGGTAACGCCATCAGCGGCCTCCTTCGCCGCGTCGCTCGACTCGATGACGCGCTCGTGCGCCTTCGCAATCCGCGCGACCATCTTCCCCACGGTCGGCAGCAGCGCATTGGCCTCTTCGACGGTGAAAACCTTCATAAAGCAGTGGTCAGTGGCCGGTGGTCAATGGTCAGTGAGAATCAGTTTTTTTACTGACCACTGACCACTGACCACCGACCACTGTTTTACTGGTCGTCCGTGACGCGTATGAAGTCCGTGCGGTCTGCCGGCTGCTCGTCGTCGCCGACAGACCCGGCGGCGTAAGACGTTACGTGCTCTTGAAAGTCTGCGGAACGCTCGCGCACGTCGCACTCCTGTTCGACGCCCACGTGCTCCACGACGTTCGACAGAATCGCGTCGTCGCCGTTCGGGGCGGGCGCGTGGTTGTTTGCGTAGGAGTTGTGCGCGGGGTGCGGGTCGTGGGTGTGGTTCTCGTAGTAGCGGTGCGTGTGGTTCGGCTCTTTGCGAACCTTCTCCGCGATCTCGCCGAGGTCTATGAAGTAGTCGGCAACGTCAATCAACTTCGGCGCGGTGTTCGAGCGGAAGCCCGCGACCTCTACGCGGCAGCCCTTGTAGGCGACGGCGTTTACGGCATAGACGAAATCCTCGTCGCCGCTGACGAGAACAGCCGTGTCGTAGCGTCCGGCCAGAGAGAGCATGTCAACGGCGATTTCCACGTCGAGATTGGCCTTGCGCGTCCCGTCGTAGAAGGTCTTCAACTCTTTGTGTATCACGCGGAAGCCGTTGCGTCGCATCCAGAGGAGAAACCCCTGCTGGCGTTCCGCGCCCACGTCAACGCCCGTGTAGAAGAAGGCGCGCAGAAGCCTCCCGTCGCCCAGAAGGACGCGCAGGAGCTTGTTGTAATCTATGTCAATGTTGTGGAACCGCGCCGCGTGGAAAAGGTTGTTGCCGTCAATGAATACCGCCACTCTCCCTCTGTAACCCAACTGCCAAGAGATGTTGTTAGTGGGATCATAATTCATGCGAAAAACACTCCGTCCGCAGTTTCTTTTCGGAAATTTCAAATATCAGGGAAGACTTACGTCGTCGCCGCCGCCGCGCGTTTAGAAGGAAATCGAAACAAACTGCGCGCAAGTCTCGCGCCGCTTTCCTCTTTCCTCAAACACTAACTTACCGGCGGCAAGTTATTTAACCACGAAATTTGGCGCGACGACAACACCCCGCGCCTTTAACTTCGACGACCCCGACCGCCGACCTCATTGAATGGCCGCGAGTTGCTCGCCCGTCAAGGCGTCGAGATAGACGAGCAGGGGCGCGTCCGTGCCGCCGACGCCGACTTCCCAAGCGACGTGCAATTCGAGCGTTGCGGCGTCCGCGCGCCTGACGGGGAAGACGACGAGTTCGCGCGCCGTGACCGTCTCAGACTGCGCGACGGTGCGCGTCTGCTGATTGCCGCCTCGGTCTGTGAAGGTGACGGCGCGGTTCGAGAGCGAGGCCACGGCCTTGTCTGCCGCGAGCGTGGGCCGCACGGCTGCGAGCGCGCGGCTCAGACGCTCCGTGTCGGGTATGGCCGTGCTCGAAAGCGCGACGACGCGCCCGTCCGTCGTGAAGGTTATCTGAACGACGCCGAAGCCGTTTCTGAGCGGATACTGAAAAGGGTTCTGTTGATAACGCGCGGTCTTCGCGCCTCCAACGACGAGCGAGCCGGAGGGCGCGTCGGAAACATCTACGAGCGAGAGTTGCTGCGGGTTGACGCCGAGAAGCGGCGCAGCCGTCGAGATGAAGCGGCGGAGCGACTCGCGCGTCTCCTCTTCCGACTGCTGCTTGTCGTCCGTGATGATAACGGTAGGAAGGCTCGGCGGCGTCGAAAGCGTCGCGGGCAGCGACTTGAGCGTGGCCGTCACGGGCTGAAGCTCTGGCGCCGGCGCGATTGCCGCCGCCTGCTCGCCGACGACCGTCTTCCAGTTTGCGAGCGCGCTCGCTGCGCGCTCCTCGCTCCCGGCGAGTACGACCGGATAGGGCGGAGCATCGGCGCGCGGACGCTCCGTCGCCGGGCGCGTCGCGGCGGCGCAGGCCGGCAAAAGGAGCGCGAGCGCGGCGCAAGTAACGAGCAAGAGTGTTCGCGCGAGCGTGCGTGCCATAGTTAAAATTGATGACGGGGAAACGGTCGAGAAGGATTATACTCAAGAACGCCTGATGAGCAACGGGTTTCGACGGCGCGGACAGTCGCTTTAGAAAAACTTCGGAGGGAAACTTGCCACGCGAAGACGAGTTCGCGGAACTAACGCGAGAGACTGAACTGACGGGCGCGAGCGTTGGCGCGCGCCCGTTCACAGCCGAAGAGTTGGTCGCGTGCGAAGCGTGCGCGCGCTCGAACGCGCCGACGCGCATGAACTGTCTCTATTGCGGCGCGCCGCTCCCCGTAAGCCAACAGAACGCGGAACTGCGCCGCCCCGTCCTCAAGAAACTCGAAGAGTGGGAACAGGGCTTCAACGTCGTCCTTCTTCCGCGCGCCGCGAACGAAGAGTCGCGGGCCGCCGCGACGAGTGAACTGGCGACGAGCGCGGGCGAGGCGTCGTCGCATGAAGTAGTTGCTGAAGCGGCGTCGCTTTTGCGTCTCGACGCGGCGCGGCTCGTCGAAATCTTCGAGGCGCGGCGCGCTCTGCCGCTCGCGCGCGCGGCGACACGTGAAGAGGCGGAACTGACGCGCACTCGGCTCGACGCGCTCGGCATCGCCACGGAAATTTTCCCCGACGAGACTCTGGCGAAGCCGCCCGTGCGCGCACGCGCGCTCGCTTTTGACGACGACGCGCTCGTTATTATTTCTAAGCCTGAGGCCGAGCCGCTGAGTTTGCTTTGGACGGAAGTCGTCGTGCTCGTCGTCGGTCGAATATTCTCGAAGCGCGTCGAGGTGACGGAGCGGGAGGCGAGGTTGAGCAGCCGCAGCGAGGTTGTTGACTCGCGCGAGGTTGCGTCGGACGAGGCCGCGCTCGACATCTACACCGTTTCCCGCGAAGGCTTCCGCGTCATGGCCGAGGGCTTCGACTACACTTGCCTCGGCGCGTCGAAGAGTCTGCTCGCGCGCGAGAATTTCGTGAAGCTCGTCGAAGTTTTAAGCGAGCGCGCGACCAACGCGGTTCTCGACGACGAATACGCGCGCGTGCGCGGACTGCTTTCGAGCGCGTGGCCGCAGGCGGAGCGAACGGAATCGCTCGGCCTCCAGCGCGACCGACCGGGCCGCTTCAACGCGGGCGCGGCCACGGTCTTCAGCAACGAGACGCAGTTTACGCGCTACGCGCGGCTGCGCTCGATTCTCGCAACGCGCGAACGCGTCTGAGACAGAATGAAGCGACACAAGGGCAACAAGCGTCCCGGCAAACAGAGACCGGGGAAGCGCTCCGAACGCGACGAACGCTGGCCGCACGCGCGCGACGAGCGACGAACGCATTCGCGCGACGAGCGACAGGCGCATTCGAACGACGAACGCCGGACGCATTCGCGCGACGCGCGCGAGTCGCCGGGCGAACGCGTGTCGCGCGCGTTCGCGTCAAAGAGCGGTCGCGCGTCGAATTTTGAGAGTGACGAAGGCAAGCGCCCTTCAAAGTTTGAAGGCAAGTCGGATGATGAAGGCAATCGTGCATCAAACGTCAAAGGCTTTCACCGCTCGAACGCCGAGGGCAGTCGCCGCACGAACGCCGGGGGCAGCCGGCGCGCGGCTTACGCGCAGTCGCGTCAATACGATTTTGGCGGCGAACCGTCGCCGCGCATTTCGTTCGACGACGCGCGCTCTGATGCGTCCGGGCAGTCGGAGTCGAACACGGACGCGCACGTCTTCGGCGTCCAGCCCGTGCTCGAAGCCTTGCGCGCGGGGGCACGGCCCGTAGAGCGCGTGACGATTGCGGAGGGCGCGCACGAGTCGCGCCTGCACGAAATCTTCGAGCTTGCGCGCGCGGCGGGCGTCCCCGTGCGTCGCGCGCCGCGCGCGGAGTTGCAGAGGCTCGCGTCTTGGGCGAATCATCAGGGCGTCGTCGCAACTATCGCCGCCGCTCGCTACGCCGACGCCGAGCGCCTTCTCGACGCGCTCGCCGCGCGCGTCGGCACGCGAGAGCCGCCGCTCGCCGTCGTGCTCGACGGCGTTGAAGACCCACGCAACCTCGGCGCGATAATCCGAACGGTCGAGTCGGCGGGCGCGCACGGCGTCTTCGTCCCCGAACGCCGCGCGGCAGGACTCACCGAAACGGTTGCGAAGGCCGCGGCGGGCGCGCTCGAATACGTTCCGGTCGCGCGCGCGGCGAACGTCGCCCGCTTGCTCGAAGCGTTGAAGGAGCGCGGCGTTTGGACTGTCGGGACGACTGCCGGCGCCGAAACCATCTATACCGACTGGGATTGGACGCAGCCCACCGCGCTTCTTCTCGGCGGCGAGGGCGCGGGCCTGCGCCGGCTCGTGCGCGAGCGTTGCGATGCGCTCGTACGCATACCGCAGCGCGGCCAAATCGAATCGCTCAACGTCTCGGTCGCCGCCGGAGTCGTTCTCTACGAAGCTCTCCGGCAGAGAACCGCGCGGGCGTCGGCGGCGTACAAGGAAGACGGAATGCAGAATGCGGAATGATGAATGATGAATGATGAATGATGAATGAAGACAAGGGCCGCAGTTTTCATTCATCATTCCGCATTCCGCATTCATCATTCGATTTGGAGGAGCACGGATGTTCTGTCCGAAGTGTGGCGCGCAACAAAACGCCGACGACGCGAAGTTCTGTCGCGCGTGCGGCACTGACATAAGCCTCGTGCCGCAGGCCGTGACGGGCCATTTGGCCGAGCGTCTCGCCGAAGAAGAGGAGTCGCGCGCGGGTCGTCGTCAACGTCGTCGCCGCGAGAGGAAAGGGCCGCCGAGCATAGAGCGCGCCATGAAAAATATTTTCATGGGACTGGCCTTCGTCTTCATCGCGTTCGCCGTGAGGGGCTGGGCGCCCGCGGGCAACATCTGGTGGTTCTGGATGTTCATCCCCGCAGCCGGGATGCTCGCCGAAGGCTTCGCGGGTTTTGCGCGCATCGCCGAAGACCGTAAGCGACTCGCGCCGCCCGCCTCCGCGCCCGCGCAGACTTCCGCGCTGCCGCCGCAACGCGTGAGCGCGCTTCCGGCGCGCAACACCGGCGAGATCGTCCCGCCGCCGAGCATCACCGAAGGCACGACGCGACACCTCAACGTGCCCGCCGAACGCAAACAGCGCGACGAATGAACGCCCGCACGCGCGCACGTTGGTTATACTTTTAGAAACGGCCACCGGTCACACTTGTCAAACATCCTTCGTTCGAGTTCGAGATGACAGAGGCGAAACGAGCACGCGTCTGCGTCCCCGTCTGTGTCAGCGACGCCGACGAACTGCGCGCGTCTGCCGCACGCGCGTCGGAAGTCGCGGACATTGTAGAACTGCGTCTCGACTGCCTCGACGCCGCTCAACTCGAACCCGCGCTCGCGCAACTCCCGCGACTCTTCGCTGAGAACACCAACGCCTTCATCAACACCTTCCGCCCCGCCGAACAAGGCGGACGCCGCGCGTTCAGTTTCGACGAGCGCGCACGCTTCTGGCGAGCCTTTCTCTCAATCTTGCGCGCCGCGCCGGCGCGCGACGAAGTTTTCGCGGACATCGAGCTAGACCTCTTCGAGTCGCGCGGCGCGACGACTCTGCGCGAAGGCTTCCACGAACTCGAAGCCCTCGGAAAACTCAAACTCATCTGCTCGCACCACGACTTCCGGCAAACGCCCGACGACCTCGAAACGATTTTTGAAAGGATGACGCGCACGCCCGCGCACGTTCTGAAACTCGCAGTCAAAGCCGAAGACGTTACGGACTGCGTCCGCGTCCTACGCCTTCTCGAACGCGCGCGCCGCGAGTCGCGCGAGTTGATTGCCGTCTCGATGGGCGAGGCGGGAATCTTGACGCGCGTCCTCGCGCCCTCGCGCGGCGCGTTTTTGACTTACGGCTCGCTCGACGCGTCGCAAGCGACCGCGCCCGGACAGATAGCCGCGCGCCAACTGCGCGAACTCTATCGCGTTGACGAAATCAACGAGCGCACGCTCGTCGCGGGACTCGTCGGCTCGCCCGTCGCACACTCGCTCTCGCCGCACATGCACAACGCGGCCTTCAAAGCGCATGGCCTCGACGCCGTCTATATCCCTTTCGAGACGAAGGCCGCAACGTCCTTCGTCCGCCGCATGGCCCGCCCGCGCACGCGCGAGCTTGAGTGGAACTTGCGCGGCTTCAGCGTCACCGCGCCGCACAAGAGCGCGATCATGCGGCATCTCGATTACGTTGAGCCTGTGGCGGCTGAAATCGGCGCGGTCAACACGGTCGTCGTCGAAGGCGAAACTTTGCGCGGCTACAACACGGACGCCGACGCCGCCTTGAAGCCGCTCGAAGGCTTGATTGATTTGAACGGCGCGCGCGTCGCGGTCGCCGGCGCGGGCGGCGCTGCGCGCGCACTTCTCTGGGCCTTCCGCTCGCGCGGCGCGCGCGCGACACTGTTCGCACGCGACGCGCGGCGAGCGGGCGAGACAGCGCGCGCGTTCGACGCGGACGTTGCTTCAATCGCTGGCGCGAGCTTCGAGGGCTTTGAACTCGTCGTCAACGCGACGCCGCTCGGCACGCGCGGCGCGAAGGAAAACGAGACGCCCGCTTCCGCAGAACAACTCCGCGTCGCGCGCGTCGCATACGATCTCGTTTACAATCCCACGGAGACGCGTTTCCTGCGCGAGGCGCGCGAGGCGGGCTGCGCGACAATCGGCGGCCTTCCGATGCTCGTCGCGCAGGCCGCGCGGCAGTTCAAACTCTGGACTGGCACGGACGCGCCCGTCGAAGTGATGAGCGCGGCGGCGGAAAAGCAGAGGTTAGAGGCTAGAGATTAGAGGTTAGTTAAAGAGACGGTGTTAGTAACTGACTTCTGTGAAAATCGTGCGCGCGACAAAGAGCGAACTAACCTCTAATCTCCAACCTCTAACCTCTAAACTTATGGAACGTTACAGCAGGCAAATTCTCTTCGAAGGCATCGGTGCGGAGGGGCAGCGTAGGATTCGCGCGGCGCGCGCGCTCGTGGTGGGATGCGGGGCGTTGGGGTCGGCGCAGGTCGAGACGTTGGCGCGCGCTGGAATAGGGCATCTGCGCGTCGTTGACCGCGATTTCGTGGAGGAATCGAACCTGCAACGCCAGACGATGTTTACCGAAGCGGACGCGCGCGAGCGCGTGCCGAAGGCTGTCGCGGCGGGCCGGCGAGTCGCGGAGATAAATTCGGATGTCGCCTGTGAGACGGAAGTCGCGGACGTGAGCCAGTCGAACGTCGAACGCCTCGTCGCGGGCTGCGACGTGGTTGTTGACGGGACGGACAACTTCACGACGCGATTCCTCTTGAACGACGCGTGCGTCAAGCACGGAGTCGCGTGGGTCTATGGCGCGGCGGTCGGGAGCTACGGCGTGACGATGACCGTCAGGCCGCGAGTCAGTCCTTGTTTGCGTTGCGTCTTCACGGAAGCGCCGGCGGCGG